>Ga0180007_10001041_pt1 | contig 40169 bp, 57 predicted proteins | sample MM_PC_MetaG_FD_121122 | JGI IMG/M metagenome (GOLD analysis project Ga0180007, IMG submission 121122) | Groundwater microbial communities from the Aspo Hard Rock Laboratory (HRL) deep subsurface site, Sweden - MM_PC_MetaG | ecosystem: Environmental > Aquatic > Deep subsurface > Groundwater... | reverse complement strand
TTTTTTTTATATTTGTCTTTTCCATATGATTTAGTAAAATCACCTACTTGGTTAAAATTCTAATCCCACAGCTCGAGCTGCATCAGCTACTAATTTTATCCGGCCAGTATATTTAAATCCATTCCGATCAAAAACAACTTTCTTAATTTTTTCTTTCAAACAAGCAGCACCAACTATCTGTCCGACTTCTTTTGCTCTTTCACTTTTTGTTCCTTTTTTTATTTTAACATCGCTAGCTTGCGCTAATGTTTTACCAGTTAAGTCATTAATCACTTGCGCATAAATAAATTTATTTGAACGAAAAACTGTTAACCTAGGGCGCGTTTCCGTCCCTTTTATCTTTACTCTTATCTTTTTTTTCAATCTTATTCTTTTGTTATTTTTATTAATCATTTTATTGTTATCCCTATGTCGGACTTAGGGGAATTCCCCTAAGTCCGACATAGGGATTTATTACACTGTCTTTTTACCTTGTTTTCGTCTAATAACTTCATCCTCATAACGCATTCCTTTTCCCTTATAAGGCTCTGGTTTTTTCAAGGAACGAATAGCTGCCGTAAAACTTCCAACTAATTCCTTATCAATTCCGGTAATTGTAATATTATTTTTTTCAGCAGTGGCTGTTATTCCTTCTGGAATCTTTACAATAACAGGATGAGAGAATCCCAAAGCAAAATGCAACTCTTTACCTTTAATTTCCGATTTAAAACCAACCCCTTCTAATATTAATTTCTTTTGATATGGCGTAACTACTCCAGCAATCATATTTTTTAAATGGGAAGCATAAGTCCCCCAAAGAGATTTAGAAAATTTATCGTTTCTTTTTATGTTTAAATTTATGGTTTTACTTGCCCCATCTTTGGCGGGGTCAGTAATAGTAATAACAATATCGTCTCTAAAACTTTTAGTTAAAGTTCCCTTAGGGCCTGTTACTGTAAAAGTATTGCCATTTTGAGTTACTTTTACTTCGGCTGGTATTAAAATTTCTTGTTTTCCTATTCTTGACATATATTTTTATTATTTATAGTGAGGACTTTCGGCTGAGCTCAGTCGAAGCCCTTGTCGAACTACCAAATTCTAAATAACGCCTCACCTCCAACTTGCTCCTTACGAGCTTCTTTACCTGATAAAATTCCTTTTGGAGTTGAAAGCACTAATAACCCTTTTCCATTTCGAACAGAATGAATATCTTTCATTCTAAAGTAAACACGCCTAGATTGTTTAGAAATTCTTTCCACTTCAGCAATTTTCGGTTTTTTGTCAACATAAAGCAAATTTACCTCGAGCACAGGGTGTCCTGATTTTACTTTTTTAGAAATTTCAGAAACATAACCGGCTTTTTTTAAACATTCACCGATAGCATTTTTCATCTTAGAATAAGGAATTAACACAGACTCTTTGCCTGCTAGTGACCCGTTCTTCATTATTATTATCATATTTGAAATTGAATCCATTTTGTTTTATTCCCTATGTCGGACTTAGGGGAGTTCCCCTAAGTCCGACATAGGGTTATATTTCTACCAACTTGACTTACGAACACCTGGTAACATTCCTTCATTGGCTAATTCCCGAAAACAAATACGACAAATACCAAAGTCTCTCATAAAAGCATTACCCCGCCCACAGCGAAAACAACGATTTTTAGCCCGAGTGGAAAATTTTGGTTTCTTTAAAGCTCTTGCTTTGACTGATGTTTTTGCCATAAATAAATATTGCCCATATATTAGGTGATATCTTGTGTGTTTTCTTAAAACCTCATAGAAAGCCTTAAGGAGAAACACAGATCAAACCTAGCTTCTGGACCCTTTGATACTAGCAAATTGGGCTTAATTAGTCAACTTTTATTTTTTATTTTCTTCCTCCTTTTTAAAAGGAATCCCTAAGATTTCAAAAAAAGCGGTACCTTCTTTTTTATTCTTAGCAGAAGAAACCAGTGTAATAGACATACCAAAAATATCCCTAATATCTTCATCAGCTGTTTCCGGAAAAATCGTATGCTCTCTTATCCCGATAGTTAAATTGCCAATATTATCTACTGCCACACGATTAATACCACGAAAATCTTTTGTTCTAGGAAGAGCAATATTAATAAGTTTCTCTAAAAAAGAATACATTCTCTTGCCCCGTAAAGTAACAACAATTCCGACTGGATCACCCTGACGAATCTTGAAAGAAGAAATGGATTGTTTAGCTCCGCGAAAAGCAGTTTTTTGACCAGTAATTTTCGCCAAACGGTCACCAATATCTTCATTTTTGTTCTTATCTTTTTTTACCATCGTTCCAGTCCCAACATTAATAACGACTTTCATCATTCTTGGAGCAGCCAAAATATTTTTAAAATGAAACTCCGAGCCTAACGCCCCAGTAAAGTTTTTCATTTTTTCAAAAGCCTCTCTTTCTTTTTCTTTTACAGTTAATTGTTTTGTCATATGTTTATTTATCTAATTTTTTAACGTTTGAAACATCAATCGGCATCGCTATATTAACCATACTTCCCTTCTCCCCAGACTTCCTTGGGCGCTGATGTTTTTTCATCATATTTAATCCTTCGACAATAACCTTATTTTCTTTAACTAAAACACGAACAATCTTCCCAGATTTTCCTTTATCTTTTCCTGTTATCACTTTTACATTTTCTCCTTTTTTTATTTTCATATACTTTTTTGTGTACAAGGTCTTGCCTTTAAGATTGCCAAGGCAAGACCTTGTACTCTTTTAAATTACTTCCTGCGCTAAAGAAATTATTTTTTGAAATCCTTTTTCAGCTAATTCTCTAGGAATCGGTCCAAAAACACGGCCCGCTTTCGGATCTTTTTTTCCTTTTTCCAAGATAACTACAGCATTATCATCAAAACGAATATAAGAACCGTCTTTACGTCGGTAGGCGCTCCTTGTGCGAACAACCACTGCTTGATGCACGTCTTTTTTCTTAACTCCTTTTCTTGGACTAGCTACTTTGACCGAAATAATAACCAGCTCACCAAGCGTGGCATATCTTTTTTTTGAAGACCCTAAAATCTTAAACACCTTTCCTACGGTGCCTCCGGCATTGTCTGTTATTTTTACTAAAGTTTCATTTTGTATCATTTTTGTCCGCTTAATGCGGGAAATTATTTTTTAACTATTTTAAATCTTTTATCTTTTGATATTGGTCGAGTTTCAATTATTTCCACCTTATCGCCTATTTTTGATTCATTGTTCTCGTCGTGAGCTTTGAATTTTTTATTGACTTTATAAAACTTTCCATAAAGAGGATGTTTAACAAATCTGGACACAGAAACAACCACAGTTTTATTCATTTTATCTGAAACAACTATTCCTTTTATTTTTTTTGCTTTATTTTCCATATATTACTTATTAATTTCTGTCAAAATCCTTGCTATTTGTTTTTTAAGAGCTGAGGCTTCTTTTACATTTTTTGATTTAGAACCTTCCGCCTTAAAATGCAGTACTCGCAAATTTTCTTGTAAAAGGATGAGTTCTTTTTTAAGCTCATCTTTTTTCATCTCTTTGAAATTGTTAATTTTCTTTGCCATATATCTTAATTATTTATAGTGAACCTGTCGAACTATTGATTATGAGCTCTGCTGATAATGCGTGTTTTTAGCGGAAGTTTAGAACCAGCTTTTCGTAAAGCTTCCTGCGCAACCTTTTCCTCCACGCCATCTACTTCAAAAATAATTCGTCCAGGTAAAACATCAAAACAATATCCCTGTGGATCTCCTTTTCCTTTTCCCATACCTACTTCAGCCGCTTTGGCGGTAAAAGGACGGTCTGGAAAAATACGGATCCAGTATTTACCAGTTTTGGTCAAGGTACGAGAAATAACTTTTCGGGCAGATTCAATCTGAGTTGATTTTACTCGCGCCTGAGTTTCGGATTTTAAACCGAAAGAACCAAAAACCAACTTAATACCACGCGTATCTGCTGTCCGTGCTTTTGGATTAGAGCGTCCCGTTTGCCATTTTCTAAATTTTACTTTTTTAGGAGTTAACATAAATTTAATCAGAATCTGTCTTAGTGTTATTTTCTAATGATTCATTTTTTTTCGTATTTTTATCGCTAAAAATTTTACCCCGATATATCCAAACTTTAATCCCCACTACTCCATAGGAAAGAGTAGCCCGTTCACGCTTAAAATCAATATCCGCGCGGAAGCTCTGAAGCGGAACAGATCCTCGTTTCAATTCTTCGGTACGGGCAATTTCGGCTCCCCCCAGTCGGCCGGACAAAACAATTCTGGCACCTTCTACTCCATGAGCCTGCATAACTTTTTCAATAATTTGCTTAATGACTCGGCGATAAGGCATTCTTTTTTCCAACCCTTCGGCAATCATATAAGCAACAATAGCGGCATCAGCTTCTGGATTAGAAACTTCAAGGATTTCAAGTTTAAAATCCTCTGGTCGAACCAATTTCAATTTATCCATTTTCTTTAAAATATCTTCTTTGAGCTTGGTCGCTCCCTCACCACTTCGGCCGATTAAAAGGCCCGGTCGGGAAGTCTTAACTATGAAACGAGTCGCTTTTCTACTTCTCTCAATTTCAATACTAGAAATATACATCCCTCGTAATTTTTTCTCTAAATATTGACGTATTAAAACATCTCCTTTTAAATAAGAAATATATTTTTTAGGATCAGCAAACCAACGAGACTTCCAGTCTCTTAATATAATCAATCTATGTGCATATGGGTGAACTATTTTACTCATAATTATTTAACTTTTTTTTCTGCTAAAAGAATATTCAGGTGGCTAGTACGCTTATTTATCCTGTGCCCTGAGCCCATAGCTGCCGGCATCATTCTTTTCATTGTAATACCTTTATCTACTCGCAATTCTTTGATAAATAAATTATTCGCCTCCATTCCCTTTTCTTTAGCATTGGCGACAGCGGAAAGTAAAAGTTTTTTAATCGGTAACCCTGCACGTTTAGCTAAAAAATCAAGCTCAACAATTGCTTGCATTACGTTTTTACCCTTGATTAGTCCAGCTACTAAGCGAACTTTTCTCGGAGACTGTCTGTAATTTTTTAAAAATGCTTTCATTGTTTTAATAATTATTTATAGTGAGCCTGTCGAATTATTTTTTCTCGCCCTTAGCGTCCTCGGAGACGGCAGTCGCAGACTTAGCTTGAGTTATTTCGGCTTCTTTCTTTTTCATTTCCAATTCTTTCTGCATCTTTCCTCCGTGCTTCATAAATTTCTTAGTTGGGGAAAATTCACCTAATCGATGCCCCACCATATCTTCCGTGACCAAAACTTCTATATGTGTTTTACCGTTATAAATACCAAAAGTAAAACCAAGCATCTCTGGAGAAATCACGCAGGCTCTCTTCCAAGTCTTCACCATCGGAGTTTGTAACGGGTTTTTGCCGGCAATCTTTTTCAAGAGCCTTTCATCAACATTTAATCCTTTTTTGATACTTCTAGTCATGTATTTTTTCTTTAGACAAACAAAACGGCTCTCATTTGAGCCTTGAATCATACTAACAAATTCAAGAAAAAAGTCAATAAAAACACGAAAGGCTCAATTTTCCTTTGAGCCGTTTAAAATATTTAAAATTGTGTGGGGTTCGGAGAGAGATAAACTCTTCCGAACCCCGAGCACTTGACGCTATTTATTGTTTGGATGCTGATACTTTTTCAAGTCGCCCCCCCCTCCTACCTTTTTTGGGAGGTAATCCCCTTGCCTCCCGGAGTTTTTTTATCATCGCCTTTTTCGTGGAGTTGCCCCTATTTTTCAAAAAAGAGTGGCACATTTTTCAATCCTCCAAAAAGTAGTGGGAAACCTGTTCCCCCATCGGTCAAGACACCGACAGTACAAAGAACAGGCTTTATTTATCTGTAACACATATTATCAATGCAAGCAATAGAAAATGTGGAAAACTTTCTCCTCAAGGCCTTGCCTTGGGCTCCCCTTAAGGCAAGGCCTTTTTTCGAAAATTATTTATTCTTCCCGGTCTTTCTCCTAGAAACCATAAAGACATTTGAGTATTTTTTTGGTCCACGAGTTTTGCGTCCGCCGGTAACTTTACCCCACTTTGTTTTCGGTCTCTTAGTTCCGCGCCCTTGTCTGCCTTCTCCACCTCCATATGGATGGTCAACCGGATTCATTGCTGTACCGCGAACTGTCGGACGAATGCCTTTCCAGCGACTCCGTCCAGCTTTGCCGTAATTTTCCAAATGATGTTCTTCGTTGGAAACAGTCCCGACACAAGCCCAACAATTTTCATTTATTTTTCTTATTTCAGTAGAAGGCATTTTCAGATTGGTGTAACCATCAGCATTGGCCACCACTTGCGCGAAAATTCCTGCCGAACGACCAATCTTAGCACCTCCCTCTCTTTTAATTTCAATATTATAAACAAAAGTTCCAACTGGAATATTTTTTAAAGGCAATCTGTTGCCTGTTTTAACTTCTGCTTTTTCAGAAACAATAAAAGAATCACCAGCTTTCACAGACTTAGGTAAAATTACATATCTTTTTTCTCCATCTTTATAAACAGCCAATCCAATAAAAGCCGAGCGATTTGGATCATATTCAATAGTTTTTATTTTAGCTAAAATGTCTTTTTTATTATACAAAAAATCAACGGCGCGATAGAGGCGTTTGTGCCCGCTACCTTTATGCCTCATGGTAATACGTCCAGCACTATTTCTGCCGACGCTACGCCTGAAACCATAAGTCAGTGATTTAGTCGGTTTTGACTTGGTTAAAATTTCGCGGTAGTTCACGTTGGTCATTTGCCTTCTTGATTTGGTTGTTGGTTTGTATGTTTTCATTATATAAATTCTATCTTGTCACCCTTTTTTAAATATACCAAGGCTTTCCGACCACCACCCTTTGTCCCCTTTTTACCTTTCCACATAACATTTTTCTTTGGCACAGTTAAAACATTTACTTTCACCGGCTTTACTTTATAAAGAGTAAAAATAGCTTTTTTGATTTCTGTCTTATTAGCGGAAGCGGTAATATCAAAAGTGTAAACATTTTGTTCGGCGGAAAAAGATGCTTTCTCAGTAATTCTTGGATTTTTAATAATTTGTATTGTCATAATGATTTTGTTCCCTAAGTCGAACTTAGGGGAAATCCCCTAAGTTCGACTTAGGGAACTATTTAACCTCTGGATTCTAAAAATTTAACTGCTTCGACTGGATTTTCTATTAAAAGATATTGGTGGTTTAAAACATCTAATGGATTTAAGTTTTTTAGAAAAACTATTTGAAGCTGAGGCAAATTTCTAAAACTCTTTTCTATTTTTTCATCACGCCCAAAAAGAGCTGTTAGGACTCGAGCTTTCTTTGAACTGCCCAGCGGTTTCAACCCAGAAGCTTTGGCTAAATTTTTCATAACTTCCACTGCAGATTTTGTTTTTATTGAAGAGGTAGAAAGAGTATTAATAAAAATAATTTCTCCATCTTTAAACTTTTTAGAAAGAACTGAAAATAAAGCTTGCGCACGCATTTTCTTGGATATTTTTCTTTTGTAATTTTTTTCAGCCAAGGGTCCGTGAGTAACTCCTCCACCAACCCAAATAGGACTACGAGAAGACCCGTGTCGGGCTCGTCCGGTTCCTTTTTGTTTCCAGGGTTTCTTGCCTCCACCACGCACTTCTCCACGATCTTTAGTGTCGGCTGTTCCGGCGCGTTTATTTGAACGCATTCCTTCCACTACTTGATGCACTAAATCTGCCCGCCATTTAGCAGCAAAAATTTTAGCAGGAAGATCTATTGATCCAGCCACTGCACCTTTTTGATCATATATTTTTGTTTGCATTTTTGCTTCCATAAAAATTATCTCTGTACTATTTCCACTAAAGTTCCACGGCGACCAGCAATTGCTCCCTTAACTAGCAGTAAATTGTTTTCCTTGTCTACAAAAATAACTTGCAGATTTTTCTGAGTAATACGATTAGAACCCATTCTACCTGCCATTCTCATTCCCTTAGGAACGTGGGTACGCAATCCTCCACCAATGCTTCCAGGCTCTCGTTCAGAATGTTTTTGACCGTGAGTTCGTGGACCGCCAGAAAAACCATGACGCTTTACTACACCTTGAAAGCCCTTACCCTTGGAAATACTGGATACTGATATCTTGTCTCCAGGAGTAAAGATTGAAACATCAATACTATCACCTTCTTTAACACTAACCGTATCTGCCGGTTTAAGTCTAAATTCTTTAAGAGTTTTATAAAAACCTCCTTTCATTGCTCCTGCTTGAGACTTTGTAATTCTTTCCTTTTTCTGCAACCCAAAACCAACTTGCACAGAATCATAACCGTCTTTTGATTTTTCAAAAATTCTAGTTACGATACTGGGTGTGGCAGAAACAATAGAAACTGGAACAACTTCTCCAGTATCGGAAAAATATTCTGTCATATTTTCTTTTATCCCCAAAATAAATTTCATGTTTTTTATGTGGCATTAAGCTCGTAGTTACATCATTTTCACATCAATATCAACACCAGAAGGAAGAGTTAAATTAGTCAAAGCTTCAACGGTCTTAGGATTTGGATTGATGATATCAATTAATCTTTTATGCACTCTTATTTCAAATTGTTCTCGACTATTTTTGTAGATAAAAGCAGAACGATTAACTGTATATTTTTTAATTTCAGTTGGGAGTGGCACCGGACCTACTATCTGCGCATCATAACGAATAGCAGTGTCTATAATTTGTTTGACTGAGCTGTCAAGTATTTTACTTTCATAAGCTCGTACCCGAATGCGAAGTATCACCTTATTCTCACCTCCGACGACATGAGTAGGTTTCTCTTTTTCTTTTTTTGAAGAAACTCTCGGTGTCTTAGGTGCTTTTACGGTTTTCACTGTTGTGGTTTTTGCCACTTTAGGTTTTTTTGTTTTTGTTTCTGTTATTGCCATGAACTTTTTCTCCATAAGTTAGACTTAGGGGAATTCCCCTAAGTCTAACTTATGATTTTTAACCAAGAATTTTTGTAACAACTCCTGCACCGACGGTCTTACCTCCCTCACGAATAGCGAATCTTTGTGATTCTTCAAGCGCAACCGGAGTAACTAACTTAACGGTAATTTTTACTGTATCACCCGGCATTACCATTTCTGTCCCTTCGGCCAAAGTCACATCACCAGTCACGTCTGTCGTTCGGATATAAAATTGAGGTTTATAACCTTTAAAGAAAGGAGTATGACGTCCACCTTCTTCTTTTTTCAAAACGTAAATTTCACAGGTAAAATTATCATGCGGAGTAACAGTCCCCGGCTTAGCAAGAACTTGTCCGCGGGTAATGTCTTCTTTCTTTAAACCCCGAAGAAGAATTCCAGCATTATCACCCGCCATCCCTTCCTGAAGATTTTTATTAAACATTTCAATTCCGGTTACTGTTGTCTTTTGAGTTGGCTTAATTCCAACAACCTCTACTTCTTCTCCAACTTTCACTAACCCTCTTTCAATTTTTCCGGTAACCACTGTTCCTCGTCCTTCAATGGAAAAAATATCTTCAACTGGCATCAAAAAAGGTTTCTTGATATCACGCTCCGGAATTGGTATGTAAGTATCAAGAGCATCTACCAATTCAAGAATTTTCTTGGCCCATTCATCATCTAGAGACTTTGCTTCAATACCTTTTAGAGCAGAACCACGAATAACTGGAGCTCCGGCCCCGTCAAATCCTTGCTTAGTCAAAAGCTCACGAATTTCTTCTTCCACTAAGTCAATCATATCCTTGTCGTCAACCATATCGCACTTATTCAGAAAAACAATAATCTTTGGTACTCCTACTTGCTTGGCCAAAAGAACATGTTCACGAGTCTGGGGCATTGCGCCATCAGTTGCAGCCACTACGAGAATAGCACCATCCATTTGAGCGGCGCCAGTAATCATATTTTTTATGTAGTCAGCGTGTCCTGGAGCATCAATGTGCGCATAGTGACGCGCGTCCGTCGCATACTCATTGTGAGAAATGTTAATAGTAATTCCTCGAGATTTTTCCTCAGGAGCATTATCAATTTGATCAACTCCTCGAAGACGAACCGTCTTACCAGCCATATTTAACACGTGCAAAATCGCAGCGGTTAAAGTGGTCTTGCCATGGTCCACGTGACCAATGGTGCCGACATTAATGTGCGGCTTATCTCTCTTAAATTCTTCTGCCATAATTTTATTTAGGCTAATAAGTAAGACTTAATGTACGAGAACCAGTCACTAAGGCTTAACTACTAACTTTAATTAACTAATAATATCTAAAGCCAAAAAAGCAATAGAAAAACTGCAGAAAGTGCAGTTGTTTAGATACTAACAAATTAAGAAAAAATGTCAACCCAGACAGGGTGGTGTTATTTATAAATATCATGGTCGCCTACCGAATGAAAATAGATTACTTTTTCCGAAGCAAATTCAAATATTATTCTATAGCTATATGATATAGAAAAAGCCCAGTTAGGATATAATCTACCGGAAAGTTTATGTGTCTCAAGTGATGGATGAAAAGGATTTTTTCTAAAAATTTTCTCTTTTTTCTTTGCGGATAATTTTAATTCAGCAGTCAGCTTTCTATATTCACGCTCAAATTTTGAAGAGTAAATTATCTGCATAAAAATATAATTTTAATCCAGGTCAGCTAGTGATCTAAGAATTTTTCCCTCCCCACGAGCTATTTCGGCCCGACTTTCACGAATTTCTTTTACAAGTTGTTCTTCTTTCCAGCTTCTTACCGCATCTCTAAAAAACTCACTCACGGAAGCGTAATTGCCCGCTTTGACTTGTTTTTCTACTTCATGCTTTAGCTCTTTCGGTATTGAAATATTTAAGGTTGTTCTCATATATCAAGTGTAGCACATTGTGCTACAGGGTGTCAAATCAAGACCCCGTCTAATAATTTAAATTCAAATGGAATTTCTTTGGCATTTTTTTTGCCTTTGTATTTTTCTTCCAATTCGCGTTTTTTGGCTTCCAATTCTTCCATAGTAAAACCCATTTCTTTTATTTTTTGTTCTCCTAATTTATAAAATGTAGGAGAGAAACCAACGGTTTTAATTCCAAGGTCTTTTCTACCAACACCGATAAACCAATCAAAAGGTATTTCCTTTTTCTGTTCCGATTTTATGTTTGGACCTTCGGTGCTCATTTTTTTATTATATAACAAAAAACACCCTTAGGTGTTTTTTGAAGCTTTATTTCCTCGCAGCAATAATAGTCTCGGCTACGTTTTGTGGCACAATGTCGTAACGGAAGAATTCCATCGTGAAACCGGCACGGCCTTCGGTCATAGAACGCAAGCCGGTCATATAACCGAACATTTCCGAAAGAGGCACTATTGCTTTTATTACTTTATTCATTCCACGATCTTCCATTCCTTCGATTAAAGCACGCTTAGAAGAAAGGTTACCAGTAACGTCTCCCATAAACTTATCTGGAGTGACAACTTCCACTTTCATCATCGGCTCTAGAATAACCGGACTGGCTCGACGACAAGCGTCTTGAATAGCCATACTGGAAGCAATCTTGAAAGCCATTTCATTGGAATCAACTTCATGATAACTTCCATCCCAAAGCTCTACCGAAACATTAACGATTTTAAAACCAGCCACCACTCCGCGGTCTAATCCTTCCTTGAATCCCTTTTCACAAGGCGCAATATATTCCTGCGGAATTACTCCCCCTTTAATACTGTTGATAAATTCAAAGCCTTCAGATCTTTTGGTATTTTTCGGCAAATCTTCCATTTCTTCTTTGGTCAGCATCACCATTGGTTTCACTTTTATCTTCACATGTCCGTAATTTCCACGTCCACCTGATTGCTTAATATATTTACCTTCAGCCTCAGAGTTTCCGGTAATTGTTTCCCGATAAGCAACCTGTGGTTTACCCACATTAGCTTCTACTGTAAATTCTCTTTTTAATCGATCCACAATAATTTCTAGATGAAGTTCTCCCATTCCCGCAATAATAGTCTCGCCTGTTTCTTGATCAGTGGTAACTTTAAAAGTCGGGTCTTCTTGCGCCAAACGATTAAGCGCCATCCCCATTTTTTCTTGGTCTGCTTTTGTTTTCGGCTCAATACGAAGCTGAATAACCGGTTCTGGAAAAACAATACGATTTAATTCAATTGGATTATTTTCATCACATAGTGTGTCGGAAGTAATGGTATCTTTCAATCCTACGGCTGCGGCTATTTCTCCGGCAAAAACTTGTTTTACTTCTTCTCTATCGTTCGCATGCATCCGCAAGATTCGTCCGATACGTTCTTTGTTGCGAGTACGTGGATTGTAAATATAACTTCCAGCCATTAAACTCCCTGAATAAACTCGGAAAAAAATAATTTGCCCAACAAATGGATCTGTCGCGACCTTAAAAGCTAGGGCTGAAAACGGCTCAACGTCGGAAGCGTGACGCACCGCAGGCTCCTCAGTGTCAGGATTTATGCCATCAATTGGTGGAATGTCTGTCGGAGCTGGTAAATAATCAACAACCGCATCAAGCACCAACTGAACACCTTTGTTTTTTAACGCAGAACCAGCAAAGACTGGGAAAATTTCATTAGCAATTACAGCTTTACGTAAAGTTTTTTTTAATATTTCGATACTTGGAATCATTCCTTCTAAATATTCAGTCATCATCACCTCATCTGTCTCTACTATTTTTTCGACAAGTTCACTATGAAATTTTTCTGCCTCAGTTTTTAATTCTTCTGGAATTTCTTTTTCAATCACAAGATTACCCATTTCTCCTTCAAAATAAAAAGCTTTCATTTGAAGTAAATCAATAACTCCTTCATGTTTTTCTTCCAATCCAATAGGAATCTGCATACGAACAGCTTTTTTTGTCAGTCTATCTAAAATAGTAGAAAATGAATGTTCAAAAGAAGCGCCAGTCCTATCTAATTTATTAATAAAACAGACACGAGGAACTTTCGCTTCATCCGCATAACGCCAATTCGTTTCAGATTGCGGTTCTACGCCAGCCACACCATCAAAAACAACAACAGCACCATCAAGCACACGGAGAGAACGTTTTACTTCTACCGTAAAGTCAATGTGTCCAGGGGTATCAATAATATTAAAACGATGTTTCTTTGATTTATCTTTTATGTCAGCATACGTAGGTGTCCAGAAACAAGTTACAGCCGCAGAAGTAATAGTAATTCCGCGTTCTCGTTCTTGTTCCATCCAGTCTGTCGTCGTCTCCCCATCGTGCACTTCCCCAATCTTATGCGATACACCAGTATAAAAAAGCACCCGCTCAGTCGTAGTCGTTTTCCCCGCATCAATGTGTGCGATAATTCCAATATTGCGAACTTTTTCTAAAGGATAATCTCGTTCCATATATTTTAATTATTTATAGTGAGCATAGTCGAACTACCAAGCAAAATGGGCAAAAGCTTTGTTGGCCTCGGCCATTTTGTGAGTATCTTCTTTCTTTTTAATGGCTGTACCTTCATTCTTAGAAGCAGCGATAAGTTCATCAGCTAATTTAATATACATAGGAGAACCTTTTTTATTACGAGCCGCGTCACGAATCCAGCGCATCGCTAGAGCGAGTCTTCTTTCGGCACGTACCTCTCTAGGTACTTGATAGTTGGCTCCTCCAATACGCTTGGAACGGACTTCTGTCAGTGGACCAGCATTTTTTAACGCTAAATCAAAAACCTCTAAAGGATTTGAATTACCTGTTTTTTCCTTAATAATATCTAGGGCCTGATACATTATTTTTCTGGAAGTTTCCTTCTTACCAGACCACATAATATAATTAATAAACTTTTCTAATTTTTGAGAATTATAAATAAAATCAGGTTCTACTACATTTCTATTTTTTACTTTTCTACGCATAAAATTTATTTTTATTTCTTAACCTCTTTCTTAGGTTTCTTATTTCCATAAAGCGAACGAGACTGTCTTCTTTTTTCTACTCCTTGAGTATCAAGAACTCCACGGACAATGTGATATCTGACTCCGATTAAATCTTTCACTCTTCCTCCACGCAAGATAACAACAGAATGTTCTTGAAGATTATGTCCTTCACCAGGAATATAAGCGGTTACTTCCATTCCATTTGTTAATCGCACTCTGGCAATCTTACGAAGAGCAGAGTTTGGCTTCTTGGGAGTAGTCGTGGAAACCTTAGTACAAACTCCTCGCTTAAAAGGCGAAGGAAAAAATACCGGTCTGTTCTTCAGGACATTAAAGCCACGAGCCAGAGCCACTGTTTTATGTTTGGAGTGAACTTTCACTCTATTTTTCTTAATTAATTGGTTGATTGTTGGCATTAAATTAACTTATTACAAAACAAAAGAGTCCGAAGACTCAACTCAAAATATACTATATTAGTATAAAAATTGCAAACCTTTAAAGCAAAAGCCCGGTAATTAAATGAAAAAGAAAAGCTAAAATCGGATATAGGTAGTCAGAAAAGAAAACAATAAACATAAGCAATAAAACTAGTGAATATTTCTCATAAGCAAGAATAAAAGAAAAAGCTGATTCTGGGAGTAAGGAAAAAAGAATTTTAGAACCATCCAGCGGTGGAATCGGAATTAGATTAAAAATCGCCAAGGCTAAATTTACAATAACGATAGCCGAAGTTATAAAATAAAAACCAACTGACATATTGAAACCAGATGCAAGCCGAATAATTATACCAAATAAAATAGCAATAAAAAGATTGGAAAGTACTCCGGCTGCCGCGACAGCCATCGTTCCCCATTTTCGATTGCTTAAATTATTGGGATTATATGGTACTGGTTTTGCCCAGCCAAAAACAAAAGGAGACTGAGACAAAACTAAAAGCGCCGGTAAAAGAATCGAACCAAAAATATCTAAATGAGGAATGGGGTTTAGGGTCAGGCGTCCAGCCCTGCGTGCTGTCTCATCACCGAAATATTCCGCCACAAAACCATGCGAAACTTCGTGAATCACTATTGACATAACAAGTATCACTATATAAAAAATTGCATTGGTTGCGTCCATATAAATTCTATGATAACATATGAAAACTACATATGAAAACATGCATGGTAACAAAAAAAAGTTCAATCGTCGGAGGCGGATATTCTAATAGAACCCGTGCCACTAAATTTAACCCAACTGGCAAGAAAAGAAAATACCCCAATCTTCAAAAGAAGAAGCTTTTTGTTCCTGAACTAAATAAATCAATCAATATAGAAGTTAGTCCCCGCGGCATGCGTACCATGAAAAAGCGTGGCACCTATGCCACGCTTCTCAAAGCTGGACTTATCCAAGCAAAATAAAAAAATCCCCATTTGGGGATTTTTTTATTTTTTGTTTTTTGTTTTTTTCTTTCTCCTTAGTTAAAATTTCATTTACTCTCATATCCCTATCGTCATATTTTACCGGAACCTTGTCTCCGATGTTATATTTTTCATAATCTTCTTTTAATATAGAAAAAGAAGTTTCCAACTCTTTTATCTTTAAAATTATTATCCACTCTTCTGGATGTGGAACAATTACTGAAATTTTTCCTGCCATCAGTACTTGGTTAGATGGTTCCTCATGATTTTTCTTCACAATTACCGCTTCTCCTTGTTTTTCATGCTCCTTTCTTTCAGCAGAATCATTTTTCAAAAACTTATCAAACTTATAAGCCCCAGCAGCAATGGCACCCACGGCCACTGCACCCACTCCCAAATTTTTTAAGAATTCTCGACGATTCATTTTGTTATCATTTTGTTTTGGTAAACTTTCTTTCATATAAGTAATTATAACAAGGCGAATTCAATAAGCAACCAACTGTCAAACATCGGGTGTTTGACAGTTTAATCAATCTAAAACAAGCTCGTCTTTAATTTCTTTTGCTCCACTGGTTTCTACAAAACTTTTGTATTCTTTTCTGTTTTTAAACTGTTCTATGATAATCCCAGTCTCTAAAAGACTTCCCCATCGATTTTCTTTAACATAATCTTGGTAACTTGACCACGGAAAACTTTCCTCTTTTCTACGCCACTCATTTAATTCTCTTGAGTTTAAGTGTACATAAGCAGAAAGATGTAAAAGTTGTTCATTGCTTTCAACGTGAACAGCTTTATAAGGACCCTCAAAAAGATGCCCGGAAACACCATAACGCGCATTAAAATATTTTGTATAAGAATTTAAAACTCGTTGCATATATTTTCCTATTCCTCTTTCTTTTATTTCTTTTACAATAAGATGAAAATGATTGGGCATTAAAGCAAAACCGGTTAATTCCACAAATTTTTTTGTAGTCAAATCACTTTTGATGTCAAACACCCGATGTTTGACATATGAAGATATAATTCTAGAAATTTGCGGAAAATTATTTTCTGTTTGAAAATATAAAATCAAGAAAAGAAACCTAGCTCGATCCCTATCGTCTTTTAAAATTATCTTTTTCCCTACTCCTCTATTGTAAATATGATAATACTCGTTCACTGAAATATTATCTCGGTTCATGAGTTAATTTTATACCAAACAACATGTAACTGTCAAACATCGGGTGTTTGACAGCCGCTTACGCTGGCACAAAAGTGAGTGCGGTGCCTTTTTTGCCCGAGCGACCAGTACGGCCGATGCGGTGTATATAAGTATCATAAGTTTGAGGCACGTCATAGTTAATGACATGTGTAACATCTGGAATATCTAGTCCTCTCGCTGCCACATCAGTCGCAATCAAAATATTAATTCGATCTTTTTTAAATGAATCAAGAATACGAATACGTTCACGACTACGTTTATCGCCGTGAATACCACCAACCCTAAAACCCATTTGCCCAAGCTCTTTGGTAAGAGTGTCTACGCTATGTTTCATCTCCCGAAAAATTAATATTTTATCTGAACCTTCCTGCTTTAAAACGTTATGCAATTTTTCTAATTTTTCTTCTTTGCTACGGACACGAATTACATCTTGATTAATATTTTTTAATGTTTCGCCAGAAATAACAGAAACAAAAACAGGATTTTTTAAATAATGCTCGGTCAATTTTTTAATTTCAGGAGAAAGAGTCGCAGAAAAGAAAAGGGTCTGGCGCTCTTTATTGGTTTTGCCAATTATATAAACCATATCATCTCGAAACCCCATATCCAACATTCTGTCAGCCTCGTCTAAAACTATACTATGGCAGGTAGATAGATCTAAAACTTTTTTATCAATCAAATCACGCAAGCGTCCTGGTGTACCAATAACAAAAGAAACTCCCATTTTTATTTCGCGAATTTGTTTCATAATCGGCAAACCTCCTACGCAAGCCACCGAAAACATCCCAAAACCAAAAGCTAGATTTTTAAAGTCTGCTTCTATTTGCAATGCCAGCTCACGAGTTGGCGCCATTATTAAAACTGTTTCTCTTTTATTTTGACCTTTAGTTTTTACAATTTTTTCAATTAAAGGTAAAAGAAAAGCCGCAGTTTTGCCGGTACCCGTATTAGCCATACCAAAGACATCCTTGCCTTCCATTACAACCAACATCGCCTTATCCTGAATCGGCCTAGGATTGATAAAACCAGCTCTGGTAATATTTTTATGCAGTTGGGGATTAAATGGAAAATCCGCGAAAGTATACTTGGACACGTACGGTTTTTCTTCCACATAAATATTTTTCTTAACGAAACGAGAAAAATCTATCCGTTCACCACGGGATCTTTTATTGCCTCCCCTACTTTTTTTAAAAGACCTACTTGCCAAAAAGGAAGAAGGGCGAGAATTATTAAATTTTTTTGCTTTATAGGCAAATTTGGGTCGTCCGAATTTACTCGGAGCTCCCGAATGAGATTTATACATATTGGGTCACTCCCAATATGTTATAGATGAGAATGATGTTTCAAGAATAGCATTGTTGCGTTATTTTGTCAATAATTTGTTTCTGTTTCTTATTTGTTGCTATAATGATAATATGCAAAATAAAGATATAAAAAATCTCAAACATAGCCAGGCACAAATCAAAGGTGGAGGAAAGGTAATCATACTCAATGCTGGGTCTGTGATAGGACCGGAAGCAGAAGCAATGCTTCAAGCACTTCATTCCAGATCTACCGGAGGACTAGAAAGCCATCTCGAAATACTAGCCGACAAAGGACCAGATAATTTTATGAAAAATTTTTATGTCGGATACGGACATAAATCAATTGGTGACTGTGGTAGCACTTCAATATTTATTGAAGGAATCTCTATGTTGGCGGCAAAAGCAATTCAAGACTGGCCCCTTTATTCAGGACAAGAATCTTCAACCAGATATGTTGATTTCAAAACTCAGCCATTTAAAAACCCAATTGGCACTAAAGAAGGAAAAGAAATTTTAGAATCATATAGAAAATTTTATACCGAAGCACTAGAACAAACTAAAGAATACTTAAAAATACAATTCCCCCTAGGCTCTGGAGAAAAAGAGAGCATATATAATAAAGCAATCGACGCTAGAGCTTTCGATATATTAAGAGGATTTCTACCGGCCGGATCAACTACAAACATTGCCTGGCACACGAATTTAAGACAAGCTGCCGATAAAATAATACTACTTCGTCATCACCCATTAATGGAGGTTAGAAACTTAGCAGAAGCAATAGAGCAAGCTTTACGTCTGGCTTTTCCAAATTCATTTGGCCATAAACATCATAAAAATACAGAAAATTATAATAAAAAATGGATGGAAAAAGATTACTACTATCACGATAAAAATTGCCCGAATTTTAAAATGGTTAACAATTCAATAAATAAAAATTTACTTTCAAGAAAAATTTTAGAGGAAAGATCAATAAAAACCGAACTGCCCAAGCATCTCGCTGAAGCCGGAACCTTGCAATTTAAATTTTTGTTGGACTTTGGATCATTCCGTGATATTCAAAGACACCGAGCAGTAATTCAAAGAATGCCCCTTTTAACCACAGAAATTAGTTTTGGGAAATGGTATTTGGAAGAATTACCAAAGAAATTAAAAGTTAAAGCCAAAGAATTCATTAAAAAACAAGAAGGGAAAATAAAAAAATTAAAAATTTCAAAAGAAGAAAAGCAATATTACATAGCCATGGGTTACAATACATCTAATAGATTGACGGGGAATCTTCCTGCTTTAATTTATTTAGCAGAATTGAGATCTACTCGTTTTGTACATCCAACTTTAAGAAACAAAGCGAAAATGATAGCTAATACCTTATTAAAACTTTTCAAAAAATCTGGTTTAGTGATACATCTAGACAAAGAAATGGATAGATTTGATATTAAACGTGGAGAGCACGATATCGTCCTAAGGTAAGTTTTAAGGATCTTCGTCTGTTTTAATCCGGATAAAAACATCTTTACCATCGGGAGATTTTTCTTTTTTATATTTTCTATTTTTATTTATCTCAACTTTTCTAATTATTTCCTTTTCTAAATCAAAACCTAGAATTTCTGACATGCCCAGTAAAAATATTGCCACATCGGCAAATTCTTCCGCCACGCCACCTTCACGTTTATTGTATTTATGAAAGGCCTCGGAAAGTTCTTCATGTGCATGACAAAATTCTAAAGCGACATCGGTTGTGTTAAATCCTTTTTCCAGTTTATTCTTCATTACTTCTTTTTGTAATTTTTTTAAATCAGTCATACAACAAAACTACATGTCTTTATAAACTTGCATATCTCCCAATATTTCTAATTTTATTTTAGCCGTTTTTAAAATTTCCTTAGTTCTCTTTGCTCCGTGGTAGTCTTTTAAAGCGACTACTCTTATAATCCCGGAATTTATAATACTCTGAGCACATTTATAACAAGGTGTTAATTTGCAATATAAAGTACCTCCCTCAATCGCGACTCCTACTCGCGCGGCATTATTTATCGCATTTTGTTCTGCATGAGATGTCCTAATACAATGTTTGGATTTTGTTCCGTCTTCATTTAAAACAGTGTGTATTTCATGACCTATTTCATCACAACTAGGCAAGCCTACCGGCGCACCGACATAGCCCGTAGCTAAAATTCTTTTATTTTTCACAATAACTGCTCCGGCCCTACCCCTGTCGCAAGTCCCTCTAGATCCAATATAATCTGCCATTCCAATAAAATATTCATCCCAAGACGGTCTTTTGTGTTTTATAACCTTTTTAACAGTCTTTTTCATGTCTTGATTATACGCTAAAATTAAAAATAGAAAAGTCTAAGAAAATGGTGTTGAAGAAATAAGTTTAAAAATATAATCAAATAACTTTTTTCCATCATTTTTAGGAACCAACACCTCGGGGTGAAATTGTATTCCATAAATATTTTTACCTTTATGTTTAAAAATTTCTATCCCATCAAGGGAACAAGCAAGTACTTCAATCTTTTTTGAAGCTTTCATAATGGAAAAACGATGAGATTCATATACTTTTATTTTATTTTTTTTATAAAAATTTTTATTTATTTCTACGTTTTCAATACCCTGAACTCTAGTGGAAAGTTTTTTCAGCTTACATCCTGCTGCTGAAGCTATAATCTGTGCGCCGAGACAAATGCCGATCACAGGCTTTTTCGTCTTTTTTATAAAATCAATTTCATTTTTATAATATTTCGAATTATTAAGAACTGGTCGTATTCCAGAACCTCCTGTTAAAATTACAAGATTATAATTTTTTACAAGATTAGTTTTAAATTCTTTAAGTGACAAAACTAAAATTTCACAACCTTTTAAAAGTTTTTTTATTTTCGTTAAATTTTTAGTATTATTATCAACAATTGCTACTTTCATAATATATTGGTAGCAAATAAAAGGTGTTATTTTACCTCAATCCCCATAGAACGAGCAGAACCAGCAATAATGTTAATGGCACCTTCATCGTCCTTAGCATTTAAATCTCCCATTTTTTTCTTGACTATTTCTAAGGCTTGCGCGCGGGTAATTTTCCCAACTTTAGTTGAAGCATTTTTACCAGAACCTTTTTCTACTCCAGCTGCTTTTAAAATAAGTCCGGTGACCGGCGGGGTTTTTATTACAAAATCATAGCTACGGTCTTCGTAAACAGTAATAGAAACTCCAACCTTATCTCCTGCCATCTTTTGGGTGGCAGCGTTAAACTTAGTCACAAAGTCTCCGATATTAATACCAGCTTGGCCAAGCGCGGGACCAAGCGGAGGTGCGGGAGTAGCTTTAGCAGCTTGAATTTGTAATTTTATTTTTTTGGTTATTTTCTTTGCCATTTTTTTAGATTACTATAAAGTTTTTATAAATGCAATTTTCTTGGCCGCCACCAAGCGGTCGGCATCAAGAAATCTATAGTCGCTTTGCTCCTTAGATTTTCTTGACTTGCAAGAAATCCAATTCTACCGGAGTCTCCCGACCAAACATAGAAACAAGAACTTTAACTTTTCCACGAACCTGGTCAACAGAACTTACCTTACCTTCTAAATCTTTAAAAGGACCATCATTAATCAAAACAGTTTCTCCGACAGCTAAATCAATATTATGCTTAGTCGTACCTACATTCATTTTCTTAAATAGATACTCAACTTCTTCGCTTTTAAGTGGAACAGGATTTATTCCTGCACCCACGAAACCAGTTACACGCGGAGTATTGCGTACTACATACCAGGAATCATCGGTTACAATCATATCCACTAGAACATAACCCGGATAAATTTTTTCTTCTACCTCTACGCGCTTACCAGCCTTAATCTTTATCTTTTTTTCAATCGGGACAATAACATTGAAAATTTTATCGTTCATACCCAAGGAATCAATACGCTGTCGCAAATTACGAAGCACAACATTTTCATATCCTGCATAAGTGTGAATAGCATACCAATTTCTAGCTCCGAGTGTTTCTTGTTTTGACATGGTTTTAAGGAGTGATTATCTTTGTTAAGCCTTGAGAAAAAATAAAATCAAAAACACCCAAATAATATGAAATAATTACAGACAAAATAACGACAATCAAAGTATAATACAACGTCTGGTTTTTGGATGGCCAGATTACATGCTTTAATTCTGTTTTTGTTTCTTGAAAATATTCGGTAATTTTTGACATTTTTTAAAAAAGCCCTCTTTCAAGGGCTCTTTTAATGGTACTCTTTTTCTCTAAAATAGTCAATTCACGAGAAGATAAATAACTCTACCTGATCTCATAAGTTATTGTCACATCCGAACTTATTATGTTCTCGCCTTTTGGAATTATTGCCGGGGTAGGAGCTCTTTCTGACGCAGAATCCATCATTACAGATTTGGCATACATAATTGGATAATTTCCATTTTCATTAAAAGAAGTAATTTTACCCAAAGAAACACCTAAATCTTTCGCCAAGATTTTCGCTTTTGCTTTTGCATCATCAATGGCCAATTTTCTCGCTTGCATTTTCAGCGTATCTTCTTTATCAATGGCGAAATTCGGACCATTTAAATCAGAAACACCAGTTATCCCAATACCTTGAATAATATCACCGACAGTATCTGTATTACGAATTTTAATGGTCACACTCTCGTTAGCTGTATAACCAATAAGCACTTGCTTACTGGGAGGGCAATAATAAGAGGAAGATGGAGAGACAGTCACTCCGGCTATTTCAGCATCCATTGGAATTGGCGGACAAACAGCTTTCCTATATTCATATTTTGGATAAAAAGAGGCATTGGCAGTTTGAATATCTTTATCTTCCACTCCTTTTTCTTTTAAAAAATCCAAGGCTTTCTTCTCAATATCCGCTACCCCCGCCTGGGCATCTTTAACTGTTTTAGCGTCTTTACTGATTGTAAAATAAATATTCGCAATATCAGGCACAGCCGTAACTTCCCCATGGCCGGAAAATGAAATGGTAGCGGGCTGAGCACTCTCCCCTAGCAGGCTGTCTTTCTTTATTTCGGAAAATATTTTAACCGTAAAATAGACCGACAAAACAATTAGTAAAACACACAATGTTTGATATATTCTTTTTTTATTTTCTTCTGGTATTTCCATAAATTTAATTCTTTATTTAATTCCAATAAGCTCGACGTCAAAAATTAAAGTAGAGTTGGGCGGAATTACTCCAGGAATTCCGTTGGCTCCATAAGCATCTTCTGGTAAGATAGTTAAAGTTTTCTTCTCACCAACGGTCATCCCAACTATTCCCTTATCCCAACCGGGAATTACTTGACCAGCGCCTAGGGTAAAATCAAAAGGTTGCACATGGTTAAATTTAGGGTCCACATTTGAATCAAAAACTGTACCATCCTCTAGCCGACCAGTGTAATTCATAGACACCGTGTCTCCGGCTTTGGCCATCTCGGCAACTTTATTTATATCATTGTTATTAGAAGACATATTTACTTTATTGTTAATGCTAATAAAAATTAAAATTCCCGCTAAAACTAAGCAAATGACAATTGCAAGCACAATATTCATATTATTTTTTTTATTTTCTTCCATAATTCAAAAATTTATTAGCTTTTTAATAACCTAATTATACACCCTATATTTTTTTAAACAATATTAACTTCCGGCATTAATTCCAAACCGAATTTTTCTCTTACAGATACAATAATTTTGTTTACCAAATCAAGAATCTCGACACCGCTCGCTTTACCATAATTTACCAAAACCAGAGATTGTTTTTCATAAACACCGACATTGCCTGATTTATATCCTTTCCAGCTTATCCCGTCGGTGGGACCACATTGTTCAACTAGCCATCCGGCTGGAATTTTAATTTCTCCATTATCTTCAAAATACGGCAGATCAGAATAATTTTTTTGCAACACCCGTAAATGCTCCCTGCTAACAAAAACATTTTTAAAAAAACTACCGGCATTGCCTAAAACCTTTGGGTCTGGAAGTTTACTACGACGTATGGCTATGACTGCATTACTAATATCTTTAGAATTTTTAACTTCAATTTTATTTTTTTCTAAAAAATCTCGCAAGGCGGGATACATCTTTTTTCCCCTGCCTGCCAATTGGCGGGCAGGTTTTTTACTTAATTTTAAAATCACCGCTGAAATAAAATATTTTCCTTTTAGTTTATTTTTAAAAATACTCTCTCGATACCCCAATTCGCATTCTTCTTTGCTGAAAATTTTCTTTTCTCCATTTTCTATATTAAAAGCCTCCACGTCATAAAGGGTATCTTTAAGCTCCACTCCATAGGCACCAATATTTTGTACTGGGGTAGCACCAACTGTCCCCGGGATAGCGGCTAAATTCTCAATACCCCAATATCCATGGTCAACAGTGAACGCGACTAAATCCTGCCAAAACTCCCCCCCCATAGATCTAATTAATACATTTTCAATATCTTCTTTAACAATTTCTATTCCTTTTAATTTATTCAAAACAACTATACCTTCAAAATCTTTAGTAAAAAGCATATTACTACCACCACCTAAAAATATTTTTTTGTTATTTTTAAATTCCGGTAAATTGAAAAGTTCCTCCAGGTCTTTTTCAGATTCCACCATTGCAAAAAATTTAGTATTTACGTTAATACCGAAAGTGTTTAATTTAGATAAGTTGTAATTGTTTTCAATTTTCATATGATTAGTAAAATTATGCTTGATACTAAATAAAAAAGGAAACAATTGCCCCGATACCTACCAGAGAAATTAATCCAAAGGTTAACCAGCCGAAAATGTTACCGATTTTTTTATTCTTAAAATTACCCATTATCTTCTCATTTCCACTCAAATGAACAATAAAGAAAATCATAAATGGAGAAATGATACCATTCAAAACCGCAGAATATATAAGTACTTTGATTGGATGCAAGCCGACAAAATTTAAAATAATTCCCAAAATCATCGCCACAATAATCACTCCATAAAAAGAAGTGGCTTGTTTTAATTTCCGATAAAGACCCTCCTTCCAACCGAAAGATTCTGAAATGGCATAAGAAGCTGAGCCGGCGAGTACTGGTATCGCAAGCAGTCCGGTGCCTAAAATCCCAAGAGCAAAAAGAATAAAAGCAAAATTCCCCGCAAAAGGACGCAAGGCGATGGCCGCTTCTTCTGCAGAAGTAATGTTAGTAATTCCATTTGCAAAAAGGGTGGCAGCACAGGCAGCAATAATAAAAAACATTACCAGATTTGAAACAAACATCCCAGACCAAACATCAATCCGCATATTTTTCATATCCTGCATAGTATTATTCTCCCGGCGCATTTCTATGGTTTTTTCTCCTTTTAAAATTTCTTCTTCAACTTCCTGCGAAGATTGCCAGAAAAATAAATATGGGGAAATGGTGGTACCGAGAGCCGCGCAAATAAGGATAATCACTTCTTTAGAAAAATGAAAGCTCGGAATGACAGTATTTTGTAAAACTTCAATCCAGTTTATCTTAACGGAAAAAGCCGAAACAACATAAGCTAGAAGAACGAAAGTAAGGTATTTTAAATATTTGGAATATTTTTTATAAGAAATAAAAATCTGCAGAAATAAAGAAAGTGTGGCAAAAAGAAAAATTAAAAAAGTAAAGTTTAAAGCAGGAAAAATAAGCTGTGTGCCTTTAGCCATGGCCCCCAAGTCTGCTCCAATATTAAAAACATTAGCAAAAAGCAAAAGTGTTGTGCAGAAATAGAGAATTTTTTTTGAGTAATGTTTTTTTATATTAGCAGCCAGTCCGACACCAGTCACCAGCCCAATGCGAGCGCACATTTCCTGTACCACCCCCATTAATGGAAAAGTAAAAAGCGCCAACCAAATGAGACGGAAGCCTTGCGAAGCACCCATTTGGGAATAAGTGGCAATCCCGGACGGGTCATCGTCAGCGGCACCCGTAGTAAGCCCCGGCCCCAAAGTTTTCCAATATTCTTTAAAGGTCATATTTAGAGTATGACATATTTACGCCATTGATTCTATCTTAAAAATTAAAATTTCAAATTAAAAAGTAAAAAACCGTCCCTCCATGTCGGTTTTTTACGACTAGAAAAACGGTTTTGGATTTATGGAAAAATAAAGTGCGGGCCGACAGAGACACGATCTTTCAATAACAATGGAGACACAAAAATTTTATTCTCCTGAAATCTTTCGGCCTCAACAATAAAAACGTTGGAGAGGTTAGTTGCAACCTCTTCGTTATTTTTCGTTAAAACAGTTAATGTACGATGCCCATAGAAATGGAACATCAAATAATCCAAGAACTGGCTCCCCATCAGCCGACGACGTTCAAGGTCGTTGGCCGTATGTCCCAATATGTCAAGAAGGTTACCCTTCTCAACCAACTTTTTCACAACGACAGTTATTTCGGGAGCTATCCCCGAAAAAACTATCCCAAATTCTTCAAGACGGCGATCAAGTTGAATCCTCATCCCAAAAAGCAGATTGTTTTTTTCAACCCCCCCCCTCAGTACCACCACACGAAGTGGTTTAAAATTTTCCTTTATCATCTTCTTCTCCTTTCAAAAAAACATTTTCCGGATTCTGCCGGAATCAGTCGCAGGAAGTTCCTACTTTACTCATTTATGATTATGAATATTTCTAGCTAAAAGTCAAGGTCTTAGTATTTTACTGGTTCCATCTTTATGCAATTCAATTACCTTGGACGCTTGGCTAATGATTTCCCCTCCATCTACATATAAATCAACCGCATTACTAAAATATTTTTTTGCTTCAAATATATTTTGAGCCGGAGCCAATCCTTCGGGATTGGCTGAAGGTGCAACGAGGGGCCCTGTTTGCAATAATAATTTTCTAAGATTTTCTTGAGCAGGCACCCTAAAAGCCAAAGTTTTTGTCCCCCGATGTAAATACAAAAGTGTTTCATCGGAACAATCCAGAATAATACTTACCGGACCAGGCCAGTATTTTTTTAATATATCTTTCTGTTTTTCGGATAAAATAATAGAAAATTTTTCTAATTCGCCAATCTCTCCAATTAGAATAATGAAGGGTTTTTCCGGCGCACGTTTTTTTATATTATAAATACGTAAAACAACTGCCGAACTCAATGCTTGCCCAACTATTCCATAAATAGTATCCGTCGGCATTACCACCACTCCTTTTTCTTTTAAAACTTTTATTAAATTTTCATCATTCCAAATATTTTGCAATAACTGCATAAGATATATTATAATACAAAAATGCTAAAAGATATTGTTAAGTTTTTCGACAAGCTAGAGGACAAAATAAGGGGAAGATTGAGTCGTTATCCTATTTTATATGCAATCATTGGTGGTGTTGGCATAGTTCTTTTTTGGCGTGGAGTTTGGCATACTGCAGATTTTATAACTAATCTTGTTTTTTCCTTTCAACAAAACTCTTCTATTGACTTAAACAATCTGCCTTGGTGGGACGGACCCTTATCTCTAATTTTAGGTAGTATCTTGCTTTTATCTACTGGATTATTTGTTTTCGGTTTTATCGGCAGTGAAATAATAATCTCCGGCTTAAAAGGAGAAAAGAAATTGGCTGAAAAAACAGAAGAGGAAGTAAAAATAGAAACTGGCACAATAAAAGAAATAAAAAAAGAAGTAAGTGAAATATCTCATCGTTTAAATGATATTGAGAAAAATTTAGAGGATGATATGGAAAAAAAATAATTGGGTGCCTACAGGGATTCGAACCCTGACTAAGAGCTCCACAAGCTCTAGTGCTAACCATTACACCATAGGCACCATGTGCTGGTATTTATAACAAAAAAAGCAGAAAAACGCTACTAAAATAGATTTTTTAATTTTTAACTAGATCATAAAAAGCAGCAAAAATAAAAATAATTTGCAAAACTATAAATATAGTATCTTTGATGTGGATACTATAAATTTCCAAACAAACTCCCCCTATTATATATAGAGTATTTTGATGTTTTCTGTTTTTCAATAATAAACCAACGGAAATTAGAATAAGTCCGATAGCTCCTATTAATTTGAAAATATTTTTATCCATAATATTTACTGGTGCGCGAGGGGAGACTTGAACTCCCACGTCCGTGAGGACACTAGCACCTCAAGCTAGCCTGGCTACCAGTTACAGCACTCGCGCATATTTTTTTTGTTGCGTCTTTTCGACATTAAGAGCTTTTTCTATTTTAAAAAATTTCCTAGACAAACAAATAACTTCTGGATTGTAGTACATTTTATTCAAAATCGCTAGTGCTTCTTTTTTCGCATATTTAAGTTGATAAGTACTTACTTTCCCACTTTTCCCTAAATGCCCCAAAACACTCAACCTCACACTTAATTCTTTTCGTAGCCAATCAATATATTTTTTGCTTGCAGAAATAAATTCAAGATAAAACATGTGACTTGACCTCCATCTTGGATCCCAGTATGAATAAAAACAACCATCTCCGTCAAAACATCCCCGTAAAAAATCAAAAAAATATTTATCGGGTATTTTTAGTTTTCCCATAGTTAATGATTTTCTCTGAGTTAGCCCAATAGATAAAAGAAAATCGTAAAAAATTCTATTTTTAAATTGAATTCTTAATTGTTTATCTCCATTACTGTTTTGTTTTGTTCCTATCTTAAAATCTACCCCAACACACTTAGAAAAGTTTAACAACTGTTCTCTCTCTTTAGAAGTTAAATCAATCAACAAACCATCACCCAATAAACATCCATCCGTAGCAATTAAACCTATTGCGTAAGCTAAATTTGCAGTCCATTTCTCATTTATAATTTTTTTAGGTTTTGGTCCCCTCTTCCCCATTGATACATTATATTACCTCAAGGTAGTAGCGTCTACCAATTATTAATTAAACAAAAACTTCATTAAAATGAGGCTATGTTTTTTAATTAAAAAATTATTCCGTTTTTTCTGTTACCTCTTCTTTTTCTTCTTGATTGGTAACTGAACGCATTTTTTTACGAACATCTTTTACCGCTTTAGTACGAATATAGTAAAGTTTTGACCTGCGAGCATGAGCTCTTTTGGTTATTTTAATCTTGCCTATCATTGGAGAATATATTGGAAAAATTCTTTCCACCCCGACGCCTGAAGCGATTTTCCTAACAGTAAAAGTAGCCCCTGCTTCGGTGCCATGTTTTCTAGCGAGAACAATACCTTCAAAAACCTGAAAACGGGATTTACCTTTTTCATCTAAAATCTTTGAAGAAACAGAAACAGTGTCCCCAGCTTTAAAATCAAGCTTTTTTCTTTCTTCAATATCTACCGGACTAAATTTAATTTTATTGATTTTATCTCCTGTCATAACAAAAGCACTTTAACACAAAAGTTTTTTAAAGGCAATTAAGCGAATTCTTTTTGATAACATTCAACACAATAAACCGTCTCTGTCCGATTTGGGGCATATGAGGTTCTTATTTTTTCGCCACATTTCATACATTCTCGGTCGTAAAATTTTGGAATTTGCATTCTGGCAAAACGAGATTTTTCTCTGCACTTTAAACATTGATCTGGTAATGGTATATTCATTTTTCTTAAAAGATCAAATTCCAATGAGTCTATTTTATATTTCCTCTCGCAGGTAGTGCAGGAAATCACTTCTTTTAAAATTGATTCATTCACTTCACTAATAGTTTCGGGTAAATCTTTTCCGGATATAGTTGCCTCGACTTGTTGTTCTTTTTCATCATTCCAAAAATATCCACACTTCTGCGCTTCTGCTTTTGATTTTGGAAAAAATTTGCAAGCGTTAGAATTATTATAGGCAAACTTACTAAAACCTGGCTGAAAAAATTCTCCATAAGGCCAGACTCTCCCTTGTTCATCCATATACGGATTTTTTTTCATATCTTTAATAATTTTTGCTTTTAAAATTTTATATTCTTCTTTTCCATATTCTTTATTTAGAATACAATTGCTTTTGCGTTTTAGATTCACACAGCCAAAATTATTTTTAGCTGTTATGCACCAAAGGGAATATTCGGCATGAAACAAGTCCGACCAACAAAAGCCTGAAAATTTTACATCACTAGCACTGTCTCCCACAATGAAAGATTCATAAACAAGCTCGACATTATCTCCCCAACCTGAATAATCCATGCAATTTTCTACTGGTTTACAGGTTACAAATTGACACCACTTACAATCTTTTGTATGGCTAGCAATGTACATTTCTTTGGAATTTTTAGATTTGTAAATATATTCCCCGGTGACATTCAAGTTAAAAGTATCGCCCGTGAAAGAACGATAAGGAAAATTTTTCCAAAAAATTTCCGCTTCTTTTTTTGTTGCTTTTATCCCAGAACGAGTGTTTAATTTTAACTCTTTTAATTTTTTTTCATATTCCTCTTTTGAATATTTAACATTCAAAATACAATTTGAAGCTCCGCGCAAATTCACGCAACCGACGCAATTCATACATCCATAGCAGTTGCGAGAAAACCATACATCTGTACAATCATCACATTCTTCCGAATAAAAAATACGGTAACACTTGCGCTGACCGATAGACTCATAACATAATTCAGATTTAAAAATTCGTAGACTGTCGGCTGTATCCTTAGCTCCATTTAAAATTGAAGAAAAATAAACATTTTCGCAATTATCTGCCCAGGTGGCGAGCATACAGTTCTTGGAATAACCGATTGAGTTGCAATAATCACAATTTTTTAAAGTCAAAAAACCTGTTTCAAGTGCGCTGTATGGGGTTTTTCTAGATAAATCTTTTACTTGAGCCAAAAATGGTTTATCGGAGTCGTAATCTATTGCATATTCTGTACCATCCCAATCATCTGCCCACCAACATGGCTGGCAATAGACGGTAATTTTTTGCGACGACGGATACATAGAGAGTGTACGCTTCCCGCACTTATCACAATTACGATAAAAAAAAGACCAGCTATTAAGACATGCCAAGCGTCGAATCATTCGGCATTCCGGGCACCACAAAGGCGCAGGCACTTTTATTTTTTCATAAAAATTAAAATCCTCTGACTCAATGGTGAAGTCTTTTTGGCAATTCAAGCAAGCCTTAATTTGGGCTTCCATTTCATTATTTTACCATTTTTTTGAATTCTTTTGGAATAGCTGATTCTACTTTTAAAGTTTCACCTTTTAGATTTTTAAACTCTATAGACTTTGCATGAAGCGCTAGACGTTTTAAGCTTTTCAGACAAGGGTTGTTAGGGTTATAAAGAGAATCACAGACAACTGGATGATTTAGATATTTCAAATGCACGCGGATTTGATGCGTTCGGCCGGTTTTCGGTTTTATTTCTAAATAAGTAAATTTTCCATATTTTTTATCTTCAAACCTTTTTAAAACTTTATACTCAGTAATAGCCTCACGCATTTTCCCCCTTGCACCGCGGCCAGACAAATACCGACGAAAATCTTTCGGACTCCGGCCTATTGGTTTATTGATAAAACCATGATCATTTTTCACAAAACCAGACACAATGGCAACATAAGTTTTTTTCACTTCCCGATTTTGGAATTGTTTTTTAAGAAATTCATGCACCCTATCGCTCTTAGCCAAGAGCATCACGCCCGAAGTCTCTTTATCTAAGCGGTGTACTATTTTTATTTTGGGATATTTTTTTAAAAATAAATCAAGAATTGTTTTTTCTTCACTCCTCTCATCTGGATGCACTAAAATACCTGAGGGCTTTTCTATGGCTAAAATATTAGAATCTTCATATAGAATTTTTATTTTTATTGACATCTCTGGTGCCCTTGGTAGGAATCGAACCTACATCAAAGCCTTAGAAGAGCTTCGTTCTATCCATTGAACTACAAGGGCCATGTGCGCGGTGAGGGACTTGAACCCCCGACCTTCTCAGTGTAAATGAGTTGCTCTACCAACTGAGCTAACCGCGCAAGATTTTTTCATAGAACTCATTAAAACTAACATTTTTATAACGACGGGTCAACAATGAAAGAAGAGGAATTTAATATATCTATCGATTTTTTTTCTCTGGTATAAAAAAAGTTCAAAACTTTTTCAATACGATCTTTATTAACTACAGGAAACTGCCCATCATTATTAGTAAGTGGTAAAATGGGTTCTTCATTTGTTTGTTTAAAAAGGCCATAACCAAAAAGTAAAGATAGGAAAATTATAATCATTGTGCTGATTAAAATAATCTTCCAGAAAAAATTTGGATGAAAAGCAAAATCTTTTTTCTTAAAATTATTTTCTTTTTTAAAAAAATTTATTTTCATGGAATAAAACTTAAAAGTTTAATTTGAAAAACAACCTCCCAACTCAAATTGCTTTCATTTTTACCAGACCCAGATGAAGATAAAAGCTTATGCAAGTTCATTGATGAAAAATCAAGCAAATATGGGGAGTCCTCTAGTAATATTAAAAACTTATAGATTGCCTTAAATCCACCTAATGCCCTTAACTCGACTTTTAGACTCATGTTGTCTTTAACATCAACTGAATTAATTTGAGAAGAAACTCCGGCTTCTTTCGCTAATTTTTCAACTGTATTCAAAAAGGGAACCACATCGGAACTTTTAATAAAATGCTCTTCCAACAAAGCTCTTTCTGGAACTATTTTTTGAAGCATTTGGTTAAGAGACACGATTTCGTCATATCGATGCTCCTCTATTTGTAAATTTATTGCACCCTGTTGCCCTTTTTGATTATTATCACCTATCTTTTGATATAAAAACACAAAAGCTAAACAAAACAATACTAGAAGTATTATAAAGATAAACAATAATATTTTTTGAAAGTTATTTTTCATATATTTTATAAAATCACTTATTGTGTTCCGAAGGAATTAAGCTCAGATGAAAATTAATATCAGATCCTTTTACAAAATTTGAAATCGGCAAGTCAACACTTGTAAAAGCTGGGCTATCTTCTAATAACTGACGGAATAAAAGCAAAACCTCGCGGGATGGCGCTATTCCGGTTATACTAATTTTCCTACCGTTTATTTCATCGTTTTTATATAAAATTTGAGTAATTTTAATATCTGGTATTTTCTGTAATAAAATAGCGTTTATCACTTCAGATGAAACAAGAAATTTATTTTTTTCAAACTTTTCAACTAAACTAAGTTTATTATCTATATCTTTAATAAGAGCTAGAGACTCTTCACCTAAAGGGGGAAGCAGTTTTAATTTTTGATTTTCTAGTCTTGTATTAATTAAAGAATTTTTTACAGAAGAAATAAAATACGATGGTAAAATAGAGAAAAAGGCAACCAAAAGACATAAATTAAGCATCACTACAAATAAAATTCCTAATCTGTAGTAAAAAGCTTTAATCATTTTCTTCTTTTCTTCTTTTGGAATTAAATTTATCATCTTAATTTAGCCCATATCATTAAAATCTCCTAGTGCTAAGCCTAAAGCTGTAGCAAATGAAAGTGACTTTTCAAAAGTAATCTTTGGAATATAATTTTCATAATTTGAAATATTTGTCCAAACATCAGCTAACTCTGCTGAGCTCTTCATACTAACAGAGATATATTCAGTTAGACCGATTAAGTTAGAATCACCACCACAAAAAATTATCTTTTTTATAGTAGGATTATTTCTGCCTTTTTCGTCTTTATGCGTATGCCAATACAGAAAATGTTTAACTATTTCGTCGCGTAAAACAGAAACACTGTTTAAAAGTACGGCAAATATTTCTTTATTTTTAGTATTCCGTTCCAATCCATATTCTTGTTTCATTTTTTCCGCCTCTTCAAGACTTACATTAAAATTTTTTTGAATCATCTTCGTTAGCGTCACTCCTCCAAGATCAAGAGTAAAGGTAAACACTACTATTCCCCCAGAAACAATAAAAATACCAGTTCTTTCTTTTCCGAAATCTATAATCATATAAGTATTGTCGTCATTTTTTTTAATAACCGCCCGGGAAGCTGCTTGAGCCTCTAATTCAAAAGACTTAACCGATATTTGAGAATGTTTAAATATTAACAAATAATTTTCAATTACATTCTTGGGAATAACGGTAACTTGAACCTCCAAACTTTGTGTATTTTCACTAACTAAATCATAATCAAAAATCGCATCCTGGGCCAGAATTGGCACATGGTCCTCAAGGGCTAATTCAATTCCTTCTCGAATGTTTTTCAAACCCAACTTTTCCAATTTCAAAGCAAAAAGATAAACTTGCTCTTCCGGCAGGGAAACCCGCACAGATTTTACTCCTTCTTCTTTTCTAAGGGTTGACAAAATTTCTTCCATTTTTTTTGAATTTTTAATTTTCCCTGACTCAATAACTCCAGGTGGAATGCTTCGTTCACCATATCGCCCCAACCTAACACCATTTTTTGTAATAATTAGTTCTACAAATTTCAATGATTCATCTGAAATATCTAAACCAAAAGAAGGTTCTGAAAAAAAATTAGGCAATGGGAAAAATCTAAAAAAGAATTTATTGAATGAATCACTAAACATATTTATAATTATATCAATAAACAAGGAACATAAACAAGTTTACTTATCTTATCTATTTATTTTATCTAAATACCGCTGAAGAATAAGTGCAGCCGCTCTGGCATCTACTCGACCGGACTTTGTTTGTTTTATCTTACTATGCGCTTGAGTCTTATTTGAATCTTTTTTTTCATTTGAAGAACGTCTTGCTTCTACTGAAGTTAGAAATTCTTTTTGTTTACGCACTGGCAATTTAAATTTTTCTTCTAATTCCAAAATAAAAACTTCAATTCTACCCGATAAGGCATTTAACTTCCCCGAAAAATCCACCGACTCCCCAACAACAATTTCTTCTACTTTCTCTTGCCTGATTAAATCACCAATTTTTTTAAAAGTGTTCATATCATTTAGAATAATTTCTTTTGGAAAAGCCAAGATGTGACTTTCATCCGAGAGGGCTAAGCCAATCCTTTTCGTTCCATAGTCAATACCTAAAAATCTAGCTGAATTTACTTCTGTCTTCATATGGAAAAATAGTAGCATAAAAAGATATTTTCTGTTATTGTTGTCAATATGAACCAATATTTATCAGACAATTTAATACTTTTATTAATTTTAACCCTTTGGACTATTCCTTGGAAAATCTACGCTGTGTGGCTAGCCGCAAAAAGAGATCAAAAGAAATGGTTTGTTATTTTATTATTATTAAATACTGTTGGAATTTTGGAAATCTTTTATATTTTTAAAATTGCCAACAAAAAATGGATTGAAGTAAGAAAAGATTTCGGTAAAGCATGGGGATTAATTAAAAAATAAATACAAATTTGAAGTATCTGGAGGTGTCGGGTAGTATTTGGTGCAATAGGGTCTCTAGATTAAAATAAGCTCGGTAAAAATTAAATAACTGGAGGCGTCGCATAGTGGTTTAGTGCACCTGTCTTGAAAACAGGAGTGTCGCAAGGCACCGTGAGTTCGAATCTCACCGCCTCCGCTTTTACAAAAACGAGCATAATTGTTTGTGATATAATTGAAAATTATGAATATTTTCTATCCAATACAATTACTAGTTGACTGGCTAACTTATACAGTTTTTAATATTATTCCAAATACATTACTTGCCACAGCTGTAAATTTTTTTATTTTTGACACCTTAAAAATATTTATTCTTCTTTCTGTTATTATTTTTATTGTTTCAATAATCCGATCATATTTGCCACCAGAAAAAATAAGGGCAATTTTATCTCGCAAAAATAAATATATTAATAATATCTTGGCTGCACTTTTGGGAATTATCACCCCTTTTTGCTCTTGCTCGGCTATTCCTTTATTTTTAGGTTTCGTTCAGGCAGGGGTGCCACTTGGGACCACTTTTTCTTTTCTGGTAGCTTCACCAATGATTAATGAAGTTGCCTTGGTCCTTCTTCTCGGCCTATTTGGTTGGAAAATCGCATTTATTTATCTTGTAAGTGGTTTAATAATTACTATTCTTTCAGGAATAATAATAGATAAATTAAAAATAGAAAATTTAGTTGAGTCTTTTGTCTACCAAAATTCAATTAATATAAATATTGATTTACCAACCTTGACCAAAAAAGAAAGAATCTACTATGCCCTAGATTACACTTTGGGTATTATTAAAAAAGTCTGGCCTTACATTTTAATAGGCATAGGATTGGGTGCTTGGATACATGGATATATTCCCGCAAATTTCTTGGTCCAGTACGCAGGTAGTGATAAGTGGTATGCTGTACCCTTTGCTGTTCTTATTGGTATTCCGTTATATTCAAATGCGGCCGGAATTATCCCCTTAATATCCGCCTTAATGGAGAAAGGAGTCTCTCTCGGCACCACACTTGCTTTTATGATGTCTGTAACTGCTTTATCATTACCTGAATTTATGATTTTAAAAAAAGTAATGAAAATAAAACTTATTTTCATTTTCGCCGGAATTGTAACTATTGGAATAATATTTACGGGTTATCTGTTTAATTGGATTTTAAAATAAATTAAAAACTATTTTCTTTTAAATATGAACCAAAACAAAACCCCTTTAAAAAGGGGTTTTGTTTTTTTATTGAGCCGGAGTTTCCGGAGTTGGAATTGAAGCTTCTGGAGTTGGAGTCTCTGGTTTTGGGCAAGTACAAGGAGCATTGCCGCAAACAGAACATTTTGTTGTATCGTCCATATTGTTAAATAAATTAATGATAAAAGTGCTAATAGCTAGTCGACTAAACTGGCTCTTATCTCACTATTTTTTAGTATACACTAAAAAATTAATAAAAACAAATAAAAAACTTGTTTATGCTTCTCACTTATTGTTATAATTAATAGATGGAGATAATAAAAAAGTCTAATGAAAAATTAGTTTGGTCCGCTTTGGAGTATGAAGAAAGAGACCGAAATCCAGACTGGTTTTGGGCACTTGGTATTATTGTAGTCACTAGCTCAATTGCTGCAATTATTTTTGAAAATTATTTTTTTGCAGTTTTACTTATCCTCTCTGGAATTTTATTGGGATTTTTTGCGATTAAAAAACCGGACGTAGTTACCTATGAATTAAACTCAAGGGGATTAATGATTAGAAACCGTCTTTACCCCTATGAAAATATTAAATCTTTTTGGGTTCAAGAAGCAAAACCGACACTTTTTATTCATTCAGAAAGAGCGTTTATGCCAATTATCTCTATGCCGATAGATGAAACAATTATCGCCGATATTCATTCAATTATGCTTTCAAAAAATATTGCGGAAGTTGAAATGAAAGAGCATGCTGCCGAAAAAATTATGGAAGTTCTTGGATTTTAACTCCGGCTAAACTAGCCCTGTTTTTTCAACCAACTAATCATCTTATTAAAAGTACCAGAGCCAGCTTCTCCATCTGCATTTAATCCCTGGTCTTTTTGAAAAGCAGTTACCGCTTTTTGGGTACTTGTTCCATAATCATTGTCAACTTTATCAGAAGTATTGTTGTAAATATTTAGAAAATTTTGTACCGTACCCACTCGTGTGCCTCTAGATTTTAATTTCATTAAAACATTATTGGTTATAAGATTTTGCAATTCATTTATCAAGCTTTGATTTTTATAGGTAACTGGTTGAGTAGGAGCTGGAGTCACTGTCACTGGAATCGGCTCTGAAATGGAGCCTTCTATTGATTGTGCCTGTGATAAAGTTTTTAATTCTTCCGTTAGATCTACTAATTGTTTTGCTAAATCCTCATTTTCTTTTTGCAGTTGCCCTATTTTTTGACTAGCTGCAAATTCAGCACCCGACTGCAAAGTGGAAATAGACCAATACGCAATAAGTCCAAGCACTCCTAAAACTACAACTGAAAATAAGGCAAATTTTAAATTATCCATCATATATACCATTCTACTAAAAAATTTCAATATTGCCAAAGTTTCAACCCTAAATAGTGTCAATGTGTGCCCTCAGTAGGAATCGAACCTACATCGCAAACTCCGCAAGCTCGCATTCTATCCATTAAACTATGAGGGCCTATATTTAAATCCTTTTACAATTTTATGCTAACAGTTTTTAACTAAAAATTCAAATTAAAAAATATTTCCAAAAAAATAAATATACTTGATTCGTATACAAAATTGAGATATCATATAGATATGTTAATACCAACTGTTATCGAAAAATCACAATTTGGAGAAAGAGCCTATGATATATATTCTCGCCTTTTGCGTGAAAGAATTGTTTTTTTAGCCGGACCAATAGACGACAATGCTGCCAATATTGTTATCGCCCAACTTCTTTTTCTTGAATCCGAAGACGCAAAAAAAGATATTTTTCTTTATATAAATTCTCCCGGGGGATCGGTTACCTCAACAATGGCCATTGTCGACACAATGAACCATGTGCGTCCAGATATTTCCACTTTTTGTGTCGGACTCGCTGCTTCCGGTGCAGCTATAATTCTATCAGCTGGTAAAAAAAGTAAACGCTATATCTTGCCTAATGCCGAAGTTATGATTCACCAGCCAATGGGTGGAGTAGAAGGCCAAGCAACGGATATCGCCATCACCGCCAAACATATTTTAAAAACAAGAGACAGTTTAAATAAACTTTTAGCAAAAAATACTGGTAAAGACCTGCCTCAAGTAGAAAAAGACGTGGAACGAGATTTCTTTATGGATGCGACAGAAGCTAAAAAATATGGAATTGTTGATGAAATAGTCACTAAATCAAAAAATTCCACTCCGAAACAAGAAAACTAGACATTTATCTTTTAATTTGGTATATTAAATATGTTAAATTTTAAAAATTTATTTCATTTAATTTATAGTCGGTTCACGGGAATATTCCATATATTATGAAGTTTACAAGAGAAAACATGAGCAAAAATACAAATCTTTTTACTAAGGTCTTTTTCTTGAAAGAAATAAAATCACAAATATAGTGGCTTGTTCTTGTAAGCTGACTCAAAGCTTATGAGCGTAACAATAATAATTCTGATTGGTGTCGCAGTGCTCCTTTTGGGTGCGGGTGTTGGGTATTATCTTCGTCTGATTATTGCTCTAGGAAAAAGAAGGTCTATTGAAATAGATATTAAACAAATGATGATTGGGGCAAAAGAAGAAGCCCAAAAAATAACTGATGAAGCCAAAAGAAAATCCGAAGAGCAAATTGCTTATCTGAAAGAGGAAGAAAAAAAGAAAGAAAATGAATTTAAAGAAACAGAAAAAAGACTTATTAAAAAAGATGAATTTTTAGATTCCAGACAAGTTGAAGTGGATAAAGAAGCTGAAGAAATCAAGCTAAAAGTAGAAGAAATAAAAAAAATCCAAGAAAAAGTATTAAAAATAGAAACGGAAAAAATAAATGAACTAGAAAGAGTAGCTAAACTAACCGAAAACGAGGCTAAAGATGAACTCTTTAAGGATATTGAAAAAAAATATGAAGAAGATATTTTAGTTAGAATTCAAAAACTTGAAAACAATAACGAAGAAAAACTGGACCGACGAGCCAAGGATATTTTAGCTATGTCTATCCAACGCCTAGCTTCCAGCACTGCTTCCGAATTGATGACTACGGTTGTCTCTATCCCGAATAATGAAATCAAGGGAAAGATAATCGGTAAAGAAGGAAGAAATATCCGAGCTTTTGAAAGAGCTTCAGGAGTTGAACTAATCGTGGACGATACCCCTGGTTCAATAGTTATTTCTTCTTTTGACCCTATTAGAAGACAAGTAGCTCGACTTGCGTTGGAAAATTTAATTCTGGATGGACGCATCCAACCGGCTAAAATCGAAGAATTGGTGGAAAAAGCAAAAGAAGAAATAAATAAAATCATTAAAGAAAAAGGTGAACAAGCGGTTTATGAATGTGGAATATTTAATTTTGATCCACGAATTATTGCTATTATTGGAAGACTGTATTTCCGCACAAGTTACGGACAAAATGTCCTGCAACATTCCATTGAGATGGCGCACATTGCGGGAATGTTAGCTGAAGAGCTTGGAGCAGATGTGGCTATTGCTAAAGCAGCAGCTTTGGTTCACGATATCGGTAAAGCCCTAGACCACGAAGTACAAGGAACCCATGTTGAAATAGGAATGCGTATCCTACAAAAATTTGGCGCAGACGAGAGAATTATTACCGCCATAAAAAGCCATCATGAAGATTATCCTTATGAGACAATTGAGTCAATTATCATACAAACAGCTGATGCAATTTCTGGCGGACGCCCAGGGGCACGCCGTGATTCAGTAGAAAATTATTTGAAAAGACTTCAAGAGCTGGAAACACTAGTAAATGCTTTCCCGGCAGTAGAAAAATCTTATGCCCTGCAGGCTGGACGTGAAATTCGCATCTTTGTAACCCCAGAAAAAATATCTGATACTGAGGCTAGGCTGATGGCTCATGATATTGCCGTCAAAATCGAACAAGAACTAAAATATCCTGGAGAAATCAAAGTCACAATGATTCGGGAAACACGAATTATTGAATATGCAAGATAGCTTGCGTGAAAAAACCCTTGATATATAATAGATGGGTAGTAAAAATATGGTTAAAATGGCCCTCCGTAGGCGGGCAAGGTCGAAAT
>Ga0180007_10001040_pt1 | contig 40217 bp, 33 predicted proteins | sample MM_PC_MetaG_FD_121122 | JGI IMG/M metagenome (GOLD analysis project Ga0180007, IMG submission 121122) | Groundwater microbial communities from the Aspo Hard Rock Laboratory (HRL) deep subsurface site, Sweden - MM_PC_MetaG | ecosystem: Environmental > Aquatic > Deep subsurface > Groundwater... | reverse complement strand
GATTTATGTAACTCATTATATACAACTTTCGAAGATATTAAAAAGCATCCCAAAAAAATTATGAGTTTACTTCATCCCTTTTTTTAAGGATTATATCAAAAAATATATGCGCGGGTATATAGAGGATCAGGAAAATGAAATTTTTGTTTCACCGATATCAACACTTGAAATAGCTCAACTTAAAAAGAAAGGCAAAATTGAATTGAAACATTCACTCTCTTCATGGGTGAAAAGATCGATAGCGAGCCTCGATGCTGAAACAATTCAGTTTTCTCATGAGACTGCCGAGATGGCATATCGGATGCCGGAACCTTTTCACAAGGATCCTGCAGACAGAATACTCGTTGCAACAACAATACTTGAAAACCTGCAATTGATGACGGCTGATGAAAAGATTCTGGAATATGGAAAAATAAAGGTCATAAACGCGGGAAAGTGAAACTTAAAGTTTGCGTTTACCTTTGCCCGTGCGGGGCAAATACTAATCAAAATTTGACTTTACGCCCTTTTTGTAGTACAATGTTTACGTAATGGTTTATTACGAAGACGAGGTTCTCAAAGCTGTTAAAAAAGGGCATATTCCTGAAGAAATATTCAATAATATCCGCAATGCTTTCAAAATTGATAAGCGCGAGGATGTATACAAATGAGTGTCATTTCAATACGTTTAAATACAAACGAAGAAAAAATATTAAAAAAATTAGAAAATCACTTTGAAGAAGATAAATCAACACTAATAAAACATTCACTAATGGAATTATATGAGGATATAATCGATCAAAATGAAATAGAAATATTTGAAGAAAAAGAAAAAAAGGGTAAAGTTAAATTTATTAAAGATACAGAAATATTCAAATATATTTAAAGCCGCGGCACCATCGGCACTGTTTCAGCCGGCTTCATATCCTGCCAATACATCTTTTTACATTCGAGTTTAAGATCGGCTTCCCATAATCTCCAGCGCATCTTTGGATTTTTTATCGAATGCACATAAGGTAAAAGTCGGATATGGCGTACTTATTTCAAAATTCATCGGCAAAACAAGAGTATATATTTTTAATGTTGACCAGGTTATACTTCCCGTGCTGTCCTATACCGCTTCCGCATCCGTTCCGGCAGTTTTTCGACTGCATAGCGGAGCATGGTTCTCGGCATATTCCGGCAATGCTTGTCTAAAAAATCAGTAAGTACTTTAATATCCCGTTTTCCTGCTTCACGGAGCATCCAGCCCGCTGCCTTGTGCAGTAAATCCTCTCGGTCGGCCAAAAGCATTTCCGAAAGAGTGATTACCGGATTAAACGCACGGTTTTTAATAAAATAATAAGCCGAGACTATTGCAATCCGCCGTTCCCAAAGATTTTTCGATTTTACCAGTGCGGTAAGTTCTGATTTGCCATCCGGAAAAAGATACGCACCCGGAATATACGGGGCGGATATATCCACAAGATCCCAGTTATTAATGTAACGGGTATGCTCCATATATATGGTGTATATCTTTTTTTGTTCTTCCTGTGTTGCTTTTTTGAACCTGAGCGTAAGAAATATCAACGCGGTCATCCGGTCTTCGTGTACGGGAGAACAAAGCAGCGCGGTTATTTCGTCAAGTGAAATATCCCTGTGACACGCGGCAATTTTTCTCAGTACCGGAACCCGCACACCGATAAAAATATCTCCTTCGCCGTATTCTCCGGGCCCTGTTTTAAAAAACCGGCGCACCTTTTCCGCATAGACCGGATCGGCTGCGCTGCGGATAGCCGCGCGTACAGTCATGAGGGAAGATACAGTATTGCCGCTGCGCGCAGTGGTCATAGATGCCCGGATCTTATTCTTCTGGAAGGGGAGGCGGAACAGGAAAATCGATACCGTTTTTTTTACACAGCATATTCGCGCTGATTCTCGCGGATTCGTAAATTGTCGGCAGGCCGCTTCCGGGATGTGTGCCTCCACCGGTGAGATAGCAGTTTTCAAGTTCTTCAAACTTATTGTGCGGCCGCCGGTACAGCATCTGCGAAAGATTATGCCCTATATTAAAAACCCCTCCGGTATATACATTGTATTTTTTTTCCCAGTCATCGGGAGTATTGATGTATTCGGCACGGATTGAGGAACGGATATTTTTTATGCCGGTTCTGTCCTGTATGGTATCAAGAACCAGTTCTTTGAAACGATGTTTTTCTTTTTCCCAATTAATGCCCGCGCGGTTATTTGTGACAGGCACGAGAACATACAGAGTGGAGTGGCCTTTGGGCGCGAGCGTAGGGTCGGTAATCGACGCATTCTGAAGATAAAACGAGGTATCTGTTGAAAGAGTTTTATTCTTGAAAATATCCTGTACATTTTTCCGGTAGTCACGTGCAAAATAAATATTGTGATGCGGAATATCCAGTACGCGGTCAAGGCCGAAATAGAGCATAAAAATTGAACAGCTGTAATTCATTCCGGATAGTTTTTTTTTCGTGTATTTTCTTAACGGGCCCATGAGGTTTTCAGCGGCATATCCGAAATCGGCGTTGACAATTATTTCATCTCCGTATACCGCGCTGCCGTCCTGAAGATACACACCTTTAACTTTTCGTCCATCCCGTATGAGCGACCTGACCGGCGTGTTTTTATGCATCGCGACGCCCTGTTCTCCGCAGACTTTTTCCATTGCGAGACTAATGGCGTTAAGACCACCCTCGGTATGATAGATTCCGAATCCATGTTCCACATAAGGGATGAGATTGAAAAGAGCGGGACATTCCCATGCGGACATACCGATGTATTTGGACTGAAACGTAAAGGCGAGCCGGAGATCGTCCTGCGGAAAATATTTTCCAAGTTCACTGAACATGGATCGGCCGGGTGAAAGATAAGGCAGCGCTTTTATAAGTTTTGAATCGACGAAATCTAAAAGACTTGAGTAGGGTTTCTGCAGACATGGGAAAAGTTTTTCAAATCTGTTTTTTTCTTTTTTCAGAAATTTTTTAAAAGGTTTCCCTGATCCGGGGAAGACGCGTTCGAGTTCGGCCGCCATTTTAGCATGATTGCTGTTCATAAGAATTTCTGCGTCTTTATAAACAAGCCGGTACATGGGGTCGAGTTTGGTAATTTTGAGATAATCGTGGATATTTCTGCCGGTTTCGCTGAATATCTGCGCGAGAATAAATTCCATCATAAGAAATGTAGGGCCGGTGTCGAAGGTGTATGGCCCGACTTTCAGGGGCGCATTACGGCCGCCCACCACGGATTCTTTTTCGTATATGGATACTTTACAGCCCCGGTGGGCGAGCAGCATAGCGGCAGTGAGACCGCCCGGACCCGCTCCCACAATAATGATATTTTTTTGAATTTTGTCCGACATATTTTTCCTCTCTCAGTGAATTTTATACCTGTACCTGTATTTTATCCGGCATCGCATTGATCCGCTTCCGGAAGTCTACTATTGCCGGACGCATATCTTCAATAAGGACCGCGCCGGGCTTGCACCTGAGAACCATTCCGTCAAGATACATCATGCTTTTAATCACTCCGAACATGCCTTTTTCAAACCGCATGCCGCAATTAACACTCAGTTTGATTGTTTCCATCATTTGTCTGGTCAGGCTGACTTCGTTGACTGTTTTACCGGGAAAATTTTTATATAAAAGTAAAATCTTATTTTTAAAAATGCCGAATTTTTGTTCTGAAAGTCTGATGAGGGACATACGGTGGAGATTTTCCGCGCACAGAGCAAAATCATATCTGCAAAGGGATTCCATGAAGTTAAAAAGTCCGGATCTTATGGTTTCATCCACACGTCCGAGCGCTCCTGTGTCTATAAAGTGTATCATGTCCCCGCTGAGAATGATATTTCCGGGATGTATATCGCCATGGAAAATGCCGGGAACAAACATATAAAAGCCATGCAGACGAAACAGAGAAAGCAGCACTTCATAGGGTAATTTTTTTTTATTTAGCAGCTCATCGAATGTGGGGCCTGGAATTCTTTTTGCCACCAGACATTTTTCACTGCTGAGCGCATGGTAATATTCCGGAAATGCCAATCCGCTGAGATCAAAATACGGCGCATATGCCGACCTGATCCGGTCAAGTGTCTGCGCTCCGCGGATTTCGCCGGTGAAATCAAGCTCTGATAATGTGTAATCCCGAATTGTGTCGAGTATGCCGACCGGATCCGCCACACGTTCCAGTTTGGGATAAAAAAAGAGAATAAGTTTAAAGAATTTTTTAAGACGGGTGATGTCTTTAATAAATTGCGGCGCCCAATCCGCTTTCCGTATTTTAATTACCGCATCGGTGCCGTCTTGTAATGTTCCCGCATGCACCTGACCGACAGAGGCGGATGCGAACGGCTCATCCGCAAGAAAGGTAAAATTACTCCTCCATGTATGTGAAAAATTTTTGATTATTTCAGCACTGACTTCCGCACGAAGCGGTTTTGTCCGCGTGTAAAGTGCGGTGAGATGCGCGCACACTTCGGCATTAAGAAAATCGACGCGGAGCGCGAAATGCTGGGCGATTTTTACCGCGAGAAGGCCTTTGGATTCAATCCAGTCAAGATCCGGCAATTTTTTTCCGCTCAGGCGGAACAGAAGCAATAAGAAATCTGTTATCTTCATTCCGCTTTGTCCTTGTACTGTTAATAAAAAAGTTTTATTTGAATTGCGGAGTGGTTAGTTATTGTGAATATGCTGTCAGGAAACCGGGGCGGAGAAAATCGCGGGCGGATGTTCATCGATGTGCCGCTGCCCTCTGCCGGCATTCCGAAAAATGTGGTATCAAATACCCCATTGCTGTTTTCATCATGAAGTACGCTTACCGCATAAGTACCCGGGGTAAGATTTGTAAAGTACAGAGTGAATGTATTGTTTTTCAGACCGGCTGCAGAAAGCGGATAAATCAACTCATATTTTGATTGCCCTTTTTCGATGGGGAAACCGATATTGTTGGTATAGATTCTCCCGCAGATCTGACCTTGCGCATTCTTAAGTCCGGTAATTGTAACAGTGATTGTGAACTGTGCAGAAGCAAATCCGCCAATGAAAAATATATTCACAATAGTAGAAAAGAATATAAAGTGTTTTGTAAACCTCATTACATATGTTAACATATCGCAGCCAATGAACTTAAAATTCACGTTTGCCACGGAGTGACCTCTGATCGCTTTGCGGGGTTTCCATCACTCTCCGGCCGGATGGAAGGCGGAAAACCACAGCGAGAACTTTTTGCGACGTGTTATGGACGGTGATTTGAATAAAAAAACCGGAGGCATGAAAAAAATGCTCTGTATACATATCACGGGATTGGGACTTTCCGGGCGCAGGTAATGCTGTTTTAGTTTTTTCCCAATTGTCCCCGGGTTTGACCGGAGATTTTATCCGCTTAATATTTTTAAGAGTTATTGAGGTGACAATTCCGTCCATGGCTGATACGGTACAATACGGTAAATTATAGACCTCTGGTACGGGTTGATTTTTACCGCGGCCTGGATACTGACCAATCCAGGCCTTTTGGGAACGTTCCGGCGCAGCCAGGACTTCGGAATATATGATCCGGACTTCATCCATACGCATGCCGGGTGTGATACCGCATATGCGGCTCCGTTCAATATCTGCGGTATAAATGTCTTCGCCATATTTTTTTTCAAGAGCGTCGAGCGCGTTAAAATATTGCTCATTCTGTTCACGGGACATTCCGGGAATAAGTATGATACGGGATGATGAATCAAGTATTTTTTTTGCGCCCGACGGGCTGATCATTGAGCCTTCGATAATCGCCATTTTACAATTTTTCATATGCCTGATTAAAAAGGGAACGTGCGTGTCGCTTACATCTGTGCCCGCCAGGCCTATTGTTTCTATTTTACCGAGCCTTGGCAGCAGGTCAGAAAATCCTTTGTCTGAAATGGTGCTGTGAGATAGATGCAGCTCTTTTATTTCCGGCAGATGCTGCAGTGCCGCAGCGACACCGCCAGCGGAGATATTCGTGAGCCCTACGCAATAAAGGATCTGAAGATTTGACAGTTTGGAAACATGTGTTTTAAGAAAATTATCGTCTGCGTCTGATGCGCTTAGATCAAGAGACCTGTAGTATAAAAAGTCGGGGTATTTTGCCGCCCCATTGGTAAATAGCGTTACCCGTTCGGCCGCAGACCAGTCATTAAACCGCTCGGATGCACCAGCCTCTTTCAGAATTTTAACACATTCATGCCAGGCGAGTTCAGCGCTGATACTGAGGGCGGTACGGCCTTTGAAATCACGTACATTTGGATCAGCCCCTCGTTCAAGAAGCAGTCTTACAACAGCGGCATTCCCGGTCCGGCACGCGTTCATAAGCGGAGTACTGCGTTCGGTATCCAGAACATTGATTTCTGCGCGGTTGTCAAGAAGAAATTTGACCATTTCGTAATTCCCCATGCCGATTTGTGCATTAAGCGGTGTCACTCCCGAGTGGTTTGACTCAAATGGGACTCCCGACCGGATAAGGTGCATGAACATGACATTTTCTTTTCGTTCGATGGGAGGATATAACATAGAAAAAAACGGTACGGCTTTTGTATTCGTAACCGAATAGCCTGCCTGAATCAGTCGGTTTAAAATGTCGGTATCGGCGCTGAGAACCGACCAGTGCAGCGCGGTCATGCCGTATTTATCGGTCTGAATACTTCCTGAATTTTTTTGTATTTCTTCTTCTAATTCTTTTTGCATGCCGGCAGCCGCATACAGCATGAGCGGCGTAACCCGCGTTATGCCTTTAGGGTCAATCCGCGCGCCGGCATTAAGAAGTATTTGAACCACGTCTTTTTTTCCTCCCCGTGCGGCAAAGATCAGCGGACTTTCTCCGGTAACGGTTGTATCGTTTACAGAAGTTGAGGTAATAAGCGGCTTCATTTTTTCGGTTGCACCGCATGCGGCGTACAGCATGAGCATGGTAATGCCGCCCTGAAGTAAGTCGGCTGACGGATCAACACGCGCTATAAGATATTCAAAAATGTCTTTATTTCCCGTAAGCGCTGCTTCAACGGGCAGACTGTTTTTCCGGCGGAATGCCGGGTCAGCGCCGAGCATACAGTTAGTAATTACCGATGCAAGGTCACCACGTTTGACCGCAAAAAACAAAGCACTATTGAGTGAGTACTGATCGTCAGCTTCTACTCTGGACGGTGCGAGCGTTGTCCGCGCGCGGGCGATTTCGTCAAGAGTGAGAAGATTATATCTGAGCCGTATAATCCGAATTTGCGAAAGTGCAGAATGATATTTATCGAGAATCACGTATGTGCAGCCCGTCCGGCGGAGATCCAGTGTGTGATGATAATCCTGACCGGGAAAATTGGAAATAGACTGAAGAAAATATTGAATTTTTCTTTCGGGATCGGAAGTTTTTTCTGCAGCGATATAATATTTATCTATTTCAATATCAAGCTGTACGGATGCGATTAACTCTTTTGCAACTTCCTGAACGGCTTCGTCTGTAAAATAACTGATGCTGTCGCCGGTTTGCGCGTGAATAGTGCAGGTAAGCGTTGTACCGTCACGGAAGGTTATACGGTCAAGCGGGAAAAGAATGCACAGGGATAATAAAGAAAAAAGAACGCATCTGAAGTGCATATTAATATTATATCATTTAATAATTTTATAAGAATTGCCATTTAAAAAAAACTTTCCATGAGGTTACGCATACTGCCCTGATATATGGCCTGGGCAAGAAACTCTTTTCCCAGCTGATTCCCCCAACTATAGAATATTACAGTACGGCCTTCAAATTCGCAAAACTCATGATCGCTGCAATTACAGTTTTCAGCAAGAGATAAACGGGACTGCTGTAACATAGGCAAATCAGAATTGTAAAGAATACGGTCCTTTTCGCAAAATGTCATAAAACATCCGCGAGTACTTTGCTGCCATGACTGAAGGTCTTTTGACCGGATAATTTTTGTCATATACGATACTGGTGTGCCTCCCATACAATGAAGGTACGTCATGTAATACCAGCCTGATTCCCAGATGAGGAAATGTCCGCCTGTATAAATATCAGCACCGAATATGTATTCTTCGGAAAGCAACCGCCAATTCCAGAGATCACGGGATTCAAGAAACCGGGGAGTAAATGGTACTTTCCCCGCAGAAGAACCTCCTGTTTCAAATAACATGATATATTCACCGTCCCCGTTACGGGTTACTGAAGTATTAAAAATCTCAAAACCAGGAAGGTGAATGTTGACGTATGATTCCCAATTTATTAAATCATAGGAGCGGAATGTCCGGATTTCGTGTCCGCCCCACTGTGCAACTCCGAATACATAGACACAGTCAGACTCAGCCCAGGCAGACCCGAAATGATAACCTTTCCCGAAAGGCTTCCCATGCTGGCCTGAAACAGTATCTACAATACGAAAATAAGAATCACCTGTATCATTAGCGTAATATCGTTTTCGTATATATTCAAAACGGTAGAGTTTCCCACGCCACACAAAAGGAGTCGTTTCAACAATATCGCAGTCAATAGTACCGAGTTTTTTTATCATATAATTTGTTGTAATCCTAATTCAGGAATTTCAGCTGAACATTCAACAGTATCAAGCCGGAATTATCATCGTACTCTAAAACCTTAAAATATGCAAATTTCAGTAATTTTTACGAAAATTTTTGTTTTAAATTATTTGTCTTCGGAAAACATAACTCATTCTTTCGCCGGCTTAAGGTAAACTCAAAGTTTGCCCTGCTACACCCGATCAACTATCACTAATCAGGTACATTTGCCGGCGGTATCTTCCGGGAGAAAGGCGGTACACTTTGCTGAATATTTTCGTAAAATAATATACATCGCTGAAATGATGCGCTGCTGCAATTTCTTTGATTGAAAGATCGCTCTCTCGGAGCATTTGTGCGGCATGCTCAAGGCGTCTTAAAATGAGAAAACTCCCTGATGATGTCCGGTGTGTTTTTTTAAAAAGGTATCTGAGATGAGAAAGCGATGTGTGAAGCCGCAGCGCTTCCAATTTAAAATCCCAGTTCAACACCGGATTACGGGCGATTTCTTCGCCCAGCTTGATTATTTTACTCTGTAATGGTGTTGTTGAATTCAAAACAGGATTCATATTCTGCATAAAAAATAAAATCATATTCAGCATATGTATTGATTTGTCATGAGAAATATCTGCACAAGACAGATATTGAATTAACTGATCAAAAAGTTCGGTTAAACGAAGGCAATTCTGAAGCGGAATATTAAGCATATCCGGTAAAAGACCTGAAGAAAGATATTTTGCGGCAATCGGCCCTTTAAAACAAATATGCCGGTGTGCCCATGTACCGAAGTAGCGGTAATGCTTTCCGGGTTCGGTGAGCCAGACTGCAGGCCCTCTTATCTGTGCCGGTTTTTCAGGAACTCTTTCCAGCGTGAGTTCTCCCTCTGCACAAAACTGAAGCCCCCAATAATCAGGAAAAGTTTTATCAAATACGATTGTTGTTGTTTTTGTACGGTTAAAAGAAACCCATTCGATATGGTCAAAAAATAACTGTTTCACTGCAAAGTATTCCTCCTGAATTCGAAATGCGGAGCGGCCATGTTTTTTATGACGTCCAATAGTAATAGTTTAATATTAATAATCAAATAATACAAAAATAAATTACTGTTTCCATTGATTTCTTGAATAATATATACTATCATACAATCACAAAATACAAGTATAATTATATGAAATACTGACGGCAAGGAGCAAATAACATTATGAGTACATCTAAACTGAATAAAATTCACCGTGAAGCACTGGCAAGGCTTGAAAACCTGATTGATCCCGAACATGTTGCACAGTGCGAACGCGTACAGCACGCTGCCTGGTCAGGAGAAGAGTTGCCGTATTTGCCGACCATTGTAGGAACTTCTCTTTCGGACTGGCCGGCGTATTCCTTTACAGAATGCTGGGATGACGTGGAAAAAAATTTCATGACCGGTCTTGCCGGTATTTATGCTGGAGCAGTTCTCCGTGATGACCGGCTGTTTTCGCTCCGGCCGGAATACGGTGTAGTCAATATCCCTGAGCTTTTCGGAATTCCATCAGTAGTTTCCGACGAAGGACGCTCAATGACCGAAGGTCTGCACGATACCGCTCTGGTACGGGAATTAGTGCGGAATGTACGGCCTGATTTCCGATGTAGTCATGCACGTAAAGTGCTTGATTTTTACCAATATGCCGAAGAGGCCTTACGGCCTTACGAGAAACTTTCAAGCTCCGTGCATTTTGTACTGCCGGATACCCAAGGGCCATTTGACCTTGCTTGTCTAATCTGGGGAACGGATATATTCGTCGCCATGCACGATGAGCCTGAACTGGTCAGTTCACTCATCAGACTGATGACAGATACATACATCGAGTACAATAAGACGGTTAAGACTGTTATCGGCGAAGCACCGAACAGTGCCTATCATATAGCAGGCCTTAAATTGGTACAGGGCGGGGTTCGGATCTGCGACGACTCGGCCACACTTGTGTCAGCCGATTTTTACAGGGACTTGATCATGCGCGAAAATGAAAGGGCATTCGCTCCGTTCGGCGGAGGGTGGCTTCATTATTGCGGGAACGGCAATCACCTGCAGTCGATTATGCAGCAGATGCGCGGTGTCCATGCTATGCATCTCGGTAACCCGGATATGCACGACTTACTGGAGATCGGCAAGGGACTTATCAAAAATAAGGTGACGCTTTTCTGGAGCGGATCGCTGGATAAAATTGACGCATGGCGTGAAACATTCGGTCTGCGGCACCTGATTTTTCTTGCGGAAAATCGATATGCGGGCAGGAATCTTAATGATTCCCGGGACAAACTACAAAGATTGCGGGCGTGTGAAAAAATTGAGAGGGCTGAGTATTAATGATTATAGAAAACATGGCAGTGACCGTTCAGGAGTTTTCACAATACTGCTTCAGTGAACTCGCATGTTTTGCCGCACCCCCTGCAAAACTTAAAAAGTTTTTTAAAATTAAAACACGGAGGCAAACGGAATGAAAAAAATAAAAACAGCAATCCTTGGTTATGGACGGAGCGGCAGCACACTACACGCCGATGCCATTGAAGGATTAGAAGAGTTCGAAATGAAAGCCGTCTGTGATACGGATCCATCAGCGCTGAAAAAAGCCGAAGACCGGTTTCACTGCGCACTTTATACCGATTATCATAAAATGATCTCTGAAGAGGCGCTGGATCTCATTGTTATTGTTACACGAAGTGATCAGCATAAAGACATGGTCATAGATTGTCTGAACGCAGGACACAATGTACTCATCACTAAACCATGGTGCAGAAATGAAACTGAAGCGCGGGAAATGATTAACGCTGCTAAAATGAGCAAAGGTAAATTACTTCCATGGCTGCCAGCCCGGTGGGGTGCTGATTTTCTTAAACTGAAAGAACTTCTGGCTCAGGGAATAATCGGGAAAGTTTTTCAAATCCGCCGGAAGGAAAGCAATTTCAGTATCAGATATGACTGGCAGACCGAGAATAAATACGCAGGGGGCACTGTTCTGAATTGGGGTCCCCACCTGATTGAACCTCCGTTGTTTTTATCCGGCGGGAAAATACAATCCGTATATGCACATACCAGACAAATTCTCAATCCCGGGGATGCTGAAGATAACTTTATGATTGTGCTCACTATGGATAACGGTGTGACAGTTATTTCAGAGATGGCTACAGAATCACTTCCACAATACTACAACTGGATAATTCAGGGTGATGCGGGAACTATCGCGGTAAAAGAAACAGAAATTATAATACATCAAATGCGCCGAAAGAAAAACACTGATCAAACATCATACACAAATGAGTTTGAATGCAATATTGTGCACAACTCCGCCGAAGGTTCGCACCGCGTTACTAACGGAAACCGGTATGGCGATGCAAAAGTAATCTACCCTGAAATTGCTGCTGCTGTCCGCGGAGAAACAGAGTATCCTGTTTCTCTGGAAAGCGCACTCACTCTGACCCGGATACTGGACGCGGTGAAAAAATCCAGCCAAACCAACAAAAATATATCTATACTATAAAAAACCTTTAAAAGGAGATTAACATGAAATATTCTTTCCTGAGTTTTTCTACTCCGCAATTGTCTCTTGCCGAAATGCTCGCACTTGCGGATAAAACAGGATACGCCGGTATCGAACTTCGTCTCGCGTCGCAGCACCGGCATGGAGTTGAAATTGACACCAGCTCTGAGGAACGTGGTAAACTGCTTGAACGAACCCGCAGCTATAAAGCCAAAATCTGCTGTCTTTCCAGTTCCCTCCAATTCGCGGATCCTGCGAAAACCGAAGCAACAAAATCAGATGCGCATAAAATCATTACGCTCGCGTCTGTTATGGAAGTACCGGCTATCCGTGTTTTCGGCGGCATTATTCCCGAAGGAACAAGCAGAGAAGATGCTATGGCCTGTGCGGCAGACGCTCTCCGTGAAATTGCCGGTTTCGCCCGTGCGAATGATGTCAGTATCTGCGTGGAAACGCATGATGATTGGTGTGACCCCGGAGATATACGGAATTTAATGCAGAAGGTAAATCACCCTGCGGTAAAAGTAAACTGGGATTTTTTTCATAATGTTATAAGAGCCGGTAAAACTGTTGAAGAAAGTTTCGATTTGCTGAGGGAATGGATAGGTCATGTGCATATCCATGACGGGCAATTAATAAACGGTAAGATCGAGTGGCAGCTGATCGGAAGCGGGAAAGTAGACCATGCGGCCGCCATACGCTGCCTGATGCAGATTAACTACGACGGGTATCTGAGCGGAGAATGGATCGGGCGGGATGATGAGCCTGACCACCTTGCCAAGGAAATAGTCTTGTTGAAAAAAATCGAGCGTTCCATGGGCGTATGAATTACCGGCAGCTGATCTTACCGCAAGCTTATAGAAAATAAGACTTCTAAGATGTATTCCCAGGCCATTCTTTGAATTTCCAAAAAGCATACAGGGGCAAACCCCGCCCGGACATCTCATCCAATGAGGTTAAAACCGATTTTTCCGGGTTGAATTTTTTGCAATACTGCGTCAGTGAACGCGCCAGCTTTTATTTACCTGACTAAAAATAAATTTGCGGTTTTCCTTACCGAGTTGGCTGGGGATAGAATCCCAAACTGCTGATATTTTTGGATAGTCTCTGGTAGCGGCATATTTAACGAAATCCTTTTGATAACCAAGTAGTATTTCATCCTGTTTTTTTTGTACATCCTCAATTCTTTGGGTATCGAGCCAAATTTTTACTACCTCCGGCATCCCACCGCTCACATTATAATCTTTATATCTTTCCAGCAATTCTTTGCGGAAATTATTCCAGACACTGTCCTGGAAGGTGCTTTGGCGTAATTCCTCTGCTAACAGCTGATTTTGCGCATGCAGAAATTCATAAAAGTTCATGGGATAAAGGCTTAAAAACTCTACCTTACCAACTGGAAAGGAAGTACCTTTTTTCATGACAACGCCGAGGAGCGAGCCTGCTGAAATAATATTGTATTCCGGGGCATCTTCATGAAAATATTTCAGTGCAGTAACCGCACTGCCGCACTCCTGAATTTCATCAAAGATAATAAGTGTTTCGTTGGGCATGATCGTTTTACCCCGGGCAAGCCCTAAATCTTTAATTATCCTTAGAGGGTCTAAATCTTGCTTAAAAAATTCCTTTATTTTGGCATCTTTGTCAAAGCAATAATAAACGAAATCTGTATAATACCGTTTGGCAAATTGCGTAATTAACCAGGTTTTGCCACATTGCCGTATCCCCTGCAAAACAAGGGTTTTTTTGCGGGGATTATCCTTCCAGGCCAATAAATCCTGCATTAACAATCTTTCCATAGCGGTGCCACCTCATCGAGAGAATTATAAAAAAATAATTTTGCTATTGACAAACAGTGATTAATGGATTATAATATAACATTCGTTAGATTAAATCTACGTATTGTTAGATTGATAACTTATGACGGACGGCGGCTCAAAAGAAAACCTTGATGCCTGCGCGCGGCTTTTTGTAGAGTATATGAAAAGGAATTTCTCATAACAATCTTTAATCTTCAGGAGCTCTTATGTTTACACAAACCGATGCTGAAAAAATACACGAAACTTCTCTGGTTATCCTTCAGGATCCCGGGATAAAAATCGAGCACGACTATATTTTTAATCTCTTCCTGAAAAACGGCGCCAGGCAAGGCAACGGCACTCAGGTGGTACAAATTCCGCCGGAAATGGTTAAGGATTATCTTGCCTTGTGCCCCAAAGAGTTTGATCTTTGCGGACGAAACGGCAGGCGGCATGCGCTCAGTGCCGGTGCGCCGGCCGCTGTCTGGTCATGTCCTGCAATGCATCTCTATACCGACGGCGGGGTACGTCCCTTTACCTCACACGACATGGCTGAAGTAAGCCGTCTGGTCGACAAACTCGACAACATTCAGGGTATTTTCGGTACTGCGATGGACGATATTACCCCCGCCGCACGGGATGTGACGGGGCTGAATATCATGGCCCGTAACACGAGTAAGCACATCAGGGCATTCTGTTTCACGCCGGCAGGCGGGCGCACCATGGCCGAAATGAAACAGGTTGTCGGCCCGGAAGCATGGTTCAGCGTCGGCTTTACCGCCCATGGCCCTCTGCGCTGGACAAACCTCGCGCTCGATATCTACAAAGAAACATCCGGCTACAAAATTCCGGTAACGGTTAACGGTGAGCCAATGGCCGGTGTGTCCGGTCCTGTCACCCTTGCCGGATCCGGAGCAGTCGGCAACGCCGAGATTCTTGCCGGAATTATTGCTATTCAACTGCTCGAAGCCGGCAGACCTTGCATTTATAACCTCGGGCTCGCTCATATTTTTGATATGCGCACTATGATCGCCGTTACCGGCGGGCCGGAAAACGCACTGCTAGCCGGTCTTTCAGGGCTGATGGGCCGTTTCTACGGTATTCCGTCAGGGTCATGGGTTTCTACCGAGTCTATGTGTCCCGACGAGCAGGCGGCTATGGAAAAAATGTTCGGCTTTTTCACACATCAGCAGAGCGGCGTTTCAAATATCTGGGGTGCCGGACAGCTCGAATCAGAACTGACTCTTTCTCTGGAACAGTGTGTTATCGACAACGAAATGCTCGGATATATTAAACGCTATTTACGCGGCGTTGAGGTAAACGACCAGACGTTAGCCCATGATCTCATCCGCGAAACCGGAATTTCCGGCAGCTTCCTCGAAACGATGCACACTGCTGAAAATTACCAGAATGAGTTTTTCCGCCCTGACCTTCTCTTCCGGCGTAAACGGCCGGATTGGGAGTCTCAGGGCCGCACACGTATTGATGAACGCGCGCTGGAAAAAGCCAGGGATCTGATTGCAGCACCGGTGGACCATGGTCTGAGCGAGGATCAGCTTCGTGAACTCGACGGGATAACCAGACGGTTTTCCGGATCATTCAGCAAATAAGCCGCATGAAAATTAAAACTCGAAACGCACAAAAGACCTACGCAAAAATCCTCACTGAAGCCTCCGTACTCTTCGCTGCGAAGGGCTACGCTGCAGCTTCCATGCGTGATATCGCCGCGAAAGCCGAAATTAAAGCTGCTACTATCTACCATTACTTTAAAGATAAAACAGTAATCCTCCGTACTCTTTTCGAAAAGTACTACGCTGACCTCACCGTTCTTTACGAACAAATCAATGAGACTCTGCGTCCAGACGACGATTTTTTCACCGGCGTTTCCGCAGTTCTGCGTCAGCACAGGCATTTTGTCAGGAAAAACTCTCTCGTTGTCTACCTTTTTTTCATTGAGGCCCTTCGGCCCGATTCGCCTATTAAAAAAGACCTGCCGCGACTCGCCGCGGAGCCCAATCGGATTCTCGTGAAAATTGCTAATCATTGGCCTGAGCTTGATCAGAAAAAAGTCATGTTTATTCTTTCGGCTGTATGGGGTGTGAACGCATTCCTTCAGACTTCCGAAGGCTACCTGAAATCGAATCATAAACTCACATTTAATTCAATTGTTCAGACAGATTTACTCGAAGCATTTTTTAATAAAAAAAAAGAATTTTTTAAAAATTCATGATACAAGGAGATAACATGAGTAAGGAAATAAAAAATGAAAATGGTATAATAACAACAGAGGTTGTGTATGAAAAACTTTTCTTTCGGTATCATCGGCCTGGCCTTAGGGCATCCACTTGGATTTGCCAAAGAAATTATGGCATTAGGTGCCAGTATTGATTATTTGGTCTACGACAAATCCCAAAAGGAAGAGCAGGAAAGAGCCGAAACTCTTTTAAAAACATACAGTACCCTAAAAGTACTTGCAAACCCCTCAGAGCTTATCAGGCAAAAGGTTGACGCTGTACTTTGCTCCAGTCAGGCTAACCGCCATTTTGAATTATGTGCTGAGATAATTAAAAGTAAAATCCCCCTTTTTATTGACAAACCCCTGGCACCCGATTACGTGCTGGCTAAAAAAATTATTGATTTAGCAGAAGAGCATCAGGCGCCTGTAATGAGCTGCAGTGTTCGCCGTTATTCTGAGAACTATGTCAGTATAGCCGGTCTGTTAAACAAGGGCAAACTCGGTCAGATAGCTTTTGCGGAATGTTTTGAGCCACATGGTATTCCCTATCCGGGTTACTGGCAGGACCTTATAAAAAAAAGCGGCGGTCTGGCAGTTAATTATGGAATACATGTAATTGATCCCCTCGTGATGTTATTGGGTTATGATATTGAGTCAGTACATGCCTATGGTTCTAAACACATTGTAACAGAGCTGGACTCAGAAGACACCGCAATTATCACAATGAAATATAAAGACGGCAGGATCGCCGTGGGCAAAGTGTGCGGAGCATATGATTATTCAAAAATGCCTCGTGTCGCGTCAGTTGGCAATATGGTCGTCCATGGCACTGAAGCCGTTGTTGAGACCTTTATCGATGAATCTGACGTTAAAATATACAGACAGGGAAACTTCGGTCTCACTCCCACCTACTTTCGCAGAGCCGGAAGTCCAGGGGCAATTCAGGCCTTTGTTAACATGATTGAAGATAATATACTTCCTATTCCTTACCAGGAAATGGCCATGGTGATGAAGATTTTAGATGCGGCAAGGAAAAGTATTGACACAGGCGAAGTGATCAGATTTTAACAGCTTTTTAAACCATTGTCGCAGTAGAGGTATTCCCGGCTATCGCCATCCTGTAATAGGGATGAGACATAGTCTTCTCTTTATATTCAATTTTTAATTCACTCTTGTTTTTTTTTACTCTATAGTTTATACTTAATCTGTGCAATCGATTGCACAGATTAATCTATGCTGAATATACATTCTACTCTTTTTTATAATGACAACCGCGCGTGAAGTAGCTGTACGCGCAGGGGTTTCGGCCTCGACCGTTTGCCATGTTCTGAGCGGAGATCCCCGTATCAGCACGGTTACACAGAAAGCGGTTAAAGCCGCAGTGCGGAGCTGTAATTACCGGGTGAACCACAGCGCACGCAATTTAAAAACAAAAAAAAGTTTTTCTGTCGGCCTGATTGTTCCTGAACTCGTAAACGATTTTTTTATGCAGATTGCCTCAGGTATAGAAAATGAACTCAGAAAAAACGGTTATACCCTTATGATTTGCAGCGCAGAAGAAAACAGGGAATGTGAAAAAGAAAGAATTGATTTTTTAACCGGAAGGGGAATAGACGGCCTCATAATCATACCGTCGGGAAATTCTCCTTTGCCGTACCGCCGGCTTCTGCAGGAAAAACTGCCCTTTGTTTTTGTGGATAGAACGGTTCAGAAAATAAAAGCCCATGCGGTGCTGGTCGATAACACTGAAGCATCTTACCGTGCGGTGTCGCATTTACTCAGCACCGGCGCGCGGCGTATTGCGTATATCGGCGGAAATCTTTCATTGACTACCGCACAGGAACGGTACAAAGGTTTTTTCAGTGCGGTTAATGACCACTCGGTTTCTGTACCTGATGAATATATTAAAACCGGCGACTTCCATTCCGAAAGCGGTTACAGACTGATGGATGCACTACTCAGTCTGCCCGAACTGCCCGAATATGTTTTTATAACCAATTATTTTATGCATATAGGTGCGGCAAAAAGGATTCTTGAAAAATACGGAAAAAAAACTTCGCCTGTTTTAATTGCCGGATTTGATGATATGGAACTTTCTTCTCTGCTCGGTAATACCGTGGTAACCGTGATTCAGCCCGTTGCCGAACTCGGGAAAAAAGCAGCATCAATACTTATGGAAATATTATCTCAACCGGAAAAGAAAAAAATGCCGGAAGTCCTTCGGCTTTCCGCACAGTTAAAAATTCATGAAACAAAATAATAATCGTGGAAAAAATTGTTGAACTAAGATATGAAATAAAATCATAAATTTAATAAATTAAATCTAAAAATAAAAAAAGGAAAAAATCATGTCCAAACAAAAAATTTCAATAAACAAACCTGTGGTCAGACTCCGTGGACGGAATACAAAAATCGGAATCCGGCCGGCAATCGACGGACGCTACGGTGGAGTGCGAGAATCGCTGGAAGCGCAGACTATGGCTATGGCAAAAAGTGCCGCAGCATTTATCAGCTCAAATGTGCGTCATGCAGACGGAACTCCTGCGGAATGCGTGATTGCCGACACCTGTATCGGCGGGGTATCCGAAGCCGCGCAGTGTGCGGATAAATTCTCACGTGAAAATGTTGGCGTCTCGCTCACCGTTACTCCGTGCTGGTGTTACGGCAGTGAAACCATGGACACCGATCCGGGTTTACCGAAAGCAGTCTGGGGATTTAACGGAACAGAACGGCCCGGCGCGGTATACCTCGCGGCTGTTCTCGCGGCGCATAACCAGACCGGACTTCCCGCGTTCGGCATTTACGGACGGAATGTTCAGGACGGCGGCGACAATACCATACCGGGGGATGTACAGGAAAAACTTCTCCGTTTCGCAAAGGCCGGACTCGCTGTTGCGGATATGCGCGGCAAGTCATATCTTTCAATGGGTTCTGTGTCCATGGGTATCGCGGGTTCTATTGTTGACCCTGATTTTTTTCAATCCTATCTCGGGATACGGACGGAGTGCAAGGACATGAGTGAATTTGTCCGCCGCATGAATGAATCCATATATGATCCGGATGAATTTAAAAAAGCGATGGCCTGGACAAAAGAATACTGTCCGGAAGCAGAAGATGTGAATCCGGTAAAAATACAGCAGTCACGGGCGCAAAAAGACAAGAACTGGGAAACAGTAGTAAAAATGACCATTATCGCGCGTGATATGATGATTGGTAATTCACGGTTGAAAGAAATCGGTTTTCCGGAAGAAGCGCAGGGACATAACGCAATTCTCGGCGGGTTCCAGGGTCAGCGCCAGTGGACGGATCATTTTCCCAACGGGGATTTTATGGAAGCACTTCTGTGTTCCTCATTTGACTGGAACGGCATCAGGGAGCCTTTTACCGTTGCAACTGAAAATGATTCACTTAACGGCGCAGCGATGCTGTTCGGCCACCTTCTTACGGGAAGCGCGCAGATATTCGCCGACGTGCGGACATACTGGAGTCCTGAAGCGGTGAAGCGGGTAACCAAAATGGATCTGACCCATGATGCAGCACCGGGGCTCATTCACCTCATTAATTCCGGACCGGCAGCTCTCGATGGTACCGGACGTCAAAGTCTGAACGGCAAACCTGCGATTAAACCATGGTGGGATGTCACTCCGCAGGAAGCCGAAAGCTGTCTCACGCACACGGCATGGGCGCCGGCGGATGTACCTTATTTCCGCGGCGGCGGATACTCTTCGATGTTTCTGACCGAAGGGAATATGCCCATAACGATGAGCCGGATAAACATCATTAAAGGCCTGGGCCCGGTGCTTCAGATCGCCGAAGGACAAACCGTAACACTCCCTCAGGCACAGCACGATATTCTCAACAAGAGAACCAATCCGACCTGGCCGACGACATGGTTTGTGCCGCGTCTCACCGGCAAAGGGCCATTCAGTGATGTATATTCCGTAATGGCAAACTGGGGAGCTAACCACGGCGCGTTTTCGTACGGACATATCGGCGCAGACCTTATTACCCTGGCGTCGATGCTCCGTATTCCCGTCTGCATGCATAATGTACCTGAAGCAAATATCTTCCGCCCGAGCGCATGGAACGGGCATGGCATGGACAGCGAGGGAGCGGATTACCGTGCGTGCGCAAACTACGGACCATTGTACGGGTAAATTTTTATATTCATAAATGTCTAATAAGCTGACTCTATATTGCCGCGCATGATAATATAGAGTCAGTTGTGACAAGAATATACGCGGTTTTTTGCTGTCTTCTCTGGGCGAGTGCATTCCCTGCAGCAAAAGCTGCGCTCGTGTACTTACCGCCTCTCACACCCGCAGGAGTGCGGTTTATGCTCGCGGGACTGATGCTTTTTCCGTTATGGACGGGAGTCCGCAGCCCAATGGCACAGTTAAAATCACATTCTGTTTTTATACTTCAGATAAGTTTTTTACAAACAGTTCTTCTCTACGCGTTGTTTTTCATCGGCATAAATATGACGCGGGGATCAAGTGCCGCGGTGGTCAGCGGCGCAGCCCCTCTTTTTACCGCAGTAATAGCCCACCTAATCACCCGAAATGAAAAACTTACCCCGGGAAAATTTTTAATTCTGCTGATTGGTCTGCTCGGGATCTCTCTTATCAGTATCTCAGCTCACGGGGAAGGAGGAGGCGGGAAAAAAGAGATTCTAGGTCTGCTGTTTCTCAGTGGCAGTGTATGCTCCTCAGCACTTAGTAATGTGCTTATTTCAAAAAAAAAACTTTTGGGACCGCATCCACTTGTGCTCAATGCCGCACAAATTTTCTTTGGCGGAACAATTTTGTTTGCAGCAGGTATATGTGTTGAAGGCGTTCCTGAAATACCGAGGGTAACAAAGTTTTATTATTTATTATTATGGTTGTCTTTTATTTCCGCCGCAGCGTTCACATTGTGGTTCAGACTCCTGAAAACTGTTCCTGTCGCTTCACTCAATGTCTGGAAATTTCTTTTACCGGTATTCGGTGTTATTCTTTCGTGGATATTCACCGCAGGCGAATCACCGGATATTCTCACCGGCGCCGGCACTGCGGCTGTGGCATTGTCAATTCTGCTGTATCATCTAATTCGGAAACCATGCTCAAACGGGATTCCGCCGGGTTGCACTTCAGATTTAAACTCGCGAAACTAATTCTATATACCTGCGGGTGATAGTATTGCGTGGGATAAGAATACAGGTTATATTTTTCACTGCTCCTCTGGACAGTCCAGAAAAAGCACATGGCGAAACGGGTATAAAAGCACCTCGCAGGCAGTCTCCAGTTCTTCAGAAGGGGCATAGATCGAAAATTCAAACAATTGCTTATTGTCGGACCACCCTTCATTATTTCCATATACTGCAATCTTTCTATACAAAGGTTCCCGACTTATCATTGTAAGGTAATAGAAAAGCACTTGTTGCCGTCGACCTCCAGGCGCAAGCGCCTTCTGGCGTAACGGCAACTAATTTTTTTCCACACAGGTCGTATATCGACTGGTGAAAAGAGTCACCCGCCAGCTAAGTGAAAAACTACGAAATATCCAACAAATAGACGATTTTTACCATCTTTCCATTGTATAATTATTTAAGCTTAGTCACTAAATTGGACAAAAACTGTCTTGTGAAAAGCATATAATATGAAGAGGCTACCCCGCAATTTAAAAGAATTAAGTGCCTGTACCAAGTCCGCCATCCGTGGCAGACTAATAACAAGGAAGTAACGAATGCCTAAAGCAAAGAAATCAAGTACAAAAACCACTGAGCCCATCGAAAAACAGATGTGGAAAGCAGCCGACAAGCTGCGGAAAAACATTGATGCCGGAGAGTACAAGCACGTCGTCCTCGGCCTTATTTTTCTTAAGTACATTTCCGAAGCATTTTCCAGCCTGTATGAAAAGCTACAAGAAGGCAAAGGCGAGTTCAAAGGCTCCGACCCTGAGGATAAAGACGAATACAAAGCAGAGAATGTATTTTTCGTTCCTGAAATCGCCCGTTGGTCATATCTTGTCTCCAAAGCAAAACTACCTGACATCGGCAAGACCGTTGATAATGCAATGGATGCCATCGAAAAAGAAAACCCATCACTTAAAGATGTGCTTCCCAAAGTGTATGCACGGGGCAATCTCGACCCCACCAATCTCGGCGGCCTTATCGACCTCATCGGCAATATTGCAATGGGTGAAGCCAAAGAGCGGAGCGCAGATGTACTCGGCCATGTGTTTGAGTACTTTCTCGGCGAGTTTGCCCTGGCAGAAGGAAAAAACGGCGGCCAGTTCTACACCCCTAAATGCGTTGTCAGTCTGCTTGTGGAAATGCTCGAACCCTATAAAGGGCGGGTATTTGACCCCTGCTGCCGGAAAATTGTCAAGTAGTTGTCGTTTCTCCTAAGCTAATTTTTGTATTATTTTTTTTGTTAGTTTCCCATTCAACTCGACCACATCAATATGATCGAAGTTTTTAATTTTTCCTGCCCAGCGGCTTGGATTTTTTTTATAAGCCTCTTCGTAAGTTTGACGCCGTTTTTTTAGAATTTCAATATCAGCACCAGTATGGCGTTCATGCGGTGTCACATATTTTATTCCTGAGTGACGATGTACGTGGTTGTACCAATATACAAAACCCGTCATCCATTTTTCAGCGACTTCAATCGTATCAAAAGAGCCGGGGTAACCGGGACGATATTTTAACGTTTTAAACAGTGACTCAGAAAATGGATTATCATTACTGACAGCCGGTCTTGAAAAAGAAGCAAGCACACCCAATGCTTCCATGCGCGATAACATCGTGGCGCATTTCATTGGGCTTCCATTATCCGAATGAAGCCACACCTCACTAATATTATGTTCGTTACATATTCGGTCCAGGGTATCAGCAGCAACATTGCCGGATTCATTTTCATTAATTGTCCAGCCTGTTATTTCTCTGCTCCATATATCCATGAACAAATATAGATAGAAGAATAAACCACGCACTTTTGTTTTTATATATGTAATATCCCATGACCAAACCTGATTTGGTCCAGTAGCTGTAAGAATAGGAATCTGTCTTACTGTCGCGGGTTTACTTTCCCCTCTATATTTTAGTTGATTATTTTCCTTCAAAACCTTATAAAACATCGATTCTGATGCAATATATATGCCTTTTTCAGCCAATTGAGGTACAATCGTGTTCGGAGACTCTCCCTGATATTCTTTCTGGTTACAAATATCAAGAATTTTCTGTTTTTCATAATCAGTCAGTTTTTTGGGGTTTGATTTTGGCGTATTGGGACGCAAATCACCGAAAGAAGAGTCTCTCCATCTCTGATAGGTACGCTCTTCTAAATCAATTGTTTCACATGCTTTTTTTTGCTCTGCTCCGTTATCAATGGCCTCTTTCACATAACCAACAATTAATGTGCGTTGTTCAAGAGATGTCATGTGGCCTCTTCCTCGAACAACGCCAGGTACTTTTTTCTGAGCACCAATAATGCGGCAGTTTCTGCCAAAGCTTTTTCTTTTCTGGTTAGCTCAGTTCTTAAATTTTTATTTTCAATTTTAAGTTCTTTGTATTTATTTTTATAATTTTCTGGTTTCAATAGTGTATCCTCTATTTCATCATTCCACTTTTGCAGATGTTCCGGATGCACTCCATTTTCTCTGAACCATTTACCTTTTGTTTCTTCTGTTATGGTAAACGATTTTAAAAGCAGTTTGAATTTATCAATCATTGGGTATTTCGCGGGATATGACTGTTCCTCTGACAGCAAACCGGTTTCAAATTTTTTTACCCAATCATATATTGTAACATCAGATACGCCCGTTTCTCTCGACAAGTCGAGAACAGACCGACCTGATAATCTTTTTTTAACGACTTCTTCCTTAAATTTAAACGAATATTGTGACATTTTTTTCTCCTGCTGGAGACGACAACTAATTGTACACTGGGGGCTGCGGTTCCGGCGGAATGTTTGTTCAGTCAGAACGATTTGTAGAAAATCATCAGGGAAAAATTAACGATATTTCTATTTACGGACAGGAGAGTAATCAGACCACCTGGCGTCTTTCCAAAATGAACCTTGCCATAAGAGGAATAGACAGTTCACAGGTCAGGTGGAACAATGAGGGGTCGTTTCTAAATGACACTCACAAAGACCTGAAAGCCGATTTTGTCATTGCCAACCCCCCTTTCAATGACAGCGACTGGTCGGGCGACCTGCTTCGAAATGACGGACGTTGGAGGTTCGGCACACCTCCGGCAGGGAACGCCAACTATGCCTGGATTCAGCATTTCCTATATCATCTCAGCCCAAACGGTATAGCAGGATTTGTACTCGCCAAAGGTTCACTTACCTCTAAAAGTTCCGGTGAAGGCGACATCAGAAAAGCCTTGGTAGAAGCTCGATTGGTGGATTGCATTGTCAATCTTCCTGCCAAGCTTTTTCTTAATACTCAGATTCCAGCTTGTCTTTGGTTTCTGAATCGTGCCAGCAAACGCAGGGAAGAGATACTTTTTATAGATGCCCGTAATGAAGGGCAACTGATAACTAGAAAAAATAAAATATTTGGCGACGATGACATTTCAAAAATCTCCTCAACCTATCATAACTGGAAAAAGAACAGCAAGAAATATGAAGACGTAAAAGGTTTCTGCAACTCCACTTCTGTTGAACGAGTGAAGGAACTTGACTATGTGCTGACACCGGGGCGATATGTCGGACTGCCGGATGAAGAAGATGATTTTGATTTCAAAGAGCGGTTCACCAGCCTTAAAGCCGAGTTTGAGGCACAGCTTGAGGAGGAGAAGAGGCTGAATAAACTTATACTGGAGAGCTTGAAGAAGGTGCAGGCATGAGTGAAAGATAGAATGCTGCCTCTGCCGAAGTTTTTACGAGAAACAATGCTGTATTACCTGGAACATATCAGGCCGTCACTGCTTAATTTTAACTATGATGAATAAAAGGTACTGAAGGAGCAATTCGTTTTATAGGCGGTGTGCCCAAAGGAATTGTCCCGGACTGTGCAAAGACAGTTGTTAAAACGGCGCATCGTTATGAGAGTGAAATAAATCCGCAGTACAATCAATTCGCCGAACATTACAATACCTTGATTATTCCTGCCAGACCAATGCATCCAAAAGATAAAGCGTTAGTTGAAAATGCGGTCAACTGTATTTATCGCTACGTTTTTCCAATACTTGGCGAACAAAAATATTACAGTCTGTTGGAGCTCAATATGGCACTTGATAGAACGATGAATCTCCTCAACGACAGAAAAATGCAAAAGTATGGTTGTTCACGCCGGTCTCTTTTTGAAATGTATGAAAAAAATACACTCAAAGCCCTACCAGAGCATTTGTTTGAATTCAAGAAGTATCAGGCGCCAGTCAAGCCTACCTGCGCCAGTCACATTTGGCTTCGGGAAGATAAACATTATTACAGCATTCCCTATCGTTACATGCATCAAAAATGCTCAATATTTTATACAAATCGCACTGTAGAAGCGTATTGTGACAATATTCGAATTGCAGTTCATAGCCGTGAGTATGGTATTGGGAAGTCTACAACTGTTATCGAGCACATGCCGCCAAAATATTGTGAAGCAGCAAAGTGGACACCTGAACGGATCAGTGAATGGGCTGAAAATAGTGGAGAGTCAATCGGCATTGTAGTAAATCAAATATTTTCCATGGCAAAACATCCGTTTCTTTCTTTGCGCACCTGTCTTGGTATAATGAGTCTGTTAAAAAAATTCGGTGCATCAAGACTTAATAATGCATGCAAGAGAATAATTTCATATGGACACGTCGGCAGCATGAGGCAATTAGAACGCATTCTAATCAAAGGATTGGATTCTTTTCCAGATGAACAGGCAACGTTTTCGGACTTGCCGCAACACAATAATATTCGTTACACAAAAATAAATAAGGAGCATATTGCATGATACAAGAAACAATAAAATTTAGGCACTGGTATTCTTTTTCCCACTAGCATTATACCCATATATTTTCCTGTGGTATCTCCTTCAATACTTATTTCATTTTCCTCATCTTCAATCTTTGCATCCCATGCCGGTATCATTCCTCCCTCAATAAGATCTTTTGACACCTTAGCATTAATTGCCCGGCGTACCTCCCACTTGCCGCCTGTATAAACAGAACCTGACATTTTTTTTACTCCTCCTCGGGCAGTTGTTACATTTTCAGTTATTACAGACATGCCGCTCATTTTTACTGCCTGGCCATTTAGCACAGTAAATGTTTCAATAATTTCTTCTTCTGAAAGCGCGTAGGTAAATATTTTTATCTCGTCCATCGTGCCGATAAACTTCCACGTCTTAATTGCATTCAACCCAAGCGTTACTTCCGCCGCATTATTACCGATGACACCGCTTCCGGCAGTACTTTCTCCGGCTTTTTTCCCATTAAGATACAGTGAAATTTTTCCTCCTTCCCGGACTGCTGCAATATGCTGCCACAAGCCTTTACCCGAAGTTTCGCCGGCAGCAAAAGCATATTTCGTGCCGTTATTCGCACGGAAATTTATTTGTTTTCCTGATTAGCGCAGTGCTTCAGCTGTCATAGGGACAATTTTTGTCCAGGACATAGACTATACTACCTGTATTACGATTATCCAGGAGATTCACTATGGCTATGAACATAATTCAATTTCAAAAAGGACTCAGCATGAACGACTTTTTCGAAAAATTTGGTTCTGAATATCAGTGCCGAGAATATCTGGAGTTGACTCGCTGGCCGAATGGATTTATCTGTCCTGAATGTCACAAAACTCAACATTGTGTCGTATGGCACGGAGAGCAAAAAGCTTTTCAGTGCAGTCATTGTCGCGCTCAAACCACTCTGACAAGCGGAACTGTATTTCAGAGTACCAAGCTGCCAATCGTTAAGTGGTTTCAGGCCATGTTTTTCCTGACACAATCCAAAAACAACGTCTCAGCACTGGAGCTTACGAGATTACTTGGAATTTGTTACCGAACTGCTTGGCGTTTAAAACACAAGATTATTCAGACCATGGCGGAACGAGAAAAAGATCGCCAGCTAACAGGACACGTCCAGCTCGACGATGCATACCTTGGCGGTGAAAACACCGGAGGAAAATCCGGTAGGGGGTCTGAGAACAAAGTCCCGTTTTTGGCTGCTGTTGAGACCAACAAGGACGGTCGCCCGACATATGCGATTTTTCAAAAAATCAATGCGTTTACAAAGCTGGATGTCAAAGAGTGGGCCAGAAAACATATAAAATTCGGGACGGTTGTGACATCCGACGGATTCAAGTGTTTTAACGTGTTATCAAAAGCCGGCATCGAGCACGACAGAGTCATCGTTGGGCCGGGAAACAAGAGCACTAATATGCCCTGCTTTACCTGGGTAAACACAATTCTCGGAAACCTTAAGACAGCGATCAGTGGCACTTATCATGCGTTCCGCTTTGACAAATACGCAACTCGATACCTGGCTGAAGTGCAGTACCGGTTTAACCGACGATTTGACATGAGCACTATGCTGGATAGACTTGCATTTGCATTGGCTCAGACATCCCCATGTCCTGAGAGATGGTTAAGAACTGCTGAAGCACAGCGCTAATCAGGTTTGTTTTTGATATATGCCGATCCACCATCCCGATTCACTCCCGGATCCATTCCACTTAGAAAAAAATACCTGATCAGCGTCTGTTTCAGGTTTAACCCATAAGGAGATGGAAAAATCCTCGTCAAAAGCGGTAATTTCTGGATTACCGAAGAATACACTTGCATTTCCGTTAAAATAAAGCGCGCCGCCGCTTAGACCTTTTACCCAAGTGGCACCTGCAATGCGTCCTTGTAATTTATTATCAGATGAATCGTTAACGGCGGTGCCTTTTTCTTCATCAAGCTTCCACAATGCGACAGGGTCGTCCGCTTGTGTAAACTGAAGAAAAATCAAAACAAAAAATAAAACGCTGTGGATGAGTAACTTCATACACCCTCCTGATGTCCTCATGACTTCAATAGTATACACTGTAAAATACCAGCTGTCAATGGTTATACTTTTTTAAGCACATTTATCCGGTTCGACAAAGGTGGTACCCCGCATCGGTTTTGTAGCAGTCTTTTTTTTGAGATCGGATTATTCTGTAAAAATTGTGTTAATATTAACAATTGTCATAGAAATAATACAAAAAAAAGTAAAAAGAATACATGTATTATTCAGACAAAAAGGTTATAATTACATTCAAGTTAAAATCTCGAAATTTTAACATGTCTAGGAGGTTGTATGCGCAATGGATTTTTCGTTAAACATGCTTTTTTCATTGCCGGATACTTCTTCGGTACTAGTCTGATATCCAGCCCTGCGCCCTGGTACAACAGTAACTGGGCATTCCGACATGTGATCACTATCCGCGGCAGTTCCGTTTTCGGTACGCTTACAAATTATCCTGTTTTAATAAATATTTCTAACAATGGATTCCTATTTTCAAATTCTCGTCCGGACGGAGCTGATATTCTATTTACAGGGGCAAGCGGAACAAACCTTAGTGATTTTGAAATTGAAAGCTACTCAAACGGTATGTTATATGCATGGGTGCGGTATCCACTGCTTACAAACGGGATACACGCTAAAATGTTTATTTATTATGGTAATCCTGATCAAACAAACAGCCTGTCGGTAAAAACTAATGTTTGGGATAATGATTATCAAATTGTGGCACATTGCCATCAGGAGTCGGTTAATCTCTCTGATTCTACAGCGAACAATTTTACTGGTACCACGGCAGGTACGGGAACCCCAATTTACGGCAAAACAGATCTAATTGGCAGATGTATTCAAACTTCGTTAACAGCCTATAATTACTGGACTTTTTCTTCCAATGTTTTAACAAACACCAATTTTCATATTGAGTATTGGTGGAGACCTGAACCTATCTCCAATAGCACTGCACAATTAAGTATGTTGTATAAGGGGACAAGCTGGGCAACTACAGGGGTGTATATTTTCCGTTATCTAGGAGGGGGTCAAACTTATTATCGATGGGCCGACCCTCCTGCCGCTTTGCGGGAAGTTAACTTTATTCCTTCTGATAGATACAGACCGCACGATAATAACTGTGTTTACTATTTTTCCGCAGAAGCAAACAGCGGCTTATTTACAATTTGGGTTAATGGGTGGTTGCCTAAAGTACCTACCTCTGGTGTTACAATTTCTCCAAATACAACGGAATATTTAAAGTTCGGAAGTATTGATAACAATGCAGTAGGGCGGGGGTTGTCAATTGATGAACTTAGAATATCATTTAAACCTCGTGGCAGTAATTATACAGCCACCGTTTATACAAATCTTGCCCATCCCAATAACTTCATCTGGATAAGCAATGTTGAAGCACTGCTCAAAACAAGATTCACTGTATCAACGACAAATATTTTCCTGCATCCCACATTTGGAGGAAAAGCAATATATTCGAATTCAACTCCTCAAATTGTGTGCAACATCACAAACGCAAAATTTATTTTTGCAGACGGCACAATAATAACACGTAGCGGCGCAGGAACAAGTTTTCAGCCAGTTGAACATTCATTCGCTGAACTCGGAACATTCACAAATTGGCTTATTACATCGGATGAATTAGCATCGGTAGGATCCAATTTCCTTGTTGTCCAGGTAGTTCCCTACCCTTATGCAACAGCGACTTTTCAAGTGGACCCGTGTGAAGCGTTGCTCGGCAGCAGAATGTACTTTTCTGATACTTCAATCAAACCCTGCGCTATCACAAACTGGGAAATTGACTTCGGCAACGGGAAATCATATACAATTCGTACTGATGTAGGGAGAAGAGAAATTAGCTATGTATACCCTTGTGCGGGTACATATGTTGCATCTCTGCGGGTTGTTGATGAACGCGGTGTATCTAACACTAACACTTATAAATTTGAATTAACAGTGACTGATCGTGGAGCGATGCAGCTTACTAATATAACTCGTCGCATCTACAATAGAGCTATAGACTTTCCATTGGACTTTAAATATTATCTTTCTGAAAAAGCGGAAAAAGTATATGTCCGCATACTCAGTATAACCGGGTATATGATACGAGACCTTGGAGTATTTAACGGATTTACCGACACTGAGGTATTCATCAGCTGGGATGGCGATAACTGGAAAGGCCAGGATGTGGCATCAGGATTATATTACATACGATTCGATGTTATCGGAGAAGGAGAAAGGATCTTTTCAAAAACGGATTTTTTTTTCTTAAAGTGAATATATCCTCAAATATTCTGATGCGAAAAGCAAATAGTCGCAGTACTATAATAAGAAAAATTATGAACGATGTATCAGAGTTAGTTTAGAATATTTTCCCTGTACCGTTTGGGACTCATCCCGGCAAGTCTGCTGAAATGTTTTGTAAAATGTGCACTATCAAAAAACCCAGTCCGTTGAGCAATCTCTGTAATCTTAAGGTCGGTCTCTCGTAAGAGGTTTTTCGCCTCCATTATGCGATATTCAATCAGATAGGAGAATGGCGACATGCCAGTTATTTTTTTAAACAGTCTAGAAAAATAAATTTGATTCAGATTTGCCGCAGATGCAAGTTCACCTAATGTGATTTTGTTTTCATAGTGCGCTTGTATAAACTCTAAAACAGTACTGATGGCTTTCATTTCCCGGTGAACATGAACCGTTTCAAGAAAAGTACTGTAATAAATTTCATAATATCTGCATAGTTGAGATACTATCAGCAAGCCCATTGCCTGACAAATTATTTTTTTTTTTGGATTATTATCCCGAAGTTCACAATTTAAATCTCTGCAGAATGATAGTACACGTGCAAAATCTTTGCGTTTAAGTTTGAGTCCATAACGGAAAAATGTTTCCGCCCGAAAAAATGGTTCGACGGTGAAAAGCATATGATATCCTTTCTGGGAAATAAGATCTGAATGATATTTATCAAAGAATAAAGGGTGAATAAGAAGATGGTAGACGTTTAATCGGCCGTTTGATTTATATCCATGATCAACTCCGGGAGGAATAACAAAAACATCTCCAAGGCGCACAGCAAACCCAATGCCGTTGATATAGTGTTCACCAGAGCCGTTACTGACAATATTCACTTCGTAGAAATTTTGATTATGTAAGCCAATGGAATATTTTGTTTCTTCAAAACAACAGAGTAAAAATTGTTCGAAATATGGAATATCTTTTTCTGACCATCTTTTTTTTGAATTGAATTCTGGACTCTGGGAATTAGCAGTGGTTAACTTTTCCATTTACTATGCCTCTTTAGTAATTCGCTTTAATTTTATTATCACAATAATACAATGAAAAGTTAAAAAAATACTTGCAATTATTAAACAAAGTATGTTACGCTTCTTTGAACAATGTGGTTAACCCTAAAAGTAAAGGTAAATATATATAATGTTAAATTTTATTTTGAAAGGTTATGGTAAAATGACGCATTGTGTTGATAATTTCTCATCTAATAATTCAATACATATTGAAAATAGAGGGCCTTTATGAAAACAAAATTAAATAAAATTATGTTGAGTCTATTGTGGTTTCCCCATAATCGAAAACCTCGAAAAAAACGAAATGAAAGAAAAAGTTAGGCTCGTTAATTCCGGATTTAAGAAAGGGATCAAAAAGGTGATTTTGAACAGTTCAGTCGGCAATGTCTTAATGTCTGTGACAGTAAATAATTTTGGAGAAAAAACATGTTTAAAAAATTAACGCATCAAATTTCTTTTCTTTTCGTCCTCAGCATGCTGGTTATATCGGCTATAGACTGTTCAAGAGTAAAAAGGGAAAAAATGACGAGGATTCGTGTGGCTTTTCCTGATTCTGCTACGGATTCCGGCGTACAAGCAATGAAAAAATCTTTTACTGCGTATGAGAAACTGAACCCTGGGATAAAAATCGAACAAATTCGTGTGTCAACGGGATATGACGACAAAATCATGATGATGATCGCCGCCGGGGAAGCACCGGATATTTTTCGTACCTCACCGGACAGGGTTTCTTATTATATCCGGAAAAATGCTGTAATGCCGATAGATGACTTTATAGCCAGATCAAAAAATTTCAAACTAACTAACCTGTTTGAATCTTCCTTGTTCAAGTATCGCTTTGATGGGCAAAAGATCGGTTCAGGAAAAATTTATGGATGCGGAACCGATTTTTCTCCAGATCAGACCATCATCTACAACGCTGATTTGTTAGGGGAATGTGGTCTAACCATGCCATCACATAGTATGAACTGGGAAGAGTATGTACTACTGGCAAAAAAAATAACCAGCCGAGAAATAGCACATTCCCGTTTCGGCTCTATGGAACCGATGGTTGCCGCTTTAGTACTGCAGAATGGTGGTAAGGTTTTTTCCGATGATGGTACAAAATGCATGCTGGATACACCCGCTGCGGCGGAAGCATTCGAATTTTGGATAAATCTTTCAATGAAACACCGCGTTACACCAAGTGCAGTGGAAAGGCAAGACACCGATACTATGTCGCTTTTTTCGACCAGTAGGCTTGGAATGATTTTTTCAGGTATGTACTTTGCCTGCACTTTAATTAATCAGAACCTGCCATTCAAATGGAGCGTAGCTCCGACCCTTCATAGGGAGGGACGGGAGCGTGTTAATATCATGACAGGTCCCTATGGATGGGTAATCAGTTCCAAGATTAAAAACCATAAAGAGGTCTGGAAACTTTTCGAGTATTTAGTTGTTGGTAAAGGTGCAGAACGTCTCTCCCGAATAGGCTACAATATACCCGTCCTTAAATCGTATGCTTACTCTGATTTGTTTATCAATAATCCGACGCATCCCAAAGGTATGAACCAGGTATTTCTTGATGAGGTGCGATTTACTGTGCCATCTCCGATGAGTGCCTACGTCGACTTGGGGAGAATGTATAAGATATTTGCCGATGTAAGAGATTTGACAATCAATAAAAAAATATTTTCAGGACAATATGCTGCCAAGGAAGCTGCGCGTCAGATCAATGCTCTAATCAAAGACGAATTCTAACGCAATAGAAATTGAGTACTTATATAATGAAGTGTGCGTTTTTGACGTTTAATCAGCCATTTAACTAATATTCATGATCGCATCTAGGAGGAAGAACAAAGGCTTCACTATGTGCATGGAAAACCCAAGGTCATATATATTGTGTTCACCAAAACTGCGACGGACAATAATAATTGCGTTGAAATTTTGATTATGTTGTAAGCCAATGAACTATCTTTTTAATCAATTTTTTTGAGTTGAATTCCGGTCTCTTGGAATTAGCCTTAGCAGTATGCGTATTCATTCTCTATACTTCTTCATTAATTCGATTTAATTATGTTTTTGAAATAATACAAAAAAAAGTTTAAAGAATACATGTAATTTATAATCAAAGTATGTTATACTTTTCTTGACAAGATGATTTACAATACAAAAAATAAGGTGTTCTAAAATCAATTTTGTGCAGTTGCAGTACGGTGATGAGTTTTAGAGGTAATTTCTCTTTAAAAACACATAAAATTGAATACAAGGGGTTCTTATGAAAACAAAATATAAAATACATATTTTTAAGTCTGCAATAGTTTTTATTTTATTTTTAACCAATGTTCAAGCGCGATTTAACTCACGATCTTACGTATATGATGATGACCCTGATCCGGTAGTATTGCTTGATGATGAACGTACGATTGAAATATGGCGTGGTCTTGAAATTGAGTCTGATGAAGACTTTGTGAAATCAGGATCAGTTTCAGCTAGGTGGGAAAGTGTTTCTACCGGTGGAAGAGCAACTTGTATGAATGTTATTAGTGATTGGTCGCCATATAACTATTTAAAATTTTGGGTGTATTCAGGTGTGGCAAATAATGCCACTATTTTAGTACAAATACTTTCTCCTGGCGATAATGGTGAGGGTGATTATTTTCATCACCGTTTCAAACTTGGCTGGCGTGGATGGAGACAGGTGAAGATTGAACTTCCTGCGATGGGTGCTTCTAGAACGCCAGCCGGCTGGGATAAGATATCCGGCATAGTTTTTCATTCATTTTGGGGAGATTTTAATTTTAAATCCGATACGGTTTTTTATTTTGATTTGGTTACACTTGAGGGAAAAAGAAAAAGCGAAGAAGAATTAGCAGGAATGGGTGTCAACAAAATGGAAGTTGATACATCAAAAATACCGAAATGGAACGGTAAATTAAAATTTGTTTCGTACCCGTGGGATGAGATGATAAAATTTTCGGAAACAAATACGGAAGTAGAACAATTATTTAGCAGTATGGTTACTGTGGCAAGAAATTCATCAAGTGGCGGTAAAGTCATCAAAAGACCACAACATATTAATGAAGCTGCGGGGTTGTATGATCCTCTCAAGCTCAAAAGCAGTGGAGCCAAACTTGAAACAGCAGCGCTGGCATATTGTGATGCCGATCTTGCAAATTTGATTTTTACAAAATTTGTGAACATGGCGATTGCTTACCGCTATTCAAAGGACAAAGATATCGGAATATTTTTATTAGCTCAAATAGAAGAAATCGTTAATAATTGGCGGCCCTTACAGAGACCAGGTTGGACACAGTATACTCTTGGGTCAGAATTGCCTTCTGACTGGAAAGGAGATGGGGTATGGCTCGCAACCGGATGGGGGCTGGTGGGGCTTGTGACAATTCTGAACGCTATGGGGGATGCAATACCCCAAAATCTTGACGCAAAAATAAGAGATTTTCTTAGAAACGAAGTAGCATTGATAGTCGAGACATGGGATAAAAAGATAGCTTGGTATGTTCAGGCAAAGCAGTATAATTCTAATCAATGGGTTTTCCCTCTCCTAGGACTCGTTTATGCGTGCCTTTACTTAGAGGATGAAAACTTACGAAGTGCGTACAACCTCGGAATTGATGGGATAGCAAAAACCTGTATGTCTCAGGGAAATGATGGATCATGGACTGAAGGTCCGGCTTACGCAATGATGTCAATGGATCCACTGGCAAGGGCAGTTTTATTTATGAAACTCTGCGGCGACGACCGCCTCGCAAACCTTCCACTTTTCAAAAATTTCAGTAAATATTACACAATGATTCAAATGCCCGGGAAGCGGCTGGTAAATGCATTTGACGGCTCTGGTTTTACCGGAGAGGGCAGTAAGGCGTTTCCCGGATACGTCACAAGTATTGTGCTATCTGACGATACCACAGGTCTTTGGATGGTTGAACGAATATTTAGGGATATACCAACTGATGTTGACGGGATAATATTTCGATATTATACGATGAATACTCCAAAATCAAGTTATCAAAAACCGCCTCTTTATGCATTTTTTCCTGATAGTCAAATATTTACCTGGAGAACTGATTGGAACAATTCGTCAGCGATGGGGCTATGGATACGCGGTAGTTCAATGAAAGACCTGCACTCTCACAGGGATCAGGGACATATTTCGATTTATAACGGTAAAAATCCAATTTTAGTTGAAGCTGGAGGTGCTCCATATGGAACTGCAGGAATAGAGGAAAACTTCTGTGAACAGAAAGGTCATAATATATTGCAGACCTTTGGAATGAAGGAGAGAGGAATACATTGTCATGCACCAATTACAGTTAAAAATGTAAATGACAATGGCGGTACGATTTTGGTTAACGGTAAAGAAGGGTATACTGATGTCGAAAAATGGGATCGTACTGTAAGCTGGGAGAAGACTGGAATAGTTACGATAGAAGATACCGTTGTACTGAATGGAGGAGATGTATGTGAAGGCGACGAATGGTTCCGTTTTCATACAGGTTCGAAGAACACCCTTTCCATTGCTAAGAATACTACAGGTGACGGTAAGTCTTGGGGAGTTAAATGGGACGCAGCTCAGATTGAACTAAATGCAAAGGAACCAGTGCATGTGGAACAGGTAGATTGGCCAAATGCGGCGTTTGGGAAAGTCAAATGCATACTCATCAAAGCAGTAAAACCGGGGAATACTATGAATTTGAAAACTGTTATCAGAGTTCCTCGGAATGCACTGATAAAAGATGATTTCGATATTGACTTGCTTCCATCCTACGATTCGTACAGTACTACATTCGGAAAAATAAAATCATCGGAGAACCAAAAACATTCGGTAATTGAAGCCGAGAACATGATAGGTGAAGGAAGTGGTGTCAGAACATCCGATACAAAAAAAGGTGCGCTGATTGCAACGACAGGGTGGGAAAATTACGGTTCCGTAATGGAAGGAAATTTTGAAACAGATGAAGGTATTTATATAATTGTATTGAAATACTGTACAGCACAAACGGCCAAAAGAAATTTTATGATTGATAAAAAGGCTCCATTTAAAGAAGCTGTTTCATTTATGTTTGAGACAACATTTGGACCGTCTCCTTCTGATGGTTTTGCGAATAAAGCAAATGATTGGAAATTCAAGACTTTCGGTATCGGTAAAAAGGAATATAAAATTTATCTTACACAGGGACGACATAGATTATCTATTTTTCATGAAGGCGGGTCTTTGAACCTTGACTACATTCTTATAATACCAGATGAAGCTGACAGACAAAAAATCATCAATGAAATTGAGTCCAAAATTTCTCAATAAAAGCACAGCATCATTCCCTCATGAAAATAGGATTAATGAAGTATTAAACAAAGTTTAAGTTAAAAATTAGATGCCCTTGAGGCGAACCATAACCATATCTAACAATTTAACTTCCTCACCCTTATTTGAGATAACATTTGTTGGATAACTCAATTTTTGTAGTATAATAAAATTAAACAAGAGGGTAAAAAATGCTTGATTTGTCTATAGAATTGCCTGCATTACATGTTACTAAAAAATCGTTTGTATCTAACGAGTATGAAAGTCCAAAATTACAGAACTGGACATATGCTTTTTTTAACAAATATTATTATGAACCGCTTTATAGGCGACAAGCTTTATCGTTCGCGTACGCTCTAGTAAACGAACCAGTGTTTGTCCGTTATGGTGATCAGCTCACGGGTATGATATATCAAGGTTGTCCCGGCAGCGGATCCCCTGATTCAGGAGGATCAGAAAAATTTAAGGAATGGATGTTATTTGACTCTGCACAGATTGGTCGGAAGCGAACCAATGAATACTTACCGCATTTATGTGCTCTTTCTGGTGAAAAAAATTCACCTAATGTTCAACATACGGCATGGCTTACCGGAGTAGACTGTGGCTTTGGGCACATCGGATGGAATTGGGACTGGATTATATCAGAAGGTATTGAAGGTTTAAAAAAACGTATTTTTGAATCAAGTTCGATAAATGCGGACACTGATTCCCTTGCTTTTTTGGAAGGTGTTGAAATAGTACTCACTGCTGTTGAGAAATGGAATGGGTTGCATATTGATGCTCTGCGGAATCTTTTAAACAATTGTAATAAGGAAAATACTGAAGAGATTAGAAACCGAATTTCTATATGCGAACATGTGCCCCGGTTTGGTGCACGTTCTTTCCGCGAAGCAATACAATCGTTTCATTTCGGTTACATCTGCACAATGTTCGAAAATCCACATGGGGGAAATGGCCCAGGCAGGCTTGATTACTATCTGTGGCCATGGCTCAAACGTGACTTGGAAAACGGATGCGAAACACCAAAGAGCGCTGCTCGATTGGTTTCAGAGCTTCTCGCCTGTTTTAGTGAACGGCTGCGTTTTGCTTCCGATATGTGGGTTGAAACAATTGTTGTTGGAGGAAGTGAGTTTTCCGAATCAGGTAATATTCTGCCGAGTATTAATCCTCTCTCTCATTTTTTAGTAAATGCAGTAGCAGATCAGTCCGGTACTCATCCGGCACTTTATATGCGAATTCCTGAGAATGCACCACAAGAATGGCTTTCTTTAGCAGGAAAATACGTCAGCACAGGAAATAACAAAGCACAAATTTTGAATGATAAAGCAATAATCAGTGCACTTGTAAAAGCAGGATTCGAGCCTAATGATGCGATTCATTACATGTGTGGCGGATGTATGGAGCTGCAGATCCAAGGGAAAAATGGAGATCTTAATTTTACAAGCTTTTTCAATACCCCAAAATTATTAGAATACGTTTTTACAGGTGGCGTTTGTCTATTATCCGGCTGTAAAATTCCCGGTGATTTTGGTAATGGTTTAAATAACTGCAAAAGCTTTGAAGAACTTTATGCGCTTTGGGAACGTGTGCTGTTAAATATATTGACTGATACATTTCGAATGATGGATATACAATGTGTTAATAGGGCTAAATATGCTCCTAAATATCTTTTGTCGAGTCAGATAAGCAGATGTATTGAACGAGCGCGTGGAATAAACAATGGTGGTGCACAGTATGAAGATTTTGCCTCTGCTCCCTTGGGAATTCCTAATATTGCAGATAGTCTGCTTGCAGTAAAATTGGCAATATTTGAAAAACGTTTGTGTTCTGCTGATGAATTGATAGATGCATTAAAGAAAAACTTTAATGGCTACGAGATACTACGTAAACAACTTCTCGATTTGCCAAAATTTGGTGATGGCAGTGATGAAGGCACAGCAATGGCACAGCGCGTGCTAACCACCGTAACAAGATGTTATGAACAATATCGAAATTGTTTAGGGGGACGTATTCGTCCGATGTTTATGACTTTTATTTTTGCACCCGTTGCAGGCGCAGCATTGGGAGCTACGCCAGATGGCCGCCTCGCTGGTTCTGTAATAGCTCACGGCTTGACACCTCAATCGGTTGGAATGCGCAAAGGATTGTTTACTGCAATGATGTCAGCAAATCAAATTGGTTTAGAGCAATGCTGGGGGGGTGCAACTTCCATGTGGGATATATCACCGGTTCACAGTTCAAACGAAAATATTTGTGGTATTTTAAATGCGTTCATTAATTCTGGCGGACAGATGTATCATGGTAATACTGTCGATATTGAAGACTTAAAGCGCGCCAAAATAGAACCTGAAAATTATCAGCATTTGATCGTTCGGGTTGGTGGGTATTCTGGTACTTTCATTAACCTGCCAAGTGATGTTCAAGATGAGATCATCGCACGTCATCGACATATCTAAAATCCATGTCAAAAGAGAGAATATCAAACAAATGTAATCAGAATAAGAATTCGAAGATATTCGGTAGGGTTTTTGATATAAAAGAAGGCACCACGGAAGATGGTCCTGGATTGCGAACGACCATTTTTTTGCAGGGTTGTCCTTTAAATTGCGTTTGGTGCCATAATCCTGAAGCTAAAGGAATGGACGGTATGGTGCTCTACCGCCAGAATAGCTGTATCTCGTGTGGTAAATGTCGAATGGTGTGTCCTGTCGGTTGTCATGAAATACAACCAAATTTTCATTTATTTTATAAAGAACGCTGCATTGAATGTGGTGCCTGTGTTCAGATTTGTCCAACTCAATCACTATTTCAAAACGGTGTAGAATATCCAGTAACAAGTATCATTGAAATTCTTAAAGTCGGAAAGTTATTTTTTAAAGGGTCAGGTGGTGGAGTTACTATTTCTGGAGGAGAACCGCTTTTCCAACCGAAATTTACGGAATCTATATTATATGAGTGTAAAAAAGAAGGTATCCATACCTGTATTGAAACCTCAGGTTACACCCATTGGAATGTACTATCAAAAATTTTTCCTTTTGTCGATCTGTTTTTATGGGATATTAAAGAAACTGATATAAAGAGACATGAAAAATGCACTGGTGTTGGAAATGAAGAGATTTTAAAAAATTTATATAATATAGATAAAAATAACGCTAATATCGTTCTTAGATGCCCACTGATACCAGGTATAAATGACCGCAGTGAACACTGGAAACAAGTTGGTGTGTTAGCAACACAATTACATAATATTTGCTGGGTTGAAATATTGCCATATCACGACTTTGCAGTGAGTAAGTATCAAGGAGTAATCGGGGCCTTTGCCAGTGAACGTTTTACGGTTCCGAATGAAATACTGATTGCTAAGTGTAGTAAAATTCTTGAAGATATGGGGGTAAAAACGAATAGTACTTTCTATAATCGACATACCGGGAAAGTATAATACATTTTCCCAATAATGTCAATAAAAATCTTAAATTTTGGAAATTACCTCATTTCGGAGGAAATACTGTACACAAGTAATGCTTGATTACTAAAAAAATCGAAAATTTTGCAGTTTTGCGAAATTCGTCATATTTTGCAGAATATATCTCTCCCAAT
>Ga0180007_10001039_pt1 | contig 40225 bp, 51 predicted proteins | sample MM_PC_MetaG_FD_121122 | JGI IMG/M metagenome (GOLD analysis project Ga0180007, IMG submission 121122) | Groundwater microbial communities from the Aspo Hard Rock Laboratory (HRL) deep subsurface site, Sweden - MM_PC_MetaG | ecosystem: Environmental > Aquatic > Deep subsurface > Groundwater... | reverse complement strand
CTCACCCTGTTTGTAAACACAATGAGCGACGACTCGCTCACTTTTTTATATTCATCAAAATAGAAAAAGATTGCCGCAATTCATCCCACAGCTAAAGCAACGGGATTTCTTGCGGGACTTTAAAAACTGGCAGGGCGAGATATAGGGTTTTGTTTCAGGTAGGGCGAGTTGATGCGCGGGTTTTGTTGAAGGACGAGGAGTCACAGGAATTGCTTGAAGGGATTTTGAGAAGGTGGGAGGTGATGGTAGAGAGATGGGATTATGTTAAGAAAAATGGCCGGATTGTTCGGAATAATTTTGACGATGGGAAGTATGTTACGATTGAGTTTTTTATTGAGAGATAATTATGTGGGGAAAGGGGCTGAAGGATTCGATAGTGGAAAAGGACGAGAAGAAGTGATGTATTTTTTTTAGATTATTGGAGTTGATGATTAATTAATTTCAATGGAATTTTTTTGGATAATGCATGATTTATTCTTAGTATTTAGAGTTTGAGATAGTTTTATTAATCACTGTTTTTTAAGTGAGGAATGGAGGTGTGTGCATTAGCTTCGGGTTCTTCTGGGAATTGTTTTTATATTGGTAGTCGTGAAATTGGGAAGGGTATTTTGATTGATGCAGGGATTTCTAGTAAGCAGATTTGTCTTCGGCTTAATGAGCGAGGGTTGTCGCCGGAAAATGTTTTAGGGGTTTTTCTGACGCACGAGCATGTGGACCATATTCGCGGGGCAGATGTTTTTGCGCGGAGTTTTGGGGTTCCGATTTTTGCTACGCGCGGGACTTTTAATGAGAGGTTTATTTGTTCTGATAATGAGTTGTTGAATGCGATTGGTTCTGGAAGCATGAAGTTTGGTGGGTTTAGCGTGAAGACTTTTATGAAATCGCACCGCGCTAGTGAGCCTGTTTCGTTTTTGATTGGGCATAAGGGGAAGAAGGTTGGAGTTATTACAGATGTCGGAGTGGCTTGTGAAAATGTTTTGAAGGCTATCAGTGATTGTGATTTTTTGTGTCTGGAGAGTAATCATGATTTGTCGATGCTGGAGAACGGTAGGTATCCGTATTTTTTGAAGAAGTGGATTTCTGGAGAAGATGGACATCTTTCTAATTTGGATGCAGCGCTTTCGGTTGCAAAGCACGGGAATGGGAGGTTGAAGGGAGTGGTGTTGAGTCATTTGTCGGAGAATAATAATACGCCAGAAGTTGCTTTGGATACTTGGGAGAAGGTTTTAGATAAGGATATTGATTTGTGGGTTTCTACTCGGGATGTTGGGGAGTTGATTAGGATTTAGGGGATTTTAGTTTTAATCTATTTCTCCTAAACACTCTCTGACGAATATGTCTGCATCTTGAAATTTTTTTGTGTTTGATGAGTAATCCTTATCTCTTGAATAAACAGCACTACTGCCCCTCCTAACTTCGTGAATTTCAATTACCTGGCAATCGCTATTTCTGACATTGTAATAGGTTGAACCTCCAAGCTGTGAAAAAGATGTTATGCGACTTTTTTCTGGGTCTCTGGAAACTTCTACTTCTTGGCGATTCAGTGTTGTGCATGATGTTAAACCCAACAATAGAAATGTGGTAATTAATTTTCTTTTCATATAATTTTGATTTTATCTTAGTTTATAAATTTTTTTACTGGCAGAGAAAGATTTAAGAGGGATAAAAAGTTTGTTGTGTTATGGCAGCAAAGAAAGAAGAAAGCGGAATGTCCAAGGAAGAAGAGATTGGTTTTCATAAGGGTGCTCTTAATACTCTTGTGAATGAACGCAATGAGCTGATAAAGATGGCGCAGGTTGTTGAGCAGATAATGCAGGCGCATGTGAAGAGACTTGAAGAGTTGGGCGTGAAGTTGGATAAGAAGTAGTTTTTTAGAACAATAAAACTTACAACTTTGGATTTTATTTAGTTTCTCATGAGAAGAGCAGTTAAGTATATGATTGCTGTTGAAGCGATTTCTATGGCTGGATTAGGTGTGGGTATGGCTGGTTGGTATTTAGATGGCAAGGAAAGGTCTAGAGATCTGATTGTTCATGAGTATTCTAATGATACGAGCAGGAAAGTTGTTGAGGTGAAAAGATGGTTTAGAAAACCAGAATATGATATAACGCTAATTGCTCCTGTTAAAATGCCTTACAAGATTAGAATGTGGTCAGATGAGTTGGCAGATGATTTGGGGGGTATGACCCGGGGCTTTCCACTAAGGGAAACCGTTGTTTCATGGAGCTCGGATGCTCTTCCTTTTCCAGAAGATTTGAAGGATGATCCGAGTTATCGGAAGAAGATCAGGTAGGGTTGGATAATTTCTAAAAAGGAGAATTTTGACAAACCGAAGGATATTTAAGGATTAAATAGATTGTAATGTTGATATGTTCCCCAGCCTTGTTTCGGCGACGCTGGGCTTTTATATTTTTAAGTCTTTAATCTATTATCCATGCAAATAGATTTATCACAAATATGTTTTAAATAATTTGAAGAAGTTGATCTGAAAAAAAGCGTTTACAACTTTCTTTCCTAGTTTTTGTGCTTTTTGTATTGCGGGCACAAAATCTTCATTTCCAGAAATAATTATGGCCGTATCGTAAAGATTCTCATAAGCTCCTGAAACTTAAATCAACTGCGAGATAAACGTCATCACCCTTTACGTCAAAAATAAATTTTCCATCTTTTTTGTGTTTTCTCATTCTGCATAGGATTACCTTAAAAATCCGGAATTTTTCTTAGAACATCAAAAAATTTTTGTTGTTCCCAATATTTCTCTTCATCAACTCCCCGATTTAATGAAGCATTATAATAAAATGTTGAAATTAGAAGTTTATCTTCTGTTAAAAAACCTAGCATTTTCTTAAAATCAACTTTTCTCATTCCTAAGTCTTTTAAACTGTAATAAAGATTACTTCCATCGATAAAAATAGCAACTCTTTCTTTCGTCATAAGATTACATGCAATTTGGAGTTATAAATATTTTGTTAGATCCTCAACTTACCAACTTGCCAGTCTCTAATTATCATTAGCGCAGTGCGGGTTTCTTCGACTAGGCCGCCTTTCTTTAGTAGATTCTTGGTCTTGCCGATCTGAATAAGGATTTCATATTCGTCTTTGTCTTGTATCTTGAACTTGTAGAAGTCTTCTAGGATTTTTGGATTCGAGTTTGAGACGAGTTTGATTATTTCTGTTGCAACAAGCTCTGGGTTCTTTAGTTTTTCTGGGTTTTTTGCGCCGAGGATTCCGAGTTTTAATTCATCATCTTCAAAAGGGATGACGCCGGGAGAATCGATGATTTTGAAGTTTGAGGAAGATGCCCATTGCAAACCAACTGTTGTGCCTGCACGGGCTGAGACTTTTGTTTTTGCTGCACGAGAGAGGGCGTTTGTTATTGCGCTCTTACCAACGTTTGGGTAACCGACTATCCCTATCTCTAATCTTAGGTTTTCTTTTTTGGCTTTTATCTGTAGTGCGAGGCGGAGCTTGTTTACATCTTTTGTTTTTTCAGAAGTGAAGAAATCTTCTTTATGTTGGTCTTTTAATTTTTTTAATGCTGTTGGGGAAACGAGGTCGATTTTGTTGAACACGATTAAGAATTCTTTTCCAGAGTTTTTGAGTTTTTGTTCTAGATCTTTATTTCGCGAGAGTTCGGGCATTCGCGCATCTAGGATGAATACTACTACGTCCGCGTCTTTAATTGCTCGCATTACTGTTGGCCAGTGTCCCATTGCTTTAATTAGTGGAGAAGGGTTATAAGCGTAGTGGTTTTAGTGTGCTCAGAAGTAACAGATAATCTTAAATAACTAGTTATCTTGTAGAAAATATCAAATCCCCGGTATGACCTTCGGGTAATGCCGTGAGTACTGTGTTGAATAAAGAAGATCTACTTAATTGTGTGAAAGATTAATTTTATTAACATCACTTTCTTTGAAAACTAATGAAAATTGAAAATTTTCAAGATACTCGCAATCGGGGGGTATTGCTCGCATAATGGGTCTACAAATAGGTGAGCTTGTTCCGCGCCGGGAAATCAAGTTCGAGGAGTTGAAGGGAAAGATCATAGCTGTGGATGCGTTTAATGCTATATATCAGTTTTTGTCTAGCATTAGGCAATCTGACGGGACACCTTTGATGGATAATAAGAAACGGACAACTTCTCATCTTTCTGGTTTGTTTTATAGGAATGTTGCATTGATGGCTGAAGGGATAAAACTTGTTTATGTTTTTGATGGAGAGTATAATGTTTTGAAGAATAGGACGAAGGAGATTCGGGAGGAGGCAAAGATTGTGTCTGCTGATAAGTACGAGAAGGCGAAGGAGGAGGAAGATGTTGAGGGAATGGGCAAGTATGCTCGCGGGTTTGTTAAGTTAGAGCCTGGGATGATTGAGGAGAGTAAGGAGTTGTTGGAAGCGATGGGGATTGAAGTTATCCAGGCTCCGGGAGAGGGAGAGATGCAGGCGTCGCATTTGGTTAAGGATGGGGAGGCGTTTGCTGTTGGAAGCCAAGACTATGACGCGCTGGTTGTTGGGGGAACGAGATTAATACAGAATTTGACATTGGCTAAAAGAAGAAAGACAATCTGTGGTTATGTTGAAATAAGACCGGAAATAATTGAATATGAAAAGGTTTTGAATGAGTTGGGGATTGATGGGGACCAGTTTATTTGTTTGGCAATTTTGGTTGGGACTGATTTTAATCCGGGTGGTGTCAGAGGAATTGGCCCAAAAAAAGCGTTGACTTTGGTGAAGCAGAAGAAATACCCTGTTGAAATCTTCAAAGAAGTTGAGCATCAGTTGGAGTTTAATTGGCAGGATGTTTTTGAAATTTTCAAGAAGCCTAATGTGCAAGACTTTAAGGTTAAGTTGCCGAAGTTGAATGAGGATAAGGTTCTTTCGATTTTGGTTGGAGAGCATGATTTTTCTGAAGAGAGGGTTGTGAAGAATTTGGATAAGCTACATGTTGCGAAAAGGAAAGGGGAACAGCAGACGCTGTTTTAATGGGGGAGCAACATACGGTGTTTATAGGGAGTTAGGGGATGAGTTTGTTTTTAGAAAGAGATTTAAATGGTTTTTGTTTAGATTTGTTATGAAAAAAGGGATTGTTGTTATTTTATTTGTTGTGTTGTTGAGTTCTGGCGTTTTTGCGCTGAATGGCAGTCTTGGTTTGAACGGAAGCTTGGGCGGGCTGAATGGAAGCTTAGATACAGGAGCTGTGAAAGGCAGGACAAATGAAATTCTTGCTAAGGAGATTCAAGTTCCTGAGAACTTGCAGTTTTTTACAAGAATTATTTTTGGTCTAAAGGCGAATGAGCCTGTTACTTTGCAGACGCTTATTATTTTTGTTGCTCTTTGGCTGATAACACTTTTGTTAGTTAAGAGTGTTTTGGAATTTGCACCAATGGTCGGTGAAGGAGCGAAGGCCTGGCTGATTGGAATTATTGTCACTTTATTAATTGCTCTTGCTGGGGGGATAAAACTTCTTGTTGGATGGATTTTTTCTATCAGTATGTTTTTTGGTTTATTAGAAGGATGGGGTTTAGTAAGAATTGTTATTTCTCTGATAGTGTTAGCTGGTGTTTATTATCTTATTTCAAAGTTCCTTAAATTTATGAAAGCGAGAAGGAAGGTTGAGCAAGCTGAGCATGCAGGAGAAGATGCTGGTTTTGTAAGTGCTATGGGAAAAACTGCAAGAAAGAGTATGGAATAAAGTTAATTTTATAAGAGAGCTGTTGCAAGAGAAACATCCTTCCTTTAGGTCGGGAAGTGAATTGTAACACTGAAGGAGAGATTATTCTTTTTAGATTATACTATCCCCACCATGACATGATTGTGATGATAATGAGGGGGTTGGGGTGGTTGCACCCCCCCTTTTAGGTGTGGGTGGGTTAACAACATGAGACCTAAACAATTATGAGCAGTAAGAATTTATTTGAATTTTTGCACGCCTTTTGTTAGGCCTTTAACTTCCTTAAGTTGCTGCTCTGCTTCTTCTTGTGTTTTCTTTATTTTGTTTTCCTTGAGGCGTTTAGCAAGAATCTGAGATTCTTTAATTTCTATTGCTACAACAGCAAGCACTATGATAATTACTATTATTCGCATCCACCAATTGCTTGGCTTGAATATTAAATCCAGAAGAAAGGTTGCAATTACCTTTATCACTCTTGCTTGTGCAAGAATGATTGCGATTAACAAACCGATTATAAAGGCGTAGGCTCCCTTAATTTTTGTTTTCGCTTCTATTATTTTTGAGGCTTGTGTTCCAAATATAAACCAGAGAACAATAATTGCGAATAGAGTTAGAGAAATTTCATAAGGGTGAGCAAATAAAATTTGGAATGCAATTGATATTTTTGTTAAGAAGGCATGTGCTGGACCGAGAACTCTGCTCTTTGCGATAAACTCTGTCCATTGTGTTTGTAAGTAAAGTTGTTTAATTTTTTCAGGGTCTGTTGGAATTTTATCTGCGCTAATGTTGAATTGTTCTCCTAAAACTTGAGAGACATCGCCTACATCAGTCACTGCTGTTATAGAAATAGTTAAAGAGATTACTAATAGGAGAGTTATAATTAAGAGATTTGTTTTTTTCATTGTTAAATTAAGAAATTAGATTTTAAAAATGCTGGGTTTAATTTTTTGTAGCTTCTGCTCTCTCTACTTCCACTGCCCGTGTTCTTGCCTGTTCGTCTTTAAATCTTTCTATTTCTTCGTCTCTAATTCTTTTTGTAAGAGCGTCCCTGATACTTTTTTGAAATATGAATGCGCCTGCTGCGATTATTATAGTTACTCCAACTATCAATCCAGGCCATCCTAACCCCTCCCACCCTTTGTCATTTAAAATTGTACCAAATCTGTAGATGCCGTAAAGTGCAAAAAGACCCCATGCTATTTGAGATAGCATGCTAAGAACAATATCTTGTTGTTTTATTGCGTTATAAGTAAAACCGGCAAGTATAAGAAATGGAAGAATAGTTGATACGGTTAGACCGAGTGCTGTGTAAGAAGTTAGGATTGCGGTGATTTCTTGAGGAGTAAAATAAGCGGTCGCGATAAATGCAATTATGGCAGATATTAAAATAACTACACCTTTTTGTTTTCCTATTGAAGGAATATGGCTTAACCCGACAGAAATTAATAAGAACACTATGATTGCTAAAAGCCCTCTTGCCATAATATCCCCTAAGCCTCCCCCAGAACCCCACTTTGAGAATGTCTCTTTTATTATATCAAACGGCTCGACAGAAGAGCCAAGATTAATAAGAAAAATACTTAAAACGAGAAAAGTAAGAGAAAGTGCAATTAGCTTCTTATTTATCATTGTTCCATTAGTTTTCTTTATTTTATAAACATTTCCCATTTTAACGTCTCCTATACCCGACAACATTCTTGCCTTGATAAATAGGAACTTCCTTTTCTTTTTTCCCAGCACTGCCTTTTGTGATTAGAAATACTCCGACCAATGCTGCGACAGCAGAGATAGCAAGAAGGATATTATCATTTAGCGTGGCTTGGTCATTTCCAGTCCAGCCTTGGACAAATCCTTCTGCATACGCATTGAACGAGGGGATTGCCCAGGCTGCAAGACCTATGACTCCTAAAATCGCGAGAATAAATCCAAGTGTTTTTTTGACTACCATGCCTCTTTTGATGTTAAATTAAAGAAAAGATTGTATTTAAAGATTTCTGGTATTATTCAAGTCCTGCTGCACACCTAAATGCGTGTACGGCGTTGCCTAAATTGTATCTTTTTAAATCCGATTCATGGGGGCGAGGCAAATCATTTTCAGCGACATCTAGGCGATGGGCTAAATGATACCTCAACCCAAGAGCATCATCGCCGCCAAAACCTTGTATTAAACTTGCAAAAGTTGTATCAAGAGTTGCTCTTGATAATCTAGCGTCGAGCACAATTAGCTGTTCTGCGTCATATACATCTGAGTAGTATCTTCTAATTTCCTTTTTAATAACTTCAAATAATTTATGTTCATCAAATAATTCTACTGGGGACTGAGTTCTTGCTTGGGGTATTGCCATGTTTTCATAGAGATGCAGAGCCTTTATAAATTTTGTTTTACTCCAGGAGCTATGGCAAATTATGATGTTGTTGGGAATATTGTGATTGTTAAGTTTTCTTGGGATGAGAAACTCAAAGATAAAAAGAGATGGGCTGAGAAGTTTTTGAAAGAGCATAAGCAGATTAGGACTATTTTGGAGAAGAGCGAGAAGTTTTCTAGGAGATTGAGGACGCAAAGCACTAAATTCATTGCTGGGGAGAAGACAAAAGAGGTATTGTATAAAGAGAATGGGTGTTTGTTTAGGTTTAATGTTGATACGTGTTATTTTTCTCCGCGTTTGTCGTCGGAAAGAAAGGAGTTGGCTTCGAAGGTTCGAAAGGGCGAGAAAGTTTTGGTGATGTTTGGGGGTGTTGCGCCTTTTGCAATTGTAATTGGGAAGTTGTCGCGGGCTGGGAAGATAGTTAGTGTAGAGCTGGGAAAAGAATGTAGTAAATATGCGCGAGAGAATGTTAAGAGGAATAAGTTAGAGAATGTAGGAATAATTCAGGGAAATGTCAAAAATAAAATACCAAAAGAAAAATATGACAGGATAGTTATGGCGAGACCTAACTTGAAAGATTCTTTTTTAGATATTGGGTTTAAGGCTGTGAAGAGAGGTGGAGTGATTCATTACTATGGTTTCTATCTTAAAAGTGAGAAGGGAGAGATGCTGAAGATGATTCGCGAGGAGGCTAAGAATGTGCGTCGTAAGATAAAAATTTTGAAAGTTAAGAAAGCTGGGGAGATTGGAACTAAGAGGTTTCGGTATCGCGTGGATCTGAAGGTGTTGGGTTAGCACCCCAAATCTCCATTTCTCTGGGTTGCAGACTTAGATTTAGTGTTTCTGGTGCAGCACAGGTTACTTCTGTATAACAAACCGGCTTTGTGTCCTGACTTGTTATGGCTCTGAATTTGTATAAATATCTTGACTCTCTTTTTGTCGGAGGAAAAACATCGACTTGCAATAAACCTTCACGTGGTTGAGCAAAGTACCTTATGCGCATCCTCCGGTTTGCACCTTCTATCTTCCCTGTTTTGGCCTTTAACAAATGTAAAAGCTCTGATGGGGTAAAAGATGCAGAAAATATTGGCAAGAAAACTGGCTGCGTGTCTGCAGCAATCTCTTCTCCAGTACATTCATAACAACCCCTTAATTTTTCTGGACCCATTATGTACACTCCAGATGATATTGGTCCTGCTATTGCAGGCATTGTTCCTAGTTCTTTCCCTAACCTAGTGGTTACTTCCACGACAGGTCTTTTTTTCGCAGTTGCTGCTAGTGTTATGTCCAATCCCTCTCCCTCTCTTTCTGTATATCCTGAAAAACTCCATGACACCTCTTGATCTGGATACGCGGGGTCTCTAAAAACAACCTCTTGTCCTATTACTGCAAGTTCGCTTTTATCATAGCCCCAATAATCTCTTAGTCGTGCTATTGCTCTTCTTGAAATTTTTTCTCCGGTAGCAGCAAGAAGAATTCCTGCGATAGGAGTATCTTCAAGATTTAGAAGTGGAAATGCTAATGCATCATTCTTGTCTCTGTGGATTGGACTAATGTCGCCAAAGATGTCGCAATACCTAACATTATTTTCTCTAGAATAAGTTGTTGTTTCTTTACAACCTTCTAAGATTGCCTCTATCTGAGATTCAACCTCTTGTTCCATTCGTTCTACAACGGACTTTGGTCTCTGACCAATTAATCTTAATAATGAACCTCCGAAGGTTTTGCGTTCTGCCATTAAAATTCAATTTAGAGCAGGCTTTTAAGCTTTTCTAATTTTACAGTATCTCCGCACAGGGATTATTGGAGGTGTTTTTGCACCCCCTCCCTCCAGATACTCCCGGTTGTGGGCTGTTTCCGATAGAGATTTCTGAGAGACTGTTTTAAGATTGGCTGAAATGGTCATAAAACAATTCGGCTTCTGTGGCTAGGCGAACAAACCTTTGTATTGATGGCATGTTAGCTAGAGCCTCTGTGTCTCTACGAAGAGATTCAACTAAAGTTATATATTCTGCAGGAGAATGATTTCTGTCAATATTTCTGTAAAGATTAAATGCTTCTCTGTCCAGAATTGTTGTTTGGTCTTTATCGGTTAGTTTTAATGATTTTACCATTTTCTCTTTCTGAAATTTATTGAGGATTTTTTTGTTATTCTAATTGATATATTTCTGGCTTTTAAATTTTATTGTGATACAACTGGCGTCCTGTTTAATCATTTTTTGTATGTTGTGATATTCTTTTCTTAAGGTCGTTTCTTAAATAATTCATCATTCCTAGATGAGTTGTTGGGATGTGTACAACTTCGATTCTTGGGTTGTTTTCATATTTTGATGGGTCTCCCCTTCCCCAAGGTGCGACAGCTGTTACAAGGTCGTTTAGGTTTGGGTCTGAGAAATAAATCGTGCAGTTTCTGACGTTGTTTGGTATATCCGCCCTGCTGAAAGAGCTATATGTCGGGTCTGCCATTCCGAGCCAGGCGATTTCTATTCCTCTGCTTCTGCATAAGTGGGACGCGTTCTGCGCCCACTTTGCTCCTGAGCTGTAGCCAAATATCAAGATGTTTCTGTCTTGCTCGTGCGCCTTACGGATTTCGTCCATGTTTCCGAATCCGCATCCAACAGCTTCAATAACATATGGGAAAGCGTTAGAGTCATCAGGGGTTGCCAGGCTTCTGTTTAATCTGCTTATTGTATCTCTTTCAAAAACAGTTGCTAAGCCATCTTCTCCAGCCCAGAGAGGCCATTTCTTATTAAATTCGTCGAGGTTTAGCGCTGTGCAGCCAGTTATAGCTGATAGAGTCAGCCCCAGAACAACCCCTCTTATTTTAGACATTGAATTTATTTGATATAATAATTAATAAATTATTATGTGGGCTAAACTATACTATAGAATTTAATAAATGTATGTATGGAAGATAGAAATCAATAAATAGGGCTCTTTATCTTTTCGATGCATGTTGGAGAAATTGGTTAGAGTTGTTTCGCTGTCTTTTGCAGGTTGTGTGGTTGGTTGTGGTTTTTCCTCGTTTCAAGATCCTTGTGCTGTTCCTAATGTTGAATGCGACTTTATGACAAATTCTTATGGTGTTGAAACTCAGTGGAGTTTTTATTCTGGCGAGCGAGGACAACCATTAATAATTGCAGTGCATGGATTTCGGGGTTCTAGTTTTGATTTTCAGGATTTTTTCCTAGAAAAATATAATTTATTAAGTTATACTCAACCAGGGCATGTGCCGTCGGATCCCTTGCCTGTGAAACACACGATTCCTGCAACTGCGAAAGTTTTAGAAGATATTATAAATTTTGCTCACGATTCCCCATTTATTTATGAACACTCTGACATGGAAAATGTGTATTTGGTGGGTAACTCAATGGGGGGATTTACAGTGTGCCAGTACCTTAACGACAATCCAGAAAATAATTTAAATGCGATTGTTATTAATTCTTATGATAGTTTTTCTTCGGAGTTTATACAAACCCTTCTTTCTGTTGGGCTGACTCTTGAAGGAATCTTTAACCCTGTGAGAGACATTTCTTCATTGTCGGAGTATTGTGAGACAATACTAGATTTTGATGTTAGTCAGACATTGCCTTATACTAATCATAACATTTCTTGGATAATCAGTGATAGGGATGAGTTTTTTCCAATAGAGGAATCGCGAACATTGGATTTCAGATATGCTGGGGATGTATATGAAATTGAAAGCAAGCATTCCTTATATTTTGAGACAGTGAAAACGATTCGCGATATTGTTAATGATTTAATCACATCAGGTGGTGTTGATTATTAGTATTGACTTCATAAATCCTTTTATACTTTGACGTCTTTTTTTTCCAATGAGAAATAAACTTGGCTTGGGTCTTTTGATTGCAGCTACATTGTTTGCTCCATCTTGTTCTCAGCCGGAGGCGAACAGGGGCGTAACCCCTATAACTGGAATTGAACGTTTAGAAAACAGTTATGCTCAACGACTGGATGGAATATTACACAAAGGGTATACTGATTTTGAAATCAGCAGATTAAAAGGAATAATATATCAGAAAAAACATTTATCTCATTTAGCTCAGAGTTCTAGGCTTTCTGAAAGTCAGAGGATTGAAAGGGCTATTCATGCAGAGGAGAATCTGGAGGATAGAAATCAGTTTCATAATGTTGTAAGGGATTATCTTCTGGCAGGAGATGACCTTGCTAAAAAAGGGTTAAGAAAACTTTATAAGAGAGAAATTTTTGAGAACATATCTTGGGAAAGAGCGGGAGTTTGCAGAGTTCTTCTTGGTTTGTATGGGGATAGTTGTGAGGATATTCTTTATGAAAGAAAAATAATTTGGGTTCAGAAGATGAAAATTGAGAATTTTCTTGAATCTTTTCCTTCAAATGAACGAGCAAGCATGAAATTGAAATTGAAAGAGTATATTCCTTATATTCTTAGGAGGGACGGTGTTCCAGAAAATTTGAGAGAAGAGATTTTGAAAAGTGCTGCGAATGCTGTTGAAAAGAGAGATTATGGTCTGGCTGCGAGAAACTTTTGTTGGGCTGGTGGTAAAGAAGGCAGCGAAGGGTTGTCTGATGTTTTAAAGAAAATAGAGGCTAAGAGGGGTTATGGTTGTGAGGATTTCATGATGTATCATCTTCTTCGTGAGTTGTTAAAGGAAGAGTGATTGTGGCTCTGTTGAAAATCTTTTTTGGTGAATTGCTCGCCCCGCCCACATCTCCCAGATACCCTGCGGACTTACACTGGGGATAGCGAATTTTAACGATTTCTTTATTCGCAAAATTTAGTTCCAATTGTTAATCTTGTTATGATTCCGGGAAATAAAAAATACCCAGGTCTTTGCTGTCGGATTTCTTTGAAGCCAGCTTGTTGGAAGAATTGTCTCATTGCTTTTGGAGAATATGCTTTTACAGAGCCTTTACCGAGCATTATTGGATAGATGAGGTCTGCGATTAATACAACTCCGCAGGGTTTGGTTACTCGGTAGAATTCGTTCACTGCTGTTTGAGGTTCTGGGTAGTGATGGAAAGATACTGTGTTTGTTGTGTAGTTGAATGTGTTGTCTTCGAAAGGAAGGTCTTGCGCGTTTGCTGTTTTAAATTCTAAAGATGGGTTTTTTTGCTGGGATTGGGTTATCATTTTTTCTGAGATGTCTGCTCCGGTCAGTTGTGCGTTTGGCCATTTTCTTGAGATTTGGTTGAGCATTTTTCCGGTGCCGCAGCCCACATCTAGGAGAGAGAATTCTTCATCGGTGTGGCGTGCTATGTTTTGGATTACAGTTTGCTGGATTGGATGGAAGAAAAACTTTTGAAGCAGGGAGCTGTCGTATTTTTTTGACCAGTTGTTAAAATGTTCTTTTGATTCTGCAATATGCTGATTCATTACACCAACGGCAAGGATACCTAGGTTTTAAAACCGTGTGAGGAATTGCCGTCCTCAAAATTTAGTTGGTAATTAAGTATTAAATCTCTTCTTTGTGGATTTTGTGTGTCTGTTAACATTTTTGTTTTAGTTCCTGATACCTCGTCTTTAGGGAGGGGTTGTTCGTTTTTTGATTTCTCCGACGTAGTGATGGATGACTGCGGAGATTTCTTCGGGGTTTGTGTCAAGACCCATGTGGGGAGCATCTCTAAATTCGCCAAACCTGTTGTGCACAATGTAAATCTCTGTTGGTGCTTCTCTTTGGGACTGGAATCTATCCCAGAGTTTTGCCAAGTGTTCTTTGGGTACGAGCCTATCGTTGTTTCCTGCGATGATTAAAAGCGGACGATTTAATTCTGAGAGGCTTCTCTTCGGAGTAAAGTTTACATATTCAAAATAAGTTCCTGTATCAAAATCTTTTGTGTACCCTGGATTTTCATCAATGGAATGTTCAAGCTCAGTCCCGTTGTATCTCTTTTTTGGGTCAAGGAGGATATCTTTCAATGTAAGTCTTGGTTTTAATGCCTTGATTATTTTACGACTTATGCATCCTTGTGCTAGTCCGATTCTTGGGTTCATCTGCCGTGCTAAATCTGTGGCAAATGGAAGATAAGACGCGTGGATTGCGTATGCATCAATATATTTTATAGAAGGGTAGTCACTTAATGCGTAATCCATAAGAATATTTCCTCCTGTGCTTGAGCCCAAACAAGCAAGGCTCCCTTCGAACTCGTGGTGTATTTTAGAGATAACCATCTCTATTGTTGGCAGAACTTCTCTTATTCCAGCACCCTGTTTAAATAATTCTCTTTGTACATCAACAGCCACTACTCTGTTTCCATATCCTGCTAACGTCTTTGAAAAAATTCTGATTGATTCTACTGGTTCACCGAGAGTTGGTAAAACAACGATTGTGTGTGTTGGACAGGTGTCTGATGGTTTGTGAATTTCAACTGAGATGCATTTGGTTTCGGTTTTCCATACTTCTTCTAAGAATGTGGTTGGTCTTGATTTAGGCCGAGTTAATTTTCCTTGGATGTGGATTCCCTTATTGTCATGAAGGGTGCCATCATTGGATATTACTATTCTTTCTAAGGCTCTAATATATTCTTCGTTTCTTAATTGGGAAGAGCAAGCTGTGGAACTCAGGCTAAATATCCCGGCTGTTAAGGCAAGCATTACGCGCTTTTTTTTATTCATAAGGTTTGTTACCATATTTTTTGTATAATCTTCTATTGCTTTTTTTTATTGTATCTATTGAAGATTTTCCCCCTAAAACTGTTGGGATGAAATTTAGCCCTTGTTTTACTCCTTCGTAGATTTGATCTGATGCGCATATTAACTGCTCTAAAACCTGAGCATATTCTTCTTGAGTGTAGGCGGCATTTAGCAATTCTTTGAATGACTCTGGAGGTTTGTCTGTTTGTGTTTCCAACAATTTTCTAAAATGTTCAACTCTTAGTTGAATCCACATAGAGGATCCTTTTTTTACTTCATTCACTAGTTTTGGATTGTTATAATCTACATAATCCCTGCTTGTTATCGCGCCTGCTTTCATTCTTTGATAAATCTCGTTAGCCATTGTTTCTAAGTTTTGCTGTGCTATTTGGCCTGTTGGATGATTGAGAGCGTATTGAAGAGACATATGATGAAGATGTCCATAATCTGTGGCTACTTGTTCCTTTCCTTTTTGAGAGATATTTGCTTTCATATCACTTGAGCTTTCTTGAAATCTTGTTACATAAAACTCTGAGAAATCTTCTATGTAATTTCGAATAAGGGCTGCGTTCATTTCATTAGGGGCTGTTCTTTCTTCAGTTTCAGCAGCAGGAGTTATAATAGAAGTTAATCCTCTGGTATGTGTATTTCTTTCCTGGTTTTTAGGACTGTTGCAACAGGTTGGATATGCAACAAGCGTGGCTACTGAAAGTAAGGCGGCTGTAAGAAGGAATCTCTTTTTTTCCATAGGTTTTCTCTATGTCTTTAATTTAAATAATTTGTTATATCAAGATGCTAATGTAGTATACAGTTATTAATTCGCTTACTCTTTCCATTGTTTATTATCTCCTTCTGATAAAACAGGCGAACTAATTTTAGCATACCTCAATAATCCATGTTTTATACAAATTAATAAATAGTCTTTTAATAGGTTTTTGAGATGGGGCTGGTTAAAAGAGCAGCAGAAGGACTGGTAAATAAGTATATTTGGCATAAGATTTCTTTTGTTAAGAAGAGCAGGGAATTGCTGGTTAGTGATTCTACGTTGAGGGATGGGGAGCAGACGCCTGGTGTAAGTCTTCTTCCTGACGAGAAGGTCAGGATTGCTGGGCTTTTGGCGGAGATGGGGGTTGATTCAATTGATGCAGCTTTTGCAGGGGCTGGTGGCAGTGAGGTTGAGGCATTGAAAAGAATCACTAATTATTTTGGGAAAAGTAGAGACATGCCGAGAGTTACGAGCTTGTGCCGTGCTGTTGAGAGTGATATTGATGCAGCGTTTGAAGGACTAAGATTGGCAGGGGTGAGCAAGAGAGGGGTTTCAATTTTTATCGGGACTTCACCAGAACATATGAAGTTTAAATTTAGAGATGCTTCGAAAGAGAGGATAATTGATAGGGCAGTCAAGGCAATTTGTTACGCGCGGAGCAAGGGATTTGCGATGATTTCGTTTTCTCCTGAAGATGCTTCTCGGACAGAGCCTGAATTTTTAACAGAAATTTATGAGGCGGTGATTGATGCTGGTGCTGTAAATATCGGTTTTACAGATACTGTCGGGGAGATGACTCCTTTTGAAACTTTTTTTAAGATTAATTATATTGCTGAAAATGTTTTTAATTTTAGGAAGGCGACTTTTGCAATTCATTTTCATAATGATTTGGATTTGGCGACGGCAAATAGTTTGACAGCGATTGAGACAGGGAAGGTTGATATTTTTCAGGGAACAATCGGAGGGATTGGAGAAAGGTCTGGGAACGCCCCTTTGGAAAGTGTTGTGATGGCTTTGAAGTTGAAGCCGCAGATTTACGGAATGACTACTCGGATTGATATTTCTAAGATTGGACCGACAGCTGACGAAGTTTACAAATTAATTGGTGTTGAGATTCCAGATACAAAGCCGATTATCGGCAGGAATATCTTTAGGACAGAGGCAGGGATACATCAGGCTGGTTTGATGGCTGGGCCGGAAACTTATGAGATTTTTCCGCCTTCAGAAGTTGGAAGACAGGGGAGAGAACTTTGGATTGGAAAGCATTCTGGAAGACATGCTGTTTATGATTGTTTGGCAAAGAATGGTTATGGGGGAAGCCAGAGGATTTTTGATGAGTTTAAGGAGATGGCAGGGAGGCAGAAAGGGGTTGGGGAGAGAGAGTTGTTGGAGATTGCGGAGATGCAGAAAGGGGTTGGGGAGAGAGAGTTGTTGGAGATTGTGGAGAGGGGTTAAACGGCAACAGCATGTGACTTTTATGAGAAATAAGAAATTTTATAGCGAAGAAAGCATTAGAAAGAGTGTTGAGGGGATGATTGATGAACAAGAAGTAAGCGAGAATTGGGGGGGGCGTTTTTCAGACGGGCTTTCTGAGAAACTTGATAAATCTAAATATGTTTTAAAGAATCTTGGTGTGCATTTTTCAATTGGAGTGATTTTTGCTTCTGATTTTTTACCTTTGCCTCTGGGCACTATTTCCAGAGTCGCGTGGGTTTTGGTAAATAGAACATATTATGAAATCAAAAAGTCCTTGTCGCTTACCGCACCTTAAAATGTGCGGTTTGTTTGGACTTTTGGATGCCCAAGATGCATTCATCCGCACACTTAAGTGTGCGGTTTTCTGCACAAGCATCTTGGCATAAGGAGAGATGAGAAGAGAAAAGTTCATTCTTTGCCTGTGCTTGCAGTTTCTTGCGATTCCATGGGTTGGATATTTTGATTATACAATTCCATTGAAAAAAGTTAGTGAAGAAATGCCTTTTGTCTTGGCAAACCATATTAGTTATTCTGGAAGAGACATGTCTTTTCTAAAATATATGCATGGGAAGCCTCAGTTTGCTAAGAAACTTGTTAATAAATTTATTTTGCCGAGCAGTATTGAAAGTTTTGACTCGGAGAGGGGGAATTGATTATATATCTCCAACACTACAAAACTATAAAAAGCGTTCTTGTGAGTGTAGGAAATGAAATTGAGAAATACTGCTTTTGCTGTTAGTGTTTTGGTTTCTACTGCTTTGGCTGGCTGTGCAGGGATTCCTAAGATTGGTGAAGGCGAGAAAGCTTACATGACTTCTTTTCCACATCATCCAATTGTAACGCTTTTGCATGGGGGAGCGATACATGCAGACAGCATGCCTGACGGTGTTAAGTTTGGATATGAGCACTGGATAGGTATTAAAGGAGGAAGTCATTTGGTTGAAGCAGGGATGGCAGACAGAGGACATAATGCATGGGGTTCTCTTCTTGGATGCTACTCAAATGTCAGGTGGAATGATGCGGGCACGCATGTGATGGAGACAACTTCTTATAACAACAACCTTACTAATGTTATTAAAAGAGAATTCTTTGTGTTGGAGCGAATGGGTGAGAGGTGGGAGAAGAAAAGATTGACGAAGGAAGAATTTGGAAATATTCGAATAGGTCAGATTAGGTAGTTAGTTTGTTAATTCTCCAAATCTTTCTAAAACTTGTTCGGTTGTGAATTTTGGCTTGTAAGGAAATTCTCTTTTTAATTTTCCATTTGAAATTACTATAGAATGTTTTAGATAACTAAGAGCTTGTGAATTTATTTTGCTTAAATGCAGTTTAAATCCTGCGTCGAGAACTACTTCTGCCATCCAAGATAATATTTCTCTGTGAGGTTTGTTTGCATGTTGGTGGAGCTTTCGCTGAGGGACAGTTGTGTCTGATGCAATGTTGAAAACGCCGGGTCTTGGTTGTGTGATTGCCATATAAATTGTGGCCACGACGTCTTCCTCGTCAACAAATTGTCTTTCTGGATTGTAGTCCATCAAGGAAGTTATTTTGTTTTTCATGCTTCTTGTTATTGGAGTGTCTATATGCTCGCCCAAAACTGTGCAAGGTCTGAATACTGTTAAAGATGTTTCAGGATGTTGTTGTGCGAAATCTGCGCACATTTGTTCAAGAAGGATTTTGTGTTTCACATAGGTCAGCTGTTTTTCGGCAACAAGGGGGGATTCTTCTGTGAATCTGTCTATGTGGGAGTTTGTTACGCGCATTCCGTAAACTTTTCCGGTGCTTGTTACGATTGCATTCCTAACTCCTACTTCAGAACAGGCTTTGAGAACGTTTTGCGAGCCGAGAACATCTGTTCGGTATTCTTTTTTTTGGTTGTGGTTTTGAGAGACCATCCAAGCTAAATGCACAAGAGTATCTGGTCTTTCATCAGGGATTATTTCTCTTAGTTGAGGCGAGGAGACGCAGAGATTGTGGAATTCTATTTTTGGATGATGAATTTTTGGAGGGCGGATGTCTATTCCAATTATTTTTTCTAAATCCGGATCTGAAAGAAGTTTTTTTGTCAAGCCAGTGCCGATACCTCCAGAGATTCCTGTAATAGCAACTTTCATCGGAATTTAGAGTTATTGGAATTTAAAACAATATAGTTATTCTGATAGTTTTGTTGCAAAGGATATTTCTTTTTAAATAAAGAATTTTATTTGTTTAAATCTTCCTCTCTGCCTTCACAGCTGTCGGAGCTTCGCCGCCGTGCCAAGTGAATCGCGGCCTGACTCTGATTGGGTAAATTCTTTCTGAGTTGTCGTCGAGGATTATGGCTGAGCCTTTTAATGCAGGGAGGTCGTCAATCTGTTGCTTAATATTTTTTAAGAGATAAGTTTGCATTATTTGATTTAAAGCTTCGATGTCTGGCTGGGCTGTTAATCTGTGGGCTAGGACAATATCTGATTGAGTCATTACATCTTTATGAATCTGGCCTGGTTGTTGAGTTGCAAGGACAAGAGAGATACCTGGTTGTCTGCCTTCTCTTAAAATTTGTATAAGGGCGTCTGTTGCAGGTGTTTTGCCTTCTTTTGGAAGGAATTCGTGGGCTTCATCAATAAAAATCCAGACTAAAGGTTCTTTTCTGGTTGTTTTGTAAGATAGGTAATCTTGACCGTGCTGGAGAGCTTCGAGTTCTTCTTTTTTTCTTGCAGTCATACGCGTGTCAAAAAGTTTCCTTGTTATCAACGAAATTACAAGGGCGCGGACGTTGAATGCGCCGATTGAAGAGTAGATTGAAACGTCTAGGATTGTTGTTGTGCCTGCGTTGACTAAGGCTGAAATTTCTGTTCCTTCTTTTGTTTTAGAGAAAATGCCCCATGTATCTGCTGCAGAGAATAACGCGGAAACAATTTCTTTTGTTTCTTTTGATGCGTGAGAGTCGTCATGGATTTCTTTCTGGATTTCTTTTATTGTGAACTTGTCCTCTTTATCGCGCAGATTTGTTATTATTCTCACTAATAAAACTCCTGGGAGCGAGGTCATCTCTAAATCGAATATTGTAATCCAGTCTTCTGCGTCTAACTCGGAAGGGAGGAGGGCGAATGTTTTGTCGAAAGGGATTTGCTTTTCCTTGTATTCCTTTTCTCTGCCGAAAGGGACGAAGACTTTTGCTGGGAGGTTTTTGCTTTTGAGTCCCCATTCATCCAAGAGGGGTTTGTCTTTCTCATTTTTGTATTTCATTGTCCAGAAGATTCCCATTGTGTCGAAGATTACTGGCGCGATGTTTTTTGCAGTTTCAGGTGGGAGGTTGGCGAGTTCTTCTGCGATTGCTCCGAGACTGTAGGATTTTCCAGAGCCTCTTTTTCCAGCGATGAGGATTACGTGAGAGCGAGCTATGTCCATCCAAATTTTGTTTGATAGTGAAGTGTACTGACCCATTTTGACATAGCCTTTTCCTATGAAAATCAATCCTCTGTCACCAAAACGTTCTTTGTCTGTTTCGTCTCTGCCAATTATGATGTCGTATGCCATTCTCTTTTTATGATAAGAAATAGGGAAAGGAGTTATTAAGGTTTATTATGCTATTTTTTTCTATCGATTCTTTTTCTTTTTACGCAAGGTAGGGCTTTTGTTGATTCTATGATGCCGTCTGCTAAACCCCAATCTACAGTTTCCTCTGGAGTTAGGATTGTATCACGGGAGCACCTCTTTTTCCAGAAGGATCTGTAGTGGCCGCTTCTTTCGGCAAAGATATCATACATCCGGTCACACATTTTAGATTCGTATTTTCCCCAGTTTTCCGCGTCTCTGACATGCATATCTCTGTCTCTACCTATTCTCCCGTCATGTATCATTAAAGCAGAATTAGGATGCATTAACCTTTTTCTGCCTGCCTGCAGTATCACCGCGCCCATGCTCATTGCATGACCGTAGACTTCTATGTCGACGGGAGCATGATATTGTGTGCGCCTTATCGCATCATAAATTGCCATTCCGTGGAACCAATCGCCTCCGATATTGTTCATCAAAATGGTTATTCTTCGCTTGGTATTTCCCATTAGCGCTAAACCCTTTATTGCATACTCGGCCATTTCATAATTGACTCCTTCTTCTCTTCCTTCGACATCGGAACTGATTGAACTGAGATATATAATCCTATTTTTTAAGTTAATGCCCCACTCGAAGAAGTTGTCTATATCATTTTGTGTGTATCTTATTCTTGTCCTCTTTTTTGCCATGTTGCTTAGATTTGAGGGTGCGAGGGTTTAAAAGAATGTATTTAGTAGAAAATATATGTACATCCAAGAAGAATTGAGTGCGGAGTATCGGGATTTTTTATTGAGAGATGTGAGGCCACTGCTTTGGGATTTGATGGGGAGTTTTTGCGGGGCGTATCTTAAAGTGCAGGAGAAGATGGATGTTTTGAAGATGGTTGGGGTTGAGGAGTTGGTATTTGAAGAAGGGGCAAGGAAGGCGTTAAGAGACTGTAGTGATTATGAGATAAATCTAGCTGTTCAGAATGTCAAGGGAGAAGTTGATAGATATTTGAAGAGATATCTGGAGATGGAGCGAGTTCCGGAGGGGAAAGATTTGCAAATGAAGATAGAGCTTCGGAGTTCTGGTTGGAAGCAACCGATACATCACCACGATTATGTTGATAAGAGGAACGATCCGCGGATTTGGAGAAAGTGATTCTGGATGGTTTCTCCGTGCCTGGCTTTGCCTAGGCACTTCGCAAGGAAAAATAATTAATGCAAGAAAAAGGACGAGAGGATTAAGGATAATTGGTGAATTGATAGATGTTGGAAGATTTGCTGAGATGAGCTGATTAAGAGCGCTGTTGGTGTGATAATGAGATTTGTAAGTTTTCGTGTTGGGAGGTTGTAGTTTTGAAATTGGTTCTGAAGTTAACAAAACATTTTTAAAGTGTGTTTTTCTAAGTCTAGAAATGGAAGACAAAAAATTAAAAGAGTACGCAAAGAAAGAAGAGAAAAAAGAAGATGTTGTTGAGATTCCTGTTGGAAAGTATCTAAAGGGCGTGAGAAAGAACCCTTGGGTCGCATCAACATTTGTTTTAGGTTTGTTATTGGTGTTGGTTTTGATTTTTGGTGTTGGTGGGGGCGGTTCTGGAGAGGGTGTTGTTAACGCTGATGAAGCAGGACAGAAAGTTCTTTCATTTATTAATTCTAATCCAGAGATTACAGGAGAAGCGGCGTTGGTCTCAGCAGAACAAGATGGTAATTTTCATAGAGTTATAATAAATTATCAGGGACAGGAAGTTCCTGTTTATACAACTCTTGACGGAGGGTTTTTAATAAGTAATCCTATTTCTTTGGAAGAAATGGAAGATTCTGGGGATTCGCAGCCAGCACAACCATCACAGCCTTCTGCTCAAGAAATTTCTAAATCTGATAAGCCTGTTGTTGAATTATACGTCTGGTCTTATTGCCCTTATGGCGTTCAGGCTCAAGGACCATTAGCAGAAGTGGCTTTGTTACTCTCTGGGAAAGCTGATTTCGAAGCAGTGATGTATCATGATGGGCATGGTGCATATGAGACCCAACAGAACAAGATTCAGGCATGTATTCAAAAATTTGACAAAGAAAATTATTGGGATTATGCTGAAGGATTTGTAACTGATATCTATCCCAAATGTGGGGCTTCAAGAGATATTGAGTGCGATAAGACGGAATCTATTAACTTAATGGATTCCTTGGGTATTGATTCTTCAGAGGTTATGTCCTGCGTTGAGTCTGAAGGAGATAGTTTAATTAGTGCACATGTTGAAAGAGCTAGAAGCAAAGGAGTGCAGGGTTCTCCTACATTAATAATTAATGGTGTTAAGGCAAATGTTGCTAGAAACGCTGAAGCCTATAAGGCCGCTATATGTTCAGCGTTTAACGAACCTCCGGAAGAGTGTTCTAAGACATTAAGCGGTTCAGCTGCAGCAGCACCAGCTGGGAATTGTTAGATACGATTAGGAGTTATGTTATTTAAAATGGCTGAGAAAGAAAGGATTATTGGGGATGTATTACTGCGGGATGAAGACCCAATTGTTAAATGCAGAAAGTGTGAGTATGAAGGTCCCCGTAGTGGAATGATTAATGTAAGAAATACTGACATATATTTTTGCAGGGACACATGTCTTAAAACTTATGCCTCTGAACTCGCAGAGGATGTTGATGATGTTAGTTTTAGGTGTGCTAATGATGATCTTCTTGTGTGAGAATCTTAACTAATATAGAGAAATAAAGTATTGAAAAGAAATTTAAGAACAATAATCTGTATATAAGGAGGGAAGACTGGGGATAGAAGTTGTAGAAAACAGGTTTATTAGTTAACCGAGATCCAATTTATGCCTATATGCTGCAACGTATGCGTCCATTTCTCTTCTGATTGTTTCAGGAGATCTTGTGAACGGATTGATTCTATCGAGAGTTCTTCCAATCATTGTTTGTTTTTCGTGATAATGCACATCTTAACTCCTCACCTAAATCAAATAACCCCTGTTCTAAGCCTTGTTCGGTTGCTTGATATAATTCGTGTCCTTGCATAACTAACCAGATTTTTGATTATTTATAAAATTAACTGTGTTAACGCAAGGTTTATATAAATTTGTAAACAATTGTTAACATGACATTTGAATTACCTGATTTGGGATATGGATTTGATGCGCTTGAGCCGTGGATAGATGCAAAGACAATGGGGATACATCATGACAAGCACCACAAGACTTACACTGATAAGTTTAATGCTGCTTTAGAGAAGCATCCAGAGTTGTTTGACAAATCTGCAGAGGAGATTATTTCTGATTTAGATAGTGTGCCGGAGGACATTAAAGGAGCTGTTAGGAATAATTGTGGGGGTTATGTTAATCACGCGTTGTTCTGGCAGATTCTTGGGAGGGGCAAGGAGTTGAAAGGAAAATTGAAAGAATCTGTTGAGAAAGAGTTTGGGAGTTTTGAAGATTTTAAGAAAGATTTTGGGGGGAGAGCTGCAACGCTGTTTGGAAGTGGATGGGTGTGGTTGGTTGTTTCAAATGGTAAATTGGAGATTGTATCTACAACGAATCAAGACTCGCCTTTATCAGAGGGAAAAACGCCTATTCTGGTGTTGGATGTTTGGGAGCATGCGTATTATTTGAAGTATCAGAATAAAAGACCTGATTATATTGAGGCTTTCTTTAGTGTGATAAATTGGGATAAGGTTGGGGAGATGTATGAAAAGGCAAGGGGATGAATTTAGATTAATCCAAAACCAGATAGATTAACTCAAAACAAATCATTAGCGTTATGTTATGCTATTTTTGTATCCTCTAATGTGTGCAGGTCAAAAAAATTACAGCAGTATTTGATAAGTGGGTTTAGCATTCAAGCTGCAAAAGGTTGTGTGTCTAATTTTATCTGGCGAATGATTGATGCAACTATGCTTCTGTCTAGTTTTTTGGTTTTTGAGCTGCCGATTGGAACTTCAATCTTCCTTGTTAGGTCATTAATGATTGTGCTCATTGCCAAGGAGTCATATCTTATCTGTTCTGGTGTTCTATTTTTTTCTAAACATAATCTTGTTCTGTATTCAGATTCAGTTAGTCGTGCAGTGTAGCGGAATTTTACAAATTCTTCAATATCTTCTCTTTCTTTTCCATCTAGTTTTTGATATTCGTAGAATGAAAGTCTTTGCGATTGATTTTCTATTGGAGAAGGATAAAATGTTCTAGATGGTTGCGGAGCCTGTTTTGGTTTCTGGGCAGCAGTTGCTACAGCATATGCTGGCAGTAGTTCAGGTGTTCTTGCGCTAACTAGTGAACTAAATTTTTCTGCTAGTTTTCTTAAAAAGTTCATGTTGAGCTTTGAAAATAAAGGTTTATTAAGCTTTCGGTTGCAGGTTGCAGGAGATTGTATATATGCAAACAATCGTTTCAAACAGAATGATTCTAAATAATATAATTAAACATTTTTCCCTTACTTATAATCAAACAATCTTAAACCTACACCTCAATAAAGTTTATAAAATCAAGAATAACAGGTTTTGTATGCAAATCACACGAAGGAAGTTTGTTGAGATTACGGGAGCCAGTGCAGCACTCGTGTTAACCGGCTGTATAGACTTTCTCCTTCCCTCCAAAGTCCTTCCTCTACCGATAGAAAATCCCCCCTCTCCCCAACCAACTTCCCGAATTGATTCAATCAATCCAATAGAAAGCAGTTATGTTTCTATGACTGACAAAGGATTTATTTCTGCAATTGAACAACAACAAAAATTAGAAGCCTATGCATCAAGATACATTCCTTTTATAAGATTCAACGATATAAGACGCTATGGACTAAAGAGAATTAATTCATTCACTCTAGAAGCAACTTTAATGCAACCTTTATTTCCTGAACAAGAAATGCCGTTTATTTCAGATATTGGTTTGGTTAGAGAACCTTGGAATCAGTATTCGATTTCTTCAGATAATATGCCAGTTTGCGACCCTTCAGAAGACCATGGGTTTTTTGTACATGCTGAAAAAGACAGAGGGGATGTTTTAAAGTGGGATTTGCTCAATAAAAAATTCTTCCACAACGGATTTGAAAGAACGCTTTTTGAAATTTGGACTCTTTTTCCAGAAGAAAACCACGGAATTTGCATTTTAGCAAAAGATGTCAATCCAGGAAACACAGATTTCTATCCTAGCTTTCGGGCTTTTTACTCAAGCCGGTCTTTACATGCTCCTGTTTTAAAGATTGAATATGGGGTTTGATAATAAAGTGATACAACTCCAGTAAATTGTATAAACCCAAAATAAATTATACAATTCATAAATCAAGATATATCTGGATGTTGGTGTTGAAGGGTTTCTCATTATAATTTGGATATTGGCATATACAATTATATCAGATTAATTTTTCTTATTGTTATTTTAAATGGTGTCAAGAACCCGCGGACTAAAATCCGGGGCGTGCCTCAGGTCGTCAAGAATCGAAGATTCTTGAGCGCAGCCAAGAATTCTACTGTAAGGAATTCTTGGGGTCTTGAGCACACCTGAGAACCTGTTGCTAACCCCGAACTAAAGTAGGGAGTTTACGCAGAGAAGGTTCTCGGTGTATCAAATTTCATGAAGCCAGCACATTTTTCACTAACCCAAAATTTATAAAGCAACTTTTTCTTAACCGTCTATGAAGAGAAGCTCAAGACGTTGGAAGAAAATCGGTCAGATGCGCTGGAAGTGGCAGCGCAAACGTCTGAGAAAAGAAAAACGAAAACGTAAGTTGCATAGAGAGAGAAGTAAATAAATTTCATCCCCGTTGAAAAATCTTCAATTACAACCAAAATCACATCTAATTATCTAAGATATTATGAATTGCTTCATTCACAATTATTATCTTATCGTATGGTAGTAATCCTCCTGCACAACAATATTTAAAACCATTAAATTCCCAATCTCACTATGAATCAAACAAATATCTGGACTGAAAAATACCGGCCGGTAACATTTGACGAAATGGTCGGACAGCAGGAGATTTTGAAAAGAGTCAAATCGCTTGTTCAGGCGTTGAACATACCCCATTTGTTATTTGCAGGACCAGCTGGCACAGGCAAATCAACTCTGGCATTAATAGTTGTTAAAGAACTGTTCGGAGACAAATGGAAGGAAAATTACCTTGAACTAAATGCTTCTGATGAACGCGGGATTGATGTTGTAAGACAAAAAGTGAAAGACTTTGCTCGAACAAAAGCGATTGAAAATATTCCTTTCAAAGTTATCTTCCTTGATGAAGCAGACGCTCTAACAAAGGAAGCACAGCAGGCACTTAGAAGAACAATGGAAAATTACACAAACACTTGTAGATTTATTATGTCTTGCAATTATTCTTCCCGAATAATCGACCCCATTCAGTCAAGGTGTGTTATTTTCCGGTTTAAGCTGCTTGAGAAAAAAGACATAAAGAAAAGAATTGATGTGATAACTCAAAATGAAAATCTTAACCTTGTTGAAGAAGGATTTAATGCGTTGTATGAATCCTCTGAAGGAGATTGCAGAAGAGCAATTAATCTCCTGCAAGCAACAGCTTCAATTTCTCCAGATATTACACAAGACATGATAACAATGGTCTCTGCCTCGGCAAAACCCGCAGACATAAAAGTTGTGTTGGATTATTCTCTTGCAGGCGACTTTATAGGGGCGCGCGACAAATTGCTAGATACAATGTTAAAAGACTCTGTCTCTGGTACAGATATTATAAAATCAATCCAGAAAGAAATTTGGAACCTTCAGATAGAGCCAAGTGTAAAAGTCAGGCTCACAGAAAAGACCGGTGAAGCAGAGTTCCGCATGACAGAAGGTTCTGACGAATTTGTGCAGTTGCAGGCCCTGTTGGCGAGTTTTGTTTTGGCAGGAAGAGGAGAAGCTTAATTTCCGCAGTTTAACGTGTCTCTCTTAGCAAGCCCTCAATAATTCCCCTGGTCTCTCTGGAAATTTTCCCAGCCTGTTGTCTCCGATTCCCGCCACCTGCCAAACTCAATAACTTCACTGGTTCAGAAAAATTGATTCTAACTTTCTTATTCTTAGTAAAATATCTCCACTTAAGAAAAGCACAAACATCTTCTGCATAATAAACAAAATTATTTTTAGGCAGTGGACCGTTCGCAAAAGTCCTCTCTTCCATCCTTTTCTCATACTTCAAACCAATACAACAAACATAAATTGGCCTGTCCATCTTTTCCTGAGCTTTCAATGGTAATTTGAAAAATTGTTCTTTAAAATCCATCAAACCCAACTCAGGACGTCTATTCCTCTGACCCTCTGGAAAAACCAAAATAGAGTCACCCTGCATAAAAGTCTGCTCAACCCTTTTAACATAATCCCTCAACCCAGAAGGATTCTCCCTGTCCAGCCAAATCACTCCAAAAGGATTCAAATCAAAAACCAAATTCCTCATCAAAAGATTATCCAGGTTCTTCCCTGCAATCGCCCGCGGATAAGGATATCCCTCATTAAGTAAAAAATAATTCGGCACAAAATAATCCAACTGCGTCTGGTGATTAACAACATACAGACACGTCGCGTCGCTATTTTTCAAACCCTCAATCCTATCAACATTCATCGCTTCAATTGGACTAGCAACAGCAGACATTAATTTGTGCCCCTTCCTTGCTAAAAAACCCCCAATTCATCAGGATTTACTTTTTCTAATACCATGAAGAACCAAGTAAAAAACCCATTTATAATTCTTTCCTTCATAAATCTTAACTACTCTATCTACACCAAAAACTTAATGAATGAAAGGACGATCTCAGTTGAATAAATACCTATCCAGGAGAGCTGCATTGAAGAAGGGTCCATAATTTATAGAAGACTACACTGGATTAGCCTCCTTTTATGGGAAGGTCTGGTTTTTTTACTAAGAAATATGAATTAAATATTAGTTTTCCCAAAGGGAAGGGGAGGGGGTTTAGAACTACTCTTTAACCCAACAAATTTTTAAATACTTTGTTTTCCAAGGTAAAACATGTCCCTCTCAGAAAAATATCGCGCGAAGAAGTATCAGAATCTTGTAAAGCAAGACAAGGCAATAGAAGAAGTTAAAACATTCTTAAATCAGTTCCCGAAAAAGAAAAAAGCGCTCATCCTTTATGGGCCTGCAGGCACTGGCAAAACTTCTCTTGCCTTGGCAGCAGCAACTGAAAATGATTTAGAAATTTTAGAATTAAATTCTTCTGATTTGAGAAATAGATCAAAACTTGAAGAAACATTAAGACCTGCAACACAACAAAAAGCTTTGTTCAAAAAAGGAAAAATTCTGTTAATGGACGAAGTTGACGGAGTTACAGGCACAGACATCGGAGGAATTTCAGAGTTAGTTAAACTAATTAATCTGACAAGTTTTCCAATAATTATGACATGCAATGACGTATGGCAGTCAAAATTGTCTCCTGTAAGACAGAAATCAAAATTAGTTGAAATGAAACCTCTTGACTTGGGCACGATAATCTCGCTGCTAATGAAAATCTCAGAAAAAGAAGGTTTCATTAAAAGCCCTCACTTTCTAAAAAAAATAGCAATCAAATCACAGGGTGATTTAAGGGCTGCAATCAACGATTTAGAATCTTACTCGCAAATTTCCGAGTCTGGCGCAGAAATTGATATAACAGAAAAGAGGGATGTTCAAACAAGCATTTTTAATATTTTAAGAAGGCTATTCAAAGAAAGGCAGGACTTCCTTGATTTGTTTGACAATTCAGAATTATCTCTTGATCAAATCCTGCTTTGGATTGAAGAAAATATCCCAAAAGAATACAAAAATGAAGCACTTGTAAAAGCATACCATGCCTTGGGAAATGCAGATAGATTCCGCGGCAGAATTTACAAAAACCAACACTGGAGATTTTTAGTTTATCAAAACGCTTTTCAAAGCGCAGGGATTTCTTATGCAAAGGATAATCCCTTAGAGGGATTTACAAAATACGAAAGACCAAAGCGCATCCTAAAAATCTGGCTCAATAATCAAAAGATTGCGAAGAAGAAAACAATTGCAAAGAAGTACGCGCGTCTTGTTCATTGTTCAACTAAGCGCATCATGCGAGATTTTAAGATGATCACACCAATGATAAAACAAGAGTCTGTGCAAAGGAAGTTAAGAATGAGTGATGAAGAAGTTGCTTATGTCAACAATCTTCGATGAGGTGATAGATAATTATAAAAACCCTTTCTTGATAGTAAAAACATGAAAAATCGAAACTATCAAAATAGACTAGCAGAATCTCTCTATGAAGAAGCAGAATCTCTGCTTGTAGAGTCCATCCGAGAAATAAGTCTAGCAATTGCTGGTTTAAAAGAAATTCGCGCGGAATGGCAAGAAGAAAACAAATTATATCTGCGCTCAAGCATTTCTCTTAATTAAATTTGTAAATCTTTTGTAGTTGTATCATACAGTTATTACTCATTTGTTTTTTAATAGAATAAATAGATTTCCTTAAATTCGCTATCCCACATTCACTTCGTTCACTCGGAGCAAGCTGCGGGGTGTCAAGAACCCTCGGACTAAAGTCTGGGGCGTGCCTCAGGTCGTCAAGAATCGAAGATTCTTGAGCACAGTCAAGATTTGCATTTACTTTCTCACGAACTAAAGTAAGGAGTTTACGCAAAATATAAATCTTGATGTATTAAACCCAAGGGGGAATAATCAAAATTGTTGATAGTATTTCAAATCATAAACTATTTAAAACTGAAAAAAGTTAGAATGGAATGCGCGGGCCTTATTTTGGCAGAGATGGTTTGAGAAGGATTATTAGTAATGGCGAGGGAAAGAGAGATGAAAGACATTCTGTAAGGGGAAGAACTTATAGCGTGCTTTTTAGGGATTCCCAGTTGCCTTTAACATTAGATAATAACAACAGCAAGGGGTTTAGTGTTGTGAGGTCTTATTCAGAACCAGGAGTAGATGTATTGGAAGTTTGTGTTTCTGGAGGAATTTTTGGGATTGATTAGTTGTGAAAAAATTCTTGGTAGAGGTTGGATAATATTAAAGATATACTTTCTATTGGTTTGTGTGATGATTAACTTTAAATATGTTTCAACATTGATAAAGATGTAAAGGGGTTTGAATGAAGATATACACAAAGCTCGGGATATTTGCAGTACTTGCGTTGGTTTTTATTGCTTTAGCTGTAAGGACGACTTTTTTTTATTCACCAATGTGCCAGACTTTTGAGTGTTATGAAAAACTTATGAGGCAGTGCAAGCCTGCTAATTATTTAAACGACGGGGAAGAAGCAACATGGAGGTATGAGATAACTGGGATTGAAGACAGTGCTTGTGTTGTTAAAGTAACTTTATTACAATCAAAGGTAGGAGAGTTAGGAATGGAGCGCCTTGCAGGTTATAGTATGGAATGCGGTTTTCCAAAAGGAGTTGTTGCTTATCCTGAAAAAGACCTCGGAATGTGCCACGGCCGTTTGAAAGAAGAAATGCAAGGAATTATTATAAAGAGGCTACACACTTATATTGTTGATAACATCGGCGAGATTGATGAGACGTTGGATTTGTTGGTTGAGGAGAGTTAATAGTTGTTTATTTGCATAAAATATAAAAAGCATTGAAGTCCCCATTTCGTATGATTATCAAGATTTGCATTTACTTTCTCACGAACTAAAGTGGGGAGTTTACGTAAAATGCAAATCTTGATGTATTAATGATGGCGGAGGTTATTCTCCGTATTCTGCATTTCTTCTCCGTATTCTGCATTTCCCGTTTCCAGGGCAAGCCAGAAGAATCATAAAAGAGGATCTGTTACACACGATTTAATGAAGAGATTTGTTGCCAGGGCACAAAAAATAATGGCTAATATTCCCACAATGGCGAACAGGTACCATTTTGCAGCTTATGAAAATCCAAGAGGGGAACTCACTGCAGAGATTAAATCTAAGAGAGAGCCTCTTGAGGAATCTATCTGTGGGAGGATAAGAAGGGAGTATGGAGAACGTTCTGGCGGGGTTGTTTATCTTATTGGGGTCTTTGATTTAGTTGATGGGGTGAGAGGTATTCAGAGAAAAAGAAGTAAAAGAAGCAATCGTGGTCGTTCTGTTGATAGGGCTATTGCGAGAAGAGAAGGAACACGGGCAAGGACTGATTATTTGGATCCATTTAGTATTGATAGAGACTCTAGTTTGTGGTGAGAAGTTTTATTAACGTTTTATTCTGAAGTATACAATGAGTATACGATTTGGTCCTGCAGGCCTTGGGCCGGCTGATTCAGCTGAAAAGGTTTTGGAGAGTTTACACAAGCTTGGGATGCGGGCGTGTGAAGTTGCGTTTACTTACTCTGTGTATTTGAAGTCAGAGGATGCTGTGCGGGTTGGCAAGAAGGCTCGCGAGCTGGATATTGAGCTTTCGATACATGGTTCTTATTTTATTAATTTGAATGCTTCGGACAAAGCTAAGTTGGAGGCTTCGAAGAAACGGATTTTGGATGCGTGCGAGATAGGTGAGTTGCTTGGGGCGAAGTGTGTTGTGTTTCATCCGGGTTTTTATGGTAAAGATAAGGAGGGAGCTTATGAAAGTATTCGCGATGCGATATTAGAGTTAATGGATGTTAGGAAGGAAAAAGGGTGGAAGATTGAGCTGGCGCCTGAAACAATGGGGAAAGTGAATGTTTTTGGTTCGATAGATGAGATAGCCAAGTTGGTTAGGGAAACAGGTTGTGGTTTTTGTCTGGATTTTGCTCATATCTTAGCTAGAGAGAAGAGCGTTGATTACGAGAAAGTGCGGAAATTGTTTCCGCGAAAGGATTGGCATGTGCATTTCTCAGGGATTATTTATGGGGAGAAGGGCGAGAGGCATCATAAAACCACAGAGAAGAAAGAGTGGGAGGAGTTGTTGGAGGGTTTGCCGCAGGATAAGAAGATTAGGATTATTAATGAGTCGCCTACGATGGTTGATGATTGTGTTCTTGGCAGGGAAATTTGGAAGGGAATGAATTAAACAACCTTATTCCTCTTTCTTAATTGCTCCAAATTTTCCAGTTTTTCCTGCGCATTGTCTGGGTCAGAGCGGCAAGTGTTAAGTATACCAAGCACTCTTTGGACGATTTCATCGTAAGAATCGCGCTTATGGACTTTTAATTTGTCTAATCTTTCTTTTGTTTTTCTTTTTAATTTTATCGTCGTTATGTTTCTTTGCTGGGGTGGTTTCATGCAAAGTATACCAAAGCATACCAATTTAAATCTTTCTGTGAGTTTTCACTACCGATATGTAACTACGAAGTAACTGCATATATGTTATCACCCAAAAGTTTATAAACGATAGCGGAGGTGTAATATTAACTAAATTTAATCGATAAACAATGTCAAAAAAAAACCTATTGGTTTTGCTTGTTAGTGTATTTGCACTGTTTGTACTTGGTGTTTCAAATGCAAGCGCGGCTATAACTGTGAATGACGTTTTAGTGAACGGAATTGGTAGCGGTACAGTTGGCGTTATTGCCGGCGAATATCTTGATGTGGAAGTTTTTGTTAGCGCAGATGCTACGCATGAAGATGTCACAATTGAAGCATGGATTTCTGGTGACAAGAGCGGTTCTGTTGAAACAAGAAGATTTGTTTTAACAAGTAATGCTGACTTGCACAGAGAACGTTTGAGTATTAAGGTACCTTCTAACATAGATCCAGAAGAAAGCTTGAAGCTCAACATCTTTGTTGAAAGCGAAGACGGAACATCGACTCACGAAACAGTCAGTCTGACAGCAGACAGAGAGTCATACACCTTGGAAATCTTAAGTGTTGACATGCAACCTGAAGTGAGTGTTGGAGATTCACTTGTTGTTGATGTTGTTCTGAAGAACAGAGGAAGACAATTTGCTGATGATACATTCTTGCGAATTAGAATTCCTGAACTTGGTTTGGAAGAGCAAACATACTTCGGCGATCTTTCTCCGGTAGATCAGGACAATCCTGATAAAGAAGACGCAGTTGAAAGAAGAACATACATAAGAGTTCCAGCAAACGCTGAACCTGGATTGTACACTGTTGAATTGGAAGCTTTCAATAGCGACTCATTCGACAGACTTGAAAGAAGGGTTCTTGTTACAGGTGGAGCTGTGGAGAACACAATGGTTGTCACTTCTGGCCAAAGTAAAACATTTGGTACAGGACAAACAGAGACTTACACATTGACACTAGTTAACAGAGGAAATGTTGTCAGAGTTTTTGAACTCATTGCTGACAGTCCTGAAAAACTAGATGTTGAAGTGTCTGAACCACTTATTGTTGTTCCTGCAGGAAGCAGCAGAACAGTTGAAGTCTTTGTTGACTCAGCAGTCAGGGACGAATACACTTTTACAATTGATGTACTATCTGATAGCGGTACATTGATTGACCAAAAGACATTTAGAGCAAACGTTGAAGAAGGAAGTAAATCAGAGATAAAAGCAAACACAACTGTCTTGCTGACAGTTATTCTTGCGATAGTCTTTGTAGTCCTTTTAGTTGTTCTGATTGTTTTACTAACAAGAAAACCTGAAACCAAAGAAGAATTCGGCGAAAGCTACTACTAAACATTTTATTAATTTTTTATTTTTTTATTTAGTGTAGTTTTTTTATATTTAGATAATTTAGAAAGAAAATGAAATATAGGAATGACACTAAAGAAAATGCGGGCGAATTGACATACTTAGCAAGAGAGGCCTGCCGTCTTAAATTGGAGTTGATTGCTAAAGAGGTTTTGCCGTTGATGAATAGTTATAAAGAGCTGAGAAATTTAGAGGCTGAATTGAATAATTTGTATTACAGAGAATATGATAAGAAATCGCCGTCTCGGTCCGAATTGCCCCCTACCCAAGATCTTGATTTAGATCTTGTTCGGAAGCTATACAAATCCTCTAGGACGCTCGGTGAGTTTTTGAAGAGTTATCGTGAAAAGACGGGTTTGTGTCAGACAGAGTTTGCAAAAATACTAAGAGTTGCTGACAACACAATACATAATTTAGAAAATAACATTGGTGTTCCAAGAGAACGAACATTAAGGAAAATCCGTACTGCGACAGGATTAGATTATGACACAATTCAGGCAAAGGCTGCTAATGTGAAGGAATAAACTTTTGTTTTTATTATTTATGATTGTTTATAAAAATATTTATATAGGGTAGATTCTGTGCGAGTTCATGAAAGAAAAGAATTTTATACGAGTTACAGGGGATGTTTACATCGACGAAACAGACAGATATCACATTGGAGACCCTACCTTAAATAGTACGAGGGCCACTCAGGTTAAAACCAAAACCGGGGCAGTGATCACGTATTTTCTGCGTCACCAAGATGAAGTGATTGGTTTAACAGACGTTGCAAAGGCCCTTAATGTGAGCACTGATAGTATAAGGAGTGCAATTTATGATAAAGTTGAGGGCGACTTTAATAAATCGAGATTTTTCCGTTTTGAAATTGACAAATCTGACAGGGGTAATCCAAAATACTGCTTACGAAGCGTGAGGCCTTCTGAAGAGGATGTTCAGAGGGTAGAAGAGTTAGATAGAACATTATGTATCGATTGTGAGAGTGGGTTGGATTGCCTTGTGGCGTAATCCTATTGATGAATTTGAGTAATATTCGGGTGATTAAATAATCTTTATATACCTGTTTCTCTAATTCCTGAGATGGCACACATAAAAAAGATGGTGTTTCACGGATTTAAGAGTTTTGCAAAGCGAACTGAAATACCTTTTGATAAAGGGATTAATGTGATAATCGGGCCAAATGGCTCTGGGAAGTCTAACATCGCAGACGGACTGTGTTTTGTACTTGGAAGATTATCAATAAAATCAATGCGGGCTGAGAAGGCGCGCAATTTAATTTTTATGGGAAGCAAATATGTTAGGCCTGCGAAAGAGGCGTTTGTTGAAATTGTATTTGATAATTTAGACAAAGCGTTTGCACTTGACACAAGAGAGGTTAGCATTGGGAGATTTGTCAGATTAAGGGGGCAGAGTATTTACAAAATAAACGGAGAGACAAAGACGCGGGCAGAGGTCATTGAAACGCTTGGGCAGGCAGGGATTGATCCGTATGGTTTTAATATCATTTTGCAGGGCCAGATACAGTCTATAGTAAAGATGCATCCTGAAGAGCGAAAGAAAATAATAGGGGAAGTTGCAGGGATATCTGTTTATGAATGGAGAAAGGAAAAATCATTGAAAGAACTTGAAAAGACAGAAACAAGGTTAAAGGAGGTCTCTACGATTTTAAGAGAAAGGACTGCTTACTTGAATAATTTAGAAAAAGAAAAAGCACAGGCACAGAGATATAAGGATTTACAGCTGGTTGTTCAGAGGGCGAAGGCTTCTATTTTAAAGAGAAAACACGACGACAAGGTAAGGGAAATTACTTCTTTAGTCAAGACAATTGAAGAAAAAATGGATGTGAAAGATAAAAGTCAAGAAAAAGCACAAAAAGCACAGGAAGAACTTGACAATCTTTCTGAAAAAATTAATCAGATAAACAAGCACATCAGAGATGCAACTGGTTTGGAGCAGAGCCGTTTGCGCGAAGAAATCACTAACTTGAAGGCAGAACTTGAAGGTTTGAAAGTTAGAAAGGAAGGGTATGAAAACAGGGGAGAGGAAGTTTCTCATAGAATTGAAGAAATGCAAAAGTCTATTCCTGATTTAGAGGATGAAATTAAAAAATTGAGAGACGAAACTCCATTGATGGCTAATAAAGCTGTTGAGTTGAAGAAGAAAAAAGAAGAACTTTCTTCCTTGGAAAAAGAGAAGAAAATGGCGTTTGGTTTAAAGTCTGAGTTAAACTCTCTGAGAGACAGGTTGGAAGATAAGAAGAGACAGTTGACGCGGGCGAATACTGAGTCTGAGTCTTTTGTTAGGGAGATTGAAGAGCTTTCTGAAATTTTACAGTTCAATACTGAAAAAGAATGCGCTGATGCAATTGAATTTTATAAAAAAAGTCTTGCCAAAGAAGAAGACAAGATTGATATGTTAAGGGAGGAGGAATTAAAAAATGAGAAAATAGTTTCTGTTGCAGAGTCAGGAATAAAACATAACGAAGAGCTAAAGAAAAAGGTGGAAAAGTTAGATGTTTGTCCTCTTTGCCAGAGCAAAATGACTAGAGAGCATGTAAAGCATGTTTTTTCTGAATGTGAAACCAAAGTATCAAAAGCAAGGGGTGATTTGGAAGAGGCAAAACAGAGTATAGTAAGATTAAAAGAGTCTAGAGGAAGGGAGATGAGGAAGACTAATGATTTGGAAAGTAAAATTAAAAATGCAGAAAGGGAATTGATGTCTTATAAAAACATAAAAGGGAAAAAGGAGTTATTAAAAAAATCTGTTGATTTTTTTAATGAAGTAAAAAAAGAACTTTCTGAATTAGAAAACAAAAAGCAGCTTTTAGAAAGAAGAACTGAAGATTTGTCTAAGGTATATGAGAGGTACGAGAATAAGATGCTGGAAATAGAGGAAATTTCTTCTAGAACAGAGGAGGACATTGACACGACTTTGTTGTATAAAGAACGCGAGTTAGAAAAAACAAAAAGTATTGTAGAAAGAAGCAGATCTGATATGGATGAAATTGAAGAAAAAATTAATGAGTTAGGAGGAGAGATAGATGAAAAGATGTCTTTGCTTGATAAAAAAGAAGAAAAAGAGCATCAGTTGAATTCCCGTTTTCAAAAAATGTTTGCAGAACGAGATACAACTCAGAAGAAATTTCAGGAAAGAAGTATAAAGTTAAGCGAGATGCAAAATGAGATAAGACAGATAGAAGACCAGATTAATTATCTTAAAATTGGAAAGGCAAAGCTTGATGGTGAGAGAGAGACATTAGAGATGGACTTAACAGAATACAAAGGAGTTGAAATTTTACAAGGAAGCGTGAACGTGATTGAGGAAAGATTGCGAAAAGCACAATCTACTTTGGAAACTATCGGCTCAATTAATATGCGAGCTTTGGAAGTTTATGATGAAATAAAAAAAGAGTATGACATTGTCAAGGAAAAAGTTGACACCTTGGGAAAAGAAAAAGAAGAGATTTTAAAAATAATTGAAGAAATTGACAAAAAGAAAAAAAGAACATTTATGAAAGCGTTTAATGCAATCAATAATTTGTTCAGTGAGAATTTTTTAAGACTTTCTGCAAAGGGTGTGGCATATTTAGAAATTGAAAATTCAGAGAACAAGCTTTCCGGCACTGGAAGTTCAAAGAACCATAGAGAATTTTCAGACAGGGAAGATGTTCTCGGGAACGGTGTGAACATTGTCGTGAAGATGGCGCGCGGCAAGTATTTTGATGTTGCTTCTCTTTCTGGAGGCGAGCAAACTTTAGTTGCGCTTTCTCTGTTATTTGCAATACAAGAATACAAACCTTATCAGTTTTATATTTTGGATGAAATAGATGCTGCTCTTGACAAGAGGAATAGTGAGAGGTTGGCATCGTTGTTGAAGAGATATATGAAAGCAGGGCAGTATATAATTGTCACGCACAACGACGCAATTATCCTTGATTCAAATATCCTCTATGGTGTTTCTATGCATGAAGGTATTTCCAAGATTTTAAGTCTAAGGGTTAATAGCAAGGGAGCTGAGTTTGGTGGGAGCGGTGGGGAAGAAGCAATTAGGGAGAAGTTGGGGAAGTAGCGGGCGATTTTTGGAGGGGTTGGGTTGAGTTTGGGAAGGAAGGTGGAGAGGAACAATTCTAAGAATGATTGCATTGATTAATTACTGCAAATTCGCAAGCACCTTAACAGATAAATATAAAAATTCAATTTAGTTTAGTGTATTATGAAGAAACAAAAAAGAAATAAACTCCTTTACTGGATTCCGAGAGTTTTGGCGATTGTGTTTATTCTTTTTTTAAGGATGTTTGCATTTGATGTTTTTGCTGAATATGAGTTCCCGTTAGTCTTGGGTGCTTTGTTTATGCATCTTCTTCCAACGTTTGCGTGGAGGCGGGAAAACACTGGGGGATGGTTGTTTATTATTCTTGGTGTGGGATTTACATTTTTCTTTGAGACTTATGAAAGCCCTGTTGCGTTCTTGTTGATTTCTGGCCCTGTTTTCTTAATTGGGATTTTGTTTTTGTGGAATTATCATAGGAATCTGGAGAAGAGGATAGAATAATCTCTATATCTTTATATCACTTTTGCGAATCCGCTCTGTAAGAAACCTTCTCGGTTTCTTACCAACTTCCCTCTGCAATACTGCTCATGGCTGGCACTCGCTTTCCCATTTTGCTTAAAATCTATAATTATCATAAGACTAAATAATGGATAATTGAAACAATTAATAAATTCGCGTTGTGCTTAAGGGTTTAAATTATTTAGAACTTTCAACTTCCAAAATCTTTATCTTGAAAATAAGGGTTTTGCCTACGAGAGGGTGGTTTAGGTCTATTGTGATTTCCTTGTCTCCGACTTCTGTGATTTTTGCCGTTGGTGTCCGCTTTGTGATTTTAGCATTAGGATAAGGCCTAGCTTTGGTTCTTGGCCTTTTGGCAGTTTGTCTCTTGGAATTTTTTGGAGTAGTTTTGGATTTGGCTGGCCGTAGGCTTCTTCTGGTCTGAGGGTAAACTCTTTTTCTTCTCCTTTTTTTATTCCTAAAACAGCATCATCAAAGCCCTTTACTACTTGCCCAGTGCCTGCTTCGAAAGTTAGCGGATGAGAATTGTCTCCGTGGGTTGTAGAATCAAAAACTTGTCCGTCTGGGAACCTTCCTTCGTAGTCTAACGTGACCTTATCGCCTTTTTTGATGGGCATACTAAAACGAATAAATTGCCTTATTTAAGAGTTTTGCTAGTTTTCTTTGGAAAGACATAAAGGTTAAAAAGAGAATAGTGCTTGTAATTAAATGAGAAAGCGTCGAACGAAGAAAGATAGGGATTTTTGGAAGGTTGTTGTTTTAACAGCAATTCTTATTCTTGTGGTTATACTGATTTTTAGATCAATGAGTGGTGTGATGTTTTCACCAGGACAGGATGGGTTTTTTACATGGCCCCTTGTAGTGTTTGCATTGGCAGGGTTGCTTGTTTATTATTTTATGAAGAAGAGGAAGTAATCCAAATAATTACTTAACACACAGCTTTCCTCGTGGTTGGAATTGTGCTTCTCCGGGGAAGATTCTCTTTGCATATTCTTCCCAAATTTTTTTCAGTCTTCCTCTTTCTTGCCTATTTAACGCGTATTTCACGTTAAAATCTAAATCAAGTACGCCTAGTGGAACTCTCCTTCCAACATATCCAATACCGTGGGGATTTCCTGGAGCAAAAGGTTCTGACCAGGCTACTAAAACAAGTTCAGAACCCTCCATATCTGGGTCGCAACCAACATGTTCAGGGTCTTGTGTTACATCTGGGACATATTGATTTCTGCCTGTTGTAACTGCTCTGCCAATAACACCTCGGGTAATTGGGATGGGCGAGCAAGCTTCTGTTCCTTGATGAGAAAAAACCCTTGTCTGCTCTGGATTTACTGGGTCGACAAAATATTCTCCTACAAAAACTGGTTTTAAAGAATGCCCTTTCCCAGAGCCATTTGTTCTTTCTTTATTAAATTCATCATAAAGAATATAATTAAACGTTGTTGCCACTTCTGGAGGATGTGTACGACCACCTAAGTAATCAGAAAGCCTTGTTTCAATAACCCTTAAGAGATCATCCTTTAACTTGGGAGGCATTCTATTTCCCATAAAAATACACCTCTCTTTGAGTATAAAAATGTTGTTATTTTATGAGCTGTAAACTTAGCGTCATCTGTTCTTATTAGATTTCGACAGATTTTTAAACTTCGGGTTCCTAATAATTTTATGAAAGTTATGAAAGTGGTTGATAAAAAAGTGGGAAATACGACTTAT
>Ga0180007_10001038_pt1 | contig 40229 bp, 41 predicted proteins | sample MM_PC_MetaG_FD_121122 | JGI IMG/M metagenome (GOLD analysis project Ga0180007, IMG submission 121122) | Groundwater microbial communities from the Aspo Hard Rock Laboratory (HRL) deep subsurface site, Sweden - MM_PC_MetaG | ecosystem: Environmental > Aquatic > Deep subsurface > Groundwater... | reverse complement strand
CTCCCCGAACACCCGAACAAGTACTGACAAAAAACATGCACCTTTCCGGTGCGACCACCCGGGGAACAAGGTCTTGCAACTGCTTGACTGCCCCGTGCGAGCCCCAATTCTAAAGGATGGGAAAGCAATGCGCAAGGGGCTCTTCATAAGCAATTGCTGCAGGCTTTATTCCAACTTATGACAACCGGGCAAACCTGGATATGTTTTGAGTATTTCAAGAATGGTGATTGTTTCCGGCTGGAATACTTTCACAAAAAAACGGCACGGGCAGCAGAGACGCAATCCGACTCAAGCATATCAGACTCTACCGGTCCACTTCACAGCGGCTTATAAATCAGTCAAACCGGATGGAGGCGCTTTGCTTGTAATACTTGCTTTTTGTGCTGCTGTTTTTCCCTTTGCCATGGAAGCTGATACCCCTGAGGAATTCCTTCACAAATTATCTTCCGGAACTGCATCTCAGTGGGTTGAATGCCAGAGCGAAGATGAAGATGCAATTAACCCTGACACGGTGGAAGCAGTAATAGCGACAATGACCAGTCTTTCGGTGGAGCCGGGTGACCGCTTGCTGGAAGACATGGAAGGCGGTTACAGAGCAGTATTCCCGGAAAGCAGATGGACCTGGTGCCTTCCCGGCGGAAGAATCGGTTCGGTAACGGGCACTTCTGTGGTTGAATGGCGTCCGGCAGGCTACAGCTGGGTTACAGTACCGCTGTTTACGGAAAGAGCAACCACCCTGGGATCAAAAGAACAGCTTTGCCTTGGGGTTACTACAATGTCTGCTATCGGACTTGTGGCAATCGTTGCCATATGGTTCGCCAAAAGAAAATACGGTTGATTCCTGCCCTTGAATTACTCGAATCGATCCCACTCGCTGGAAAAATCAAGAACCTCGACAGGACCTTCATGATCCTGCTCTCCAACGGTCATGGCCTGCTCCAGGAAATCGTCAAGATCTCTCTGGAGAAAAACAGACGAGGCAAGCAGCGACTGGAACTGAGTATACTCCTCGCGGTTCTTCACCGGCACACCCTCCACTTCACCCATGGAATCCCGCATCTTCCTAAGCAAAGACGACAAAGCCATGGAGAGCTCATTAGCCTGTTTGTATATACTCATTGGAACTCACCTTTTCCTTCTGCCCAGATCCTGTCAAAACAGTTATACAATGCACTGACAAGATCGTTCCCATCGGCATTCCTTCCAGTGGGATGGCTGTGACCCTCGAGGATCGTAAGACCGCAAATATCACTGACGGTATGTTTTAGCATCAGCTCACCATCACCGGGTGGGGAAACTCTGTCCCCGTCTGCGTAAATATACTCTACTGCGCAACCCCTGTTCAAACAACAGAGCCAGTTCACCGGTCGGAACCTTTCAAGGCTTCTTACCGCCGGCCCTGGCATCAGGAATTTCAGAAGCAGAGAACCTGCCTTTCCCGTTCTGTTTTCAGCAGACTGAAAAAAAGAGCTGAATGAGCCGTGGACAACTATTCCGGCTGGAAGCAGACAACCGGCAAGTGAACATGCCTTCAAGGCTGCAGATCCACCCATGGAAGTGCCATAAATAATAATATTTTCTGTTCGATAACCGGTTTCAACGGCGAATCTCAATGCACCCAGAATGTCGTGCACTTCGTCGGTTCCGCCGGAAGTAACTCCCAGCGGGTGCCCGTCGCTTCCCCGCAGTGGAACCAGCAGGAACGAGGCGCCATTGAGGCTTCTTAATTTTTCTCCCAGGAGTGCTCTGGAAAGAAATGACCCCCCAAGCCCATGGATAAAAACAACAAGCTTTTCTGAACCGGGGAGAATGTATCCTGTTACCAGATAGCCATCGAGAGATGCCCAGTTTTTTTCTTCCCATTTCTCACCCGGGGAGCCTGTTATCTGATGCTGTCTGTAACGGAACAGATTTGAGAACCCTGTAATCCCCAGCCAGCCAAGCCTCTTCTTCAGAACAAACCATACCAGTAACCCTGAAGCAGACCCGAGTAACCATCCGGCGAGCACATCGGAGGGGTAATGAACTGCGAGATACACCCTGCTTACGCCTACAAGAAAAGCAAACAGTAACGCAGGAACAGTAACCGGGGGGTAAACAAGAGAAGAGAAAACTGCAAGGGCAGCAGAATTTGCAGCATGATTAGACGGAAAACTTCGTCTGCCTGCGGTGCTCAGACGACACTCGAGCAGAGGAGCGATGGTTTCATCTCTATTGGGTCTGATCCTTTCCACATTATGCTTCAGGAATGATCCACCCTGATCTGCCAGGAGCACGCACATTATAAGTCCAAAGATAAATACCCTGGGATTGGTGCGCTGAAAACGGTTACCAGGATGCGGCAGCCTTCTTCCCTGTACAAGAAGAAGAACTACTGTGAAAGCAATGAATGGATACCAGTTGTGCTTATCGGTGATAAACAGCATGAATTGGGTGACTAAGGGGCTGGCCAGCTTAAGATTGACGAATTCAAGAAGCTTGATGTCCCATTGAAGAAGTTCACTCATTCAACCGTAATCTCCACGGAATGCGAAAACTCTTGCGCATTAACAGGAACAGCATGCCAGAAGCCATCATCACCCCGGTATTCCGCCTGAAAAGATATTCCTGAAATCCCATTGAACCAGCTTTTCATGGGAGGGGGGTCAAAACTTCCCATGGCAGTAAACCCTTCGGGGAAAGGAGATACCACCATCCAGCCATAGGGCTTTATGTACGCGGCAAGCAGAAACCCCGGTGCGCCGTCGGATCCGAAGCGACCGGGCACTGCAAGAGCCGGTATCTGCCATCGTCTGAAAACAGAAGCGCCAAGCGAAGCAGCACCCATGGAGTTCTGAAGATTGTTATCGAGGGCCAATGCTGAGGCTGGACGGAGAAGAACCTGTTCGTTCACTGGAAGGCAGGCTTCATACAGAGCGGCAGATCTGGAGATAATCCTCTGAATCAGCCTCATCGGATTGGGTTCACCTGCAGCAAGCCTGACCGATTCAAGGTAAACAGGGTCTGTACCTGCCCAGAAAACTTCGGTATCCAGGCACCTGTCGGTGAAAGGATCTTCACCGGGGAACGGAACCATTGCCTCGGAAACTCCCGGTGCATCGATGCCTGCAAAACCGCAGGGGTTCATGTCAACCATTTGATGCAGGGTTACTTCGAACGAACCTGCTGCTTCTCCGCTTACAAACAGCCAGCCCTGAAACACCCCAACTTCACCGTTTATTCCGGTAAGAGAAATGGAAGGCGTTCCTGCTGGAAACTGCCAGGGCAATTCAGCGGGTATGGGAAGAAAGACTCTTACTGAATCGCCTGGGCTGAACTCGCCTGTGAGTGAAACTCTTACGGAACAGCTTCCCGGGTGAACGCCGGAGGAAGCCATAAGCGGGCACGCAACGTTCCAGCCGCCATCACAAAGTTCTCTGATGAGGCCAGCCCTGCTCCACACGGAATCTTCTGACCAGATGTGAGAATCAATCAGCTCGGAAGCTCTGATAAAATCACTCTGCAGAAAAAACCTCTCGGCGGCGGATAGAACAGTCTGATCTCCGCTCTGTGCAACGAAGGTACAAAACAGAAGGGCTGCTGCATTTATCATAGTGAGGTAAGATATTCGGTTTTCATCTTTGGAACCAATGTGGTAAGGGAGCCACTGGTGCTGTTATCTTCACTGCGCGAAAAGGGAGTGTGCATTGGATAGAAAAGCAGTTATCTGCCCGCCTGTGATAACACCTTCGGAAGTGCCTGCCGGAGCATTCATGCTCTCGGGAGGGCTGGCTGCACGGGGCATAGAAGCTCCCATCCATGACCTATCTCTGGGATTCTTCAGATGGCTTTTTCTTGAGCATGCTCCAGCTGCCGGGATGCCCAACTGCATTCATGCTCTGAATTACCTCATTTCACCGGGAACTGAATTCTACAACCGGCAAAAACACAGAAGCGTCTGCGGAATACTGCAATCTGTACTTAGAATGTACAAAGCGGGTTTTCCCGGGTGGCAGCTCTCTCTGATGGACAGTGCTCCGCCTGGTGTAGTGCATTCCACCGAAAGCCTTATTGCTGGAGCCAAAAGCGGTACATCTCCGTTCAGCCGGTATTTCAGTATATGGATTGAAAAACACCACGGAACATTTGACCATGGATTGATTTCACTGGCCTATCTTTCCCAGCTTCCTGCCGCAGTGGAGATTGCCTGGCTTCTGGAGCAGGCTGGTATAAGGGTTACGGTGGGTGGTTCTCTTCCTTCCGCACTTCACAACACAGGAAGTGGAAGTGAGCTTCTCGAAAACTGTTTCAGGGAAACAGCTCTTGATGACGGACGATCTTTAACCGGCGGAAATGAGCCTTTTCTTTCCAGAGTAGAGTGGCCTGTTTTCGCGGAAGAATGGAAGTATTTCAGCTCGAGGCCTGTTATCCCATTTCCGCTTACAACGGGCTGCACATGGAACCGGTGCCTTTTCTGCCCTGACAGAAACAAGCCATACATGAATGTTTCTTCAGACAATCTGAAAAGAATCCTGAATGGGGGACCCGACAATCCGGTTGTTCACCTGATTGATTCGGAAATCCCAGCTGACAGAGTCAGGGAATTGATGCCTCTTCTCAGACAGAAGACATCAGGTTTCTACGGCTTTGCAAGGCCCCAGGGAGAATGGCTCGCAGACGGTTTTCTGAAAAAAGTGGCAGAATCCGGCTGTCTTATGCTCCAGACAGGCGCAGAAAGCGGAAGCACTGCAATTCTCAGGCGCTTTAACAAAGGGTTTTCATCAGAGACCGCAGAGCGGGTAATCCGGGAAATTTCAGATGCCGGTATAAGGAATTATGTATACCTGCTGTTCGGTCTGCCCGGGGAAACAGAAATTGACAGGGATCTGACTCTGGAAATGATCAGAAGACTCAAAGGAAGCATTGACTACATCAACCTGTCAGTATTCAACCTGCCCGAGAAGTGCGAGCTGACCGACAGAGCAGCAGAATTCGGAATGATACCTGGAGAATACGACAGTAACTCGGATGTTCTCAGATTCTACCGTCCTTTCGTCAGTCTGGACGGAACAGATAACCGACGGGACGCAAGAGAATTCCTCAGAAGTGTTTTCAAGATTGATGCAACCGTTGTTCCTATGCTCCAGGCAACGCCTAAATGGTTTCGTGCCGGTCATATGGCTCTAATGGACAAAGCAAAGGTCTGATCAGCAGTTCTTCCAGCGGGTTAGTCTCGTGAGGGCGAACACTATTAAACCGGAAACCACGATACATGCAAGATTGACTGAAACACAGTGCCCCTGTCCAGCCTTTCGGTGGGAAGAAACACTTCAAACAGTTTCCTGTTAAAGCAGCCCCTCTTCAGTTAGGTATTCCAGGAGGAAAGCGGCGGCTTTTTCTCCCACCAGGGATGCCCCCGCCTCTGTCATGTGCATGCAGTCATAGAAATACTCTGAGCTGTGGGGAATCTCTGAGGCCAGATCATAAACCGCAACATCTTCCTGAACACAAACCTCGATGAGATCATGGTTCAGTGTCTCAAGCATAAGCCAGAAGACCGCTGCGGATATGGGTCTTTCAGACTCCTCCAGCCATTGGGTGGTTTCAAGAACACCCCTCCAGTGTTCGTTATCCTCATAAAGAAGGGGTTGTGTCATGAATACAGGCATAATACCCAGGGCGCGGCACTCTGATATTATCCTGTGAATGCGGGCGCGATAGAAATCCGGATCATCAAGCAGATCATGAAGGTCAGAGGGAAGAGGAAGATCTTCACCTTCCATGGGAACCTCACGGAAGTAGGGGTCCACATTCTGAGAAACCACGGGAGCCCCGTCGATATAAACTTTCTTTACCTTGTACAGAAGCTGCAGCACCATGCTTCCGGCAAAGAGTTCCTCTCTTGCTCCTGAATCTGGAAGCCTTTCCCCGTAACCGGCGCTTCCCTTGAGAAACGGACCCATATCATTAACTCCCACAAGAAACAGTGCCACATCAGGCCCTATCTCTGAAAGCACTTCCCTCACAAATATGGAATGGGTATCTGCAGAGTGCCTGGGAATGCCTCCATTTCCCACCCATGTTAACGGTTGTTCATCCCGAAGCCTGCTTTGAAGAATGCTGGACCAGGTAAGACTGTCGTCAAGGTAGTAGTTTGCAGTTGTACTTCCTCCCACAGTGACTATGGTCAGGTACTCATCCCATCGATCCGGCGGATCCTCACCGCGGAGGCCCCACATGTTGGTAGACAGCGTACCACCCGGGGTAACTCCCGGAAGGTCTACCTCAAGAGATGTGCGCTGATACGGCCGCAGTCCAAATCTGGGGTTAAAAATGCTTTTCGGCATAATTTCTCTTAAAACGGCTTCACCCAGAACAGTAGCGGCACACAGTGCGAGCACCATCACAGCAGTGCCAGCAAGAACAGTTCTGAGTTTTCTCGTGTCGAAAAGCGACGAAATCAGCAGACCGGGTGTAAAGGAAAGCATAAATGCGCCTGCTACAAAGCTTCTTCTCTCAAGCAATGGCAGAGGGAAGAGAAACCAGAAAAGGAAAAAGAGTAAAGGAGGAACTACCAGAAGAAGCCCAGCGGTAAAATCAGCAGTACGGGAGGAAACAGAAGAAAGCACTCTCCTCAGAATGTTTGAACCACAGAGCAACAAGACAGCAGCAAGAAAGGTCAAAACAAGAACGAGCATCACAAGACCCATTGGAGCAGACCATCTTCCAAGAATCTGTGCTCCTTCGCTTTGGGAAGTTATCAGAGAATAAAGCATCAGAAGAAGAGACAAGCAGGCGATCCCCGCCACTGACTTCATAAAAGCCCTGCTCACAGAATATCACTTGCCAGTTCAGCAAGCTTGCTGCGCTCTCCACGGACCAGATTGACATGGGCATAAATACTCTGCCCCTTCATTCTGCTCACCAGATATGCAAGGCCATTAGATCTGCTGTCCAGGTACGGGGTGTCAATCTGATAAATGTCTCCGGTAAAAACGAATTTGGTGTCTTCCCCGGCTCTGGTAATGATGGTTTTAACTTCGTGCGGAGTGAGATTCTGCGCCTCGTCTACAATGAAGAATACTTTGTTCAGGCTTCTGCCCCGGATATAGGCAAGCGGGGTGATAATGAGCTTTTCCGTGTCGACCATTTCCTTCACGAGTTCATATTCCCTGCTGTCTCTTGCATACCTGTTCCTTATTACCCCCAGATTGTCCCAGAGTGGCTGCATGTAGGGATCGAGCTTGGACTGTATGTCTCCCGGCAGAAAACCCATATCCCTGTTGGACAGTGGAACAACAGGACGGGCAAGATAGATTTGCCGATATCTCTTCCGGAGCTCAAGCGCTGAGGCAAGAGCAAGAAGTGTTTTCCCCGTTCCCGCTTTCCCGGTAAGCGTTACAAGCTTTATTTCCGGGTCAAGAAGTGCACTAAGAGCAAAAGCCTGCTCGGCATTTCTGGGATCAACCCCGTAGGCCCTCCACTTCATCACCCTGTGAAGCCGATTATCTGCTGGAGAATAGCAGGAAAGAGCACTTCTGCTTCCATTCTTGAGGATAAAGAACTGATTGGCAACGGGTTTGTCGGAAGTAGGTACCTGTTCAGGTTCGATGGAATAGGGCTGATCATAAAGAGCTGTGATGGCATCCGCAGAAACACCTTCAACGAGAGAGCTTCCCGTATAGAGATTATCAGGGCACTCAATCTTGTCTGTTCTGTAATCTTCCGCGGCGAGTCCCAGAGCGAGAGCTTTCATTCTCAGGTTGATGTCCTTGCTGATAAGAACCACATTCCCGGCCGGATTATCGGCCTTCAGTTCAGCAGCAACAGCAATAATTCTGTGGTCGGGGGTGTCTTCGGTGAACACTGAGTTAAGAGAAACCGCCCAGTTTCTCGCATGTCGTATCAGAAGCATGCCGCGATTTTCCCCCAGTGAAAGACCTTCCGCCGGCAAGCCTTCTTCTGCAAGAGAGTCAAGCTGTCGTATAAAGGACCTGGCAGAAAAATTGATGGAGTCATTACCCTTCTTGAAAGAATCCAGTTCCTCGAGCACAGTAATAGGGATAACAACATCGTGCTCCTGGAAGTGACTAAGACACAGGTAATCGTGAAGAACCACATTTGTATCAAGAACAAAGATGCTCTTTTTCCTCTTAGACATTCTCTCCACCTTCTCCCGGGGCAGTCAGGAGCTCGCCTGAAATAAAGCTTCTTTCCCCGCTTTCCGTAATCATAACCAGAGAGCCGCAGGTATCAACCCTACTGATGATGCCATGAATGGTTTCTGTTCCTGCAGTAAGGGTTACAGGCTTTCCTGAACACCACAGAATTTCCCGGAGATCCGCCGAAACAGATTCCAGGGGATTGTCCGCCCGGTTCTTCCATCCTGAATCAAATTCCCTGAGAAAATTCTTCAAAAGAGTTACAGGAGAAGGAGGGCTTCCGAATTCCCCCCACGACCCTGCCTGCAGGAATTTTCTGTTCGGAACAAATGGAGTTTCCGTAAGGTTAACTCCGATTCCCAGTACCAGCCAGCTTTCGGGAAATGAACCAGCCTCTGCAATAATCCCTGCAATCTTCTTCCCGCCGACAATCACATCGTTAGGCCATTTTATGAATGCCTGTATGCTGTTCCTTCTCAGAAGCCTGGCAAGCACCGCCGCTGCGTAAAGCGAGACACACGGGGCAAAGTGGATTGGAGGAGAAGGCTTCAACAGGAAACTGGCGTAAAAGCCACCGGCTGGTGACTGCCATTCTCTTCCGCTTCTTCCGCGCCCGGCAGTTTGACTGCCTGCAAGAACAACCGAGCGGTCAGGAATTGAGGAAAGCCTCTCCCTCACCCATTTCTGGGTTGAGACAACTGAATCTTCAGTGAATATGAGCCATGATTCCGCCCTGTATGGTTCAGTCATAATCACGATATATACAGTTCATGAATGCTCTTCGTCTATTGCACTTTTTCCACCGGAATTAGTATGATAGCGCTTGCGTTGAGCCGCTAGCTCAGTAGGTAGAGCATCTGACTTTTAATCAGAGGGTCGGGGGTTCGATCCCCCCGCGGCTCACCATCGCTGTTTTCAGCGATTGTGTCATTGACGGCTTTTGCCAAAATTGTTATGGTACCGCTCGCTTCTCAGCGACCCCATCGTCTAGTGGTTAGGACACTGGCCTTTCACGCCGGCAACACGGGTTCGAGCCCCGTTGGGGTCGCCAGCGATAACTCCCCACCTTCAAGTATGTCAAGAAGCCCCATCTGGAGGGCGTTCGAGGGTGTTCCAACACCCCCCTTTTTTCCACACGTGAGTCCAGAAGGAAACAGCACCTGGGCGATGTGATGTTTTTGCCTGTCTGAAGCGGTTTTCCAGTCACTTTCAAGGTGTTCCAACACTTTCACAGATTTTTCGAAGATTTTGGTCAATGGGATATCTGAGTCTCCTAATTTTCTGATCATGGACTGAACTTCTGCCAAGGTATTTTCCGCTCTTTGTTTTCCATCTTCGTAATCATTTCTATCCAGATCACCCATGACAAATTTCTCACGAAGAGCAACCTTTATATCTTCCTGCCTACTCCTCGTTGCATGCAGAATGAGAAGCTCTTCCTTTATCTCCTCCCGCAACTGTTCCTGCTTCTCATGCAGGTATTTGTTCCAGGACACAAAAATCTGCTTCTCGGTACGAACTCTTCCAATAACAGAAACAACGGCGTTATCGGCAACTCGAAGAGGAATGAACAATCCGACATTAGGGCATCCGGGATTGTGCCGTGGAAGATGATAATAACCGAAGTGTTTTCCGCTCTTACCCCGCTGATTGCTGGCAGTAAGAACCCGTTCGCATCCAGGGCAGCGCAAAACACCCTTCAAAGGGAAGCTCTTTATCTCCCTTGTGTGCGGTATGCGCTGACATGTGTCTCTTTTCTGCCGGTCAATAACCGCCTCGAACAGTGTCCTGGAAACAATACCCTTAAATTCAGTCTTAACAAACTCTCCGCTCTCTACCTCAATCATTCCCGCATAGACAGGGTTTTCAAAGATACGGTAAAAACTGTTCATTGTGATGGATTTGCCCGTTTTACGACTGGTTAATCCCTGCCCTGCTGCCCATTTGTAAACTGCATATACAGATGTATCACCGCGAGCGACTCTTCTGAAGGCTTCTTGAATAATTGGAGCTCTAACAGGATCAATCTCAACGGTAGATCCTCTTGGTCTATTGGTGTCCCTTACATTGATGTACCCAACTGGAGCTTTGCTGGTCAGTCTTCCCCTCTTTCGAACTTCAATACCTGATTCCTTTGCCCGCACAGATTTCAAGTCAGACTCAAACTGAGCGAAGGCTGCCTGGGTTGTATCAGTAAGTTGATGAACTGGAGAGTTGCCCCGTTGCGTATTCGGTGAAAGAAGTTCTATCCCAATGTTCTGCAGAACCTTCTTGTAGTAAAGGTACTGCATAGTGTCTCTGAAAATTCTGGACGTGTCGTACACAACCACGGCGGCTAATTTGTGTGCGTTCCTTTTACAGAAGGTAATCATTTCTTGAAAGGAAGGACGCTTATCTGTTCTGCCGGTCACGCCGGGTTCAACGAAGAGCCTCAACACCTTCATATTGTTACTCTGGCAGTATCTGCTGCAAACCTTGTTCTGATCATCAAGGCTATTCCCGAACTCAGCCTGTCTGGTTGTGCTTACCCTGGTGTAAATAACCGAGTTAAGAGGCTTGGCCAGCTCAGCTTTCTTCTTTGCCTTCTTAAAAAGATCAAGCGGTTCAACAGGTTTGCCAGCATCGTTCATATTTATCTTCCTCACTAATACAACAACACCATTGATTCTAATGAAAGAGCACTCAGGCTTTTTGTGGCTTTTTCAATGTCAGAAGCCCATGAAGAATCTTATCAGGTAGTTGGATGTTTCCCTTTTTATCACATCTGAAGCCATTGGGAAAAAGTGCATTTGCGAAACTTTTTCTAGCATCATTATTGGCCATGTTCCAAGGAAGATCAAGATGATCCAGTGCCCACACAGCACGTAAAGCAAGATGTTCCAGAGGCACATTCTTATCATCCAATTCCACTAATTCAGCTTTAATTAGGGCTATTCTCTTCGCCTCCTTTTCTTTCATGCGGTTGAACTCATTGTCGCTGATCTTACTCAAGGCATACTTCTCTAAAAGTCCGTCCAGTAGATCCTGAGCCTGTTCCAGTTCTCGCTCAAGGATTCTCTTTTCATCTTTAAGCCACTTGCGGGTTTCTTCCTGACGGTCAAAAGCAACAAGCTCCATTAGCTCAATCAGCACATCCTCAGATTGGAGTTTCCCCAATGTTTTCTCAAAGGCTGCATCCGCCTTTTCTAATGGGATGTAGATTCCAGCATCCTTGCAGCCTCGTTCGTGCCTGTGGTTATGGTAATAGCTGTAACCCTTCTTTTTGCCAGTTGGTGTGCTGGCACTAAGCCTCTTTCCACAGCCAGGACAACAGATTACACCCTTCAAAGGATAGAGTGGAATTGCCTTGTCTTTGGAAACAGAACGAACAATGCCGCCCGTTGCTTTTTTGAATGACTTCTCGAAAAGCTCTCTTGATATGATACCTTTGAATTCCAGTTCATATGTGCCTATGCGTTCATCGTATCCTATCCCTGCATAGACTGGGTTAGTGAAAATCTTGTAGAAAGCATTGTCACTAAGCGGCTGACCTGTATATCGGTTTACAAGCCCTTGCCTGTCGGCCCATTTCTTAATCTGAGCTCTGGATAGGTTGGTATAGACATACATACGTAAAGCTTCTGCAATGATAGGCGCAGCAACAGGATCATGCTTAACTATCATTCCACGTGTTCTGTTTTGATCGCGTTCATACAAAAAACCAGTAGGGACTTTGCCGGTAAATTTGCCATGTTTCTTTGCTGTAACAGCAGAGTCTAGTGCAGTCTCAATAATTTGCTCTCGTTCTCTCTGTGCCTCGGCGGCGTGCTGTACCTCGTCTGCATCCGGTCTTACCTTAAATTCATAGTTTGGAGATAGAACGCGAATACCTAAATCAGCGAGTGATTTTCTATAGTCCAAATGTAAGCGTGCATCTCTGAAAAATCTCTTAGCGTTATAAATAACTACAGCTCTTATATTTGCGGCGTTCTTCTGACAATATTCATACATTTCCAGAAAAGAGGCCCTCTGGTCAGTGCCTCCGCTTCCTCCACCCTCTTTAAATTTCTTTAAAACTTCAAGGCTAAGCTCTTTGCAGAACTCCTCAAGAACAGCATCCTGGTTAATTAAACTGAATCCTTCTTTGGCTTGTTTCGGCAGAGAGACTCTAGTGTAAATCACAGCATTGGGAGGCTTAACTGGCTCTTCTATTTCTTTCTTCTTTTTTAGCTCTGCCAATCCGTGAATGGGTCGAACTTTCCCGCCAGGTCTTGCCATTTAATGTCCTTCCAATTAACATTTATTCGGGTTAAGTATCTCTTTCCTCGTCACCGCTGTCTAGAACTCTATATCTTAACTGGTAACCAGATGTTTCAAGCAGTCCGTTTATATGATCTACAATACGCCCAGTTGCAATGTAGTCATTTCTAACAATATTTCTCGTAATGTTCAGCACAGATTCCAGGAATGTTATTACCGACGCTAATTCCTCATCAGATAGCCCAATTTCGTGCTTCTGAAGCAAGACTCTGCAAGCAGTAAAATGCGTATTTTCCATCACAATCCAATTCCGTAAGTTTCTCGATCCCTCCATTAGACAAGAAAGATAAGCAATGCTCTCTTCTGAAGGAAGAAGCAGGCTGTCCATACCGCTTTTACCATGTGATGACAGAAAACATATGTGAATGTGAGTAAGCTTCATTGATGATCTTGATGGCAAGAATACTCCTCCAGATGTCCCCATTTTTTGGAAGAATCCCTGATTTCGTGTACACTTAATAAGGGAGGTAAGAATTTTGCCTTCGATGAAGAAATCACTTCGAAAGGAAAGAAGAAATGAAAATGAAAAAAGAAGCCCTCAACATTGCTCTTGAGGACACTTCAATGAAGTTCCAGACAGATGCTGTTAAAGCACTCCACTTCAACGTGGTGTACCGGCAGGCTATCGAAACGATACTCATCGACAGAATGGCGCTCTGCAAAATTAGGGAACTTGTCTACAAAATGGACACTGAGGATACTGACGATGTAAGCCTTTCCCTAATGCTCATCAGGGATCTACTTAGGGAATCTCTCAGTTATGGGAGCTTGGTCTTTACCGGCCTCGACACACAAGGTAATCCCTTCTCTATCAACCATCTTGAAGAACTTCTGTCCTTTCTTCAAGTTTCTTTTAAAAATTACAAACAGCTCGGATTGAAACCAAATTCTGAAACACCAAATACTGAGGAGTAGGAAATGGTCCATCGAACTGATCTTAAACCACTGCCCAAGCGGCTTCCCGTGTTTCCATATGCTCTTGCCATGAAGGCGTACGCTTTCGCAATGAAGCCTTTTAAGAGAGCAATGGAAAACCTGCTGATCCTTGGCCTGGAAACTCCCAGACAAGAAGTTGAAAGCCATACCATTTTCTGGGACATTTTGGAGAGCATGTATTATAAGTACAGCATAGAAGGCCGGCGATTATCAAGGGATTACGAATTCACAAAAGCACAGCTGAATGATCTGGGTATTGATCCGTTCTACACCTGGATAAAGGAAAAAGAGAATCCATCAGCTTCATATGCATCTGCATTCACCCAGGATGTTATTGACGAGATGCAGAACTTCCGGTTGAGACAGATTGTCAGTGTTCTCCTGAGACTGGAAGAAGCCCCCGAAAAGATCCTTGGTGTTCTTCAGCAGCAGGGATTCACAAACTGGAGAATTGAGCACATAAACTTCTACAACAAATTCTTCTGGAAGGTAGATGAGATGAAGAATGAAGACTGGCTCAACTACTTCTTCATCTCAAATCCATACATTTACGGTGGTACAGATGATGACGGAATCGAGTGGTGTGCCAATCCGCACTTCTCCTACCTTAAAGAAATGGTTACAATGCAGAATGCTGAGATGCTGAGATACAAGTGCAGACTTCCCTTGAACTCTTCCATGAATGAAATTGATAAGGACATAAGGATCTCTCTCGGATTGACCATAAGGGAAATACTCAGCCAGAACGATTACAAAAGCGCGGCAAAACTGATTGGGCCATATGCACGACTGACGGCCATACAAGGCAATAGCAAAACTGATGAAAATAGTACTGCTTTAAAAGAATCGCTGGAACGCATTACCATTTTAGCCTCTCCTGCAACTGCAAGGAGGCTCGGGGTAAACATGGCTGATCTCGGAGTTCATGAGCCGATGAGTATTGATCAGATCCAGGGCACGATCTCTGATCCAAGGGATACTGGTCGAAACATACATTTGAATAAAGATGGGACATTTCGGAAACAGGAACAAAGCTGACTCAATGGCTCCCTCTTGAAGGAGCCTCCAAAGAACACAGGTTATCGGTGATTTAAGCCCTGGTATGCCCCAGAAAGGAAAGATCCCAGATGGAAGTCATCATTCCGACAGAAACCGCTTTCTCCCTCATCCTACGCCGGTAATCGGGGCTGAAATGGAAACAACGGCATGATTGTGTCCTTCCATGCAGCAGGTCATCGGTTCTGGGGAACCAGGTTCTTCCGCATTCACAATAACATTTCACCCGTTTCCTGCCTTTGGAGTCCAGCCATGGATGCCCCACCACATAAATTCTTCCCTGCATCATCCCTGGAACAATTCTCGGTGAACAGCCGCAGCTCTTTGACAGACCTTGGAGCAGATTGCTTACAAGAACCAGTTTCTCTCTTCCACAGGCACATCTGCAGAGCACAGCCCCTTTACGGGTATGCGGGTTCTCCTCTAGAACGGTCCACTTCCCGAAGACGGCTCCGGGCTTAATCTTATCACAGCTGCAACGTGAAGAACAACCACAGCTGGATGATCTTCCCGAGGTAAGGTTCTGTATCAGAACTTCTCTTTCGGTGCCGCATTCACAACAGCAGAGAATCTTTCCATGGCGTCTGTGTGGATTCTCTCCGACAACAACCCATTTCCCGAAGGAAGAGCCAGGCTCAATGCTTTCTTGAATAATGTTTACGGTTGCTCTGCTTTCCACAATGACACCTCCTTTCTATAAGTATACATTTTTCAAGTGGTGCACAAAACGAATCAGCTTTCTGCCCTGTTTACTGAAGCTTCTTATGTATATCGTAGAGGCTGACACCCTGATGAGAAAAAATCTTTTTCCTGTTGATTTGATATAGAAACGGAATTGATTGCATGTTTGAAAACACCTTCAGAAGCTTGGATGATGTGTTACGCCAGGAAGCTGGCTGCACCACAGAACTGGACTACACTGAGCAATCCTCCTGGATGCTCTTCCTGAAGTATCTGGATGCCCTTGAGGATGAAAGGCAGATGGAGGCTGATCTTCGAGGTCAGACATATCAGCGGATCATATCCGAGAAGTATCGCTGGTCCAACTGGGCTGCACCCAAACTGCCAGATGGAAGCTTTGACCATTCCAATGCACTGATAGGTGATGACCTCATTGAATTCGTTAACCTGAAGCTGTTCCCGTATCTCAAGGGGTTCAAGGAACGTGCCAGCAGTTCAAGCACCATTGAATACAAGATCGGTGAAATCTTCGGTGAGATTACGAACAGGTTCCAAAGCGGGTATTCGTTAAGAGACGCTCTGGAGCTGATCGACGCTCTTCAATTCAGAACCCAGAAGCAGAAGCATGAGCTCAGCCAGCTCTACGAAGAGAAAATCAGGAGAATGGGTAACGCCGGACGTAATGGCGGTGAGTATTACACCCCCAGACCTCTTATCAGAGCCATGGTACGGGTTATTGCTCCACGGGTGGGTGAAACCATTTATGACGGAGCTTGTGGCTCAGCAGGCTTTCTTTGCGAGGCTCACGACTATCTCAGGCATGGGAAGAAGAATCTTACAACTACTGACCTTGATGTTATCGAGAAGAAAACCTTTTTCGGCAAAGAAAAGAAACCGCTTGCATACATTATAGGAATCATGAATATGATCCTGCATGGGATTGATGCACCAGACATCATTCATACGAACACCCTGTCAGAGAACCTGGCTGACATTCAGGAGAAAGACCGTTACGACATTATCCTGGCCAATCCCCCCTTCGGAGGCAAAGAACGCAAGGAGGTTCAGCAGAACTTCCCGATCCGTACCGGAGAGACTGCATTTCTTTTCCTGCAGCATTTCATCAAGATGCTCAGAGCAGGGGGGCGAGCAGCAGTCGTAATCAAGAACACGTTTCTGTCCAATACTGACAATGCTTCTGTAAGCCTTCGGAAATTGCTTCTGGAGAGCTGCAATCTTTACACCATTCTCGATTGCCCAGGAGGAACCTTTCAGGGAGCTGGAGTGAAGACAGTTGTTCTTTTCTTTGAGAAGGGCTCCCCGACAAGGAAGATGTGGTATTACCAGCTTGATCTGGGTCGTACCCTCGGAAAGACCAACCCTCTCAATGATGAGGATCTTAAAGAATTCATTGAACTGCAGAAAACCAATGCAACATCACCGAAGAGCTGGACATTTGATGCACTATCTGTAAACCAGGAAACCTTTGATCTCTCCGTGAAGAATCCCGACGGAGGCGAAGAAGTTGTTCACAGAAGCCCCGTGGACATCCTGGATGAGATAGCTACACTGGATGCTGAGAGCGCAAAGGTGCTTGAGAAGATCAGGGAGTTGTTGTGAAGAAGGGGTGGGAGGTAAAAAGACTCGGTGATCTTAGTAGGGTCATTGCGGGTCAGTCACCTCAAGGGAGTTTCTATAACACCGATGGATTTGGAATGCCTTTTTATCAGGGCAAGAAAAACTTCAGTGAACGGCTTATAGGATCACCTAATACCTGGACTACCCAAGTAACCAAGGTAGCACAACCAGGAGACATCCTAATGTCAGTGCGTGCTCCAGTCGGGCCGGTTAACCTTACTGATAGAGAAATCTGCATAGGGCGGGGCTTAGCAGCAATCAGAAATGGAAGAAACCTCAATAGGGACTTCTTATTCTATCAACTCCGATTTCTTGAACCATCAATTTCTGGCAGAGACGGAGCTGTTTTCCCTTCAATTAACAAATCTGAGGTTGAATCACTTCAGATAGTAACCCCCCCTCTCCCCGAGCAGCATCGCATCGTCCGCATCCTTGATGAAGCCTTTGAAAGCATTGCCAAGGCAAAGGCCAATGCAGAAAAGAATCTTCAGAATGCCAGGGAGCTTTTCGAGAGCCATCTCAATCAGGTCTTCACTCAGCGAGGCGAGGGGTGGGTGGAAATGAGCTTAAACCAAGCGACTAATGGGATATTCACTGGTCCCTTCGGTTCTCTCCTTCATAAAAGTGACTACATTGAGAATGGAATTCCATTAGTGAATCCAGCTCACATCACAGAAGTCGGGATTGTGCCTGATCTATGCAAAACTGTTTCCAAAGAAACAGCCTCGCGCCTCGGTAACTACATCATGCACGATGGCGACATTGTTATTGGAAGACGGGGAGAAATGGGACGATGCGCCCTAGTGACTGCAGTAGAGGATGGGTGGCTGTGTGGAACTGGCAGCTTTGTCATCAAGCCTTCAAGCCTTTGCGATGCTCGCTACCTTGTAAGATTCTTACGCTCAGAAGGTTGCAAAGCCAGGCTAGAGAAAATAGCAAATGGAACAGTGATGCCAAATTTGAGCAATACTGAATTAGGCAATCTGTTTCTCGATTTGCCACCATTCGATTGCCAGAAAACTATCGTCCAAGAAATCGACGACCTCCACAAAGAAACCCAGTGCCTTGCTCAACTCTATGAAAGGAAGGTTGCGGCATTAGAGTCATTGAAGATGTCCCTTCTATACAAGGCTTTTAACGGAACACAATAAGAGGTAATGACTATGAGCAAAACCGATCACAAGATTGATGCTAAAGACCGCAACGTCTTCGATGTGCTAAACGACCAAAAATACGAGGTCGACTATTTCCAACGCGAATACTGTTGGGAGAAGAAGAACATCGAACAGCTTGTCACCGACTTAACCTCGACGTTTCTCAATGCTTACACGGAAAATGACCCGCGTACATCCGTTGCGCACTACAACAATTATTACCTCGGGCCATTCGTCATCAGTAGCAAAGATGGCGTGAAGCATATCATTGATGGCCAGCAACGCCTCACATCTCTGACACTGTTCCTCATTTTTCTCAACAACTTGCAAAAGGAACTCGGCGAGAAGGAATCCATCGAGCCGCTGGTGTTCTCCGATAAATGGGGCCAAAAATCGTTCAATATCAAAGTGGTAGAACGGGAGAAATGTCTGGAGAAACTATTTCTTGAAGGTAGCTATGAAGTCCAGCCCGATGACGACGAATCAACCAAAAATATGGTAAACCGCTACTCAGACATAGGAGAAGCCTTCCCGGAAGAAATCAAAGGGAAGGCCTTCCCATACTTTCTCGACTGGCTAAAATACGATGTCATACTCGTAGAGATTACGGCCTACTCGGAAGACAACGCCTACACGATATTCGAATCAATGAACGACCGAGGGCTAAACCTGACATCGACTGAATTGCTTAAGGGCTATATCCTTTCCAAATTGAAAGAGGAAAATGATCGGGAAAAGACGAATCTGTTTTGGAAAAACTCCATTCAGAAACTCCATAGCTACAGCAAGGATGAGGATCATAAGTTCTTCCAAGCGTGGTTGCGAAGCCAATACGCAGACACCATCCGCCAAGGTAAAGTAGGCTCATTAAACGAAGACTTCGAGAAGATCGGAACGCGCTTCCACCTTTGGGTTCGCGCCAACCCGATGAAATTGGGTCTGGAAAGGGAGTCGTCGAGTGAGTTCCGTACGCTAGTGAACAACGAAATGAAGTATTACCTTCGGGCTTATCTGGACATTCTCGACGCGCAGAAGGAGGAAAAACCAGGTTGGGAACAGGTTTTCTACCATTCCAACTGGGGAATTGCAGACTCACTCGCTTATCCGTTGATGCTTGCGCCTTTGAAATCGACGGACTCAACCGAGGTGACTCGACAGAAAATCATCGAGGTCGCCCGCTTTATGGAAGCTTTTGCGGTGAGGCGCTCGATTAACTTTAAGAACTTTGGTGCAAGTTCTATCCGATACACAATGTATTCCCTGGTGAAGGAACTTCGTGGCATGAATATAGATGCCCTACAGGATCTCTTGAAGGCAAAGCTCTCAGAAATGCCGGAGAAATGGGACGGTATCTCCGAGTTTAGACTTCACAAAATGAATCGAAGATTTGTGAAGTTCCTACTGTCCCGTTTTACTGGGTTCATCGAGCAGCAATCCGGATCTTCGACTAGTTTTTCTACCTACTTTGTGAGCCCTGGAACAAAACCTTTTGAAGTCGAGCACATCTGGGCTGACAAGTTTAATGAACACCGCGATGAGTTCGAGCAACAGCACGAGTTCGATAACTACCGCAACCGTATCGGCGATTTGGTTTTGCTTCCTAAAGGTACGAATCAGTCTTACAATGCGATGCCCTACATAGATAAGCTTGAACATTACCTCAAGGAAAACCTATTGGTAAAGTCTCTTCACCCGAAAACCTACAAGAACAATCCTAACTTTGTCGGAATGGCGCGAAGACTCGGACTTAAGTTTATAGCGCATACCAAGTTCACTAAGACAGACATCGATGAGAGGCAGGCCCTACTTAAAAGCATTTGTGAAGCAATTTGGGATGCAGGCGGGAAGACTGATACTCAATGAACGAAGCCGAAACCCGCGCAGAGCACATAGATCCGGCACTGGCTGATGCAGGCTGGGGTGTAACTGAAGGCAGTCGTATACGCCGTGAATATCCTATAACCCTCGGGCGCATTGAAAACAGCGGTCGCCGGGGAAAAGCTCTTTCTGCAGATTATGTATTGGAGTACCGCAACACAAAACTTGCAGTGGTTGAGGCCAAAGCATGGAACAGTCCTCTGACTGAAGGAGTGGGACAGGCCAAGGATTATGCTGAAAAGCTCTCAATCCGGTTCACATATGCCTCTAACGGGCGTGGCTTCTACGGTATCGACATGGAGACCGGGAAAGAAGGTGAACTTGACCGATTCCCTTCTCCTGAAGAGTTATGGCAGAAGACCTTTCTGACCATGAATACCTGGCGTGATCGCTTCTCAGCAGTACCCTTTGAAGACCGTGGAGGTTACTTCCAGACACGTTACTATCAGGACATCGCCATCACCCGTGTAATGGAAGCCATTGCAGACCAGAAAAACCGTATTCTCCTTACTTTGGCCACTGGTACCGGAAAAACCTTCATTGCCTTCCAGATAGCCTGGAAGCTGTTTCACAGCCGATGGAATCTTACAGACTGGAAGAAGGAAAGAGAGCCTTCAAGAAGACCGCGAATCCTTTTCCTGGCAGACCGGAACATTCTTGCGGATCAAGCCTTCAATGCCTTCTCCGCATTTCCGGAAGACGCCTTGGTTCGAATAGCTCCTGATGAGATTCGCAGAAAAGGCCGGGTGCCCACAAACGGCAGTATCTTCTTCACTATCTTCCAGACCTTCATGTCAGGACCTCCTGATGAAGAAGGACATCCCTCTCCATACTTCGGAGAATATCCAAGAGACTTCTTCGACTTCATTGTTATTGATGAATGCCACCGTGGAGGAGCCAATGACGAGAGCAACTGGCGGGGCATCATGGATTATTTTTCCTCAGCAGTTCAGCTTGGTTTGACTGCCACACCGAAGCGTAAGGATAATGTTGACACATACAGATACTTCGGAGATCCGGTTTACATCTATTCCCTTAAGGAAGGCATCAATGACGGTTTTCTGACTCCGTTCCGGGTAAAGCAGATTTCCACTACTCTTGATGAGTATGTCTATACTTCGGACGATATGCTTATTGAGGGAGAGATCGAAACTGGAAAGTTGTACGTTGAGCCTGACTTCAACAGGATCATTGAGATCAGGGAACGAGAGAAGAAACGTGTAGAGATTTTCATGTCTCTTATTAATCAGAGGCAAAAGACACTGGTGTTCTGCGCCAACCAGGCACATGCCCTGGCAATTCGTGATCTGATCAACCAATGTAAAACCAGTAAGGATCCCAATTACTGCCACCGTGTTACTGCCGATGATGGAAACCTGGGAGAACAGCATCTGAGGGATTTCCAGGACAATGAGAAGACAATCCCGACCATTCTGACCACATCCCAGAAGCTTTCTACCGGCGTTGATGCGAGAAACATCAGGAATATCGTTTTTCTGAGATCAATCAATTCGATCATCGAGTTCAAGCAGATCATCGGACGAGGTACAAGACTCTATGACGGCAAGGAATACTTCACAATCTATGATTTCGTGAAAGCGCACCTGAATTTTCTTGACCCGGAATGGGACGGTGAACCTCTAGAACCCGAACCACCTAAATATCCTACAGAGATCCCAGAACCACAGGAGCCCAATGTTACCAAAGAGGATGACAGTGAACCGAGGAGAAGACAGAGAATAAGGATCAAGCTTGCTGATGGTAAGGAAAGGACCATACAACACATGATTTCCACTTCCTTCTGGAGCCCCGGTGGTAAACCAATTTCAGCAAGTGAATTCGTGGAAAACCTCTATGGCGATCTTCCTGATCTTTTCAAAAACGAGAGCGAATTACGAAGACTCTGGAGCAGACCAGACACACGCAGGAAACTCCTTGCAGGACTTGAGGAAAAGGGCTACGGGAAAGAACAACTGAAGGAACTGAGCAAGGTCATCAATGCTGAGGACAGTGACCTGTACGATGTGCTGACATACATAGCCTATGCAGAGCCTCCCATTTCAAGAAAAGAACGAGTAGACACCCACAGGGAAGAGATATTCTCAGATTGTACCGACAAGCAGCAGGATTTCCTTTCCTTTGTTCTAAAGCAATACATCAGCCAGGGTGTTGATGAACTGGACGATCAGAAGCTTCCAGATCTAATAGAACTGAAGTATCATGCTCTTGCTGATGCTGTTGAGGTTTTGGGCAAAGTGGAGTTAATCAGACAAGTATTTGTCGGTTTTCAAAAACACCTTTATCAACCAAGCCTCAATGCTCATCAATGAAAAATGCCAAGCAAGAGATGATAGAGTCTTACAGCAACAGAATTGTTGGATCGCGAGTTTTTGAGGCAATTGCCTTTATCTTCACTCTGCACCGTCGCATATACTTTCATTTCAAGCTACGCAAACTTGTCGGAACAATAAAAAACAGCAAACGCATACTCAAAGCAGAGCTTGTGAAAGCAAAGAATCGCAGGGATAACGAAAGACTAGAACTCATCCGCATTGGTCTGTATCTATGCATCATGCAAAAAGATTTGTCATTACTTCATTCCCGGCTAGTCATGGCACTCAATCCAGAAGTGAAAGAAGTATACGCAAAGCAAATTGCGCTGATCCTTTTCGAATTCATACAGGATCAACCCAAGCTATTCGGTAGGAGTTACCGAGACATCATTTATAAGCTCCCAGACCATGAGAAGAAAATTGATCTGTTAAAAATACTTGGGATGGAAACTAGCTTGATCAAGAAAGAGCGTGGCGGGCTTCTGAAAGAGATCCGCATAAATCTTGCAGCGCACAGAGACTGTAATGGGGAAAAACAGTTACAGGTGATAGAGAAATTGGATTTCGTGGAGATGCATCGTTTATCAATGCAGCTTTATTCTATACTAGGTCGCTATCTTAATCTCCTAACTCAAGTTGTTCTTGAACTTCATGAAAAGAAACAAGACTCATATTAGTAATTTCTCCATTCCATCACAAGTTCATTGATTTCACGCGTTCTTCATTTTCCATTCTTTGTAGTTCTGCAGGTCGTTCTCAATCATTGCCAAGCATGCTCCCACGATAAGAGCATCATCCACATACCCGATGATAGGAATGGGATCTGGGATAAGATCAACAGGACTAAGCACATAAAGGAGAGCTGTCACAACCGCAGCAATCGACCACCAGGGAATCTCTCTGTATGTCCCCTTGAAATAGTCGTTGACCAATGAAAAAAGAAGTTTCACATCCTCAAGGAATTTGCGCAAAGGGTTATCTCCAGACACAATTTCCAGTATCTCTGAGTGCTTCTCTAATACCTTCTGCAGATCACTTTGAGTAATCTTCCTGGCTCCTTGCCGGATCTGCTTTTCTGCCTGCTTCTCTGTAAACTTTCCCATAATTCTCCTTTCAAATTGCTCCATCACAGGTTCCCTGCTGAACTTCTGAGAATTCCTCCAATGTAAAAGCCGGCCTACTCAGTTTTCGCTTTTCAGCCGGCTTCCCGGTTTAGAATGATGTCTTGATCCCTGCCCATGTATTCTGTGAAAACGCCTGGGAACCAAAGGACCCAATGGCTGTAATCATGAACTCATAATTTGAGGGGATCGGGTCTCCACCAATCGAGTTGAACCTGAAGCTGTGACCGTTGTTGTCGGTATCAATGGCGATGTTAGGGAACCCATTGTCACTCATCTCAGTATTCTGAATGATCCAGAATGACTGGGTAAGCGCAACATTGAAGTCCACTACAAGCGATTCCCCTGTAACAACAGTTACAGTCTCAGATCCACGGAAGACAGTAGGACCATCGATCGTCCCAAGGTAAACCTGTATCTCGGTCTGGTATGTATCCCAGTAAAGATCGTCCTCACCAAACCATACCTTTACCTGGCTGAGTGTCCCGGGTTCATCGAGTTCGAAGAAGGTACCGCGGTATGTAGCATTGAATTGCTCACCGTCCACCTCGTTGTCATGGAAGTAAAGAGAATCCTGACCGAACATCATCGAAACCAGAATCACAAGAACAAATATCGCTTTCATGATAATCTCCTTTGTTTGCAAGGAAGCTGTCTAGGGCATATATCTTGATGGACTTCGCCGTTCTCTTGCTGGCTCTGTTCTTTCTGTAACCGCAATTTAGAACAATACCGCTCGCATTTGAACGCTTCTTTCCTTGTAATGACTTGCGGTACTTGCGATTGCGCACTGGTCTACCTACAATCCGTTAAGCAAGATTAAGCAGCTGGTTAGTAGGATCAGATTGAGCTCTGGACTGTTGTTCTCAGCATGAATGAATGGAATTGCGAAGGATGTAGTGGATAGAAGAGGAGTGCCACACTCCCCCCTTCTTAGCAGGAATCTTTCGCCGGTTCAAAGATTTGGCTATGAAGCGGATACTGAAGCCTTTCTTCCGAAGCCGATAAATTCTCCGGACAATCTTCTGTTCATCAGAATCAGCGACAAGCTTCTTGCCTTCCTTGCGATAGCCGTATGGAGTTGGTGAATAGGCATCAAGGTTGGACTTCTTATGCTGCAGGATAGCAGAGGTTCTTTCAGATATCTGATCCCGCTCAAATTCATTCAGGACAGCCATCAGCCGGAAGATCATCTTTCCTGAGGCACTTGTTGTGTCAATTCGTTCAGACAGGCTCACCAGATCTGCACCTGCAGCATCGAGCATTTCAGCAACCATCAGCGTGTCTTTGGTGCTTCTGGAGAGCCGGGAAAGGGAGTAGACCACCAGAGCAGCTTTCTCTTTACAGGCAATCTCCAGAGCGTTTTTAAGCCCTTCGCGTGCTCTGATGTTTTTTCCGGAGATTCCGGCGTCTTCTTCAATCTGTAAAACCTGAAAATCCAAAGCTTCAGCCCATGCTTCTATTTTGGCTCTCTGGGCTTCCAGGCTTACGCCTTCGCGCACCTGTTCATCAGTGCTGACACGCACGTAACCGATTACCTTGATGGTGATCACCCCCTTTCTTCTGTTCTTCAACACTCACTCAACTTCCTTAATCAAGAGATCTTTCTTTCCTGAAACCGAGATACTTATGCAGGAAATCGTCATTGACGGTGTTCATATGCGAGCGGTTGTGAGCACATTCATGAGATTTACATTTAGTCTCGTACCTCAGAAGGGTATTGTTAGCTGGCTACACTCCTCACTGTCTCCCACCGTGTAACGCTCTTCTTTGTGATCTTCGGAATGAAAGTCCTTCTGGGAAAGAATTTGGTGTACTCAAGAAGCTTCGGAGCCGGGCTGGTACTTATAGGGCACCAGCCCGTCATCTTGACCATGAGGGGCAGTGAGGTCCCTTAGCTGGCCTCCCTCATGTCCAAACGGATACAGTCCACGATCTCACCGAAGGCTTCGCAGGTGGTCGGCTTCAGGACGATCCTCGCACCGGGCCAGTTTACTGCTTTGGGTTCATGGAGGATCTTGGCAACGGCTTTGGCGTTGGTCTTGTTCAGGATGAGTTCCTTATCCGTTTCCTTGAACCGGAGGATGTACTTCTCCGCCTTCTGACCGGTCGCCATCTGCACCTTGTCCCGAATGACCTCGGAAATAGTAAGGGCCACAGACTTTCCATCGAAGTCCGCAGCCTTCAGGTAGCGGCTGGGGAACATCAGATCCACATGCATCTGTGGATTACTATCCTGCTTTGAGTTCTTCACTGTCATCAACTCCTTCGAAGTCTATTGTGTCATTGTCTGTAAATGCCCACGATGGGGCAGCGAGCTCCATTTCCACAGGCTCAAGCGCAGGCCAGATTCCTGTCTGGGTGCAATCCTTAACCTGTCTGAGCCAGCCTATGTACTCTTCCCTGGCTTTCTCCAGGGAGTCCTCATCAAGCCAGTAGAGACGGCAGGCATGGGGAGGCTCCTTCTCCACAGCGATGATGCCGCTTCGCAGGAGTATTCCTTTTCCTGAAGAGACAGAATAAGCTTCACGGTACATTGCCGCCTGGTGGAAGTATCCCATCGTCCATGCTTTCAGGGCGAATGCTCTCAGGTCTATGCTGCAGGTTGTCTTCAGATCGAGGATCGCCCCTTCGCAGGCAATCCAGTCAAGCCGCCCCTTGCAGGCGAGGCCAGTTGCCGGGTTGTTCCAGAACAGAGACACTTCGGAGTGACCCTGTTCCAGGAGTCTTGCCACTTCAGCAGTTTCCCTGACCGCGTTCCTTATGGCAAGGGCAGTGTTGTGCTCCGTATCCTTGAGAATGGACCGGCCCTGAAGGGAAGCTTCCTCAGCGAACTCCTGGTAAGCCTTGCCTCTTCGATCACCGGGCCAGAGTGCATAATCAAGCTGGAATCTCTCCGGCTCGAACACTGCTGTATGGGTAGCCCTGCCCAGGAGCATGGCAGATGTCTGTGAAGTCGGGTTCTTGAGTGCATGCTGGTAGTGAAGGGGGCTTGTGGCCATGTGCTTCAGCGTAGAGAAGTTTATCCCCTCAGCACCGGCGTAGTCAGAGAACCGCATTTTTACCCCCGGCGGCTTGGTACGGGGAACTGGTGTTCGGAGTGCCATTGATACATCTCCTTTCTGAGATTGATATTGACATTTCATATTGCAGTATTCTATATTTCTACTGTAATATTGATATACACAACAATGAATGGAGAACAATATGGATGCTACAGATTACTCTCTTGATGCAATGCTGAGGCACTGCGATCAACTGGTAACGTCTGGGAAAGAATCATTGACAAACGGTAAGGCATTGAAGACGGCGTGCAGAAGCCTTATCTCTCCCCTGGCTCCTGATCTACAGGCTGATGTCAGAAAGATAGATATAGAGAGCGCAATTAGCTCATTCAAGGGAAACAACCTCAAGATAAGCAAGGATACTATATCTAACTACAGTGGAAGGCTTAAGAAGGTCCTGGCTTCCTTTATTGAACAGGCAGGAAAACCGTTGGACATTCCTTCAGAAACAGAGCCGATTTCTGCTCCTGAAAGAACAGAGGTTAAAAGTGTAGAAATTGTTGAAGCATCTTCGCCGAAGAAGCCGACTTCATCTCATACCCTCAACATTCCTCTTCGCCCGGATTTTATGGCTCAACTCATCATTCCCTATGATATTAAGCACGTGGAAGTTAAGCGTATTCTGAAAGTGCTTGAAGCTCTTGCCATGAGCAATGATGAATTGGATTCATAAGCGCTGAAGAATAGGGGACTCATAAATCACTGAGATCCACGAGTCCCCTCTTTCTCTCCAGCTCTTCGGCAATTTCCTGAGGGGTTTCACCATTGCTGAAGCTTCCGGCAAGTTCAATCTCATCCAGACAGTCGTTGATGTCGATTCCGAATCTTTTCTGCAACACCATCTCCAGATCAGTCTTCCAGAGGGAGTAAAGCCTATCACTAACGGTATTACTTTCGGATCTTTTCATGCCGGTACATTCCCAAGTCTCTGCATGGAGACCCATTCAGAATCTTTTCCTGAACGACCAGGAACGTAGATGATGTGGTCCAGAAGACGCACTTCGATCTCCCTGGTTTTCTCGAAGATCTTCCTTGTAAGTGCGATGTCTTCCCGACTGGGTTCACAACAGCCTCCGGGGTGATTGTGGGCGATGATAAGCCCTGTGGCATTGGTCTCACACAGAAGGAATGTAAGGATCTTCCGGAGGTGAACGGTAGCCATGTTAACCGTGCCTTCTTCAAGCTTCAGAAACCCCAGGAAACGGTTGCTGCTGTCCAGAGCCACAGCATAAACAACCTCATAGGGTTCCTTCTTGAAGAAAGCCTCCAGGAGCCCTTGTGCGGCTTCGAAGTCTGTTACCCGGTCATCTGGGTATGAGGCTTTGCGTTTCCTCACTGAGACGCATCTTAGGCTCTTCTCTGCCACAATGTAGGTCCTGGATGCAACCGAGTCTCTCAAATCTGCTTCATTCATTGCTACTCCAATTTGAAAACCGGGCACAGAAATCGGTAATTCGGATTGAAGGATCAATCGCATTCCTTATCCATACCCGGTCTCAATTCTGATGTTCTGTCAGGCGACTTCTCTGTAAAGCTGATCCAGGAAGTAATCCCCTATAACTTCTTCATTGTGAAGGGCTGATCTCCCCCTGCCATAATGACTCAGTCTGTGGGTAATGCACTGCATAAGATCCCATGCTGTTTTTGCTCCACCAAGAAGCTTGTTGATGTGACCCCATTCCCCGTTGGGAAGATCAGTCTCATTTGCAACCCTGCAGATCAGATCAGTTGTCAGAGGTATTTCATTGAGCCTGCTTACTCTTGGCAGTACATTCTTTACCTGGGCAACACCCGCTTCAAGATGATCCAATGCCTGGGCAACGCAAAGCTCTTCGCTCGCTGTGTGCCTGAGCGTGTATGATGAGAACAGTTTCGGGGAAACAAGACCATTGGTGCAGGAGAGGACATAGCCCATAAGAACCATCCTGAACTGGCACGAGCCGTCATAACTGTTCTCCACCCTGAGCCCGAGGCTCAATGTATCTCCAACTTCAGGAGCAGCAACAGACACATCGGATCTGTACATCTTGGCCCAGTATCTACCGGTCCAAACTTCTCTGTGAGGTGTCCAGGAAATGATGCTTTCATCAAGGATCTTCTGTGTAACCTCTTCAACCCGGGAGTTTGAGATTAGATTGTATGAGGCACTGTGGATGTTGATACACTCCCATTCGCCTTCATCGTTCAGAATCTCGATTCCACGGTGTGTAACTGATGCTCCGTTTACCTTAACTTTCGCCAGTCTCACTTCAGCGAGAGGTGAGCCGACATTCACTCTGGTTCTTTCGTTCTTTGACATAGTAATCCTTTCTCCGGATAAAGAAAAAGCCAGGCAACCCGAAATCGGGTTTCCCGGCGCAAAACTGGTAACAACAAATCAGAAAGCTTCAGGAATTCTTTTCTTGTTCTTCCTTCGCTCTTCTGTCGCAGATCACAGCAAGTACAATTGCTGCAAGAAGTGCGACGGCAGCTTCAACTACCTCGGGAGTTTTCTTCTTGGGCATACTATCCTCCAGGGAACACACGCCAAACAGAAATTCAGATCTATTTGTAAAGGAATGATCTAGGAGCCTACATTATATTTATAACGCAGGATGGATTGGTTTCACCGTATAGAATCTTGTTCTTCTCAACATTATCTCTCAGTGGATTGTCTAACTCCCTCATACAAATAGCTTTGGCCTTCAAGCCTCTTCCTTGAAAGAAATCAGAAATTAAAACCAGACGCTCCCTGATTGCACCAGGATACATAGACTCTGTTCAACAAGGTGAATCTCTTTGTTACATAGTTGAATCAGATTAAAGATGTCTGAATACAAACGATTGACTCAGTATAGATACATCACTATTCTTGATAAATTGTATTGTAACAGAATTGTATAGAGTCTGTATAATTATTGTTCAACGTAGTGAAAACAAGGAGAACTATGTCATTTTCAAAGAGAATGGGTTATGAGAGAGAAAAATCTATTCAGATTGAGTCTCTTGATGAAGCTCTTCGGACCAGTCTATTTAATATTGTTGCCGATTATTGCCTGACTAACTTAGGAAGTATTTACGAAGGATATGTTGAAACAGCTCAAAAACGGTTCAATCATATATGGACAAATTACTTCCGATTTCCAATCCACAACTCACCAGCGAATAAAGGTAGAGGGACTCGGATGCAGGAATCAACAGAGGTTATTTTCCAGTATGTAATGCAAGAGAAGTGGTATAAAGTATTTGACTTGATAGAGCACATCATCAACCAGTCTGATGCAGATTTAACCAATAAGCTGAATTCAGTTTTTGAAAGAGAGGTGGCTGGGTACAGAGTAATCGAGAAGTGCATAGTTCCCATTTCTAACGCAGAGCAAATAACTGCCATTGAGACTGCCTTGAACTCTTCATCACGTGATCCTCTAAAAGGTTCCAATGAGCACTTGATATCAGCTCTAAGATTACTATCCGATAGAACTGAACCAGACTATAGAAACTCTATCAAAGAATCAATTTCAGCAGTAGAAAGCGCATCATCAGTTATTGCTGGAGTATCTAAACCAAAATTGAGCGATGCTTTTTGTACTATCGAGAAAAGCGGAAATCTACATCCTGCGTTGAAAAAGGCTTTTGTTGCATTGTATGGGTGGACTTGCGATGAAGGCGGTATCAGACATGCACTAATGGAAGCATCGAACATTGATTTTGCCGATGCACAGTTCATGCTTGTTGCCTGTTCTTCCTTTATAAATTACTTAATCTTGAAAAATGCATAAGGTGATGCAAAGCATGACTGGTCGTTGTTTATGATGAGAAAGAGCGTTGAACCATAGCATGAACCAGACGCCTGTCAGGGATTAGGGCAGAGGTTAACGGCGCTGGTTACGCTGATTGTTAGACAGGGGACATATGGCACTTGACTCATACATTAAGAAGTTGTTGGGTTTCGACCCTGAGACAGATGATGAAAAGGTTAGAAATGATTGGGCAACAAGAACCAAGAATGTTTGTAAGCCATGTTGGGAGTTGAAATATTGCCCTTACGGTTATCTTATTGAGCAGTTCCCACCCCTATCTCCAACTAGAGAGGAAGCAGCGCAACACAATGAATTCCTTAAAAAGCAACTTGCTACAGGTGCCTATGATAAGGTAAAAACAGAAATGTTCTCCAGACAGGTAGCAGAATTTGACCCAAATGACTATCCTATATCCCATAACGAAAATGAACTTGAGAAATACTGCTCTATATACGGGCATATATGCCCCGTTTTTTTCTGTAATGAACCCTTTACAGAAACTGGTTCCATACGTTTAATCGGACGACACATTCCACGTGTAATAATGCTTCGTGTTGTAAGTGCGTATTCCGTTTAATTTGGCCAGTGGTTCCGGAGTTATCTGGCCAGCAGATTCCGGCCTAAAGTGGCCAGTGATTCCGGTGCAATTTGGCCACTTGAATTTCTCATTTCCCCAGTTCATCACTGTTGATCTCAAATTCTAATTATTTACGTTTTCTTCAGTCAACCCTGATGACATTCCTCTCATTGAATTCTCCGCTTGCAAGTTGATCTTGTAGGAGTTGTTAATCAGCCGGTCAATAATGGCATCTGCTATTGTTGGATCCTTGATCGTAGCATGCATTTTCTCTGGAGGGATCTGTGACGCAACAATCGTCGATTTGTGGTTGTATCGGTCTTCAAGGAGTTCAAGAATGACCAGGCTCTGCTGTTGATTGAGTTTCTCCAGTCCCCAGTCATCAAGCACTACCAAGTCAGTTTTGGACAGTGAATTCATCAGCCTGTCATAAGTCCCCAATTCTCTACTTGCCTCAATTTCTCTAAGGAAATTGGAGACACGTTTGTATATGGTTGAGTATCCCTGCAGACAGGCCTTATGAGCCAGTGCGCATGCAATCCAGGTTTTCCCTGCACCGGTGGGACCGGTGAGTATTATTCCCCGGTGATCATGGATCCACCGGCAAGATGCAAAGCCCATCATCAGAGATCGGTCAATTCCCCTTTCGACACTGTAGTTGATATCTTCCATGCATGCCTGGACTTTCAACCGAGCTTTCTTCAATCGGCTGGTCGTGCGACGGTTCGATCGGGTGATTGTTTCCCGATCAAGCATCATTCCCAACCGGTCTTCAAAAGCATACTTCAGTATGTCTTTCGTCTGCATCTGCTCCTCGTAACACGACGCCATCTCGTGCAGTTTCAGCTCTCTTAGCTGCTCCACAATCGGATACTTCAGCATTTTTGTTCACCTTCCCTCGCATAGAATTCTTCACCTCTGATGTTATTGTGCATTATTGGTTCATCCTCCTCTTCCACTCCGTCGAATAGACCGAGATCCAGTTGCTGCTGCAGTATCAACTTCACATCCTTAACCCGTAGTGAATTTTCTCGTAAAGCCATACCACAAGCTTTTTCCAGACGATCTTCTCCATACTTCCCGCTCAGTGTCATTACACCAAGAATCGCCCTGTAACCCTGGGCCGGATGCTCCTTGCGTCTCAGTATTGCCTCTGCTAATTCTGAGGTCTGACAGCCGACCCTGGCTGCCCACCTCATTATCTTTTCCGGTGTCATTTTCAAATGCTTCACATGATTCTCAGGCATATGCTTCATGTGGGTGCTGTAGCGACCCCTGCCCGTCAGTTCTCGCATATGGCTGGCGACTCGCTTTTCTCCGTTGAATACCTCAACGGTCGTGTATGTGATTCTGGCCGTCAGCTCCTTGCCACAGAGTTCATACGGAACACTGTATTTGTTGTAATCGATCTGGACATGGTAATCGATGTGTACTTTTACCTTCTTCCACTCCTCAAAGGTAAAACGCTCCGAGGGCAGAGGCTTAAGTAAAGGCTTATCCAGCTCATCAAATACACTTCTACGGCTACCTTCACGAACACTGAATGGCTTGTTGTTGATCTTTTCCAGCTCTTCAAAGATTGCTTCATTGATTTCTTCCAGGGAGAAAAACACCCTGTCCTGAAGCACAACAATTATCCAGCGCAGTACCTCCTGGACACCACGTTCTGCTCTAGGTTTGTCTTTAGGCTTCCTTACACGGGCCGGCATCACAACTGCTCCATAATGCCTGGCCATGTTCTCATAGGTTCGCTGAATATCTGGCTCGTAACGGCAGGGTCTCTTTACTCCGGTCTTCGGATTGTCCGGGGTCAATATCTCTGTTGCCCCGCCGTAAAATTCGAACATCCTTGTGTGAGAGCCAATCCAGTCCGGTAGCTGCATTGTGTGAGTGGCTTCAGCGTACAGGAGACCAGATACACCGAGAGCACTCACAAACACCGGCACCTGCTTAACTTTCCCTGTAAGAGGGTTCGTCAGAGGCAGGGTCGATCCTGCATAATCCACTTCGGTGTTGACTCCAGCCCTGTGTTCCTGGTGCATTGAAACATTCTTCTTCCTGCACCAGCGATTGTAATGCTCGCAAAACTGGCTGTACTGGTAACCATCCGTATTCTTGTCCTTGTATCTCAACCATAGCAGCATCAATGTCATACCTTTGCGCTGCATCTGTTTCCAGACACTCTCCCAGTTGGGTTGCTGCTTCCTGGAGGTTGAATGGTTGTCCCTCGGATAACAGATACGCTGAAGCAGGTTGTCATCAACCTCTTCTGGAAGCGGCCAGCTATAACCTGCGCCACTGATAGCCGTGCGAATCTTGCTGATGGTCGTGTGGGACATCTTGAATGCTCGAGCTATCTCGCGGTCGCTGTATTCAAGCTCATGATGGAGTCTGAGTATTTCTCTGATTCTTCTCAATTCAGTCCTCTTCCGTGACATTCGCACCTCCAGTTTTCACTGAAGATGCTAAATCTCGCTCGCTGCGAAACAGCAGTTTACTGAACTGAGTACTTTGAGAAATTCAGAGAAAAATAGGTGGCCAGATTAATCCGGAATCACTGGCCAGTTTGCTCCGGAATAAGTGGCCACATAACTCCGGAATGGGTGGCCAGTTTGGTCCGGATTATGCAGTAAGAAGAGATAACAGCCAATGTCAAATATGCGCAAAGCCGGTTCGAGATGATGAGCTTGAGTTTGATCACATTATTCCAATAAGTAAGGGTGGTAGTACTTGTGAGTCGAATCTTCGGGTTACATGTCGTGAATGTAATAGGAAGAAGAGAAATATTTTTGAACCTGGTGATTTGTAATAAGATAATATTTGGGACTTATATACTTAACTCCCTCGATGGCATAACTTAATAACAAGTAAGAACCTAGAATACTTGGAACTAGATAACTTTTCTGGGTAATCTGCCTAAATCAGGAAGATGGTTAATGTTGTCTTCCAATGATTCATTACCCCTTGTTCTCATCCAAATTTTGCCATTCGCTAGAAATGGATCTATGTAGTCTCCAATTTTCATACCTTCTAATGTGAATTTGACCGTAATTAACACTTCCCCCTTTTTTCTTAGTTGAAGAGCCTCCTCCAAGGAAATATCAAAATCGCTTCCGAAAGAAGTGTCGAGAAACAAAGGCTTAACTCGGACTCCTTCATTGCTCCCTTTCGTATCAGTAAATCGATGCGTAACTATAAATCCCATCGGAATTATTCCCTCTACAGCGTCCCTTGCTATTCCATCCAAGAAAGGAGTTTTCATTACTTTCTTCTTCCATTTTTGTGCTTGAGTTTACTTACTTGCAATTTCAAGACCTCAGTGTCTTCTAGTTCTTCCTTTTATGTCGGTCCCATTATTCCTTGTAAGCCTATAAGCAGAAACTCTTACTTGTGGCTTAGTATCGAGTTCGTTTATTTCCCATTTGCGCCAACCGGCGTATCCTATAGAGTAAAGTGCAATTCCAAGAATGGAGAACACCCATGCCAAGGGTTGTAACCTACTATGAATTCCATTTAGTGAAGTCAGTTCCGCATGGTATCGAGCAATATCACAATGGTTTATCCTTTGCTGATAGTTCAAACTCTTAACTCTCGATATGGATTCTTCCTGTGACTCAAGTTCAGAGTCCATAAAATTCAACGCAGACATATACTCTTGTGAGGTTATGATTGCCTCTTCATAGGGGAGACTGTCCAAACGCAAGCACATCATGGGAAGGATTGCGTTAAGGCTATCAAAGGTTGGAGCAAGTGAATCCTGGCGGTCTTCGATTAATGAAATCTCGTCATCAAGCATCCTATCAAATGCGTTGTAATAAGCAACAAAGCCATTCACTTCCACTTGTTTGTATTGAATGTATAACCCTGACAAAATGATGGTTAACCCTATACAGTGCATGAAAATACCTATTGAGAAAATCATCTTGTCTAGTCTGTCACTAGGTAGTATTAGTGAAAACGACATTGATACCACCATTCATTAAGAGTAAACCTATTCAGGTTTGATTATCAGTTTGAGTATTTTCTTGTCTTTAACTCGGATAGTAGCTTTGGCTTGAACCATTATCCAAGTATCATGATGAAAGCTAGATGTATATTTTGTTTCGGTTAAAGTCTCGTCTCCCTCAATTACTATTTTAGGCGTCCACATTGATGTTTTATCTTTATCTCTGAAAATATTGGCACTACCTATCCGAGTATTTTTATTTAGACTATATATGTGTATTAATCGTTCTGAATATTCCTCTTCTTTGATAATATCATCTTTTAATTCAATAATGTTATCATACAATTCTGAATAACTTTGACGATTGTCTGAAGAAATTTCAGCAATTTGTCTTCCCTCTGATTCAATTTTAATTTGAAGATTATTTTCAGTAAGAATTTCTGCTATTTGAGCAACATTTTTAGATACCAAGGAAAACTGTTCTTTCATTTTAATCTTAGCCAATTCCTGAAGATTTTCAGGAATACTTAACTTTTCCAGTGCAGAATTAAATGTTTTAGCAAATTGAGGTGGCATTTCCTCTTGATCAGAATACAAATCCTTGTATTCTTTCATAAGCCCATTAAGCAAATAATCTAGTTGTTCATGAATAGTTACATTCATATTTTCGTCACTGACAAACATATTCCTTGTCACTGTAGGTAATTCAATTTCAAAGTTTAGTACGTAGCTACCTTGGGTTGAGACAAGAAGATTTGTTTCTATAGTTTGATTTATGAAATCAAACATTGGTTTAAATCCTTGAAAGATACTTGCAACCTGTGGTATTATGCCTTGTGCGATTTTAGCTTTTATTCTATTCCTAGCCGTATCAACTCCGCCCATGAAAGACAAAGAATATTTATTAGATTTAGAGATAAGAGGCTTGTATAAATATGAAGCATATGTAGGAAGAATGTCCGCTTCTAAATCAATGAGTTTTATGGCAAACACTTTCTGTGTGTCCATAGAAGACCAAGCTTCGGTTAAATAAATTGCAGTACTATCGTCTAAAATATTACGGTAAGAAATTTCCTTCTGAACAAATTGGGAATATTGCTCGTCAGTAGCTAATGTGTATAAGTGGTAATCTTTGCCTGATGCATCGTCTTCCCAAAGAAGGGAGCCAATAACCCTACTATTATATTTATTCATGCCTGTAAACAAAATTGGCTTATCATAATACATTAGAATTAAATATTCTGATACAATTATATGTTGACCAGAATAATCCTGAGAATGATGTTTGTTAATTAAAGGCATTTCAATACCTCAGCATCATCTATATGCACAATCTGTTTAGCTTGAATATGGTGTTTATAAGAAAATTGATCTGACTTGTATAGATCATGGTGGTCCTGATTTTCTTGAGGTATAGGTGAATAACGAAATTTACCGCCAGGGTGGTTTAGCTTGAATAAGCATATATATTCACATTTATTCCGAGTAATAAAGGCCATTTGAGTTCTATGTCTAGCAATTATCTCACTTAATGTATCCATTGTATATGCGTCAACAGATACACCTTTTAGATTAGCAACTTCAGAGTAATCACTTTTTGTCAAAGACTTCTTTTTAATAATCCAATCTTCAATATATTCTTTCTCCGGCCTTTTTTCATTTTTTTCCCATTTTGATTCAAAATCTTCAACACGCAATGTAATTCTTTTTACTCTCCGAATAAATGTTGAAGTGTTATCAACAAATGTATCCTTAAGTATGTCGCATTGAGTATCCTTAAGGAGTTTTTCAAAAGTCATTTCACTCATGCAGGTTCCCCCAAGGTGAACAAGCTTCCGTAGTAGCAGTTTACAGTTGATGCTCGCATTATTCTGCCAATTATAGTGTGTGTCAAGTAGAATGTTCCTTGCCTTTTTTAAAAATAATTCCCCTCCTTTATATACAACTCTGACCCTCTCTTACCTCCGGTTGCTTCCTTTGATTTATTCAATTTACCCCAAACCGCCGCCATTACTAGCAAAAAAACCCATCTACAAAGCACTTCAGAAAATCTAAAAATGAAGATTTAGATATTTTTGTATTATATTAGTAAAGCACTTTATAATGCTATTTATAATGTGTTTATTCCTTCCTAGAAAGGAGGAACGAGAATGTGTGAAGTAACCATTAGCCTGTTGGAGTTGTTTAGAAAGTTTCCTGATGCTGAGAGCGCAAGAGTGTATTTTGAAGAACGCAGATGGAGTAACGGTGTTGTTTGCCCTCATTGTGAAGAATCTGAACGAATTAAAAAAAGGAAGAATGGTTACTATCGTTGCATTTCCTGCAAAGAGGATTTTACTGTTAGAACTGGAACTATTTTTGAGAGATCACACGTACCTTTGAACAAATGGCTTTATGCAATGTATATGCTTATGACTGCCGGAAAAGGTATTTCCAGTATGCAGTTGAGCAAAGAAATTGGAGTTACTCAGAAGACAGCTTGGTTCATACTTCAAAGACTTCGGGAAGCCTGTGGAAATGATGATACCATGCTTTCCGGAATTGTTGAAATTGATGAAGTTTATGTTGGTGGCAAAGAATCAAATAAGCACAAGAATGATCGTAAGGTTACTAGAGGAAGAGGAACGGTTGGCAAGACTGCTGTTATTGGAATGCGTGAAAAGGGTGGAAGAGTAAAGGCAATGCCTATCAGCCATGTGGATTCTTACACCGTCAGTTCCGTCATTAACAAGAATGTCGCTTCTGACAGTGAACTTCACACAGATGAAAACAGAGCGTATAATTTTGTTTGTTGGAACTGAATACAAGAGATCAGTTGTAAACCATAGTGCCGGTGAGTATTCCGTTAACGGTGTTACAACCAATGGGATTGAAAGTGTTTGGGCCGTTCTTAGAAGAGGTCTTTACGGTGTTTATCATTCAGTGTCAAGCATCTTGGAAGATATGTTAATGAGTTCTCTTTCAGACTGAATGAAGGTAATGTTAAGCGACACACCTACGATAGGCTGGAAAGTCTTTATGATAACTGTGTCGGAGTAAGAATTGAGTACAAGGAGCTTACAAGTGGAAAAGAAGGTAACTAAGGAAGAACTAGATAAATTCATTGAGAAAATTCTAGACTTCAAACCGGATGAAGAAAAAAGAAGAACAGGATGACGATAAAGAGGGAGAAAAGGGGACTAGTTAATTCTGGTCCCCTTCTTGGAATTCTGGAGATTCATAAAAAACACGTGTACCAGAGCTAAGGATTGCCAAAGCATCCATTTCATTAGGGTAATCCAGTGCAAACATATAATCCTGAACAACTTTGATGGGTGTAGCTGTCCAACAATCAGCAAACACTAAAAGAAGAAAATCTGGTTCCCAATTAGATCTACTAACAGCAGTTGCCACTGCTTCTGCTGAAATCTTATGAACCATTATTGAAATCATGAGATCTTCACCGTCAACATCTGCACGAAGCACAGTAGGCCAAAGTATGATGTAACTTGTAGATTCATTTTCAGAAGCTATTAATACTTGAAAAGTATTTGAAGGGATATCCTGAGCAACAAGAAACGCCTCAACCTGTTCCGCATCTTCTAAATGAAGTGTTTCGGGGCTAATGGAAGCAAAACCTAATGATACTAAAACAATTCCTACTAAGAAGAAGTTTTTAAATAGCATATTCAACAACTGTGGCATGCTCAAGGAAATATGCATAGACTTCCATATTCGACATTTCACTTAAATTCCTTGCCATAAAAGTAACATCATCTGCGTTCATTCGAATCATTTTATCCTCAAATCCAATGTACAAATAAGTAGGAGTCCAATTTGAATGAGCAATAACATCAGCAACATTCACAATGGAGAAACCACACCGAATGAAGGCACTACCAGTATCTTCCCATTCAATCCCATACCAAGACAAATAGTAATCGGTGGTTCCTGCTAAGTGTGCAATATTCACATCAAACTCCTCCGTAGAAAGTCCATTTGAGGTGAAATTGGCTTCAATTCTAGTTGCTTCCGTCAAATGTAATGATCCAGGAATAATACCTGCAAACAGAGCTACAGGGGATAACAACAGAATAGTCGGAAGATGTCTCATTTCTCTCCATTCTAATGGTACTATTTGTCTAATTTCAGTGTATAGCCATAAGACAATCGGATGTCAATGTTTTATTTCTCCTGAATGAAAACACAGTGAGAAATTGAATTTGGACTGGTTTATGCTATTACAGGAAACAGAGGAGCCCTAAGCAAGAAAAGTTAGCTGTTCTTACCGGAATGAATATGAACTATATCAGTTCTGTTGAAAGAGGTGAAAGAAGTGTTGGATTAGTCAATATATGGAAATTGGTCGATGCTTTGGAAATCTCACCGGCCAAATTCTTTGAACCTATTGTGCTTTAGCAGATGAGTACTTCGACATCTCCTTTACCTTCATCCCCAATAAGCCTAAAAGGTATGTGTGAGTTTACATCATCATACACAATCTGATAGACATTTCTTATCAAGATACCACGTTGATCTAAACTCAATTCCCGAAGTGTATGTACCCCGGTTTCAAGCTCCCCCTTCAGCTTCCTGTATACTTTGCTTGCGTCACCCTCTGAGAGAGAACCTTCCATTATCTCATGTACTAAACGTAGCAACTGACTAAGAAAACTAGTAATTACTTGAGTTGCCTTGCTAGAAGAAATAGGATGCTGTATCAACACTGCCCAAAGTCCAGTTCGGTCTTGTATAGTCTCATACCAAGCATCTACCGCAAGGCTCATAAGTTAACCTCCATTATCTAAGATTGTAATTCTCGCTTTCTAACACATTAAGACAGCAAGCATAAATGTGCCTTCTATACTCACTAACAGATTCAATTCTAGGAATATGGTCAGTTTCGTAACAGTCTCGAATATTATCAACCACCTTTTCCAATGTGTCAAGCAAGGCAAGTCTTGTTCCTATAGTATCATTATCTTCAAATCTAGCAACTCTCAGCGTAACCCTCCCCATTTTGGATCAGTTCAGAAGAGGAGACTTCTGCGGTTCCTGTTTATGTGAAAAGCTTGCAACCATTCTCTATAATTCAAAGACAGTAAGGGATGTGTTTCCCTTACTGGAAGGCTTTCCTATTCAGTACCCTAATATTCGCCCCCTGAAGCACTTTTTACAGGACCTCCTTCAGGGACGCAATTCCAGTCACCCAAGGCACTAGGGTGTTCCAACGAATCCTCGTTGGGCTCGCCAGAAGAGACAAGCCGCCCGAAGGGGCGGTTTTTTCTGTTTATCGGGGTGCGGTTACCTGATGTGAACCACTCTTGCGGAAAGCTCCAGTTCTCCCGCCAGGCCCCTTGCGAAGTAAACCCCGGAGGGCGTGTCTTCTGCAGGTGACCAGGTGTATCGCCCCTCACCGGAGTGAACAAGGGTCTGTACCTGACGGCCGGCGAAGTCGAAAATGGAAAGCTTCCCGGGAAAGACCTCTCCGGTCACAGTGAAAGTCACCATGCCGCTGAATGGATTCCTACTTACCTGAATGCCGGTATCGACCGGGCTTTCCTCAACTCCCGAATCGTCCCAGCCGGTTGCGCACATTATGTACTGGTTGATCTGATTGTCCCAGGTTACTATCACATGCCCCGT
>Ga0180007_10001037_pt1 | contig 40253 bp, 49 predicted proteins | sample MM_PC_MetaG_FD_121122 | JGI IMG/M metagenome (GOLD analysis project Ga0180007, IMG submission 121122) | Groundwater microbial communities from the Aspo Hard Rock Laboratory (HRL) deep subsurface site, Sweden - MM_PC_MetaG | ecosystem: Environmental > Aquatic > Deep subsurface > Groundwater... | reverse complement strand
GTGGTGTTTTTTCACATATGAAGAAATTATTAAAAAACCATAATGGTTTAAGGAGTGAGTTGAGAGAGAAATTAGTTGATGATTATTTGAATCGCCCAAACCCCCAAAAGTGATATTACATCGATTTTTCTATTTTTTATTGAAATTATGCTCCTAGGAATTTTAGTAGTTCAAAAACTAAAAATCCTGGCCAAACAAGAGCTTTTAAGAACCCAACGAAACCTATAAAAAAAGAAGTTGCAGTGGAAAAGTAATAAACTATGGCTCCTAAAAAACCTAAGCCATAAATGGTTTTATTATTAGGGCAACGACCACAAATTGTTCTATACATCATAATGTTTTATAAATTAATTATTAATGAAGTATTACTGGTAATTTATATTTAATCTAATTACCTGCCAACCATGCCAAAAAATAAATATTATTAGTTTTAGCATGGCAAACGGATATCCGAAAAATATTCGGCTTTATTTTTTAGAAATCTTTGTAAGATTCATCAAAATATAAATCGCTGATAGACCAACCAAGATGTAAACTATTCTTGACAATACTGACATATCTCCTAATATAGTTGCTACTAAGTCAAAATTAAAAAAACCTACCAAAGCCCAATTTAAACCACCTACAATCAATAAAATGTAAGCAATCCAATCTAAAGTATTTAATTTGTTCATATAACTAAATAAATTATTTATAAATTAAACAATAAAATTCGACCTTTATTATTTTATCGTAGAGGTTAAACCCCGTTCGTTATTTATTTAAAGCTTTCTACTGTCATAAGCCCAATGAAGGAGTGCTTGTCTTTGTTTAGGTCGACATAACATATCTTTTTTCCTGCAGTTTTTAGCTATTTGGGAAGAATGCCTTTTCATCGCCTTCCAGCGAGCAATTTGTATTTTGTCTTCTTTAGGTAATCTTCTTCCCTGATAATAACGACAATACCATTGAAACCAACCTCTAGGGTCGTGTTCTTCGTTTATCCAACCTTTTTTTCTCCAAACTTTTAGTGGTTGACTAGCATTAATTTTGAAATAATTTAACTCACCTAGATGTTTATTTATTTCCTTTGGGGCGAATTTAGCTTTTGTAAACCAGTTTTTAGGAAATTCTTTAATGCAGTCTCTCATATAAACACCACCAAAAATGCCCAAGGCCAACATTTCTTTAGGACTAAGGTCGGGCTTGAAATCAGAGTGAAACTTTTTCCCAGCAGATTCATTTAATTCATATTTATATTTTTTCTGCATTTTGTCTCTAACAATAATAGATTTAGACATAGATTTATTTTAATAGATATAAAACCAATAATAATAATCCACCCCACCAACCAATATCAGAAATTATCAAACTAATTGTTATCTTTTTTTGCCAGGAGTAGGGGATTAATTCTTTAGCTCTCCCCTCTATTTCTCGTTTTAAAAGAAAGGGGCTAACTTTAAATGAAAGAAAAATTCCGTTTAAAATGAGAACAACTCCTATAAGTAAATGAACAAGAGGAATCCCTATTAACATATCATTACGATAAAAAATAAACCCACCAATAAAAGTGAGAATGATTCCAAGCCAAATTAATGGTTTGGTAATTTTGTGAGTTCTGATGGTAGTTTCTGTCCAATAGACAGAATTTTTTCCTAAAAAACCTTGTAAATCTATAACAATTACAGCTCCTAGGCCGATAATAAAACCAGCCAAAAACAAAAACAACCCAATTATATCAAGCCATACTATTGATTCATTTATAATCTCGGTGGGCATAATTGTTATATAAAGACTTTTATTACAAAAGTCATTGGTATTTTAAAAAACTCTTATTTATATTTTAACAGATTTTTTAGAAAAAATAACACATTATGTTGATATCTTTGATTAGTATAAATGGGTTCTCCAGGAGATAAATAAAATGCATACTGTATTTTGTTGCTAGTTATGTGTTATAATTGTTTATTATTAGATAAGTATTTAAAGATATGAACAAAAACATTCTATGGGTAATAATAATCTTGATTATTATTATTGGAGGATTTTTCTTTTTCCAAAAAGATGATGTTGTTGTAATCCCAGAAAATACCGATATTATTTCTACAGAAAATATTCCAGTAGAACCAGATAACGGAATTGGGGATGGAGCTCAACCACTTGATGAAGTTTTAAATGAATAAAAACTTAAGATAAAAAACGTGGAAATATCATTTCCACGTTTTTTTATTTTTAAGTTTTTTATATGAAGAGTGATGGAATAAAAAACTACTTAGGAATAAAAGTTATTAAACGGTTTTTCTTAAGTGATTTTAGCGATAATAATCCAATAAAGCATTAACTCCTTTTAAGTTTTTATCCCACTCGATAGTCTCATGGGTTTTTAATTCTACAGTAATGGCAGGAATATTTATGGAAGCTAGCCAACCTTCTGCATCACCTGTTACTTCATAGGCATCAAAAGAATCGACGGCCTTATAACCAGAAGCCTTAGAATAAACGTTCATAATTTCAAGAGTCTTTGGGAGAATTCCATTTTCGCATTCCGAAGCATAAACCGCATTGGATTGACTATGCCAAAAAATCACAGCTATTGGGTTGTTTTCTAAAACATAATTTTTAATAGCCAAAGACTCTGGTTCCGAAAAAGCAGAGGTGCCTGCACTAACTGGGTTAGATTTCCAAGTGCTTCTAGGTTGCCATTTACAATCAAAATTCCTATTTAAATCTACATCATTTGCATTAAAACGACCCAACCCAAAAGTTTGGCTTTCTTTAACATCTTCTGTTTTAAAAAACCCTTCTCTGCCTGTAATTTGATAAAGTCCATCAGGATTAGCCGAGGGGATAATTGTTAATTTAATATTTTCTGGAACAAGACTGGGGTGTATTCTAAGATAGTCTATAAATTTATAGGCTAGTAAAACAGAATTCCATTCATAACCCCCATGAATTCCTCCTACAAACAGAAGATTTTTTTCTCCTTGACCAAAAGTATAGACTTCAATCTTTCTGTTCTCAACAGAATAGCCGATTATTTCATGGCTTTGAAAATAAATTTTATTTACTTCTAATTGATCTAAAAGATCAATTTTCTTTTTGTTTTCTAAGTAATTAAAAATATAAATACTTGTTCCAATTAAAACAATGAGAATAACGATTCCGATAATTCGTCTTACAAAAAAATTTCTCATTATAGTGAATATTGATTAAGTATAGCTTCAATACCGGATTTGTTTTTATTCCATTCTGTCTCTGTATGATTAGTCAAAAGTACACTAATAGCAGGAATATTTTTTTTAGCTAACCAATTAACCATATCTCCAGTAATGTCATAAGAGTCAAATTCTTCGTAGCTTTTATAACCAGAAGCTGTGGCATAGGTTTTAGTTAAATTTTTGGTTTCTTTAGATATACCGTTGTGACAACTGGAAGAATAAACTCCACCAGCAGCACTATACCAAACTATAACGGCTTGAGGTTTTTGAGTTTCTATATAATTTTTAATGGCTTGGCTTTCTGGTTCAGAAAAGATTTCAGTTCCGCCACTAACAGTTTTGTTTTGCCATTTGCTTGTTGCTTGCCAATCACAATCAAAGTTTCTATTTAAATCTACTTGGTTGGCATTGAATCTTCCTGCTATTAATTCTGTTTGAGAATCTGGCACAGCGGATATCTCAAAACGTTCCGAACTTCCAACAGTTTTATTTAATCCATCTGGATTTAAAACAGGGATAATAGTTATTTTTAGGTTATTTGGAATTTTGTCTGGGTTAGCTTTAAAGTAATCCACTGCTTCATAGGCAAGTAATGAAGTGTTCCACCCATAGCCACCATGAATTCCTCCTATGAAAAGAATTTCTGTGTCACCCTCGCCATATTGATAAGCCATAATGTTTTTTTCTTCGACTGATTTTCCGATTTCAAATTCACTTATAGTTTTTGGTGTGGTGGTAGCAATTTCTTCTGCTTGTTGATTGTTTTGTTTGGTATTTATACTAGTGTTTTTATATTCAGTTCCTTCTGAATCATTTGATGAATTAGGGATTAAAAAATATAATCCTAAACCAATGATAATAACAAGTATAATTCCAATAATGATATTTTTCATAATTTTACTTAGTTTAACAATAATATTTTAATTGTATCAGAATTTACAAAATTCTGATAATTATAAAATAGTAATATATTTTATAATAAGTTATCCACAGTTTTGGCTATCTTTTTTATAATAAATAATTTTGGTACTATTAAGATAGTTAAAAGTAATTTATATAATCCTATGGAAAAAGATAAATTAAAATTAGATGAGGATAAAAAAATGGCCCTTTTTTATCTCAAAACATTTGCCGATACTATAAGAGAACCTATTTTAATTCTTGACCCTGATCTTCGAGTAGTGGGTGGTAATAGTGTTTTTTATAATCTTTTCCTGGTAAAAAAATCAGAAACAGAGAATAAACTTGTTTACGAGCTAGGGAATAGACAATGGGACATACCTGAGCTTCGAACATTGTTAGAAAAAGTCTTACCTGAGAAAAAATTTATTAACGATTTTGAAGTTACCCATGAATTTCCTTCTATTGGTTTGAAGGTAATGTTACTCAACGCAAGGCAGTTAGACCATGTTAATCAAATCTTGTTAGCTTTTGAAGATGTCACTTTAAAGAGAACAATCGAGGCAAGATTAGCCAAATATACTAAGGATATAGAAAAAGGAATATTAGAAAAAACCAAAGAACTAAAATGTCGTGTCGATGAGTTAGAAAATCTGAATAAAATAATGGTAGGTCGTGAACTAAAGATGCTAGAAATGAAAGAAGAATTAGAACAGTTAAAAAAATAAAAAAATAACAAAACAAAAGCACCTTTTCCAAGGTGTCTTTGTTTATATTTAGAAATTATTAAAAATCAATAAAATTTAATATTCTCTTTTGGTTTATTTTGTCTCAGTTTATATAAATTGTTTTAAAATATATAAAATACCTATATTTACTGTGTATTTAAGAGATTTAAAGGCACAGATTGTAAATGTCTTGCGGGTCTTTACAAAATAGTATAATATGTAGTGTTATTATGAAAACTAATTTCAAACTACATTCTGAGTATAATCCTGCTGGAGATCAAGAAAAAGCTATTAAATCTCTTGTAAAGGGGTTAAAGTCTGGTGATAAACATCAGACTCTTTTAGGTGTGACTGGGTCGGGTAAAACCTTTACGATAGCTAATGTTATTTCTGAAATCAATAAGTCAACTTTGGTAGTTACTCACAATAAAACTTTAGCTGCTCAGCTAGCCCAAGAATTTAAAGAATTTTTCCCTGAAAATGCTGTTCATTATTTTGTATCTTATTATGACTACTATCAACCAGAAGCCTATGTGTCTACTTCTGATACATATATAGAAAAGGAGGCCAGTATTAATACTGAAGTAGAGAGGCTTAGACATGCTACCACTCAATCATTATTAACCCGAAAAGATGTTATTGTGGTTGCAACCGTATCTTGTATCTATGGTTTGGGTAATCCAATTGAATATGAGAAAATCCATTTAAAAATCAAAACAGGAGAAAAAATAAGTCAAAAAAGCTTTATTCGAGATTTAATCTCTTTGTTTTTTGAAAGAACTAACGCTGATTTAGAACCAGGGAAGTTTAGAGTTGTAGGGAACGCTATCGAGATAATGCCTGTTAACGAAAAACAAAATTATCGAATTCAAATAGAAGGGGGGAAAATAGATTCTATTCAAAAAATAGACCCTGTTTCCCAAATAATTATGGAAGAGAAAGATTTATATTTTCTTTTCCCAGCCAAGCATTTTATTACTGACCCTGCTAAAAAGGAAATAGCATTAAAACAGATTGAAAAAGATTTAGAAAAACAATTAAAGGTTTTTGAAAAAGACGGAAAATTGCTAGAAGTAGATAGATTAAAAAGAAGAACAAGATACGATTTAGCTTTGATGCGAGAAATTGGATATGTTTCAGGGATAGAAAATTATTCTCGATATTTTGACCAAAGAAAAGAAGGAGAAGCTCCGTATACTTTGTTGGATTATTTTTCAGAAGATTTTTTAACAGTAATTGATGAATCTCATGTGGCTGTTCCACAAATAGGAGGAATGTATGCGGGAGACCGTTCTAGAAAAAATAATTTAATAAATTATGGTTTTAGGTTGCCTAGTGCTAAGGATAATCGCCCTTTAACTTTTGATGAATTTTCTTCAAAAATAGGGCAGACTATTTATACATCAGCTACTCCAGGAACTTATGAATTAGAAAACTCAAAAAATATAACAGAACAAATTATTCGACCAACAGGACTAATTGATCCCAAAATAATTATAAAACCGATTCAACAATCAGGTGAATACAAAGGGCAAATTCAAGATTTTATTGAAGAAGCTAAAAAAAATATAGCTAGTGGAGGTAGAGTATTAGCTACAACTTTGACCAAAAAAATGGCAGAAGATTTAACTGATTATTTAGAAGAAAGAGGAATAAAAACAGCTTATATTCATAGTGATATAGGAACGGTGGAAAGAATTGATATTATTACAGATTTCCGAAAAGGAAAATACGATATATTAGTAGGTGTGAACTTACTTAGAGAAGGTCTAGATATGCCAGAAGTAGAACTGATTGGTATTTTAGATGCTGACAAAGAAGGCTTTTTGCGTTCTGTGACTTCCTTGATTCAGACAATCGGTAGGGCTGCTAGAAATGTAAATGGGCGAGTTATTTTATATGCTGATAAAATAACAAAATCTATTGAAAAAGCTATGGAAGAAACAGATAGAAGAAGAATCATTCAGTTAAAATACAATAAGGAAAATGGTATTACTCCACAAACAATTAAAAAGAAAATAACCAGTATTGCTGATCAAATAAGGAGTGATCATGAGAAAACAGTTGAACAACTTTTGATGGTGGATAAAGAATTAATGAAAAAAAGTCCTAAAAAGTTTATAAAAGAAAAAATGAAAAGAATGACTGAAGCGGTTAAAGTTTTGGATTTTGAAACAGCTGCTATCTTGCGTGATGAAATCAAAGAGTTAGAAAAGATGCTTCCACAGCCATCTCCGTCTTTGCGAGGAGCGAAACGTAGTGAAGCGACGAAGCAATCCAGAAATAGTAAATAAAAACAATAATATGTTAGAAGAAAAAGAAAAAAGAAAAATAGATGAAAATGATCCATCTAAATGGATTGAGGTTAAGGGTGCTCGTACTCATAATCTAAAAAATATCACAGTAAAAATGCCTCGAAATAAGATGGTAGCGGTTACTGGTTTGTCTGGTTCAGGAAAATCTTCCCTTGTTTTTGATACTATTTTTGCCGAAGGACAGAGAAAATATATTGAGTCTTTGTCTGCTTATGCTCGACAATTTATTTCTCAAATGAAAAAACCCGACGTCGATGAAATTACTGGACTTTCTCCTGCTATTTCTATTGATCAAAAGTCTCGGTCAAATAACCCTCGTTCTACTGTAGCAACTATTACAGAGATTTATGATTATTTACGTATTTTATATGCTCGGGTTGGTCAACCATATTGTTTAGAGTGTGGTAAAAAAATAGAAAAGCTTTCCAAAGAGGAAATTCAAAAATTCATCTTGAAAAAGATAAACGAGAAGAACAAATCTTTAAAGAAAGGGGATTTAAACGAAATGAGTCTCGATATTTTAGCTCCTGTGGTTAAAGGAAGAAAAGGAGAGTATTACCAATTATTATATGATTTACTAGGTAAGGGTTATTCAAATGTGGTAATTGATGGGAAAAAACACAGCCTTCGAGAAAAAATAGTTTTAACTAAAACCAAAAAACATAATATTGATGTTGTAGTTGATACTATTCATTTTGCTGATTTAAAAGAAGAGGGAGAGGGTTTGAAAGGTTTAATTGGTAAAGCAATGAAAGAAAGATTACTTGATTCTATCGAAAAGTCTATAAATGAATCAGGGGGCTTAGTAAAAAATGTTTTTTCTGATAAAGAAGAATTATTGCTTTCTACAAATTTTTCTTGTCCGATGGATGGCTATTCTTATCCTGAAATAGAACCTAGATTATTTTCTTTTAACTCTCCTTATGGAGCTTGTCCAGAATGTAAAGGTTTAGGGACAGATGAATTTTGGGCAAAAGAAATTTGTAAAGTATGTAAGGGTGCTCGATTAAGACCCGAAGCTTTAAATGTTTACCTTTATGATGGTAAAGGTGGTAAGAAAAATATCGTAGAAGTAACAGCACTTCCTGTGAATGAAGCCAAAGACTTTTTTGATAATATTCAATTAACAGATAAACAAAAAAAGATTTCAGAAGTTTTAATTAGAGAAATTCTAGAAAGGCTGATTTTTATGAAAAATGTAGGTATTGAATATCTAACTTTAGATAGAAGAGCTAATACATTGTCAGGTGGGGAGGCTCAAAGAATTCGTTTAGCTAGTCAATTAGGTTCAGGCTTAGTAGGGGCTTTGTATGTTTTGGATGAGCCGACTATTGGACTTCATTCAAAAGATAATGACCGTCTTATTAAAACACTTTTGCGGTTGAAAGAGTTGGGGAATACTATTATCGTTGTTGAACATGATGAAGATACTATTTACTCGGCTGATTACTTAGTGGATATCGGACCAGGAGCAGGAACACATGGAGGCGAAGAAGTCGTTTCTGGTTATCTAGATGATTTATTAACAGCAGAAAAAAATGAATCAGGCTCTAGAACTTTAGCGTATTTAAGAGAAGAAAAGAAAATAGAAATTCCAGAAAAAAGAAGAACCTCTAATAAAGGTTTCTTAAGAGTGGAAGGTGGTAAGATATTTAATATCGAAAATATGAAAGTAGAATTACCTTTGAGTAAATTTGTTACTATTACTGGGGTTTCTGGTTCTGGAAAATCTTCTTTTGTTTATGAAATTTTGCACAAAAACTTAAGAGCTCGGTTCGATAGAAAATATCGTTCGGCTAAAGTTTTTAACTGTGCGAAATTTAGTGGGGCAGAATATTTAAGTCGAGCTATTTTAATTAATCAATCACCTATTGGAAGAACTAGTCGTTCAAACCCTGCAACTTATACTGGTGTTTTCACTCATATCCGAGAATTGTTTGAAGCCACAACAGAAGCCAGAGCTCGTGGTTGGAAATCCAGTCGATTTTCTTTCAATGTAAAAGGTGGTCGTTGCGAAGCCTGTCAAGGAAAAGGGGAAGTGGCTGTTGAAATGCATTTCTTACCGACTGTGAATGTCAGTTGTGATGTTTGTAATGGTAAAAGATATACCAAAGAAACTTTGGAAGTTAAATATAAAGGGAAGAATATTAATGAAGTTTTATCTATGACTATAGAAGAGGCTTTGAATTTCTTTAATGATATTCCTGCTATTTATGATAGATTGAAAACATTAATGGATGTTGGACTTGGTTACTTAGAATTAGGTCAGCCGGCTTCTACTTTGTCAGGTGGAGAATCACAAAGAGTTAAAATCGCCTCAGAATTATATCGACCAATTACTCAAAAAACTATTTATCTTTTAGACGAGCCGACTATTGGTTTGCATTATGATGATGTAAAAAAATTAATAGAGATATTACAAAAACTAGTAGATAGAGGAAATACTGTAGTGGTGATTGAACACAATATGGATTTAATAAAATCATCTGATTATGTTGTTGATATTGGTCCTGATGGTGGGGTAAAAGGTGGAAAAATAGTAGCCAAAGGGACCCCTGAAGAAGTTGCTGATACAGAGGGGTCACATACTGGTGAATACTTGAGACGTTATTTGAAATAATAATGGAAAAACTAACAATTCAAAATATAAATAAATTACCTGATAAACCAGGAGTTTACTTGTTTAAAAAAGACAAGGTTATTTTGTATATTGGTAAGGCCACTTCATTACGTGATCGGGTAAAAAGCTATTTTAATGATGATTTAATTGTCAGTCGAGGTCCTAAGATAGTTAAAATGATGGAAGAAATAAATGAAATTGACTGGCAAGAAACTGATTCTGTTTTGGAAGCTTTAATCCTTGAAGCTTCTTTAATTAAAAAACATCTTCCTTCAGCTAATACCTTAGGTAAAGATAATAAAAGTTATAATCATATAATTATTACAGAAGAAGAATATCCTCGGGTTATTCTTGTCAGAGAACATAATCTAAAGCATTCTGAAGAATTAGGTTTTGATATTAAATACCAATTCGGACCTTTCCCTTACTCTTTTCAATTAAAAGAAGCTTTAAAAATAATTAGAAAAATATTCCCATTTAGAGGAGAAAAAGATTTAATTCATAAAAAACAAAAGAGAAAATCTGCACTCAATATTGAAATTGGTTTAAGTCCTGATTTTTCCGTTGTTTCTAAAAGCGATTATGCAAAAAATATTAGGAATATAAAAATGTTTTTAGAGGGTAAAAAAGCCTCTCTTGTAAAAAAACTAGAAAAAGAAATGCATACTTTTGCAAAGAAAAAAGAATTTGAAAAAGCTAACAAAATCAAAAAGCAGATTTTTGCTCTTTCACATATCCAAGATATCGCTTTGATAAAAGAACAAAATATTTCTAATACAAAGAGAATAGAATCTTATGATATTGCTCATATGTCAGAAAAAAATAAAGTTGGGGTGATGACAGTCATAGAAGGTGGAATGATTAAAAAGAGCGAATATAGAAAATTCAATATAAAAAGACAAGGAGGGGGAGACATTGGAGCTTTAAGGGAAGTTTTAGAAAGGCGTTTAAAACACGATGAATGGCAATTACCTAAAATAATTGTTATAGATGGTGGTTTGGCTCAAAAAAATGTAGCTGAAAAAGTTTTGACTAATCTTGGTTTTATGATTCCTGTAATTGCTGTAGTTAAAGACGAACACCACAGACCTAAAAAGTTTTTAGGTAAATCAGACATAATCGCTGACAACGAAAGAGATATTTTGATTGCTAATAGTGAAGCACATCGCTTTGCTATTAAATTTCATAAGCAAAAAAGATCTAAAGCTTTTCTTAGGAATTAGAAAAACCGCACAAAGAAGATTGTGTGGTCTTTCTATGTGCGGCTATAGTTCTCTCAAGAATTTTATTATAGTTGGTTTCATCGAATCAGGACAATTTTGATATAGTTCCTTGGCTTCCGTTGGAGTTTTCAGAAAAGGAATAGCTTTTTTTGTTAATTCTATTCTTTTGTTTATAACTGTCGGTCCCATTGAATTAGGACAATTTCGATATAGTTCCTTGGCTTCTGCCGGAGTCTTCAGAAGAGGAATAGCTTTTTTTGTTAATTCTTTCCATTTTATTGTAACTTCTGGTTCTGTTGAATCAGCACAATTTTGATGTAACTCGTGGGCTTCTGCTGGAGTTTTTAGAAGAGGAATAGCTTTTTTTGTTAATTCTTCCCATTTTCTTATAATTGCTGGTTCCATTGATTTGGGGCAATTATTACGAAAAAACTCTCTAATTTCTGCTGGAGTTTTAAGGGAATTAATAATAAGCTCTTCCTGTTTTTTTCTAACTACTGTTTTCATTGAATCAGCACAATTCCGATAAAGTTCCCCGGCTTTTGTCGGAGTTTTCAGAAGTAGAATTGCTTTTCCTGTCAATTCTTCCCATTTCTTTATAACTGCCGGTTCCGTTGATTTGGGACAATCCCATAGTAAATTTTTAGCTTCTGCCGGAGTCTTCAGAAGAGGAATAGCTTTTTTTGTTAATTCTTCCCATTTTCTTGTAACTGCTGGTTTTATTGATTTGGGAGAGTTTTTATACAACTTTTTAGCTTCTGCAGGAGTCTTCAGAAAAGGAATGGTTTTTTCTGTTAATTCTTCTAATTTTCTTGTAACTGCTGGTTCCATTTCCTCGGGACAGTTTTGATACAGAACACAAGCTTCTTGGAGAGTAGTCAAAAGAGGAATGGCTTCTTTAATTAGTTTTTTCCACTTTTTCATAATAGTTGGTCTCATTGAATCAGGGCACTTACAATATAATTCCTTGGCTTTTGTTGGGGTTTCTATAAGGGGAATATCCTCTACTCTCCCCAAAGAAAAAATGACTTGGTTATTTGTGATACCTAGTAATTTACTAATATCATTTACTTCCATATTAAAATCTCCTTTCTATTTTTTTGTTTAAATTAACTATCTAATTAAACAGTACAACAGCTTATTAAAAAAATCAAGTTAAATTAAGTTCAACACAATAAGCTTAAGATGAACACCACAGACCCAAAAAGTTTTTAGGTAAGTCTGACATAATCGCTGACAACGAAAGAGATATTTTGATTGCTAATAGTGAAGCACATCGCTTTGCTATTAAATTTCATAAGCAAAAAAGATCTAAAGCTTTTCTTAGGAATTAGATTTTTGTTTTCTTATTTTAAAAAATAAAATTACTACCACTAAAATTATTACAAAAAGTAAAATTGGTAAAAAGGTAAATAAAGTCATTTTGTTTGTAAAGGCAGAATGCCAAGGCTTATCAAAAATATTTTCTTTAACTTTTATTAATTGTTTAAAGGTTTCAAAAGTTGTGCTTAATGGAAATGATTCTATTTCACCTACAGCTAAAACATATTTTCCTTTGTTTTCTGGGTTAGAAACTTTAATTAAATATTCACCAAAAGGAACCTGTGCTTTAAATTCAGGACCTTTCCAATACCAATCACCTGCAAATTCTTCATAGAATCTTTCCCATCGAAAAGACTCTCCGTCGAGGAATATTACTTGGTTGTCCTCCTTATCAATAACTTTTACTGAATAGTCCTTGTAAGTTTCTGGAAGGTCAGGGCTTAAAATACCTAAATATAATTCAAAGTCATTTTCTGAATTGATGGTATAAATTACTTCTTCACCTGAAAGTTCTCCATAATAAGCCTTAGATATTTCAGGTTCAATTACTTCGATATTTGTTTGATCAGCTATATAATTAGGTTGATGAGCTTCTGTTGTTGTAGGATTTAAAATCAATAGATTTATAAACAGAAATAAAAAAGCATAATATATTTTAGTATTTGTTTTCATTTTTTAAATTATATCAAACCTTAAATAAAAGATTAGTTATTTTGTGGGTAACTAGAATAAAAAAATATTAATAAAAACCAATTTTTATTAACACCTTTAAGTAAAATTTTTTTAGGTTTGAGTTATAATAATATTAGGTGTTTATTTCTTAATTTAAAATAATTATGATTTTTGATTTAGTTTCTTGGAATATTGTTTTAGGAGTTCTATTAAGAACCGTTATTATTTTTTTCTTTGCTTTTCTTATTTTGAGATTGTTAGGGAAAAAGCAATTAGCACATCTTACTTATGTGGATTTGTTATTGATTATTGCACTTGGTTCAGCGGTTGGGGATGTTATGATTTATGACGAAAATGTTGTTCAGATGATTTCTTCAATGGTTGCCATCGGAGTTGTAGGGTTGATTGTTAAAGTGATAAATGAGTTTACCTCACATTCACAACAAATGAGAAAGTTATTATCAGGGGAGGCAAGACTTCTTGTTGTTGATGGAGTTATTGATGAAAAAGCACTTGCTCATGAGGATTTAGACAAGTCTCAATTGATGGGTGTTTTAAGACTCAAGGGGATTGATGATTTAAAACAAATTAAAAAAGCTTTTATTGAAGCTAATGGAGAAGTCAGTATTATCAGGAGGTCTTAGTATAAAAGAATAGACCTTATTGCAATAGCAATAAGGTCTATTCTAAAAAATATTTTATAAATATTTTTTATTTCTCAGTAGGGTACCCTGCATCAACCCAGCCAGAATAATTTCCTTCTAATCGGTATACTGTAGTAAAGCCCGCATCGATAAGTTTTTGAGCCCCTGCAATAGCAGCACTGTCAAAATGACAATAAACTAAGTATTCTCCATTTTTATCTAGAGAAGGAATGGCTGCATCCAAAGACCCATCTCCTACATAATAGTTTATTGCTCCAGGTAAATGACCTTCTGCATAATTAGGAGAGACATCAATTATAACTAATTCAGGATTAGTTTCGATTAAGCTCATAGCTTCAGCCACTGATATATCCATGTATTCTAATGTTTGGATTTCTTCTGTATTTTCATCAGTGATTACTTCCGCTTTATTTCCCATTTGTTGATAACCAAAATAACCGATTATGATTAAAATGATAATTATTATTGATATATTTGTTTTAGACATAATATAAATTAAATTGAATAATAATAAGAACTCGACTTACTTAATTGTAACAGATATTATATTTTTGAAGAATTTATAAAAAGTGGAAAAGAAAAGATTAAGATATTTTTATATCTTGTTACTGAACGAGCGTTCATATATAATATATGTATGAAATACACTAAAGAAAAACTTGTATCTTTTTTTAAATCTAATGGGCGAATGCCTAGCTATTCTGAACTAGCCAAACTTTATGGTTTTAAATCAAAGAACTCTGCCTATTCTCTAGCGAGCAATTTTATAGACCAAGATATCCTAAGAAGAGATTCAAAAGGCTTTTTAATTCCAGGAGAGCAGTTTAATGGAATCCAAATTTTAGGGACAGTTCAGGCTGGTTTTCCTGCCTTTGCATCAGAAGAAAAAGGCGAGCATCTATCATTAGATGAATGGTTGGTAAACGAACACGATGCCACTTATTTATTAAGAGTCTCAGGTGACTCTATGATTGATGCGGGAATACTTGAGGGTGATTATGTTGTTGTTGAACGGACACAGGACTTTTCTGTCGGGGATATTGTTATTGCTGAAGTGGATGATGAATGGACTATGAAATACCTGCGTATTAAAAATAATAAATATTATCTTGAAGCGGCAAATAATGAATACCCAGATATTTACCCAAAAGGTGAATTAAAAATACACGCAGTAGTTCGTTCTTTAGTGAGAAAATATGAAAAAAATAAATAATAAAAAAAATATTTTTGTTCATATTGACGCTGATGCTTTTTTTGCTTCAGTCGAACAAGTGCTTCATAGAGAACTTAAGGGAAAAGCTATCGTGGTTGGTCAAAATGGAGGGATTGTTTCTGCTTTGAGTTATCCAGCCAAAGATTTGGGTGTCTCTCGTGTATTACCAATTTTAACTGTTCGTAAAAAATACCCATCAGTTCATATCGTGGCATCTGATTTCCACGCTTATGGGATTTTTTCACAAAGAATGGATAATATAATACGAAATCATTTTCCAAATCTAGTAAAAAACTCAGTGGATGAAGGGTCAATAGAAATAAGCAAGTGGATAGATACTTTCGACGAGGCAAAAGAATTAATCAAAAAATTACAAAGAGAATTGTATCAAAAACTAGGATGCACATTTTCTTTTGGTATTGCTCGGACTCCATTACTAGCAAAGCTTGCTTCAGGAATGAATAAACCACACGGAATTACTATATTAAATGACCAAAATGTAGAAGAAAAGATTTATCATAAACCTGTAAATTGTCTTTCTGGTATTGGAAAACAGGGATATATAAAATTACAGAAAAATAGAATAAATACGATTGGGGATTTTGCAAAGGCTGACGCAAATTGGCTTCGATATACTTTTTCTATTTCAATGCCCGCCTTACAAAAACAAGTTCTCGGCGAGGTAGTAGATATTCCCAAACAAAAAGAAGATATTAAAAGTATGAGTCGGGACAGGTCTTTCCTTGCAACAGATAGCTATGGTTATCTTTATAGTCAGATGTCTATGAATATAGAACATCTCGCTCAGAGAATGAGAAAAGAAAATCTCTTTACTAAAAGAATTGGCTTAAGACTTCGTAATCAAAACCTTGATCACACACAATCGTTCGTTACTCTTTCATCACAAACAAGAGATATTGAATATTTATTATCAGAAGCTAAAAAACTTCTTGATGAATTATATCAAGAAGGTGTCTTGTATAGACAGGTTTCAATAACTTGTGCCGGTCTTGGTGGTGCTCCTATGCAAAATGATTTGTTTGGAGAATTAAATAGTTCCGAATCAAGAGATAATCTTTTTTATATAATTGATGATTTGGAAAATAAATTTGGCAAGTCATGTGTAGGTCTGGCGAGTAGTCTCCAGGCCAAAGACAATCTTGAAAAAATACATCTAAAATGTGTTGAAGGGGACACATACCCCCACCAATTACTCCCAGGGGAAGAAATCAAAAAGAGATTGTTGTATCCATTTTTAGGAGAGATTAATTAATACACTTCATCCCTTCCCGTCTTTGCGACCCAGCACTTTGAATTAAAGTATTTACTTTAATTTCATAAAACATTATTAAGTTTTTATAAATTTTATTAATATTGTTGCAACAAAGTGCTGGGGAAGCAATCCAGAACCTCTCTTGTGTTAAATATAGTTGAGTAAAGAACTGAGAAAAATAAAACCCCCGAAGAATGAATCTTGCGAGGGTTGTTTTTAGACAGATTTTTTGAGACTGACTAGAGGCTATTCAGCCATGTTGCTATTTGCAACGCGTCTAAATATAAATCCCAGTCATTTTTTTCTTGGAAAACATCTAAATATTTTTTCTTCTCTATTCCTTTTAATTTTTCTTCAAGAAGAAGTGCTTGGTTAGGTTTAAGGTATAAATCAGAACGAATCGCCGCTAGAATATGATTCATAAAATCACATTCTCTTTTGTCTTTTACACAATTCATTCTTTTCAAAACTCCCTTGATTAATTTTTCGACGGTGATCATTAAAAACCTCCTGTAGTAGAACATTATTTGAAATACTCTAAATTAGACAATATAATAATTATTATAAAAAATCAATGGTTTGAATTGGTATAGATTTATTTACTAAACTTGTTTGTATGTAATGAATAATAATATTTAGAAATTCTAATGTTTTGAAGATTGAAACAAAAAAGAAATTGCCCGCAAGGAACAATTTCCAGCGAGCAAATTTTATTTAACATAATCCTTCATCGAGAAGTCTTCTTATTCCATCTGAAAGAGGGTCTCCATGACCTCTTTTTTCATCGAGAACTTTTACCAAGGATGAAAGAAGTCGGTGGGTTCCATAATTCTTTTTTACTATTTGCCGAACGACTTCTTCTAAATCTATCCCGACTGTGAATTTATCATCTTTGTTGAGATGATTGTATTTTCCAACTTCTGTTTCGGACATTTTATAAATCCTCCTTTATATTATAAGTGCTATTTCTTCTGTTAGAAATATTACGATAAATATTAAATAAAGTAAAGAGTTTTCCAGCCTGCCTGCCCATGCGCGCCGGCAGGCAGGGAACATAGCAAAATGTCCTCTTGGGGGTATGAAAAAATATGGCTCTATTAAGCCATATTTTTAGTCTGCTCCGTTTAGTAGACGACGTTCGAACCTGTGTGGTTTAACATCTTTTCGAAATATTATAATTTCTTCCTATTTCTGTTTTGAAACGAGGTCTTATATTTTCGGTTCTTCTTATTAGTAAAATTAATTTTTCAGAATCCTGTTTGTTTAATTTATCTCTCAAGGATGCCATTCCTTCTGACTTCCAACTTGTTAAAACTTCTTTATCTTCTGTTTTAGGGTCTTCATTTATTATAATCATACTGTCTTTTTCCAAACATCCTTGATAAGCAAAGTGTTTGTCAAGAAAAAAAGCATCACAAAGATTTCCTGTTGGATATATTATTGATTTATTTTTTTCTTTTCCAAAATAAATGAAAAATCTTTTATTCTTTTTTTCTATACAATCATTGAAAAAATCTAATAAATCTCTAAAAACTTTATAGGTACGAGATGTTATAAGATAATACATCACCTCATTTCTTCGTGTTTCTCCTAATATAAGTATAAAATGTTTGATTGTGGGGGAATTTCTACAATCAATAATTTCTCCAAATTCATACTTCATTTTATTTAAAGTTAGGAAGTATATTTTCTATATTTAAACTATTAGCTAAAGAATAGTCTATAACAGAATTATTGCTTGTAAGTTGCCAAGGTTTTTCTCTATGTGTTTTTTCAGATATAACACTAGCTTTAGTTTGTTTAAATTCTGTAGATATACTTTTAATTAAATTTCTTTCAAATGGTGCTAGTTTGTTTATTTCACAATTTTTAGAATTATTTATGACTCTTCTCCCAAATTCATCTTTGTCTTTTTTGAGATTTATAAATTTAGATAATTGTGATTTATATTTACCTTCTAAATCAGAGTTTATTAACAAATCTATTTCATTTTTTATTGTAGTTGGTACTGGTCCGTAAGGAAGTTTAAAATATATATCGCCAGTAACAGAAGAACCTCTTCTATTATAAGAGATAAAATCTACATAATAAAAAAGTTTAAGGAGTTTTGTGACATACAAATTATTTACATTTTCTGCAAAGTAAGAAGATATTATTCCAATTTTTTCAAAATCAACTTTCATAATTAAATTATATAACTTTTAATTGATTTAGTTTAACTGTAGTTGGGGATAATTACAAGAAAATTTGTTTTTTGTTTTTTAAATACCCATTTCCCAAATTTCATAAGCTTCGTCAATATCTAGACCTAAATCATCCATAAGTTCTTGAATTTCTTGTGCTTCTCCAATATCTAAATTGTAATCTCTTGATATTTCTAAGATATTATCATCTTCGTTTATATTATAATCTTGAGTTTCTTCATCCATATTTATTTATTGTTTTTTGATAAAAAATTTGTAAATAATTAATTTAAGAATAAAAAAGAAAATTATTGATGAAAATATAGCTATTGGTAAAGGATAAATATTATATTTATTTACTAAATTTCTACAATTATTGAGAGACTCTTCTGACCATTTATCAAGATTTGCCCTTCTATTATTTATAACTTCCATCTCTTTTGCTCCGAGAATATCATAACTATTTATTAAATTTGCAATAGAATTTGTTTTTTGTTGTAATTCAATTTGAAAATTACTATAACATTTTCTATAAAGTTTATATGATGATAAATTTATAATATAGATAAAAAATACAAAAGTAAAAATTATCAAAAATATATTTTTTAATATGTTTTTTCGAATTTTCATACTAATTTTTTATTTTCCAAATGGAAGTTAGGAATAATATTGAGGTAATAAAATCTATAACTACCCAAACTTCCTTATCTAAATGGAATGGAAAAAAGGGATTAAAAGCTATTGCGATAACTCCCATTATAATTGTCCAAGTGATGTTTTCTTTTTTTATAGATAAATATCCAAGATATACTCCAATACCAAGTACAACCCATCGTAACAATTGATAATAGCCATAAGGCCATATACTAGGTATTGCTAGTAACAACATTATGATTCCAATTATAGTAATAATATTTTTTTTCATATTATTTAAAATGTTTTAATAAAGTCTTTGTCTGTGTCGTTATCAGTATAAATAATTTCGCAATAATCTCTAAGAAAACTTCCTTGATATTCGATTGGGTTATAGTTCCAACTTTTTACATTATTCCATTTCTCGTTTTCTACTTCATAAATAGCTAAACAATCTAGTTTCCTCTGAGCCACATACTCCAAATCTTCTTTATTTTTTTCTGCTTGTAATTCTACCCACTGTTGTTCTTTTATTGAATTTTGTTTATTTACTTGAACAGCATAATAAAAACCACCTAAAATAATACTAATTATTATAAGTGTCAAAGGACCAGAGAGCCTGTTTATTTTTTTAAAAAAATTTTTCATATTAATTTTTATATTTTTCAACTTCTTTTGAGTAGTTTGGTCTTTGGTTATAAGACCAATTATCTTCATTTGTGGAAGAATTATCATAATCAACACTAAAGATTTCGTCTCCTGAGAAATAATCAACTATAACAAAACTTCCTGATTCGTTAGGTGGGGTTCCAAATAATTCTAATCCATGAGTGTATAAACAAGTATCTAATTTAGAACTATAGAAAATATCATAAAAATATGGAGTTGCTATTTTATAAGTTTCGTTTAGTTGATTTTTGGCTTGTTCCCGATAATTTGCACATTTTTCTCTTTTATCAAAAAGAGTGTTTGATGAGTCTTCTGTAGAAATTTTCTCTTTTGAAATATTTCCTGAAAAGGTATACCCTAAAAAAATACCTATTATAAGAGTCATAAATAATTGTATTAAATATTCTTTTTTCATATTAATTCTAATTTAATTATTAATATATTGATAAGGTTTTATTGTTATTTAAAATAATAACATAAATTTTATAAAAAAATCTCTAAAACCTGCAGATAATGAATCTCTGGGATTTCATAAGTTTACCTGCAGATTTTAAAGACCTAGCGAATGCTAAGTCTTTAAATTTAGTTAATATATTTAACAAACAAAGTTTTATCCAAAGAACAACTTCCTTGATACCAGATAGGGCAGGAATCAGTTATTCCGTTAGTTAATAATACTTTTTGTCCTTGTAAAATAGTCATTAAGTTCTTTTTAACTGAAGAACTAACTGAAGTCATTTCCAACCAATGATTCATAGTAATACAAGAAACAATCGTTCTCCCATCAGATGAATAAACAGCATGGTCTACACCACAATTATTATTTGTAGGTTTGTAGTAATTAGAATAAGCACTTCCATTTTCATAGGAAGCATTAACATTACCTAAACCTAACACAAAAAACCCTACCAACACAAAGAAAAATATTTTTTTCATATTTTTATTTTCTACTTGGACGTAGCACGTCCAAGTTTTTAATTAATTTTGAAACTTTTTAGATTACTTGGACACCGGGTGTCCAAGTAGTTTAAAGTTGGTTTCAAAATGCTAATAATTAATAATGACAACTAAATTATTATTGGGTTTTTGTCATTTATATAATTATTTAATTAAAAAATTGAAAACAAAAAGCCCGTTACTAGGAAGGCTCCTTACGGAAATCCTCAACTGCAGTTTCCCACAGTGACGCACTCAACGCCCTAATAACGGGTTTTTTATTGTTGAGTGCGTTTTAAAACCATATCCTTTAATTACTTAAAGGGGTTAGGTCATAATCTATTACTTACTATTGAAAATAATAGATAAAACTTATTTAGTTGTTCCTAATACAATATCAAAAATTTAAAATAAATGATAGGGCTAAAACATCTTTATATGTGTATAAAGATGTTCGCCCAAATATTTTCATTAGAAAATGTTTTAGGGGGGGAATTAAACTAATAAAAAATTTTATAAAAGTTGTATAAAATCTTTATCTTTTCTTCATATCTAATTTAGTATAATTGAATATAGAAGTAATTTTTGACGAAATCTTTTGAATGTTGTTTATAAACTTATACTCCTGGTTTTTTCATAAAAAGTAATATATAATCTAATCATAAGAAAGAATATTTAAAATTTAAAATCAAGTAAATAGAAAAATGAAAAATAAAAAATTTACTTATATTGATATTTTTGCAGGCTGTGGAGGATTGTCTCTTGGTCTTTATAATTCTAAAAAATGGAGAGGTATTTTTGCTGTTGAAAAAAACAAAGATGCATTTATGACATTAAAACATAATTTAATTGACAGTAAAAATCATTTTAATTTCCCTGAATGGTTAGATGAAAAAGAACACGATATAAATGAAATTTTAAAAAATAAAAATTTAAGAAAATATGCTGGAAAAATAGATCTTGTAGTCGGAGGACCTCCTTGTCAGGGGTTTTCTTTAGCTGGTAGGAGAAATGAAAAAGATGCTAGAAATTCTTTGGTTTATTCATATTTAAAATTTATTAAAGTTATTCAGCCTAAAATTCTTTTTTTTGAAAATGTAAAAGGTTTTGGAGTATCATTTAAAGGAACAAATAAAAAACCAATGTCTGAAACAGTAATAGAGGAATTACAAAAAATTGGATATAAAGATGCTCGTTTTGAAATTTTAGATTTTTCTCAATTCGGTATTCCTCAATCAAGAAAAAGGATTGTAATTATTGCTACAAAAAACGGAAAGGCTCAAGATTTTTTTTCAATATTAAAAAAACAATCACAAAAAATATTAAAAAAGAAAGGGCTTAATTCTTATATTACTTTAGGTGAAGCAATTTCTGATTTGTATAAAGGAAATAGTTGCATTAAATCACCTGATTCAGTAGGATTTACTACTGTGGAATATAAACCAATTAAATCTAAGTACCAAAAGTTGATGAGACAGAATATTGACCATAATATTCCTGATAGTCATAGATTTGCTAACCATACAACTAAAACATTGAAGAAATTTTCACAAATTATAAATGAAAAACTTTCATCAAAAAAAATACAACAGAAATTTTGTACAAAAAAAACAAGTACAAGACTTTTGGACCAAAACAAACCTAGTCCAACAATAACAACCCTTCCTGATGATTATGTTCACTATAAAGAATCTAGAATTCTAACAGTAAGAGAATACGCAAGAATTCAGTCGTTCCCAGATGATTTTGAATTTAAAGGTAAATATACGACAGGTGGAAAATTAAGAAAAAAAGAAGTACCAAGATACACTCAGATAGGGAATGCAATTCCTCCACTTTTTGGGGAACAAGTTGGTGTTATATTAGCTCAATTATTAAAATAATATGGAAAAATTACAATTTAGAATTAGTTCAGCTACAAAAAGTATTTTAGGAAAAGATTTAATTGTTGATAAAAATATAGCAATTTTTGAATTGGTAAAAAATGCGTATGACGCCAGTGCTGAAAAAGTGGATATTTATATTAATGATGAAAAAATCACTATTATTGATAATGGAGAAGGAATGGATATAAATGATATAAAAAATAAATGGTTGTATGTTGGGTATTCTGAGAAATCAGACAATAAGAATATTATAAAAAAAGGTTCTAAAAGAAGAACTTTTGCAGGTGCAAAAGGAATCGGGAGACTTGCTTGTGATAGATTAGGAAAAGATTTGAGACTTATATCTATAAAAAATAAAAAAATTGAACAGCTTGATGTAAACTGGGGAGATTTCGAAAAAAGTTCAAAAATTGATTTTAATAAAATAGATATAGAACATACAAATCTTAAAAAAAGTCCTTCTAAAGAATTTAAGAAAGGGACAATACTAGAGATAACTTCATTAAGAGAAAGATGGGATGAGGAAGATTTGAAAAAACTAAAAAGTCACTTAATAAAGCTTATTAGTCCAGTAAAAGAAGATAAAGAGGTTTTTGATATTTTTATTCACTACTATGAAGAAAAGGCTATTAAAATTAATAATTTTATTTTTGATAAATTAGGATTAAAAACTACACAAATAGATGTTGAAGTGTCTTTAGACGGTAAGTTTATTACTACAGAACTAATTGATCGAGGTGATAGAATCTATAAAATTATAGAAAAAAATAAATGGAGTAAAAAAACTGCAAATATAAAATTTCAACTTTTTTACTTAAGTCCCCCGACAAAATTATCATTTTGGCATTCAATGAAAATAGATTCTGTAAATTTTGGATCTGTATTTTTATATAAAAATGGGTTTAGAGTTTATCCATATGGAAATCCTGGAGATGATTCTCTTGGACTAGATAGAAGAAAAGGGCAGGGTCGCACTCGTCATTTTGGAACCAGAGAAGTTATTGGGAATATTATTATTAATAATACATCTGATGAATTTAAAGAAACTTCAAGTCGAGACGGGGGATTATTGAATACAAAAGGATTTCAAGAATTGAAAGAATTATTTAAAAAAAATGTATTAAGACGACTTGAAATATACGCAATTGATACCCTGAAGTGGACATATGACGGAGGAACACAAAAGGAGTTTTTTCCTGAAGAAAAAGAAAATGAGATAAAAAAATTAATTCAAAAACTTACAAAATCAAATGATTTTGTAAGTCTTGAGTATGATTATTCTAAATTCGAGAAACAAATTGAAAAAAAAGTTAATGAAGGATTTCAAGGAGCAACAGGAGTATTAAAAAAACAAGCAGAAAAAACTAATAATATAAAATTAAAAAAAGCAGTAGAGAAAATAGAAAAAGTTCAAAAAGAACAGAAAGATTTAATAAGAAAACAAGAAACAAAAATTGAAAAAAAAGATGAGCAAGTGTCTGCCTTAAAAAGTTTTACAAATAAAGACCTTGAAAACCTTCAAAGTTATCATCATCAAATAGGTATTAGTACAAAAACAATAGATAATTATATTCTTCACTCTTTCAATATACTTAAATCTAAAAAATATGAAAAATTAGAAAAATATTTACAAAAAATCAAAAAAGAAAATGATAAAATTAATTCAATTGCTAGATTTGCAACTGGAAGTGGTATGAATGAGCTAGCTATAAAAAAAGAACGAAGTTTAAACAATATAATAAAAAAGTATTTGAAAGATGATTATATTCCTGTTGCATCAGACGGTCTTGAAATTCAGATAAAAGATAATACAACCAATGATTTCATTACTTCATTTAGACCATTCGATATTTCTATGATTTTTGATAATCTTCTTGATAATGCAAAAAAAGCAAAAGCTAATAATTGTGTAGTAGAATTATGTGGAGGGGTAAATGTTTTAGAAGTTTTTGTAAAAGATAATGGTGTTGGAATAAATAAAAGATTTAAAGATAATATAGAAGAAATTTTTGATTTAAAAACTTCTTCTACTGATGGCGCAGGAATAGGGTTGTTTAATGTTCAGGAAATATTAACATCAATTTTTAATGCAAGTATTTCAGTTAAACAAAATACACCAAAAAAAGGATTAACCTTCACATTAACTTTTACTAAATAATCATGAATTTAAAATATAAAATATTATGGATTGAGGATGAAAAAGATTGGATAGAATCGGAAATAGTATTTGTTCAAAAATATTTAGAGAAATATGGTTTTATGTTGGAGTATGAAAATCCAGAAAAGTATGAAAATTACGACTTTTCTCAATTTGATATTATTGTTGTTGATTTTAACCTTGCGAATGAAGAAAAAGGTTCAAATGTTATTAAAAAAATAAGAGAACAAGAACTTTATACTGAAATACTTTTTTATTCTGTCGATGGAGAAAAAAAATTAAGAAGATTAGTAATGGACTTAGATGGGGTTTATTGTGCTAGTAAAGATACTTGTCGAAATAAATTAGAAAAATTAATTTATACAACAATTCGAAAAACTCAAGATCTAAATAATCTTCGTGGTCTAGTTATGGCAGAAACTAGTGAATTAGACCCTTTAATTAAAAAAATTCTTTGCTTAATTACTAAAAAAAATAAAGTTTCTGAAGAAAGAATTTTTAAAAGATGTAAAAAAACGTTAGATAAAAAATTAGATAAAGTTATTGAAATGGAATCTTATGTTGTTTTTAATAATTTAATAAATCTTATCGATACAAGACATTTTAGTGCCGGAGTTTCTTATGAGTTTTTATATGATTTCTCTAAAGATGAAAATAATAATATAGATAAAGAAATAGTTTCTCCATATAAGAAAAAAATTATAGAAGAAAGAAATAATCTTGCTCATAACCCTGAAGATTCTAGTACTTCTGATAAAATGGTAATTAATAAAAACGGTGAACTGATTGAATATACAGAAGATAAATTTATTGAAATTAGAAAAAATATTCAAAAATATAAGATAGTTTTTCAGGAAATCATAGATGATTTAAAAAAATAAAAAACTTGAATCGGTTTTTTAAAAAAAATTATAAAAGAAGTAATCTACCTCTACATCACTGAATAATCAAATAATAATTGAGGTGGAATAGTAGTTAAAATAAAAGAGACAGTCACCGTTTATTTGATATATACTATTAACCCTAAGCAAAAAAACTATGAAAAAATTCACTCGAAAATTACAAAAAGCTAATAAAAAATAAAAACAAAAAATAGCAGGCACCCGGTGCCTGTAATTTTTTATATCACTTAGTAACTCAACTACTAAGTGGTTTTGGTTTTTAATGGTTTTTGATATAATTTAAGTATGGATAATATTAAAAATCGACAATTTTATATTAAAAAAATAAAGAAACTTTTTGAGTTGATTGATTCTGATGATTCGGAAAATGCCAACAAGGAATTAGATGAATTAAAAAAGGATTACGAAATAATAGAAGATGATTTGTTTGGGGTTTTAGTTAGAATAGAAAGTTTTTTATTAAAATCAGAAAATATTTCACTTAATGACATAAAAAGTGAATTTAATTCTGTTTTAAATAATTAGAAAAATAGGTCAACCACATTTTCAAACATTTATTTTAAATAGTATATACAAGAAAAATTAAAAAATTTGGCACCCCGGGTGCCAAATTTTTTAATATGCCTTTGTAGGCACCCGGTGCCTACAAAGTTTAAAAAATAAATAAAAAATAAAAAATAAAAAAGTGCGCGCTTCGAGCGCGCACTTTTTTATTTTTGTTCACGCCCGTCGACGCACTGGGGTAGGTAAGGAACCTGTGTGAGGTGAGTAATAATTAAAATTTATAATTACTTCTCACGTAAAGATTGTTTAATTTGTTATAGTACTTGTTGCAGTTTCAGAATATGGTCCTCCAAAAGATGCATATACTGCAATAAAATAAATAATAATTCCTAATATACCTAAACCTAAACCAATTTTTGCAACAGTTGTAAATTCATATTTTTTTTGAACAATTGAAAAAATTATTGCCAAAATTGAGAATATTATTGATATAACAGGGATAAACAGAAATGATAATATTGCAAGAATTCCTGAAATTAAACTTAGAATTCCCCATATTTGAGTTTTTTCATGATTATTTGTTTCCATATATTTTTTTTGATTAATTTTAATTTTAATAAATGAATTATAACAAAATTATAGAGGTTCGAACATAGGGAAAGTTTTGTGAGGTGTATAAAAAAATATGGCTTAATATCTACCTGCCCCTGCGCGCCGACAGGCGTGGGTAGGTAGGAAGCCATATTTTTAGTCTGCTCCGGCGGCAGGACTCGACCCACAGTTACTAAATATATTTCTTCGCTATCACTCGAAATCTATTAAGTACTGTTGGTCGCGGCACGAAAAAGGACATTTAGTCCTTTTTCTATCACCGTTCGAGTCCTGCCACCGAAAGATAAAAGTAAAATTAAAACACCTCCTAAGAGAGGTGCTTTAATTTCACTTGGCTCCGGCGGCAGGACTCGAACCTGCGACAAAGCGATTAACAGTCGCTTGCTCTACCAACTGAGCTACGCCGGAATGTTGTTTTTGAGAATTTTATTTCGAAATTCTCTTCCTGTACCTGATTTTAAAAATTTTTCACGAGCTCTTGCTTCAGAAAGAGTTTTACATTTTTCAGTATAAACTATTTTGAATGGAGCATAACTTTTATTTGATTTTGTTTGTTTTGAGTTATGTTCCTGAAGACGTCGTTCAATATCTTTAGTGAGACCAGTGTAGTAGTTTAGGTTTTTTAAACTTTGTAGAATGTAAACATAATACATATTAGTTATCATAACATTTATCTACCAACTGAGCCCTGCCTGCGGCAGGCAGGTACGCCGGAATGGTTATTTTATTTTCAATATTGTATTCAATAAATGAATATAAAACTGTTACGTATTTTAACAAATAATTAGGAAAAGTCCAACTTTCTAAGGTTTGTTAATTATTGGATTACTTTTTAAAACTTAATAGTTTTAACTTTCTATGAAACTAAACAAATGATATAATGTGTACATGACAAAAAAGAAATATTTAATTTTATTTACGATTATTATCGTTTTATTAGTAGCCGTTTTAATTATTAATAATATGCCAGATAAAAATTCTATTAATGAGCAAATGGTAGAAAAATCTTCGGATAGTTTTGGAACAACAGAAGATATTATAGTCGCAGACATAAATCAAGAAGAACCGATTCAAGCTAGTTTTGCTCGAGAGTCTAGTTTAAAAATTGGACGCTTAACTTTATTTAGTCCAGATTTTCAAAACTTGGAATTAATTCCGGCTAAGTTTACTTGTGATGGGGATAACATTAATCCTAATTTAGAAATTTCAGGGGTAGATGAAAAAGCTAAATCATTAGTTTTAATTATGGATGATCCAGATGCTCCTAATGGAACATGGGATCATTGGATTAAATTTAATATTCCTGCCAACACTAGAAATATTAATGCAGGGGAGGAATTGAAAGGTATTTCAGGAAAGGGAACAGGGGGAAATCTTGATTATGCTGGACCTTGTCCTCCTAATGGAAAGCATAATTATATTTTTAAGCTTTATGCTCTTGATACTGAGTTGACTTTATCAGAAGGGTCTTCAAAATCTGATGTTGAAAAAGCTATGGAAGGACATATTTTACAACAAGTTGAATTAATAGGTGTTTATCAAAGAAAGCTGGATTTAGTAGAAGAAAAAGTAGAAGTAACAGAGTAGAAAGTTTATAAAGTCCATAGTCTATAAAGCAAGAAAAATCGCAAAGCGATTTTTCTGAAAGACTTTCGACTCCTGCCTGCCACTGCGCGTCGGCAGGCGTGGGCAGGCAGGTTCGTCTTTATAGACTTTTAACTAATGTTATGTACATAAAAGCAAAAGTTTTTCCAAAATCAAAAAAAGAATCTATCGAGAAAGTGAAAGATTTTCGTTTTGAGATTCATATTAAAGAAAAGGCTGAAAAAAACATGGCTAATAAAAGAGTTTTGGAATTATTAGTGGAGTACTTTAAAATAAGATCAAAGGATATAAAAATTATTAGTGGGCATCATCATCCTGTTAAGTTATTAAGTATTAATGATGAAGCTCTTTTAAATACCTAATTCCAAAAGATTATTGTAATAATTTATAATAAATCGGGCGGATAAGGAAAAGTTATGGAAAGAGAAAATATACAAGTGAGTGTTGTTAACCTTGAATTAAACGATGCACTTAAGGATTATATAAATAAGAAATTAAGGTCTATAGAAAAATTTATTGATTTTAATGACCCGAGTGTGAGTGGAGATATTCGTTTGTATAAGGATACAGGAAAGCAAAGCGGAAAGATTTATCGTGTAGAAATTAGTTTTATGAAAGCAGGTAAAAAATATGGTGTGAATGCTAGTGGTAATAATCTATTTGAAGCGATTGATGAATCTAAAGATTTGATTTTAAGAAAAATCACAGATCATAAAGAAAAAAGACAATCGTTGGTTAAAAGAGGAGGAGCAACAATTAAAACATTTTTAAAAAAGTTTAGTAGGTAATTTAAATTAAGCAAGCATGAAATATTTAGAAACAATAGGGGGTAGGATTAGTGTATTTTTAGGATTATTAATTATTATTGGGGTAACATCATATTTTTATTTTATGGATAATACAAAAGCAGAATTAAATAGCGAACAAGGAGGGATTGCAATTTTTCACACAAATTTTGGTGATTTTGAAGTGAGTTTTATGGGTGAAAAATCACCTAAAACAGTAGATAATTTTAAAAAATTAGCATCTGAAGGTTTTTACAACGGAGTTAAATTCCACAGAGTTATAAAAGGCTTTATGGTTCAAGCAGGGGATCCTTTAACTAAGGATGATTCTATGGAAGACGCTTGGGGGACAGGAGGACCAGGGTATATGTTTGAAGATGAAATTTGCCCTTTGAACAAAAATAAAAGAGGAACTATTTCTATGGCTAATGCCGGAGCGAACACAAACGGTTCTCAATTCTTTGTTAATACAGCTGATAATAACTTCCTAGATGATAAACATACAGTTTTTGGAGAAGTGGTCAAAGGAATGGAAGTAATTGAAGAAATAGAAAAGGTTGAAGTAAAATATCCAGGAGTTAGAGATATTCCAGTTTCTCCGGTAATAATTGAATCGATTGAATTGAAATAGAAGCACTTCGTCTTATATAAACTCCTCGGCTCGGTAATTGAAAAAACCGACTTCGCTATATTTTTCAATTACTCTCGCCATATGTCGTTTATAAAGATTACATATAAATTAAAAAGGGTGATTTGATAAATAAAACAAATCGCCCTTTTTTATTTAAAAATGAACAAATAAGACGGGATATTTTACAGTCGGAGTGACTGGTATTTCTACAAGATTACAAAAAATATTAGCTTTTTTGAATTCCTGTTTAAAAGAATATAATCCAGCTTTCAATTTTGTATAATGATTGGTGTGACAAGGATCGTAAGCTACAGAACCGGCGCCCGTCATTACAACACAATAACCATCTTCAAAAGCATTCATTCTTATTTCATTACTTACTAAAGAAATAATAGTTATTTCTTTTTGATTAAGAGAGTGAGGATTGAGGACAGCAAACCCATGTTTGATGGGGTTTTTAGTATTGTCTAACTTACTATATCCTATTAAAATTCCTTCTATAAATTTAATTTCCTTAAGTATTTCACTAGTATTTTTCACTTTTAATCTCCTTTATTTTTGATTATTCCTACTTTCTAATCTGAGATTATCATATTTTTATATATTTTCCAAATAAATTACCATTTTAGCTTTCTAGCTCGAAAACCAAATATTTTTTCGTAGGCTTTTTCACTAAAAAGAATAGGGTAGAAGCTTCTTTTAGCAATTATTTTTTTAGTAGTAGTTTCTCCGATCAAATCACCTTTTTTTATTTCTTTGAAATTTTTTAATTCTTTGTTTACTTTGCATCCTTTCGGTTTATCTAAGGTATCAATTACTTTATATAATTCTGTTTTTTGTTTAGGTTTTTTAATTTTTTCTTCTATTAGATTTAAATTACTTAATATAATTTTTATATCATTTAATGCATTTTTATAGGCATCATTAGATTTATCGTTTCCATATTCAAAAGAAATTCCAGCATTACAATAATAAATCATAGCTTTTTGAGCAATATTTTTTGGCATTAAAGCTACTCTTTTTGAATTGAAAGCATTGATTAAACTTCTTATTTCTTTATTTAGTTTTGTAATAATAACCAATGATTCTACGTCCGTTGTAGTGGAGTGAATATCAATTACATAATTAAAATCTTGTAGTTCTTTGTTTAATTTATAGGCAATTTTTTCCTCATGTGTCCCATTTTTATTTCCAGGAAAAGAACGATTTAAATCGGTATCAATACATCTTTTTTTCTTTTTTACAGCTTCTGGGTTAGCGATAAATGTTTTTAAAATACCGTTTTTAATTGTTAATTTGTTTAGTTCTCTTATAATTTTTTTTCCTACTAATTCATCACCATGGACACAGGCAACCACAGCTACTTTAATATTATTTATTTTGTTTTCTTTTTGTCTCAATTTTTGCATATTTAAATATATTAGAATAAAAAACGAGGTGCATTCTCTTATATGAAGAGTATACACCTCGTTTGAACATTTCGTCAAATTCAATAATCATCAACTGCCATTAAACATAAACAATGACAGATTTCAGCCCACTTGGCTACTTTTTGAATATCAGCAGTATTTCCGAACATCCTGAACTCTATAGTTCCATGAATGGATATTCGAATAAAATGCCAACATTTCCTTGGATCTTCATCAAAACCCTTGTTTAAAGCTTCTTGGTAGAACGATTCCCAATTATTATAACGTGGAGGGGAAAAATCAGGAGCCATAACCTTATAGATTTTTAATCTTTCTCCATTGGAATTGTCTCCGATACGACATAACCTATCCACGTGGTTTATAACATAGTTATAAACCTTAAGGGTTGTTTCTATATTGGGCATTCCAATATGAAAATGTGTTGCCGCAACTCGACAGGCTGCTCTAAGAATATCAACAGGCATATCCTTTGTTATTTTCTGGTATCTTCCAGTTGGGTCAGGAAAAACGTCCAAAGGCATGTCTTCTGGAGCAACTTCTAGGTATTCTCTTCTAAAACATAATATTTTTTCTGCGGTATCAAGTTTTTCGCTGTTTCTCAAAAGATGCTCTTTTACCTTTTCAATTCTAACAGGACCAATTCTTTCTTCTAATTGGCAAGCTGATAGTTCGTAACCAAATTCACGACTTTGGTCAGTAATTCCAAAAAAATTTAAAACTTGAGGGTTGATTGGAACAATCTCCCCAGTTAGGTTTGTTAGAAAAGTTTCCCTTTCAATCCCAACCTTAAAAGTATTTGTTGGATCAAATTTAAATTTACTAGTAAACTTTTGGATATCCATTTTTTCTCTCCTTTGTTGTTTTTTAGGAACATAAGTATTTATAACTTTTTCTAAAATCATAGTATCAATATTTATATTTAAAAGCAATTAAATTTAATTATAGGTTTTTACTTTTGTCAATTGACAGAGAATTTTGGTTAAAGTATCTTTAAATTAGGCTTAGATGTTCTTTTAAATAACCTACTTTGAATAGGAGAGTTGAAAATGAAAAATAATAAAACTAATAAGGAGTATGATTGGCAAAAAGGAATGGATCCAAATGACATATTTTCCAATATTGGAAAATTAATGCGAATGAATATTTCATATGGAAGAGACGATATTGTTGGATTTCCAGGGACTACACCTTTGAACATAGCTGAATGTGTTTATGCTGAATATCTTGGTTATCATGCCAATAATATTGGATTGCACACTACTGGTAATGATAAAGAAGTTGGTTTTGGCGGAACTCAAACTGCTGAGGAAGAAGTTATTGCTATGGCGGCTGACTTAATGGGAGTAACCCTTGAAGAAGTTGATGGGTATATTTCCAGTGGAGGAACGGAAGCTAACTTTATGGGGTGTTGGATTGGAAGAAATTCTTCTGAAAATCCTCAAAAAACAGCGTTGTTGTGTTCTTCTCTGACACACAATTCTATTACAGCGAAGACTGTGGATATTTTAATGAATAGGGATAGAAAATGTTTGAAGTTGATTCCTACTGACAAAAGTGGTCATATTCTTGTTGAAAAAATGATTGAGGCTGTGGAGGTTTCAATTAATGATTTTGATAATTTTGTGATTGTTGGAAATGCTGGAACTACTATGCTGGGTTCTGTGGATGATATTCCTAGAATGAGTTTTGCTTTGGGTGAACTTAAAAAAATTTATCCACATAAAAAATTTCATTTTCATGTAGATGCTGCTTTCGGTGGTTTTGTTGTCCCTTTCATTTCAAATATTCCACATATTGGCTTTAGGAATCATCATGTTGATACTATTACCCTAGATGCTCATAAAATGGGTTTAACCCCTTATGGGAGCGGTATTATTCTTTCAAGAAAAGGACTTTTTGCTAGAACCTCAACAAAGGCCCCATATTTCCCAGGAGCAGATGCTTCTTTTTCTGGTTCTCGTTCAGGAGCCAGCGCCTTAAGTACTTGGGCTGCAATGAAATATATGGGAAAAGATGGTTATGCAAAAACAACTCAGAGACTTATGAAAGTGACATCTGAAATTAAATGTATTTTACATAATAACGGTTTTGAAATCTTTAAGAATGATATAAATATTATTGGGGTTAAGGGTTCTTTACCTAGGTGGATACAGAAAGACTTTCGTGTTCATGTACAGGAATCATTTCCTGAAAATTTGTCTCATCCTGAAAATGGAAAAATTATTTCAGTGTGGAACATTGTTGTGATGAATCATACAAAACCAGAATTGATTGAAAAAATTATTTCTCAATTGAAAAGAAAAGTAGGTTAATTTTGAACAATATAGACATACAAAGGCCCTGACTTTACTAATAAAGTAAAGATACTGGGCCTTTTTAATTTTATAAATTAATTGACTAAATTATAAATTAGAAATGATTGAAATCAAATAGTGTTTTTATTATTTAAACTAGTTTATGCAGGAAGAAATGAAAGCAAAAAAATAGTGGAAATTGGTAAATTAAGAGTTACGATGCTAGTTTGGCTACTTATAATAACTCAAAAAAGTTATGAAAATTATTTTCAACAAAGAAGCAGTTGTTTCTTTATTGTTATATAAAAAAAAGTCCTTCTTTATAATTTTTGATGAATAAAAAAAGAGCCACATTTTTATATGGCTCTATTTTTTGTATTTAATTTTATTGAGCTAAAATCATATCAATCATTCCTTTGATTTCGTCATATGGTCTAGCTCCTTCAAGAGGAATTTGTTCTCCTGATTCTAAAATAATTATAGAATGAGGTGTTCCTTGTATTCCTAAATCAATTCCATTTTGAAAATCTTCCTGAGCTTTTTTGTTTGTATCTTCGTTTTCTAAACAAATGTTAAAATCATTTGTATCTAATCCTAATGACATTGCTAGAACAGGTAATTCTTCAACGCTGATCCAACCTGTCGGTGTTGTTTCAAAAATTTTATCTGTCATTTCCCAAAATTTGGATTCACCTCCTAATTTCCCAGCACACTCAGAAGCCACAGCTTTTATTTGGGTAGGGACTCCATGAACAGGGAATTGTCTCATTGCCCAAGCTACTTTGCCGTCTTTTGCATATTCATCAGTAATTTGAATCATAGTCTTGTGAAAATCTGAACAATAAGGACATTCAAAATCACTAAAAGTTATTATTTTTATTTTAGCATCTGGATTTCCTAGTATATGATCTGAGTCTTTAAAATTTACTTTAATAGGTTCTTGTGTTACTTGTTCTGTATTATTCATATCAGAAGGTTTAGTTTCTGATCCATTACTTGAATAAAACCCCCAACCGATTAAGGCTCCTGCAATTATTATTGCGATTGGTACTAAATATTTATTTTCTTCCATAATATAAATTTGTCGAAAGCCTGCCTGCCGGCAGGCAGGTCTATAAAGTCTATAAAGTCAAAAGTCTAAAATTTATTTAATAAATTTTATTATTTTCTATTTTACGACTCCACCTTTCTATTTATTAATTATTAATTTTTATTAAAACAATGAATTGGTAATTGTTTTTTCTTCTTTTTCTTCCCATTTAGAAGTATCTAGTTTAATTTCTTTTAATACTCCGTTGTCTTTCCATTTTAACATATTATTTTTAATTGCGTAATCATATACTTCTTTTGTTATCCGAACATCATCTAAACAGTATTTTTTTATTTTTTCTTTTTCACCTGTTTTCCACCAAGTAATTGCTTCCATCCCATGTCCTGATTTTTTCTCTCCTAAAGTCATTTCTGCGATATTGTCTAACTTCATTCTTCTTCCTGTTTTTTTATATATTTCTTTTAGAATATCAAGACTTTTTATTTGAGTTAAATCGCCATTATAATATTTATTTAAAAGAGGTATATCAAAATGATCTGAATTATATCCAATTAACATATCGGCTTTTTCTAGTATAGGCCAAAGTTTGTCTAAATCTTCTTCCCAAAAACAATCATATTTATCAGTTTTTGAGTCATGGATACAAACTACAGAAATATCTAATTTTGTGGCATCGGTTGATTCAACTTCTTCAAAACTATTTTTAGTTTCTATATCAAAGGTAATTTTTCGCATATATAAATTGTGTATTAATTATCAAGTATTTTAAAACGGTTTCTTCATTTTAACGAAATAAGAAAATTAACACAAGAAAATTAAAAAGGTTATCATTCAAAATGATAACCTTTAAATTTTATTTTCACTAAAAAGGGAAAGAAACTTTTATTCCTCCTTCAATTAAAGCTGAGTTTTCAATTCTTTCCTGATAATCAAAAACAGGCTCGATTTTGAAATTTTCAAAATCGATAACTTTTGAAATTTTTAATTTTGTTAGGCTGGGTTCTTTTCCTTCCATTATAAAATCAAAAGTTAAACCTGTGTTTGTTTCCAATAAACACATTTGATAGAGATATTTTGGATCACTTCTATTTTTATTCGGTAAACCGCAATAAAAATAGAAATATGATTTAAAATTTAAGATTTCATTAAATCTTATATTAAGATTTATCTCTTTGTTTTCTCCTTCTGTTGTTAATGAATAGGTTAGGTTTGTATCTAACCAATTGAAGTTCTTTCGGATACCTATATCATATTGATAGAGGGATATTTTTCCATACAGGCCATTATCTGATTGTACCGAAATTCCATCTGTGGAAAAATCTAATTTCCCTTGACATATATTTGTCATGGAAAAAAATAAAAATAAAGTCAAGATTAATTTTTTTAAAGTCATTCCTGCTCCTTTTGTGAAAATATTTTTTTATTCAATTACAATTCCTATTCACAATATACATAAATAATATCTTTATGTCAACAAATTGTGTTTTCTCTTAATATATATATAATTAGAGATTAAGCTATATTTAATTTTATGTTGAATAAAATACTTTTGTACAAAAAAATGTCTGAGACTCCCTTAGAAACTATCCAGAGATGGAAAAAGGAAAATTCAGAATATATAGACGAAAAGATGACTTATGCCGGTCGTTTAGATCCAATGGCTGAAGGGGAGCTTTTGGTATTGGTAGGGGAGGAATGTAAGAAAAAACAAGAATATTTAGGGTTAGACAAAGAATATGAAATGGATGTTTTGTTTGGTTTTCAAACTGATACTTATGATATTCTAGGTTTAATTAATGGTTTTATTAATTTAGCAAGTTCACAGGACTATGTTATATCTGATCACGCAAGAAAGGTTGGAAGATTTTTGAGTAAATTAGTGGGAAAACAGATGCAAAAATATCCTTCATTTTCTTCTATGACAGTTAATGGTAAACAATTATTCCAAATTACAAAAGATGATGAATTAAATGATATTGAAATTCCTATAAAAGAAATTGAGGTTTACAAGGCTGAACTATTAAAAAATTATTTTATTACAGGAAGAGATTTGAAAGCTGATATTATGAAAAGAATTTTATTGGTAAGAGGGGATTTTCGACAAGAGGAAATCCTAGAAAAATGGAACCAAGTTTTGACGGGTAGGGAAATGGATCAATTTTTGGTAACCAAAATAAAAGTGAAATGTTCAAGTGGAACCTATATGCGTTCAATCGCTCAGAGATTAGGAGAATTTTTAGGTATTCCTGCTTTAGCTTTTGGAATCAAAAGAATTAAAATTTACCTAAATTAATTAGACCTAGGTTGTTTTTTAAAATAAATCAGTGTATTCTTCAAACTAGAAACCGTATCTATTAAATTTGTAAACAAGGAGGAATATTAATGACTAGAATTAAAAAGATTATTCCGACTATTATAGATAGAAGAATAAAATATAGAAAAATAATTTTAGAAAAATTAAATATTTTTCCGGGTAAAAGGATTTACCTGAGAAAAAAATATTTAGGGTTTGCTCTATTAGAGAAAATTTTGTTCTTTTAGTAGAGAAAGAGATTACTAACGATCAATTGTTTTTTGACCCTATAAATTTTTTTTCAATCTCAAAATTTAATTAAAAAAATAGCGAGTCCAATTTGGGTTCGCTATTCTTTTAATTTTTTGTAGTAATTAAATATTTAATATGTTTCCTCCTGTTGTTAAAAAGACATCTAGGACTTCTCTTTGCCCAACTGCAATAATTAAATCATTAGCAATTGCCATTAAGAAAATCGATATTGCAAAAGCTATAATAGTGGCTAAAATCTTTTGGTCTTTTTTCCAGTTAGTATTTTTCCAAATATTAGGTAATGTTGGAATCATAGCTAATGAAATTATAAAAGGCATAGCTAAGGCAACTACGAATACAGCTCCCCAAAGAACATGGGATAATGATAATAGGGTAGTGCTAACTGTAAAAGTTCTAAAAATAAATCTTATAGCCAAGAATATATTGTCTATATAGAAAATAGCAAAATAAATAAATAAAAATAAATATGGAATGGTAAATAGAGATTGCCAACTTGCCTTGAAATAAAATTGTTTAAGAGATTGAGTTAAGGTCAAATCATCTTGAGTTGTTTCTTTTGGGTTCATGATCCTTGATTATATTGTTTATTTTAATAATTTAACTATATCAATTTTGATAAAAAAAGTCAATAGCTGTGGATATCTATTTCCTTTTACTTTAAATAATGTTGTATAATAATTGATATTATACAACTATCTAATTAATATAAAAATTATGGAAAATAATAATCAAGTTGATAAAGAGTTTAGTCTTAATATTGATAATATAGAAGATTCAGAAGGAGAAAATAGCAACAAAATTATGTGGTTTAGTTTTGTTGTTTTAATCTTAGCTTTGATAGCGATTGCTGTTTTTGTTTTTAAATATTATGAAAAATATGCGATAGTTAAAGAAATTACAGATCCAAATCAAGAATTGTTAGTTGAAGATGATTTAAGTTTGAAAAAAAAATTACCAGTAGAAATGAAAGGTAAAATATATTTAACTTTAGCTCCAAAAAACGATGAAAATAATTCGGTTGGTCTTTATAGTTATAATCTAAAAAAAGAAAAATTAGAAGAAGCTTTGTTAATTGAAGGAAAGCAATTTAGAGGAGGAGAAGTTTTTCATACAGGAAACAGAATTTTAACTACTGATGGAGAAGATGTTTTTATTAATGATATGGCTGATTTAAATAGTCAAGGAATTGTTTTTGATGATGATATTTATAATATTAAAAGTGAACCAGTCTGGTCCATTGGAGGGTGGTATACTTTTTATAGTGCTATGAACGATTTATCTCTAGATATAAATATTCCTGAGAGTTGGAAAATTTATTCTGTTCATAATGATGGGACACAAAAATATTTAGTTGATGGAGTTCATCCTCATATTTCAAAGGATAATTATATAGTCTTTTTAAAAAATAATGGTCTTTATGGAATGGATCTAGATGGGTCTAATGAAATCAAAATCTGGGAAATAGAAGGAGAGGCTCGAACCAGTATACAATTAGATGTATCTCATTTAAGTAATTTAGCTATTTTAAGTAACCCTTTCGAAGCCTCTGTATATATTTTAAAGTTTAAAATAGCTGAAGGAGAGAATTTTTTTGAGGGTGAAACAATTAAGGAAATTAAAACCTACGGTTTTCAACCAACTCTTTCTCCTGATGATAAATATTTAGCAATTATAGAAGCTTCTTTAGAAAAAACTGAAGAATATATATATGTAAGACCAAAGTTAGTAGTTTATGATTTAGAAACCTATAAAAGATATGAATTGATGGATTTGAAAGATTATAGACCTGAAGAAATTTTAATTAATGATTGGTGGATTTAATTTATATATTTGCTTGAACAAGATTTAAAAATGATTGCTGTGCAATCATTTTTAAATTTAGCAGGACTCCAATTAGAAGTATTTAATGAAAGTGTTGCTATAAGAGGTTGAATGTACACTTTGTAATGTTGCTTTTTAATTGGTATCGTGGTATAAATTAATATGAAAGTTTAGAATAAAAACGATTGAAAAAAGTTGTTTTTGTTCTTTGAAAAAATAAATAAATTAAGATATTTTAAAAAAATATATCCGGAGGTATATTATGAAAAAGTTTTTGGTTTTGGTTGTTGTTTCTTGTTTTTTATTCAGTTCTGTTTATGCAGAACAAAAAAAAATAGGCGTCGTTGAATATAACGGAGAAATTTTAAACCTTAATCTCTCAAATGAGAGATGGAGAGTTGGGGATCACAAAAAAACCCAAGAATTTTTCCCGGGAATACCAGTGTGGTATTTCCCAGATAAAAAAAATAAAACTAGTTTTTCTGTGATGTATTTTGCAGAAGGGCTAGAAAGCAAAAATTTTTTTATGGAGAAATCTATGAAAGAGTTTTGGAGATGGTTCCGAAAAGTACCGTCTAAGAATTTACCAAAAAGTCTTGAATCAATTGTTGAGGATTATACAAAAACTGAGCCTAAAGAAATTTTACTAGGGGGTAGGAAAGGTTTCCTTCTGGAAACTAACTTAAACCTTGTTAATTTAGGATCAAAATATGAACCCACTTTTTTTTCTTGTGGAAACTTTTTTATAGTTGTTCATAACTATACAAAGTTTTCGGGTGAAAATGGGCACCGATCTGAACTTTTTGGAGAAATTTTTCCCAATATTTCTGTTTATATAGAAAATAAAATTGCTCAAAATTAATTAGGAGTTATGTTGATATGGAATCTCATTTTCGCGTCGTGTAGATAATACTTAGGTTAAGTATTCTACACGACGCTTTTTTCTTTCTGTGGATAACTTTTTTTATTTAGAATTAAAAGAGTTATAATAATATTAAATATATTATTATTCTAATAAACAAAATTGTGAAAAAAATAAATCTAATTTTCCCTATATTAATTGTATTTTTTATATTGATAACATCTTCTATTAGTTTAGCTGGTGGTGGTGGTGCAGGTGGCGGTGGTGGGTCTGGAGAAGGAGACTGTCCTGATGGTAGTTGTCCCGGTTCTTCATCAGGATCATCTTCTAGTGGCGATGGGGAAGGTTCTTGTTTCCTCCCTGGAACACTAGTAACCATGTCAGATGGAACATTCAAAAAAATCGAAGACATCCAAGTGGGAGAAATAGTTTTAGGTTATGATATTAAAAGAGATAGATATACTAATAATAGGGTACTAGAAATAGAAGCTCCTATTCGTTCTGATTGGTTTATGGTGACTCTTGAAGATGGAACAGTTTTAAGAACGACTAATGACCACCCCATTTATATAGAGAAGGGAAATGATTATAAAGGT
>Ga0180007_10001035_pt1 | contig 40280 bp, 39 predicted proteins | sample MM_PC_MetaG_FD_121122 | JGI IMG/M metagenome (GOLD analysis project Ga0180007, IMG submission 121122) | Groundwater microbial communities from the Aspo Hard Rock Laboratory (HRL) deep subsurface site, Sweden - MM_PC_MetaG | ecosystem: Environmental > Aquatic > Deep subsurface > Groundwater... | reverse complement strand
ACAAGAAAACACCGGATATGGTTTATTGGGCGACATTTCCCAAGAGAGAGACAGCAGCTTGAATAAGCAGCTTACCCACTTAAAAAACAATTTTTGCTGTTCATACAATCCCGACCACCGCTCGATACAAAGAATATGGGAAGCATATATGATGCTCCGGAAATAACTCATCCGCAGAATGTTGAGGATATAATGGGTTTCGGGAAACAGAGGAAATCTGCAGCAAAGACCCGAATTGGCGATATTGGGTTGAGTGAAAATGATGTCTTTCACTACCTCTTCGATTTTGGGGATGATTGGTGGCATCGAATTCGAGTTCAAAATATTGATGAAACGAATTCGAAGAAAAAACATCTTAAGCTGATTAAGTCGGTTGGTGAATCTCCGCTACAATACCCGGACTATGATGAAGAAGATGAAGAATAAATGCTATTCGTTTAGAAAATAAGAAGAAGAGGTTAATATGGCTGGCGCATATACTCATATGGCGATTGTGGCAAGTGCTATCAAGTCATTTGCCGTTGATCAAAAATTCGGGAAAATACTTCGCGAAAATAAAAATTTTCTAACATTAGGCAGCGTGAGCCCGGATATACCTTACCTGGCGCATCTTGCTATGGGAGGTTTTGCCTGGGCTGATATAATGCACTATCATAAGACAAACGGAATTGTAAAAAATGCTCTTCATTCATTGAGTGCAGCAAAGACAAAAGGGAAAATATGGAATTATCAAATGGCCTGGCTATTGGGTTTTGTCGGTCATCTTGTAGCAGATGCCACAATTCATCCTATTGTCGAAAGTATTGTCGGGCCATATACTGATAAAGATACACGGAACAATCATAGGCAATGTGAAATGATTCAGGATGTGATGATCTTAAAAGAAGTTATGAATCTTGAATTGTATGCTGCCGAATATTCAGATGTTTTAAAAGTATGTATCAAGCATCCCTCATTTGATAAAGTGGCTTTTTTTTGGGCTGCACATGCAGAAGTTAATTGTCCAATGGCAGGAAGTTTTCCTGTAAAAAAAATTATTGATTCTTATGTAAAAGAAATAGACACAGCCGAAGGTGGAAATGCGATCGCAAAAGCTTTCCGGCATTTCGGATTGGATTATATTTATCGCACTTACAGTGATATCACAAAGAATTCGCCTGAACTAGTAAAAAAATATTATACAAGCGTTCAACTGCCAAATGGACAGACAGGCTCATTTCGTGAACAAGGATTTGATCATGCTGTAAAAAATCTGGTAACCGTCTGGTCAAAAATAGAGCGGTCACTTTTTTCAACAGAAAATATCGCCAATATTATTCCAAACTGGAATCTTGACACCGGTATTGATCAGGATACCGAAATAAGAACATACTGGAGTTGAAATGAAAAGATATCCAAAAATCATAATATTTATTTTATTGAGCCTCTTCATATGTTCATGCAGCAGTATACAATTAAATTATGACGAAAAGTATCAGCCCTTAGGGACTGCTGTTCTTACAGCCAATGATTTTCTTATGGTTAAGTACTACAAAGATCGACCTGAATTCGTACAGGAAAAGGAGTATAAAGACCTTTTAAAGGAAAGCTATAAGCCGATGTATGATAGGCTGCTTCCTCATTCGGTAGAGATTAAAAATACTGCTAACAGTTTTATAGTCAGCGTATCTGATGGCAAGAAATTAATCTTAACCGATTGGCTATGTACGGAAGGGCGTATAGATTGTTGGAGTTATAATGGCGAATGTAATCCTGAAACAGTAAATGTCGAATGCGATAGATAAAAAAAATTATTCTAACGAAGACATAAATCTTCTCCGTTTCCAACTTTTCTTCTTTATAGCCGATAGTACAAATTGTTTCGGGAATTTTTCAAAGGATTGTGGCAAACCCGGTCATAACGAAAACTGGAGCAGGCATCAACGGAATTGAACAGTTTCCTTCTAAGAACATTAATTGAGTATTGATTAATTTTGATAATATAATTATATCAAGTATATTTATCATTATAACTTAATTTTGATATTGACATGTTGGGGATTTAACGGAATTGAACAGAAACTGTTCAATAACTTGTTATCAGTAAAAAATTATGAAATTCAAGAAACATACATGCGATAAAATGGTTGAGCTTTTCAAAAAGAAACCATTCCAAGGGCAAGTTCCCGAAAAAGCATCAATTGTATTTTTAAGCTCAGACGCTAATTATTCACCGGAAATTTCAAATCATCCATTTTTTGAATACGTATGTGAATATCAAAAAGATGGTGTTGCTTTTTGGAAAAATTATGGGTGTCATCACCCTTTTATGTTGTCATGCTATCCAAAAGGGAAAGATTTTAATAAAAATAAAAATGGCGTTCCATTTCATCGCAATTTCAGCAAACTCGGACTTGAGCCAAAGAGGTACGCCGAACATATTTCATTCTTAGAACTTCTCGACATTCCAACCGAAGGTAACAAATCTGAAGATATAGAGCAATTTTTCCGGATGGTTTCCTTGAAGCATCAGCATTACATAGACAAATTAATCAAGGATGGTGGCCATAAGAAGCTAATCTTTGTCTCAAAGGGTGTCTTGAAAGATATTGTCAGAATTAGAAAGACATACCCATGTAATGATTTATTTGACTGGGCAGATTTTGCTGTTGGGTCAAAGAACCAATTTACGAAAATGATCAATGGGAACAAAATAAAAGAAATTTACCATTTTTCATCTTCTAAAATACATAGCCAATTGCCCGAAATTAAATCAGTAGTGGATCAATGGCTCGGATACAACTGATAACAAAGGCAATACAGCCAGCCGATCGCTACGCTCCTGCTGATTTTATCGTTAGAAGGTCCCTTCGGGCTAAAAAGGAGAAAAATGTGAAAGAAAAAATTGATTTCGGAGACGTAGGCATCAAAATAGGTGATTTGGTTATTTTTTCAGAAACTGGGGATCAATTTTATATTGGTTCTGGGAAAGGAGTGCTTGGTAATGGGGGTGGTTTACTATCATATGCAGATGAAAGTTATACTGGCCTACATTCAATTCGGTTAATTACAAAAAGATATCTCGGTGGGAAATTCGATGATAATATTGATGAATATGAATTGTTTACTTATGAAGGCAAAACTCTTCGTCAGATATACAATGATAAAATTCAAATATAAAGTAAAATCAAGTCGTACGCAAATGAAATAACTTCAATAAATTCCATTGTTAAGTGCTTTTTATGGAGACTATAATGATAATACACGATGAATTAGAAAAATTGTATTTTAGCAAATATCAAATGATTGATAGTATAAATGAGAAGATAAAGAGTTGCAGCTTGCATGCTGAAGGACCTTTTTATGATTGATTGCACTATTTGTAATTATATAAATTCAGATAAGAAGATAATTTTTATTGGTCAAAAAAATAACGGTTGTGTGCGGGGGAGAACCAATGAAACTAGAAGAAGCATTTAAACAAGTTGAAAAATTTTACCAAGCTATCAAATCAATTCATTCTGAGCTAACCTATGAAAAATTGAAAACATGTGAAACCCCATTTAAAAAATGGTTCAGGAAGGAGGTCCCTGCCCCTGGATACTCAAAAAAAAGTGGAGTATACATATTTTCAAATATCGAGGAAGAAATTTTATATATCGGAAAGGCGGCATCTGATAATTTCGGTGCTGAAATTTATGGAAAGTTTGGTACTGCATCCGAAGTAGAAAATGAAAACGGACCACGTTTTGATAATAGCCCCATGGCAGAATGGGCTCCTGAAGAATACAAAGGAATATTCAAGGCAGGAGACATTTATATTTCAGCATTGAATATTATGCCAAAGGATTTTTCTTCACTGTTTGAGGTCTATCTTCATGTATGGTGTTCAGAGAATGGCGGCTTACCACCAATTAACAAACGAATAGGCTAAATGCACACAAAAAAAATCAACGTTACCGGCGAAAAAGCAATTTGTAAAAGCAATTGACAATTTGCATAAAATTCTGTTGGTCTGTTGCCATGATCTATCGAAATGTAAAAGAAAAAATTGACAACCTGCTGGGTGGATTTCCCGTTGTTACCCTGACAGGTCCAGGTCAGTCGGGCAAGGCGACCCTTGCCAGGGCGGTTTTTGAAAATCATCCATATGCGTCCCTGGAAGAGCCGGATCTGCGGCAGGCCGCCAATGAAGACCCCCGTTCTTTTCTCGCACGGTTTCCCGATGGCGCAGTTCTGGATGAAGTGCAGCGGTGTCCGGAAATCTTGTCCTATCTTCAAACCCTGGTGGATAAGGATCGCCGAATGGGTTTGTTTATATTGACGGGGTCACAGCAGTTCGGTCTGATGTCCGGCATTACGCAATCTCTTGCAGGACGAACTGCTTTTGTGGAATTACTCCCCTTTTCCGTGCCGGAACTGGCCCTTGCGAAAAAGTTACCGAATGACATTGATGCCATGATGTTAACCGGCTGCTATCCACCGATCTATGATCGCGGATTGGCACCCGCAGCCTGGTACAGCGCTTATGTAACAGCCTATGTGGAACGGGATGTCAGGCAAATGCTCAAAATTCAGGATCTGGAAACGTTCCAGCGTTTTGTCAGGCTATGTGCGGGCAGGACGGGACAGTTGCTGAATCTGTCTTCCCTGGCAACTGAATGCGGTATCACCCACAATACTGCAAAATCATGGATATCTGTTCTGGAAGCCAGTTATTTAATCTTTCTTCTGCGCTCCCATCACGTCAGTTTTAACAAGCGAATGGTAAAGATGCCCAAACTGTATTTCTATGATGTGGGCCTGGTATCCTGGCTTCTGGGAATCCGGACAACCGAGCAAATGATAACCCATCCTTTGCGGGGCAGTATTTTTGAGACATTTATCATTTCGGAGCTGATCAAATCAAAATTAAACCAAGGTGAAAAGCCGGTTTTTTCATTCTGGCGGGACAGCAATGGCAACGAGGTTGATCTCCTTGTTGAGCAGGGAACCCGGCTGATCCCGGTTGAGATCAAGTCGGGTCGTACCCTCACACATGAAGCCTTTGCCGGACTTCATAAATGGTGCGCCCTTGCCGGAGAAAAAGCTGGCGCACCCGCGTTGATTTTCGCCGGAGATGAATCCTATAAGCACAAAGGAATACAAGTACTGGGGTGGAGGTGCGGGCATTTACCTGAATGAAAAGGCATTAGCGCTTTGGAGCAAGATACATTTTATGAGCATAGTAAAACGAGCCATTTTGATTATAGTAGTATTAGTTTCCTGTGTCGGTTGTGATCAAGTTACAAAATCAATAGCCGTGTCAGTTCTGCCAGTAGATAAACCATTGTCATATCTATGTGACACTGTAAGGTTGCAACTCGTTTATAATCGTGGTGCATTCCTGAGCATGGGTTCCTCTTTGCCGGAGGCTTGGCGGGTGGGTATTTTCACAATTGGTGTTAGTTGTTTATTGCTCATTGTGTTGATTTATGTTTTTTTATCTAAACAGCAGCATTCATCCTTGTTATTAGGTGGTGCACTTCTTTTAGCAGGTGGAGTTGGCAACCTGTTCGACCGTGTGACTCGTGGCGGTTTGGTAGTAGATTTCTTAAATGTTGGGATAGGTCCAGTTCGCACAGGCATTTTTAATATTGCTGATATTGCTATCACGGTTGGGGGTCTCATTTTTTTCTGGGTGATATTACGCCAGAAACAAAAGGGGTGCTAACCCCAAATACATCGGATGTTGCGGCTGAAGAGAGCGATTAACCTGAAATCGAGAAAGGAGAAAATATGAAAAAAAATCCTCATTTGCAATCAGTAATTTTAGAGGTTGTGGATAATCAGCTTAAAGCTAATGAACCGCCTGAGACACGGCAAACTTTTGATCGTTTGGTATCCGAAGGGTATTTAGAAGAAGATGCAAAGAAACTTATTGGAAGTGTTGTTGCTTCAGAGATTTTTGATGTCCTCAAAAAGCAGAAACCGTTTAACCGGGAAAGGTTTGTGAAGGCTCTAAATAAGCTCCCAAAGCTTCCTTAAAATTGATGTGTTTTTATCCAATATGTGTTGCTGATACCTCAGATTTAACGGGTAGAGTTATAGATAAATATATTAAAATTTCTATAAGAAATACTTGAAATACGTGTTTGTCGCATTTTTCCAATACAACCGTTATACATTCCTCTATATTGCCGGTGTTGTATGTTAAATTATAACATAAGATAGTTTTTCATAAACCAGCCTATGCAATTAAACCAAGGAGGTGAAGCCATGTTGTTGGAAAATACAGAAAATATCAACAAAACTGAAATTTTGCAAAGAAATGAAATCCTAAATGATAATCTTGCCGAAACGACCTATTGTGATTATTCGCACCCGGCCATTGCAGAGCTTTCAAATAAATTCCTTCGTGATTCAACCGATATACATGATCTAATCGAAAAAGTTTTTCTTTTTGTCAGAGACACAATTATTTTTGGAGGAGACCACTGGCAGGTTAAGGCATCTGAAACTCTTTTAAAAGGATACGGTGCTTGCTATAATAAAAATCTTTTGATGATATCCTTGTTAAGGGCTGCAAAAGTTCGATCAAAGCTTATGGGAAATCCGCTTCGGAATTCTTTTACAAAGCCATCCGTGGGGCCGTTATATGTTTTCTTTTCAGATCCGTTTTACCATTGCTTTTCTAATGTACTGATAGATGGTAACTGGGTATCCATAGATCCGACACTGGATCGTATGACTTATGAGACATTTTTTAAACCGGCAGGAGTAACGTGGCAAATCGATTGGGATAGAACAAATGATATGCTTTTGTATTCGGAATCGGTTGCCGGAAAGCCCCGGGAATACAATAATATTGATGAAGCATTAAACAAAAATCTTGATTCATATTTCTTGTTCAAACACGAGCCCAAATTCATTTGCTCAATCTGGTTAAATATGGGAAATAAGACTATGTGGAAAAATACCCAAAAATCTTCATGATCGCAGCCAAATATTTTTAAAAAAAGGGAAAAGAAAAGCAGTATGTATTTTGATATTTTTAAACCTCATAAAGCCCTTGATACATTCATCCGCTATTATTGGTTGCTAAGGGTTCCATGTGGTTCATCCCAGGATGTTTCCCAATCGGATGCTTCCCAACAATTTTTGACTGAAGGAATAGAACTTTCTTTCAACCTGGGAGATCCGATCGAGATTGCTATGGGAGATTCAATAGGGAAAACAGTTGAAAGCGTTTCGATTTCCGGGCCGTTGACAAAGCCTATGAAGATGCGGGCAAATGGCCGGATTGAAATCTTCGGAGTGTGCTTTCGTCCCGGTGGCGCATACCCGTTTTTCCCTTATCCCGCCCATGAACTAACCAATTGCCTTGCAGATACACAAGAATTGTGGGGCACAAAAGGCGCAAGTTTGGTGGAATGTTTTTTCAATACATGCCTGACATCGAAAGATCGGGTTGAATATCTTGATCGCTTTTTTTTGCATCAGCTAAAGCAAAACAACCGGAAAGATGATAGTGTTTCTGCGGCTATTCTAGCAATTGAATTGTACAAAGGATTTATAACTATAGATTACCTTGCAAAAACAGTCGGTGTCAGCTGCCGCCACCTGGAGCGAAAGTTTAAAGAAAGAGTCGGTCTGTCTCCAAAGCAGTTGTGCCGGAATCTTAGATTTAAAAATGCCCTTTCAAGAAAAATTCAAAACCCTGAAGGCTCCTGGCTGGAAACAGCGCTGGATTCCGGTTATTATGATCAGGCACATATGATTATGGATTTTAAACATTTCACTGGATTGAGCCCATCAGCCTATTTTAAAAACCCAACCACAGTAGACCCCTTTTTTACTGCTAATTTTTAGTATCAACATAAGAAGAAGTGAAATTGTAGTATAAGAAATATCACAATAGAAATACTGGCTCCTCTTTCATTAATAAAGAATGCAAGCTGCCTAGTACTTATATATCCCTTTCCCGCTGCTCTTACCTGTTCTTCCCGCCTTTTCATAATTTTTTATCCAGACCGGCGGTTTAAAGCGGGAACCCAGTTCTTGCGACATATGTTCACATACCTCTATTATTAAAGGGATAGCATCCAGATTATCAATTAACTCAAAAGGCCCATTGGGATGGCCCAGTCCAAGTTTTAAGCCGGTATCAATATCGCATGGTGTGCCAACTCCTTCTTCTACAATTCTGCATGCCTCTACAAACAGTGCGTTAAGCAGCCTGTTTACAATAAAACCCGGGCTGTCTTTTGAAATAATTGCTGTTTTATTCAAAAGTCCGGCAAGCTCTTTGATCTTCTCTACAGTATCATCTGATGTCTCGACACCCCTTACTATTTCAACCAGTTTCATTGCAGGAACGGGGTTGAAAAAATGCATCCCGGCAACAGAACCTGGTCTTTTTGTTGCTGATGCAATAGCTGATATTGAAAGTGAAGATGTATTTGTAAGCAATAATGCTTCTTTGGAAATGACACAGTTATCAATTTGTTTAAAAAGATTTTTCTTAAGATCAATATCTTCAAACACAGCTTCTATTACTACATCGGCATTTGAAAGATCATCAAAGTTTGTGCTTTGGTTTATTCTTCCCAGAATAAGTTCTTTTTGATCCTTTTCAAATTTGCCTTTGCCGATCAAATGATCCAGGTTATTTTGTATTTTGTCCAAACCGGCTTTTAGATTGTTTTCCGATATATCAATAGCTGTAACCTTAAAATCTTTTTGTGCAAATGCCTGAACAATACTCATGCCCACTTTGCCTGCACCCAGGATGTACAAATTGATATCTTTTGTGATTTTCAAACGTTTGCTCCTTTAATTATTAATTTATGTTAAATCCGGTATAAATGCTCAGCATTTTTGGTAAGACCCGATATCAACGGATGATGAAAATAGTTACATCTGTCAATATTTATGATATATTAAATCAATCATCGAAATAATATGCCATGAAACAGCCGGAAAACAAAGTGGATTTTATATGATGGTTGTTTGCCGGGTCAAATATAATTAAAAAATGAGGCATCAATATGAAGGGATATGTTCAGGTATATACCGGAGACGGCAAGGGAAAAACTACAGCAGCCATTGGTTTGGCGCTTCGGGCGGCCGGTGCGGGCCTAAAGGTATATATCGCTCAATTTGTAAAAGGAATGGAATATAGCGAATTGAGTTCGCTGAAAACTATTTCCGATAATATAGTGTTAAAGCAGTATGGACGTGATTGTTTTATCAACCAAGCGCCCGATAAAGAAGATATAAGGCTTGCCCGTGAAGGGCTGAAGGAAGCTCGTGATATCATGACAGGCGGCATTTATAACCTGATTATACTTGATGAAGCCAATATTGCTACCTATTTCAAGCTTTTTTCCGTTGATGATCTTTTGAAATTTATTCATGAAAAACCTGCTGATGTTGAGCTTGTAATCACAGGAAGGAAAGCCGATCCGCGTATTATAGCCGAAGCTGATCTGGTAACGGAGATGGTTGAAATCAAGCATTACTATCAGCATGGAATTCAGGCAAGAAAAGGTATTGAGAGCTAGAATGAACTAATATTATATTTGCTTGGTTTATGAAATATAAAACGGTCATATTTAATCAACGTGAGGAGGTATCCCAATGAAGCTGTCAGCATATAGTATTTTTGATACATCGCTTGGCCCGTGCGGAATTTCCTGGGTTGAAGATGATGATCCTTCAAGTATTCCTGCTGTTACTTGCCTTCATCTTCCTGAAGCAACAAGAAAGTTGACGGAATGCAAAATAGTTGAAAAATCCTGTGCGCGCAAATCAAGTTTGCCTCCTCTTACAATTACCAAAGTTATCAGAAAAGTGTGCAGGCATCTTGATGGTGAATTGCAGGATTTTCGGGACGTTGTCGTTGAATTTCCAATAGCAAGTTCCTTTGCGCAAAAGGTATTTGGAGCTACCAGAAAAATTCCGGCAGGAAAAACGGCAACATATGGCGAACTTGCAAAGGCCTTAAGATGTCCTGCTGCCTCCCGTGCCGTAGGACAGGCACTTGGTCGAAATCCAATCATACTTATTATTCCCTGTCATAGGGTTCTGGCTGCGGGCGGAAAGCTTGGAGGATTCTCAGCTTACGGAGGACTTGATACTAAATCAAAGTTGCTTTCAATAGAAGGGGCATCTTTTAAACCGCATAAACCACCCAGAAGCGGATGGAAATGTGTAATCAAAAGCTGATTTGATGGATATATTCATATGAATTCAATAGAACAGTATAGATATTTTTTGAAAGATACTATAAGAAAGTCTATTAATTTCAGAAATACGGATCAGAGTCAGGGAATACCTGCCCCGCCTGTGGAAAAGCCTTTTAATACCGAATCTGTTCGCATTCCATTAAAAGCTTTTGACCAATGGCCGGAGAAGATAAAAAAGAAAGAACTGGTTTCTGCGATATCTGCCAGGAAAAGCAGGCGAAATTATTCTTCTGAAGAATTGAGTATTGAAGAGCTGTCTTTTTTGCTTTGGGCTACACAGGGGATAAGAAAATCCGATGGCTCGAATCCTTCATTTCGTACAGTACCTTCTGCCGGAGCACGCCATAGTTTCGAGACGTATCTTTTTATAATGAATATTGAAGGTGTGAAAAAAGGACTTTATCGTTATCTTCCTGTTGAAAACGAGCTTTTGTTTCTTGACGGAATAGAAGATATGGAACAACAACTCACCCATGCCTGCTTCGGGCAAAATTATGTAGCAAGGGGGGCTGTTACATTTGTATGGACTACCATACCATACCGAATGGAGTGGAGATACTACCTGGCGGCTCACAGGGTTATTTTGTTGGATGCCGGCCATGTTTGCCAGAATCTTTATCTTGCCTGTGAAGCCATAAATGCAGGAACCTGTGCCATAGGAGCTTATGATCAGGAAGAATTGGATAGCCTTTTAGGTGTTGACGGAACGGATGAATTTGCCATATATCTTGCACCTGTTGGAAAAATTAAATCAAGTACTATAGGCTGACAGAGCAGGCGTATTCGGAATTTATCTAAAACAACACAGATAAACCAAGAGGAGTAAATAGTGAATTATGGAGGAGTAATTCCTTCAAATTCCCCCTTAGAAAAGGGGGATATAAGGGGGTTGTAATAACAAGTTTGTGTAAGGTGCAATTGAAAGTTCTATCAATAAACTTCAGAACATAACGAGCCCCTGGCCCCCTTTATTAAGGGGGAATTTTTAAATGGGGGCTCTTTTCTTTATGGTAGAATTTGTGTTGATTAACTTGATAAAATTGGATTGGTCATATTATTCCCCAATACGGTTACCCTGTATCGGCAGAATCTGGTAGCACTTTAGGGTTCAAGGGAATAAGTAAATGACAGAACTGGAAAGGACTAAGAAAATGGTAAGAAAACTGATTTTGACATTTATGTTTACTGTCATGATTGCAAGTATTTCTTTTGCTCAGGATTTTATGTTAAGCAGCCCTCAGCTTGAGTCCGGTAAAAATCTTGCTATAGAACAGGTGCTTTTAGGTTTTGGTTGTACCGGAAAAAATATTTCACCTGTATTAAACTGGAAAGGCGCTCCGGCTGATACAAAAAGTTTTGCAGTAACAGTATATGATCCTGATGCCCCTACAGGAAGCGGTTGGTGGCACTGGGTTATTTTTAATATACCTGCGACAGTTGATAATCTTAAGGAAAACGCCGGAGATCCGGCATCAAACTTGGTTCCTGCCGGTAGCATACAAAGTATTACAGACTACGGCAAGCCAGGATATGGAGGTGCATGCCCTCCTGCAGGCGATAAACCGCATAGATATTATTTTACCGTATTTGCGGTAGATATTGAAAAACTGCCGCTTGATGCCAATGCTTCAGGAGCAATGGTAGGCTTTTATTTAAACCAGCATGCCCTGGCAAAAGCGACGCTGACTGTTTATTATTCAAGATAAAAAGAAGAAAGGGTTCAAGGATTCGAGGGGAATGCTGAAAGCTCTGATAAAATCATTGGAAAATAAACACTTGAACCCTTGAATCCTCGAATCCCCGAACCCTTAGAATAACACTATGAAAGGTTATACATGTCGTTTTATATGATAAAATTGAAAGGATGGGCTGCCGTTGTCAGGGATACCATCATGTTTATAGTAATAGCTATTATAGGTTTTTTGGCTGTGCCTGTTGTTTTTGGCCCCGAGCCCTCAAGATATGTGATTGACGCCTGGAGCATTTTTGTGGGAACCATTGCATTTTGTATTTCAGCATGTATGATAAAAGATAACAGGTGGAAGCATATTAATAAAGTTGCAATTGCTATTTGCATAATAAATGCTGTTAATGTCGCTATTACAATGTTGGTGCCTTTCAGAGATGATCTTAAACTGACAGGTTTAATTATATTTAATATACTGATAGGTGTGGCGGGTGTTTATATAATGATGGCTTTGGGTGGCGGCCTTTCTTTTGTTTTTGTGAAAATTGACGGCAAAGACCAGAAAAATATAAAAAATAATTAGATTCTTCTTTCAGGTAGATAGACGGGTTCAAGGTTCGAATGTTCACAGTTCACGGTTAAGGAGCTAAGAAAGGCTTAATGCAACCAACCATGAGCTTTGAACCGTGAACCCTGAACCGTGAACCTAATAACCATTAGTAGTTACTGTTAATCATCCTTGTTTTTATTCTTCAATATTTCTATGGTTTTTTCAATTTCTTCCTGAGAAACACTGCGTCTTAGTGTTTCCATTTTTTTCATAATATCGGCAAAGCGAATGCCTTCTGCAGCGCTGATCCATTCAAGCTGAAGGCGTTCTTTTCTTATGCCGATTTTTTCCATTTTTTTGTGGACTTTTTCAACCCGTTTAACTGTCCAGTGATTAGCGTCTATATAGTGACAGTCTCCTATATGGCATCCGCTTACCAATATAATAGGCGCTCCTTGTTCAAATCCCCTCCATATAAATTTCTCATCAACTCTTCCCGAACACATTGTGCGAATAAGTCGGCTGTTAGGCGGATACTGAAGGCGCGAAACGCCTGCGTAGTCCGCACCTGCATAAGAACACCAGTTGCAGGCGAAAGTAAGAATTTTTTCTTGGGGTTTTAGATCAAGCATTACATCGATTTGGCTTGTAATCTGCTCATCGGTAAAATGGTTCATAATGATTGCCCCGAAAGTACATTCGGCCGCGCATGTGCCGCACCCGGCGCAGGCTGCTGAATTTACAACCGCCGGGGTCTTTTTCTTTATATCGACAGTAATGGCATTATAAGGGCATACTTGTGCGCATTTCCCGCAGGCTTTACAATGTTCTTCTATTATCTCAGATGTTATTGGTTCCGTGGTTATGGTGCCTTTATGCATAAGTCGTATTGCCCGTGCTGCAGCGGCAGAAGCCTGGGTTACGGATTCCTTTATGTCTTTAGGCGATTCGGCGCATCCAGCATAAAAAACTCCGCGTGTGGCGGCATCTACCGGCAAAAGCTTGGGATGCGCTTCCAGGAAAAAACCATCGGGTGATAACTGAAGACCGAGCATTTCCTGAATTTTCTGAGTGCTTCTGGCGGGCTGTATGCCCACTGCCAGTACAAGCATATCCAGATCATGAAATTCCAGTTTTCCGCTTGCCGTGTTTTCAACTGCAACATGTAAGCCGCCATCGGGGCGTTCTTCAACAGTGCCTGGCAGACCTCTTAGGTACTGAACACCAAGCCTTCGGCTTCTTATATATAAATCTTCAAATCCTTTCCCGAAAGCGCGTATATCAATGTAAAATACTTTTATATCAATATCAGGATAATGTTCTTTAATTGCCAGTGTGCTTTTAATAGTATTCATGCAGCAGATATTTGAACAATAGCTGCTTCCTTTTCGTGCGGAACGTGATCCAACACACTGAATGAATCCTATGGATTTCGGGAGTTTTTTGTTTTTGGGGCTTATAAGCTCTCCCTTGGCAGGGCCGCCTGCATTTATTATGCGTTCAAGCTCAAGACTGGTGACTACGTTTTCAAACCGTGTGTATCCGTATTCGTCAAGTTCCGTGGGATCATAGGGCTCAAGCCCTGTAGCGACAATAATGGAGCCTACACTTTCGGTAAGTTCCTCATCTGACATATGAAAATTGATGCATTTCTTTTCGCATGCATCAACACATTTGGAACAAACCGCAGGATTATGGCCCAGGCATTCATTTACATTAATTGCATACGCTGAAGGAACTGCCTGTGGAAAAGGAGAATAGATAGCTTTTCGTGAAGACAAGCCCATATTGAATTCATCCGGGCGCACTACCGGGCAGACTTTTACGCAATCTCCGCAGGCTGTGCATTCTTTTTCATCTACATAGCGGGCGCGTTTTAAGATTTTTACATCAAAGTTTCCGACATAGCCTTTAACATCGACAACTTCACTCATAGTAAGAAGTTTTATGCGTGGATGCCGACCGGCATCCGTCATCTTGGGACCGAGGATTCAGATGGAACAGTCCATTGTGGGAAACGTCTTGTCAAGTTGAGCCATTGTGCCGCCGATAGACGGCTTTTTTTCAACAAGCACAACATCGTATCCATTATCAGCCAGATCAAGCGCTGCCTGAATACCGGCGATGCCTCCTCCTATAATCAGGGTGCGCTTTGTAAGAGGCAATGTTTCTTCATACAAAGGAAAAAGTCCGCGGACACGGGAAACCGACATTTTGACAAGGTCTATGGCCTTGTTTGTAGCTGCATCAGGTTCTTTCATATGAACCCAGCTGCATTGTTCGCGGAGATTGGCCATTTCCAGAAGAAAGGGGTTCAGCCCGGCATCATGCATCATCTGGCGAAACGTAGGCTCATGGAGTCTTGGTGAGCAAGAGCCGATAACAATACGGTCAAGGCCATGTTCGATGATGTCTTTTTTAATTTCATGCTGGCCCGGTTCCGAGCATGCATAGCCCAGATCTTTTGATAAAATAACATTATCAAGCTCTGAAGCAACTTGAGCTACCTCTTCGCAGTTAACTGTCTGTGCGATATTTAAACCGCAGTGGCAGATATAAACTCCAATACGCGCCGAAGGTTTTTGGGCCAATGATTCTGAAAGAGTTTGTGCTTTCATCTTAAATCCTTATGTTTAAATCGAATTACTTCAATACTTCATATAAGCATCCGGCAGTATAAACATTACTTCCAGTAAATAGTTTTGGCAATAATGTTGGTCAGATCCATGGCCTCCATGCTCAGTTCATCACCGCAAAAAGGGTCTTGCATTGCACATTTGAGGTGAATCTGGCATTTAGGACATGATGTTATAAGCAGGTTGCTGCCGGTTGCCCTGGCCTGCCTCAACCTTTTTACCTGAAGAGCTTTACTGTGCGAATCACAGCCTGTCCAGCCGGTATTGCCGCAGCATATGGCGGCAGTTCCCGTTTCATGCATTTCAGTGAAGCTATCTGGCTTAAGACGTTGTAAAAGTTTTCTGGGAAGATCCGCATGATCTGCAAACCTGCTTAAACGGCATGAATCCTGAAATGTTATTTTTTTGCCTGTTTCCTTGAAATCAACGGCTCCTTTGCTGATTTCCGTTTCAAGAAAATCATACATGTGCGTTACTTTGAAAGGTATATCAATTCCATTTTTGGGATAGTCGTAAGATAAAGTGCGATAGCATTCAGGGCAGCTTGTTATTACTTGTTCAATGCCAAGATTATTAATAGCGTCAACATTTAACTTGCCGAGGGATTTGAAATTATCTATATCTCCTGTCCATAAAAGATCATGGCCGCAGCATCTCTCGTTTGGTAACACTGAAGGTACTATATCAAAGAAATTCAAAAGACGAATGCTATCCATATTGATATTTAAGACATTGACGCCAAGACTGTTTTTGAAAAACTTATCAAAATAAGGTGCACAACCGCCAAAAAAAAGAGTAGTACTTTTGGGGTCTATCCGGATATCTTCCGGAAGATTTTCCCATCTTTTGGTATTTACTGCCGGTGAAGTCATTGTGCGCATCAAAGATTGAAAAAAACCGCCGTGTGATTCATGTCCCTTTATATCTTTATGTTTTAAAAATATGCGAAGGTCTTTAATAAAATCAGGGAAATTGACTGCCGATGGGCATCTGTCGTAACAAAGGCCGCAAGTAAGACATGACCAGACCCCTTCCCGTACGGATTCGGATTCGATATTTCCTGCAATGATTGAGCTCGCAATAGCACGCGGAGAAAAAGGTTTTCCCGATAATGTAAGCGGGCAGGAGGATGTGCATTTCCCGCAATCCTGACAGGCGTAAATATCATGAGCTGAAATAATTTCGGCAAGGGAGGCATGATCCGTTTTGAAATCTTCTTTATCGGAAGTTACCGGGCTGGGGCCTATAGCTTTGATTTCTTCACAGAAATTTTTAAGAAATTGCAGCAATTCCTCAGGTTCGTCAGGTAAAAATGTATTTAACTGAAGACGTTGTTTATTCAAACCTATAAGCTCAAGGATTTGTCTTGTATCTTCCGTGTTTCGTAAGGCTATGTCCGTTCCACTTCCGTACCTGCAGGAACCTGGGCTGCATCCTATCAGCAATACGCCGTCTGCTCCCATTTCAAAAGGTTTAAACAGCAGTGATTTGCTGATTCTTCCGATGCATGGAATCCTGACCATTTTAATTTCCGCCGGGATATCCGCCCTTTTATCCTGTAGATCCTGAAATGCCACATGAGGACCCCAGTTACATAAAAAAAGTATTATTTTAAAGTTATCCATTTTATTATCAGTCCAATATTTTACGCCAATAACTCTTTAAGCGCCTGTTCCAAAAAAGTCTCATTACGGTACGGACTGTCTGCTGCTGAAGACGGGCATACCGATATGCAGCTTCCGCAGCCTTTACACAATGCTTCATCCACGGTAGCATGCCATCCGTTATTATCGCTTACATTAAGTCTGATTGCCTGGTATGGGCAGACATTCATACAGTTTCCGCAACCCCTGCAAATCTCTTGATCTATTTCTATTGTATAACCCTTGTTTTGCCTGGGACCTCTTGGCATTACTGCCGCCGCCTGGATGGCTGCTGCATAGCCTTTTTTACGCTTTGAAACATTAATGCCAGGTGTTTCCGCAAGAAACAGACCCGGAATGGCTGTTGCGCCGGGGTAAAGAAAGGGGATTCCCAAAATGTCTTTTTTCTGTCTTCCCGATTTTATGCTGATTCCGGCAAGTCCTTTCTGTTGAATATACTGAATCTTCTTTCGTGATTTTTCTCCGAGTATTACTGCGCCTGCATGTATAGTCTGCTCAAAATCCTGTGTTTGTATTGTAAGCTGAAATTCGCCGATTGTGCCGCTTAAGCCTTTAAGCGTTGCTCCCTGAAAGATATGAATATTTGGATGAACCGGCGGGTGCCCGAATGATCCGAATAAAAAGACATCGAATCCTGTTTGCGCAAGTGTCATAGCACTAGTTAAAGCTGACTCTGAATCTCCTATGACGGCGGTTGACATATTGTAATTTCTTGCAAGGGCCGGAAGCGCTTTTAGTTGTTTTGCACGGTCTATGGAACGGTTTATAAGCCCTATGAATTTATTACTAGCTGCTTTGGGATGATCCTTTACGAGGCGAAGTACTTCTCCTCTTAAGTTACAGGTTTCAACCATTGAACGGCTTACTCCTGTTGCTGCAAACAGGGCTTCCTTTAGTCTGCTTTTCTGGTCGGTACATGCGCTGCAAATAAAATTTAAAGGGCAGCAAACGCATGAAGCAAGGACAACACGTGTAATGCCGAGGTCACGTATGGTTTTAAGAATATGGGAAGAGCCGTCAGGAATACATGCCGAATTTATTGTTTCGGCATGAACTATATCCGATTGAGATTTCAAACTTTTGATATGCGAGTCCATATCATCGAGCCACCCCATGGAATTATTGCATTTGCATGCAAAAACACCTATGCGGATAACAGGAGAAAGTCCCTGGTCCGGCGTAAGAAAAGATATACCATGTCCTCTTGGAGTACGTGAGCTCTTGCCAAGAAGTACCATTGCCTGAGCAGCTGAAGCATATCCGCGTACAATCATGTCATACACATCCTGCTTTGCTACTTTGGGACCGTATGCGCGTATTACGTCATCGCCTTTTACCTGAGCGTGTATATCCGGATCTGCGATTATAACTACTCCGGTGTGCTCAATAATTTCTTCGTGTGCCTGCGAATGGTTTATAGCACCTATTGCACTGCAAACACTTTGACATTGGAGGCATTCCGAACATATTCCGCATTGGAGACATCTTTGAGTTTCATAAGAAATCTGTGATTCATCTAAACCAAGGGCAACTTCCGTAAATGATTTTATACGTTCAGCAGGCTGCTGTTCAGGCATGGCGGATCGTGCACAAAAGGCTAATGATTTTGGTATGTCATCAAAATCCCTGTCATCAGGCCTTTGCAAAGCAGGGGGTGTGCTTTCCGACACAACGGAGGATTTGCAAATATCCTGATGAACCGCCTGTGCTGCCTGCCTGCCGTTTGCCATTGCAGAAACAACCGAGCTGGGGCCGGAAATGGTGTCCCCTGCCGCGTAAACCCCGGAAAGACTTGTTCTGAAAGCGTAATCCGTTTCTAAGGTACCATTTGATTTAGCCGTAAGCTCAAGGTCGTTTCCGGTATTTTTATATGCTCCTTTTTGGCCTATTGCTACAAAGACTTTATCGAATTTTAATTCAAAAGGGGTGCTGTCTTTTATTCTTACAGGCCAGGCTATGTTGTTTCCATTCGGCTCTCCTGGTTCTGTGGGTACGCATAAAAGCTTATCCAGTGTGCCGTTTTGGCCCAAAAACTCAATAGTCTGAGTGCTGTCTTTTATTATAATGCCCTCATCTATAGCTGCTTTTACTTCATCGGGATCAGCAGGGATGAGTTCTTTTGCAAACCATGACAGGATTGTAACATCAGGATTATTTCTTTTCAGAGTTCTGGCAAGATCGAATGCCGCATTACCATCGCCGATAACGGCTATTTTCCCGTTAATTTTTTGATCTTCATTTCTATAAAAATTTACAAGAAAAGACAGGCAACCTTCAATTCCTTCAAACTCCTCGCCAGGTATGCCAAGCCTTCTGTCTGACCATGCTCCGGTAGTAATAATAATTGATTGAAAATCGTTTTTCATCTTATCAATATCGGAATCCATATTAATAAGATGATTTGTTGTAAAATTTACTCCCAGATTTTCGATATATTCAATTTCTTTATCGAGTATATCTCTTGGCAGTCGGTGAGCGCCTATGCCGTAACGAAGAAGACCTCCCGCCATTTTTTCTTTCTCAAACACAGTAACCGGATAACCCATACGTGCAAGCTCGGCTGCAGCCGCAAGACCTGCGGGACCCGAGCCTATCACAGCAATTTTATCAGTCTTTTTTTCTGCATTTTCCGTAACTGTTTCTGCATATTTCGGGGTTTGGTAATCTGCGACAAACCGCTTTATATCCCTTATGGCAACAGGTCCGTCCAGTTCACCTCTGCGGCATGCGGCTTCGCACGGATGAGTGCATATGCGGCCGCAGACAGCCGGAAGAACATTATCTCTTCTTATCAGTTCAAGTGCTTCATTAAATTTTCCGGCTTTTGTAAGTGCGATATATCCCTGGACATTTACTCCAAGAGGGCAGTTATCCTGACATAGTGGCCTTTTTCGTTTATCAATTACCGGCATGCCGGGAAGGCTGTGGCGGCTGTTGATATGAACCGCTTTTTTTTTGCTTTGTTTTTCCTGTGCGTTATCAGCAGGGATTTCAACAGGACATACTTCTACACATTGCCCGCATAGTGTGCATTTGTCAGGATCTATAAAGGTGCGATGCCTTTCAAGGCGTACCATAAAACCCTGGGGGCTGTGTTTTATAAATTTAATGTCGGCAGGTAAAATACATTGAATATTCGGATTTCTGAAAATTCTTACAAGTCCGGGACGATGTGCATAATTTAAGGGTACACCGGAATTTAAGCGCCATTTTTCATTGTTTAGTTTGTTATCTATATCTGATTCCGAATCTACCAGAGTTACAGGAATGCCAAGTTCGCCGAGTTTGTTTGCTGCTGTAATTCCGGCAGGAGTGGCTCCTATAATCATAACCCGGTGAAGACGGTCTTTAGCGCGTTTCATGCAATTGCTCCTATTTTACCAGCGGCCTTTTTCTCACGGCCCTTGAGAAGGGCGAGGCCGAAATCATAACCTTTTTTGAATGCTTTAATGTTTGCTTCTTCCGTTCCTTTGGGAACCGATTCGGCAACAGTATCTTCGGCTGCTTTAAGAGATATTTTCCGGGTAATAGCTGTGAAAAAACCGGTCATAATGATATTTGCCATCATTTTCCGGCCAAGTTCTTCAGCCATTCTTGTGGCCGGTATTGGAAAAGGGTCATTATTTGTTTTTTCCGGATGCACAAGATCTTCGTCAACCAAAAGGAGAGTACTGTCTTTCATGTTGTCGATATATTTTTCATATCCCGATTGAGACATGCAGACAAGAATATCCGGTTGTCTTATATAAGGATAATGAATGGAACGATCGGAGATAACAACCTGCGCACTGCATGCTCCTCCTCTGGATTCAGGCCCATAAGACTGTACCAGTGTGCTTTCTTTGCCATCGCCGAGGGCGGCCGCCTTACCGATGATACGACCGGCAAGTATGATGCCCTGGCCGCCGAATCCCGTTATGATAACTTCCGTGGTTGTAGCATTAATTTGTTTTGTATCAGCCATGAAATTCACTCGTTTAATTTGAGATTTCAAATTTGAAATTTTATATTAGCCTGCATGTATTATCATAATTTTCGATACAGGTAGCTTTATCGATATCAACGAATTTACCTAAAATAATCCCTTTATCAAAATCAATATCCGTATCGGCAGGATTGGAATTATTCTTGATGATGCCTTTCTTATATAGCTTTAAAGTATCAAGAGACTTTTCCTTGTTGCGCCGGCCGTAATTTACCGGGCACGGAGATAAAACTTCTATAAACGAGAACCCCTTTTTGTTGAGGGCTTCAATTATGGAATTTGTCAGATCCCTTGTATGGAGTATTGTCCATCTGGCTATATATGTGGCTCCTGATGCATATGCCAGAAGAGGCAGATTAAAGGGTGCTTCGGGGTTTCCTACCGTTGTTGTCGATGTTTTGGCATGAAACGGGGTTGTTGCAGCTACCTGGCCACCCGTCATTCCGTAATTTAAATTATTCACACAAATAACGGTTATATCCATATTTCGTCTGGCGGCATGAATAAAATGGTTTCCACCTATAGCAAAAAGATCACCATCGCCAGAAAATACGATTACATTAAGTTTAGGATTGGCAAGTTTCATTCCGGTTGCAAACGGGATGGCTCTTCCATGTGTAGTATGATATGAATCAAGCTTAACATAACCCGCAGCTCTTCCCGAACAACCGATTCCGGATACCATTACAACATTGTCAAGTTCAAGCCCGCTTCCTTTTATAGCTGTAAGGGTTGAAGAAAATGCAGTTCCGGTACCACAGCCCGAACACCAAATATGAGGAATGCGATCGGTTCGTAATAGATCGTCTAACGGATGTACCGGTGATTTTGAAGTTTTCCTGGATGTTTCAGGCATAATTAAAATGCCTCCTTTAATACCTTTATTACTTCATCCGGCGATATGACAGAGCCGCCGGGGTGGCCGACCAAATAACTCGGCACTTTATATCCTGCGCATCGCTGGACTTCGTAATGTATTTGGCCAAGGTTGAGTTCCACAGTTACAAAACCTTTTACCTGATTGGCAAGTTGCCGCACCTGGTCTTCCGGAAACGGCCATACGGTAATAAGCCGCAACAATCCTACCTTGATTCCCATTTTTCGTGCTTCGTCTACTGCAGCAAGGCTGGTACGTGTTGACACGCCATATGATACAATCGCAATATCCGCATCATCTAACCTATATCTTTCAGTCATAATTATTTTATCAAGGTTATTGCGGATCTTGTTCATAAGATGATCCATCATTATTGCCTGTGCTTCTACAGTCATGACAGGGTAACCTTTTTCATCATGGGTAAGTCCTGTGAAATGTACCTTATACCCGTCTCCTGCCGCAGGCATTGGAGCAATTCCATACGGTGGAGCAGGTTTGAAAGGCTTGAAGTTATCTTTCCTGCCTTTCGGAGTAGCTCTGGATACTATATGAATATCTTTAGCATCGGGTATGATTACTTTTTCACTCATGTGACCCACGATTTCATCTGTCATTATAAGTACAGGCAATCTGAATGTTTCGCTCAGATTAAAGGCTGTGATTGTTTGGTAAAAAATGTCCTGGGGAGAAGATGGGGCAAGAGCAATGATTTCATAATCTCCATGCGATCCCCATTTTGCCTGCATCATGTCCGCCTGCGCCCCCATTGTAGGAAGTCCGGTAGAAGGACCGGCGCGTTGCACGTTAACCACTACACAAGGTGTTTCTGTTACAATTCCAAGGCCTATGTTTTCCATCATCAGGCTGAATCCGGGGCCCGATGTTGCAGTCATGCTTTTAACTCCTGCACATGAAGCTCCAAGAATGGATGCCATAGCGGCAATTTCGTCTTCCATCTGAATGAAAGTTCCACCAACCTCAGGAAGCCTTTCGGATATACGTTCGGCAACTTCAGTAGCAGGTGTAATAGGATAACCGCCGAAAAATCTGCAACCGGCAGCAAGCGCTCCTTCTGCGCAGGCTTCATCGCCTGTAATATAATGTGCACCTGTAAGTACAGCTGGTTTCATTTATCCTCGTTTAATAATTTATTTGATTATTGCTTATTTATTCTGACGGTTTGGCTTCAACTGAATAGATTGCAAATTCGGGGCAGATGATTTCGCAATAATGACAATTCACACAATCGTCCGGATTTTTAGCAACAGGGGGGTGGTACCCTTTTTTATTGAATTTTGGTGAAAATTCAAGCATTTGTTTTGGACAGTATTCGATGCAATACCCGCATCCTTTGCATCTGTCATCAAGGATATATACAATACCCCTGGAAACTTCAATATCATTTGCATCAAACGGAACGCGCCAGAAATTCATAACTATTATCCAAAATTATGTTGTTCGTTAAAATAAAGTAAAGGCAATATACAGAAACAATTGAAAAGGTCAAGCTAAATAATTTGCTAAGACTAGATAAATATGAGATACCCCCTGAGTTTTTTTATGGGTATCCGGTTATGTTTTGAGGCCAACCTTATTTAATATAAATTTATACGTGCTTTTCTTGGCTATATTTATTTATACGATTATATTGAAATAGGGTATATTATGAAAAAAAAGGGGAGGGGTATTAAAAGTATTCGACTTTACTTAAAAAAATTTCAGATACACTTTGGCTTATGAACCTTAATGATCGCTTGTATTTTAAACTGTATGTCTGTTATAGATTCTACAGGAGTGGATAGGATGCAGCAGGAAATAGAATCTGACAACTCAAAGAGCAACAGTATTCCGGAGCGCTTTAAGACCAAAGCTGTTTTATTACTATCCGCTTGTCATTTTGTCCATGATGTTTACTCAGGATTTCTTTCTCCTCTGCTTCCTTTGCTCATTGAAAAATTTTCCCTTACCCTTGTACGTGCAGGGCTTCTTTCCACTGTAATGCAGCTTCCGTCACTTTTTAATCCGTTAATAGGTCTGTGGGCTGATCGAATCAGTGTACGTTGGTTTATAATATTGGCTCCGTCACTTACTGCAATTCCTATGAGTCTCATAGGTTTGGCCCCGAGTTATGGAATGCTTCTTATATTACTGTTTATCACAGGGATCAGTGTATCTTTGTTTCATGTGCCTTCTCCAACCCTGATAGCCGGAGTGTCAGGTGCTTATACCGGTAGGGGCATGAGCTTTTACATGACAGGAGGAGAACTGGCAAGAGCGGTGGGGCCCCTTGTGGCGGTTGGCGGGGTTTCACTTTTAGGCCTTGAAGGCTTATATCCCCTTATGGTTTTCGGGATAGCCTCTTCAGTGTGGTTATTTTTTACATTCAAGGATGTTCCCGCCAAACACAAAAGCGGCTCCACTCACCCGTCTTTGTGGAGTACATGGATGGAGATGCGGCATATATTATTTCCACTTATGGCGATTCTTGTAAGCCGGGGATTCATGCATGCCGTGGTGACGACGTTCCTGCCGACTTTTATTGAGCAGCAATCCGGAAATTTATGGCTGGCAGGGATATCTTTAACTCTTGTGGAAACAGCAGGTGTGGTTGGTATAATTTCAGCGGGTTCTTTAAGTGATGTATTGGGCAGACGGCGGGTGTTACTTTTTTCCCTTGTAGGGGCTCCTTTCATGCTGCTTTCTTTTGTCTGGGTTGATGGCTGGTTTCGTTTTGTGCTTCTTGTTCTTACGGGGTTTACCCTGCTTTCAACAACACCGGTGATGCTTGCGATTGTGCAGGAAAACAGCACTAACAGTCCTTCAGCCGCAAACGGCATATTTATGATGTCTTCTTTTATGGCCCGTTCGGCAATTACGGTAATTGTAGGTTTACTTGGGGATCTGATAGGACTTAAGGCAACATATACATTAAGTGCATTTTTAGGATTTGGGGCAATACCATTTATCCTGATGCTTCCGCATGGTGATAAAAAAATACAAAAGAAAATTTAATTGAAGCATTATGTCGCAAACAATATAGGTAATTCCGTTTGATTTAAATCACAGCTGCTTTCCGATCTGTTTCAAAAATGTTTTGCATTTCGGCAGGAATACAGGGTGTTTTGATAGTCTGTGGGTTTTTTTCTCCGGGCATATGTATTGTAATGGCCTGGGCATGCAGCCCGAGGCGGATAAATCCCGCGTGCTGTTTTAAGTAATTTGCAGCCCTGGTTGAACCATAACGTGTGTCACCCACCACCGGGTGGCCGGAAAGCTTTGCATGGCGACGAATCTGATGCTTGTGCCCGGTGAGAAGATCGATCTCAACCATGGTGTAATGGTGGCTGTGTTCCATAATCCTGAATCGGGTCTCGCTGGGTATTCGCTGGCCTGGCCCTTGGGGATTTTGTCGTCCACCTGCCGTTTTAGATAGAGGCCATGCCCACGATTCCCAAAGATTGTTTTGATTTGAGATATCCAACCGGCCGTGCAGAATCGCTATATATTGTTTGGCTATTTTGCGGGATTTAAACTGATCCGAAAAAAAGCGGGAAGTTTCACGGTCGGCAGCAAGAATAATAACCCCGCTGGTTTCTTTATCCAGGCGATGAATGGGAGAAAAATCAAAGTCTGTAATAAGACCCAAACGGCTACGGATTACGTCATCTTTTCGAACCCACTCTTTAGCAAGCGAGCACAGGTCTTTTCCCGATGCATTGTGAACCGTGATTCCGGTCGGTTTATCCAATGCCAGCCAACCCTTTCCTGAAGCCAGTACTGTAATTTCTGTTGATTCCCAAATCATGACCATCCAGATATCTCCTTAATAATAAACGATTACTTTATTTAACAGAGGTTTTTGTTTTCGTCAATCTGGCATCCAGCAATTTCAATAGGTTCTGGATACCGGCTTTTGCCGGTATGACGGTCTGGGAATTTTTTACGAATTCATCAAACTTTAGAAAAGAAATTATTTTTCTAAAGTTTTAAAAAATTTTGCCGATAACAGTTAATGAGGATTAATTTAATGTTGGAGGCTATCATGATAAATTCAGTATATAATAATGTTTCCGCTCTTTTTGCTTTTAGTACTAAAATGGGTGTGTGTGGCAATAATTTAGCAAATGTTAATACGGATGAATTTAAAAAAAGCAGAACCGACATTGTTGAATTATCCAATGGAAGCGTAGATGCCCAGATCAGTGAAGTTGATACACCGGGCTCGTTATATTCTGAACCCGGAGATCAGACAATCAGAGAAATGTCTAATGTTGATATTGCCGAAGAAATTGTACAAACTATTCCGACTCAACATGGATATGAGGCAAACATAAAGATGATATCGGTTTATGATGAAATGCTTGGAAGTGTTATAGATATCATTAAATAATAAATTTATTGAGTATTTTGTTAGGTTGATGATATCTTTTCAGAAAATGTTGAGTAATTATCAGCCATCATAAAATCTATATCATTTTCCAGTGCTTTGAAATGCTCCCGGCCGCATTGAATCTTGGCGTTTTCCGTAATTCTGAGTGCTTCGCTAAAACGACTTCCCTTGGATTCCACTACAAAGTACAGCCTTTGTTGATTTTCTTTTTCTACAAGCACTGCCCAATCCGGATTATAGCTTCCCAGGGGTGTTTCTATTTTAAACCATCCCGAGAGCTTGGCATAAACCTTTACATCCTTGCTAAGTTCAAATGACCTGGCGAAATCAGCCTCAATATCAGAATCATAAACGATATGGTCAAAGACCGATTTTTTACTTTCAAACATGTTTTTTTTCAGATATCCATATAGTTCGTTTTCCTTGAAAATCTCCTGAGCATAGTAATGATGATAACCTATTCTTTGATATTTAATACCGTCTACAATAAAAACCTGCATTTGATGCTTAATGATTGAAGCAACCTGCTCAATAAATTTTTGAGGGTTATTCTTAAAATCCTGTAGCCTGCCGCTTGCTTTTAAAATGGCAACGATTGATCTGCGGGTCAGGTTGGTTTCATTCTGCAAATAGCTTACAAGATCCGGAAGATCATAATCACGATCATTATAAACCGACATGGTTTCGTAAATTTCTTGTGCATTAACACCGCCTCTATCCACATCAAGAGTTGCAGTTCTTGTGATAAACCTTGTTCTGCCTGCAATCAGTGTTTTATTTATTTCATCAGCGCATTTTTCAATCAACTTTTTTGGGTCAAAATCTACCCTGAATGTTGTTTTGTATTTTAGCTTTTCCCATAATTGCTGGAAATCATCGCTTAAATACACAGCCTTATTCAATTCCGCTTTTTTGCGGTTATCAGCATTTCTGATGTTAAGTTTGCCGGCAGTTTTTCGGATAACAGCTAATATCTGCTGTGACACATCCGCCATCTTTTCCGGAAAGATTACTTTACTTTCCTTAAGGTCGGAGCGTAATAAATTTTGTACTTTACCATTTTTGTCTATATAGCCTTCAGACTCCAGATGATTCCAGAGCAAATGCGAAGCTCCAATCCCAAGATACTCTGCCTGATGGCCATCAGTTGGTACCAGAATGTTTGCGAATATATGCTTTTCGATTATGTCGAACTTAATACCGGTTTCTTCTTCAATCTCTTTCTGAAGTTGTTTTGCAAATTCTTCATATGATTCATTTGCCATCACAGTAAGCGTATTTACATCAAACCCATGAACTCTTTCACCATCCTGGTTTACGGCTATACGAAGGCCGCGTCCGATTTCCTGCCGTTTTTTCATAACCGATGAGGTTTCGTTTAATGTGCAGATTTGAAAGACATTCGGATTATCCCAGCCTTCTTTTAATGCCGAATGGGAAAAAATAAATTTAAGCTTTGTATCAAAGCTTAGAAGTCTTTCTTTATCCCTCATAATAAGCCGGTAAGCGCTTTCATCAGCGCTTGCTTTTCCCTCTCCATGCGAGTCCTTGAATATCTCAACAGACCGGCCTGATGTTGTCTTCTTTTTATCAATCGCAAAGTAGCCGTTATGAACATCTTGCGCTGCGGTTTCAAGATCAGCGCCATCAAACAAACTATAGTATTTTGGTTTGGTAATCTCCCTGTTATATTCTTCTTCAAATATTTTTGCGTATTTTCCGGGTTGTGGATTGCCGTTATCATCATACCAGCGGTAATTTGAAACACGGTCTATAAAAAACAGGCTAAGTACCTTCAGTCCTCTTGGCCGAAGTTCCTTCTCCTTTTCAAGGTGTTTTTCGATGGTTTTACGAATTTGAAGTCTCTTATATACTTCATCGTTTACTATCCGGACAAATGCCTTGTTGTGGCTGTCTTTTATTTCGATACCCGCCACTTCAATCTGCTTCACAAGTTTTTGCTGATAAGCATCTGCTGAATCAAGCTTGTACATCATGTGATATTTTTCCACATGAGTGGCGGAATAGCGAAGAGTGCAAAGAGGATTAAGCGATGCTATGGCTTCCTTGCTCTTGCCGTTAGTATCCACACTTTGCGGCTCATCAATAATAACTATGGGTTTTGTTGCCTGTATTAATTCGATAGGGCGGTTTCCGGTCATCCTGTCATGTGGACGATGGATGATATTGGCTTTGTCTTCTTTTTGCGGGTCGGTAAAGCTTTTTCTGAAGGCATCAATGTTAATAACCATGATCTGGATATAGTCGCTTGCGGCGAAGTTTCTCACCTGGCCAAGCTTCTGGGAGTCATATATAAAATAGTCGAACTGTACGTTTTTATATAATCCCTTAAAATGCGCTTCTGTCATCTGTAGAGATTTGTAAACGCCTTCCTTGATAGCAACAGAAGGCACCACAATAATAAATTTGGTGAAACCATAAAGACGGTTCAACTCGAAAACAGAACGCAGGTAAACATAAGTTTTGCCGGTTCCTGTTTCCATTTCTATCGTAAAGTTTAAAGAATCAAGCGATTCGGAAGGTGCAAGCCCGTTTCTAAGCTGGATTGCTTTTATGTTTTCAAAGATATCTTCATCGCCAAGCTTTAAGCGGTTGCCGATACCCAAATCATTTCGCAAGTTTTTAAATTCAAGTTTTGTCTGGGGGGCATATTTTATTGGTGCTATGTTGAAATTCGTTCGGCAAATTTCCTGACCTTTAAATATATCAGTAACAGAATTTATTGCTTCATGCTGGAAGTCAAGATTCGGATTGAATTGAATTTTCATGACTGCTTTCCTACAAGCTCTTGACATCATCAATGCCTGCCTGGTGCAAAGTCTGAACAGCATTGGTCTTGACTACATCATCTTTAAACCCAGAATCCTTAAAGATCACACGCATCACCTCCGGTTTCAGTTTATTTTTAAGTGCGGCAATGTGTTCCACAACACCAAGGCTGATATTATCGGCCAAACATACGATGAGCGATCCGCCTCCTATAATGTAAACAGTCTTTCCCTCAATCTTTTTCTCTTTTATCGGCACGGCCAAATCCAGACCATATTTTAGCAGTAGTTCATAAAGCACATCCGCTTCGCTTCGATCAGGTTTGATGTTTTCTACAGCATTGAAAAGGGCATCTTCAAGATTGTCGAAATCAGCATCCCATGTTTTGATGTTGCTTGAATCCAGCTTGAAAACTTTGAAGCCAAGATCACCTGAATATTCGGAGTTTTCTTTTTCTTTTTTTTTAATAAGTCTTCTGATTCGTTCCTTACCAATTTCAGCAATGCTTTCATACCCAGCCTTGTTGGCTTCCGATTTTTCATCGCAAGGTTCTGGAAGTTGAATCATTATGAATCTGCGGTTACCTTTATCTTTTACATTCAATTCAATAACTGCTTGAGCTGTTGGACATGACCCAGCAAAAAAGTCTAAAACTAATCCATCACTTGATGGGTCTAAAGATAAGAAGTGCCTAATCAATGTTGATGGTTTTGGGAAAGGAAAAATCTTTCTTTGAAAAAGAGCGTCTATTTCTTTTGTGCCATTTTCTGCATTACCAATCCCTTCAGGAAGAAGAGTGGATACAGGCATCCAAGTTTCTTCTTGTCCAAATTTTGTATAGGCTAAACACCATTCAAAATCTTGGCTTATACCAAATGGGCAATCATTTTTTGCAGTTCTCTTTCTCCAAGGGAAAATAGCCATAAGGTTTTCTTCACCGAAAATCTCATCGCAGATTTTTCGGAGATTAGATACTTCGATATCATCTATGGAAATAAAAAGGGCTCCATCATCTTTTAATAGATTCTTAGCTAACTTAAGTCGCGGATACATCATATTCAGCCAGTTTGTGTGATATCGCCCCGATGTTTCGCTATTGGCGGAAAACTTGAGCCCTTCTTTATCGATCTGTCCAGTATAACGTAAATAAGTATTAAGGTTATCCTTGAATTTATCCGGATAAATAAACTCATTACCGGTATTGTATGGCGGGTCGATGTAGATCATCTTTACTTTCTTGTGGTAGGACTTCTGAAGTAGTTTCAATACTTCGAGGTTATCACCTTCAATGAAAAGATTTTGCGTAGCATTCCAATTAACGGATTCTTCAGGACATGGTCGCAGGGTGCCGGTTGAAGGTGTCTGGGCGATTCGACGGGCGTGGTTTTTGCCGTTCCAGGTGAAGCTATATCTTTCAGGCCTGTCATCGATATAATCACCCAGGATTTCGCGAAGGACATTGAAGTCAATCTTTTTCTCAATAAAAACTTCCGGGAATAGTTCTTTTATCTTCTCAATATTTTTTTCAACAATGTCTGGCGAAGCACCATCGGTTTTTGGGTCCAGTTTTTTCATGCAGATTGTTCTCCACTTACAACTTGGCAGCTACTACTTTGTAGTTGCAACTGTATTATAGATCGGTGCCTCATTTCCCAGACTTTGGTGCATAAATCTCAATAAAACCAAAATAAACAGGTTTATATAATATACATTTTAGCTATATATTGTCAAACTTTATCCGGTTATTTTGGATATTTATCATGGTGTATTGAACTTTTTCACAAAAGCATCAGATCATAAATTTCCCATTTTCGTAGATAGTAACCGTTTTGCCAGACGCAAGTTTTGCTGTAACTCTTTTTTTCTCGGTATTAACTAAATCCCAGTGCAGGGCAGAATCATTGAATCCCAAATTCTTCTTGATTTCTTTTGTTAAGTCTTTTGGATTTCCCGAAAATGTATCGGAATAGGATGAGCCTAATGCAATATGGCAGTTGCCAAAACTTCCACCGTAGTTTTCATCAAAAAGAGTGTTTGCCATAAACTTGTTTATTTTAGAAAATCTTTTGTCTGTTAAAGAGAATTCTCCTATCTTATTGGCTCCCTTATCCATTGCAAGCTGGTTTTTTACAAACTCTTCTCCTGTTTTAGCCTCAATTTTTACTGCCTCACCTTTTTTAAACTCAAGCCTTACATTTTCTACATAATTACCGCTTCTGTATGATGGCTGATTGGCAAAATATATACCTTTTGTACATCTCCAGTCAGGAGACAAAAACAGTTCGAAGCTTGGGATGTTATGACCTGATATGCCTATCCACTTTCTTTTATCGCCAGGTGTAATTTCAAGATCGGTATTTTCCGATTCTATATGAAATGATTTTACTTTCATTCCGTTTAGCCATTTTTTTATCCGGACTGCATCTTGAAATACTTTCTGCCATTGCTCTACAGGCGATTTTTTATTAAGAAAACATGCGGCGGCAATTTCATTTGTATATTCTTTAATAGTCAGCCTGGCATGCTTTGCCAATTCTTCTGTGGGAAGCATGCACAAAGTCCAGCCGAAAGCGCCTTCTTCTTCTCTTTTATCGAGTATATCTTTTAAATGCTTTCTGGCAACTGTAGCCTTGCCGATTTTGTTTGGATTTATTCCGCGAAGATGTGTTATTGATTCAGGCGCATGAAGAAAAATACTCCCATTAATATTCTTATAAAGTTCTTCTTCACCCGGAGCTGTAAAAATAAGTTGTTTGCTGTCTGCAATATCGAAAAAGTTTCTTTCCATAACCGGTGTTGTGCCCATTCTTAAAACCGGATTAATTCCAATTTTAAGCAGTTTTTCATTTAAGATTTCTGCAAGCCTTAATGCAGGCACATTATATCTGATTAAAACAATGTCTCCTTTTTTATATTTGCCCGACCTGGCAGTTTTAAGTCCCCATATAAGCACATCTGCATAGTTTAATAATTGTTTTTCCGTTAACATTAATTATCCTTTCGCATGTTCGCATACCAAGTTGCATTTAAAGAGATAGCAAGGCGGCAAGGAGGTTTTCCCGCAGGCGTATATGTAATACGCCGAGGACAGAACCTTTGATGCCAACGCAGCTAGAATTTAAATGCGACCTGGTATTAATCTTTAAGAAAAAGCTGATGGTATTCAGGTTCGCTTAAATGATTTTTCATGGTTTTTGTTATCATAAAAAAAATCTCTGAAAGTTCTTCATCAGAAAGCCTGCCGATCAATTTCTCCATTAGTTTATCATCAGAGAATTTTTGAAGATAATACCGAACTGTGTATTCATCAGTTTCTCTATCCATGCCAAAACCCACAAGGCCGGTGTATGTTTCAACAAAATTGTGTGAATGTGTTCCCATATTTTTATTCCTTGAAATTAAAGTTAAATACCATCAGTTATAGCCGATCCTTTGAGGATTCAAGGATTCGAGGCTTCAAGGGGTCAAGGGAAAACCTTTTCATTATTATTCTCGAACCCTGGAATCCTCGAATCCTTGGACCCTTATGGTACAAAAAATCTAACCGATGCCTTCCCCTACAGGTGAGTAACTTTCTCACAATATTTACAAGGGGAATAATATGATTATTAATATTTGCAACGGATTTTATATGAATAAAACAACTAACGGTCAATACAAGAATTATTAATCCTCTATGCCTTTGTTCTTTTTACGCTTCACTGTACTTTTTGACGTAATAATTCTTTTTAGCTTTTCTTTTTTGTATATATCTTTTTCTATAAAAATATTTTTTTTATTAAAAGGATTAACTTCAGTAAAATACATTAAAGTTGAATAAGTTGACGGAGTCGGAGTGAAAATCTGAACCTGTTCGGTGTTGATCTTTAACTTGTTTGATATAAACGACTTCATCTTTTTTATATTTTCTTTGTTGCAGCCGGGGTGAGATACCATGAAATAGTAAGTAATATACTGCTCTTTTCCTGCTTTTGTTGTATGTTTGTAAAATTTGTCAACAAATTCAAGAAGTGATTTTGTTCCCGGCTTTCCCATCAGATTAAGAATCATTTCTTCAGTATGTTCCGGTGCAATTTTAAGCTGGCCTGATATGTGATGCAGTATAATTTCTTTTAAATACTTTTCGCCATTAATTTTGTCATCAAGCAAAAGATCATATCTTATACCTGATGAAATAAATATTTTTTTGATCCCATTTAATTTTCTTAAACTTTGAAGCAATTTTATTTGCTTTTCATGATCCGGCTTTAACGTGGAACAAATGTTTGGATACATGCATCGTTTGTTTAAACATCTTCCTTTGGAAAGCTTTTTTTCGCATTCAAATCCGTACATATTTGCCGTAGGGCCTCCGACATCAAGAATATATCCCTTAAAATCAGGATGCGCCGCAATTTGTTTTGCTTCCCTGATAATTGATTTTTCACTTCTCCAGCTTACCGTTGTTCCTTCATGAACTGTAATTGCGCAGAAATTACACTCACCGTAACATCCCCTGTGAGTTGGAATTGAAAATTTGATTGTATCAAGTGCTCTTACCGGCCCGTTCTTTTTATAATACGGATGTAAGTCTCTTTCAAAATCCATATCATAAATAGCGTCAAGTTCTTCTGATAAAATACTTGGTGCTGGTGGATTATGAACAAGATATCTTGTATCATGCTTTAGATACATGCCCTTTGCTTTTAATGGATCGTTGTTTATGTAAAAAACATTAAACATATCAATAAATGCATTTTTGTCGGCAAGTAAATCATTAAATGAACAAAGCTTGATATAATCTTCGCGGGGCTTGCCCGATATATAGCAGATACCGGGGATATCTTTAGTATCTTTGCCGTCCCTTAGCCTTTCTGCCAGCTCAATCGTAGTCTTTTCGCCCATTCCGTAGACAATATAATCGGCTTTCGCATCAAATATTATGGATTTTCTTAAACGGTTTGACCAGAAATCATAATGTGGTATCCGTCTCAGACTTGCTTCTATTCCTCCCAGAACAAGAGGTTTTGTATTTTTGAAATATTTTCTTACAAGGTTTGAATAGACAATAACAGCGCGATCCGGCCGACGTGTATTTTGCCCTCCGGCAGTATAATCATCTTTTTTTCTTCTCTTTTTTGAGGCGGTATAATTTGCAACCATGGAATCTATGCATCCGCCTGATATACCCCAGAAAAGCTCCGGTTCGCCCAGGCGGCTGATATCATTTGCAGAATTGATATCAGGCTGAGCAATGATTCCAACCCGGAATCCTTTTTTAATCAGCATTTTCCCTATTATAGATACTCCTACAAAGGGGCTGTCTATATAGCTGTCTCCTGTAATAAGGATAACATCCAGGGAGTTCCAGCCCAGTTTTTTAACTTCTTCTTTAGTTGTTGGAATAAACATTTAAATTAATTTTATTGGCCTTTAGAATTTATAATATATATTAGAGTTATATAAGTCCATATGTTCTGATGCTTGCTTTTTATTTACATGTGATTATAATCGATAATATGAAAACAAAAAATGAAAAAATTCCAAAATTTGAAGAAATCGAAAAAGAGATCGGCAGTTTCCTTTCAAAAAAGTTTGGCGGAACAGTACGGATTGCCTCTGCCGCACCTATGACTGAAGAGGATGATACCGAAAATATTGGTTGTTCAAATAATAATGATAAAAAATTAAATTTTGATTTAAAACCGGAAGGCCTTATATCTTATCTCGATCAGTATATAATCAAGCAGGATGATGCAAAGGCTATCCTTGCCACAAAAATATGCACACATTACAACAGGATCAAAACTTTCAGTTCATATCCTGATCTTGCGGATGACATGTTTTGCGGTATTAAAAATAATGTTCTGATGCTTGGCCCTACAGGTGTCGGCAAGACCTACATGATTAAATTAATAGCAAAAAAGATAGGAGTTCCTTTTGTAAAGGGTGATGCCACGAAATTCAGTGAAACCGGGTATGTAGGCGGAGATGTGGAAGACCTTGTAAGAGATCTTGTAAGGGAAGCCGATGATAATATTGAACTTGCCCAGTACGGAATTATATATATAGATGAAATAGATAAAATCGCATCAAGCCATAATTTAATCGGAGCTGATGTTTCACGAACCGGGGTTCAGCGAGCATTATTAAAACCGCTTGAAGAAACGGAAGTGGATCTGAAGGTGCCCCATGACCCGATTTCCATGATGCTGGAAATTGAACGATTCCGCAAAACAGGCAAAAAAAACAGGCGGATCGTAAATACCAAGAACATTCTTTTTATAGTAAGCGGAGCTTTTGCCGAACTTGAAAAAATTATTCAAAAACGTGTTGCCAACAATAGTATAGGTTTTGGCGGAAGTACTCCAAAAGCAAAAAATTATGCCGATGTGTTAACGCACGTAAAGTCTGAAGATCTTATTGAATTTGGTTTTGAATCCGAATTTGTCGGCCGCCTGCCTGTAAGGGCCGTGCTAGAAGATTTAAATGAAAACGATCTTTTTGAAATATTAAACAATCCGAACAATCCTGTTATTCTTGGGAAAAAACTCGATTTTGCCGCATATGGAATTGATATTAAATTTGAAGAAAAAGCTCTGCAAATTATTGCACAACGTGCTTTCAACGAAAATATCGGAGCAAGAGGACTGGTAAGCGCTATAGAAGGAGCGCTTATTGTTTTCGAGAGATATCTTCCCTCAACAACAATCGAAAAATTTCCTGTTACCGCAGCAGCAGTTGAAGATCCTAAAGCCTTTCTTGAAAGCATGATATCGGCACATAACGAAAAGCAGTATAAACTATACACAAATGATTTTGAAAGACTTGTAGAGCATGAAAAAGAACTGATAAGAAATTATCTTGTTTCAAATGAAAATTCTCTTTCACAAAGATATAATCTTACGCTGACGCAATCACGCATAAATCTTATATCCGATTATTATTCCGGACATATTATGGATGTTGGCGTTATTATCCGGAAGATAAAAGCTTTGAGTGATGAAATAAAAAATTTCGAATTAAAATTTTTCAAAAATCATGATACAAATATCGTAATTGAAGACGATGCAATTGATTTTGCCTTGGAACAGGTTGTTAAATCTTCCGTTAATCCCGAGGATTTTTATAACCGGATGAGCATGAAACTTGAGTACGGTTTAAAGCTGATCAGAGAAAAAACAGGGAAAAACCGTTTCTTTATAACACGCCAAGCCCTTATTGACCCTGATGCATACATCAGCGATATTTTAACAAATGGCCTGGGTGGAATCGAAAAACAGCAGAAAGGGTCTTAACTCATCAAATGATCGGAATATCCAAATTATATTGCGGCACAGTAGAGCCCTCAGATACTCTTCGCTACAACCGCTCTTCTTCACAGCTTCCATCCCATCTTTTACAGTTTTCATCGGATAAGAAGCCTGTTGTAGTCTGGAATGTTACAAGACAGTGTAATTTAAAATGCATACATTGCTATGCGCACGCTAAAAGTTCCCCTGTTGATGATGAACTTTCTACCGCAGACGGGATAAAACTTATTGATGATCTTTCTCAATTCGGAACTCCGGTAATACTTTTTTCCGGTGGTGAGCCTATGATGCGAAAAGATCTTCCCGAACTTGCCGGTTATGCCGTTAAAAAGGGAATGAGAGCAGTAATATCAACAAACGGAACGCTTATATCCGAACAAACCGCAAAGATATTAAAAGAAGTCGGCCTTTCGTATGTTGGAATAAGTCTTGATGGTATGGAAGAAATAAATGATCGCTTCAGAGGAGTAAAAGGCGCTTTCAAACAGGCTATGGAAGGCATTATAAACTGCATGAATGCCGATATCAAAGTAGGATTGCGATTTACTATCAACAAATACAATTTCAATGAAATACCGAAAATATTCAACGTGCTTGAAGATATGGAAATCCCACGCGTATGCTTTTATCATCTTGTTTATGCAGGCCGGGGTTCAAAACTAGTAGAAGAAGATCTTACCCATGCTCAGACAAGAGAGGCGGTTGACACAATAATTGATTTAACCAAAAAGCTTCATGACAAAGGAAAACCTAAAGAAGTGCTTACGGTTGATAATCATTCTGACGGCCCCTATATCTATCTAAGGCTTTTAAAAGAAAATTCTGAAAGAGCAGCGGAGGTGCTTGAGCTTCTTGAAATGAATGAAGGCAATAACTCAGGAAGAGGCATAGGATGTATAAGCTGGAATGGCGAAGTCCATGCAGATCAGTTCTGGCGCCACCACAGCTTTGGAAATATAAAGGAAAGGCCCTTTTCCGAGATATGGACGGATTTATCCGATCCTTTATTGAAACAACTTAAAGAAAAGAAAAAGCATGTAAAAGGGCGATGTGCCAAGTGCAGGTGGCTTGATATTTGTGCCGGAAATTTCAGGGTTCGTGCCGAAGCAATAACCGGTGATGTCTGGGCGCCTGACCCGGCATGTTATCTTACCGATCAGGAAATATCCTGAATAAAAGGAGTATATTCATATGCTGTTTCCGGATTACAGGCCGAGACGCTTAAGACAAAAAGAGGCTTTCCGTAAATTAATAAGAGAAACCGAGCTTAGTGTAAACGACTTTATTCTTCCTCTGTTTGCCATAGGCGGAAAAGGAGTCAAAAATCCCATAGCCTCAATGCCGGGACATTATCATCTTTCAAGCGAAAATCTTGTGCAAACATGTAAAGAAGCTTATGACCTTGGTATTCCCGCAATAATGCTTTTCGGGATACCGGATAAAAAAGACCTTCTTGGAACTACTGCATACTCAAAGGACGGGGTTGTACAAAAGGCAGTAAAAGCCATAAAAAACAAACTTCCCGAACTTGGAGTAATAACCGATGTATGCCTTTGCCAGTATACCGATCATGGCCATTGTGGAATTGTAAACGGAAATACGGTAGATAATGACGCAACCCTTGAGCTTCTTGCCAAAACCGCATTATCGCATGCAAAAGCAGGCGCAGATATGGTAGCACCATCAGATATGATGGACGGGCGCGTAGCTGAAATCCGCAATACTCTTGATGAAAACAGTTACAGCCATATCCCGATAATGTCGTATTCTGCAAAATACTGCTCGGCATATTACGGCCCGTTCAGAAGTGCTGCGAATTCAGCCCCGAAATTCGGAGACCGCAGAACATACCAGATGGATCCTGCAAACGGACTTGAAGCTATCCGCGAGGTTACAATGGATATAGAAGAGGGTGCCGATATAATTATGATAAAACCGGCTTTGGCTTATCTTGATATTATTTACCGGGTACGCCAAGAAATAGATCTTCCGGTAGCTGCATATAACGTGAGCGGCGAATTTTCGATGATAAAAGCAGCAGAGAAAATGGGATGGATCGACGGAAAAAAAGTCATGATGGAAACTTTAACCTCCATCAAAAGAGCAGGCGCCGACATGATACTCACTTATTTTGCTATTGAAGCAGCGAATGAACTGAGATTATGAATGACAAACCGAATCACCACAAACCTTCCGGAGGAAAAAGCAATGCATCTTCCTTGCGTCTTGTTGCCTGGGAAATTACAAGAAATTGCAATCTTGCCTGCATTCATTGCCGTGCGTCCGCATTAAACACTTCCTATAAAGGTGAGCTTGACACCGAAGCATCCTTTAAACTTGTTGATCAAATAGCAGCCACAGGAGAGCCTATAGTTATTCTTACAGGAGGAGAGCCTTTGTTACGGCCTGATATTTTCGATATAGCAGGCTATGGAACAAAAAAGGGCTTAAGAATGGTGATGGCTCCAAATGGTACGCTTATAACCGGACCCATAGCTAAAAAAATGGTAGATTCCGGAATAAAAAGAATAAGCATAAGTCTGGATGGGCCGAACAAAGAGAGCCATGACAGTTTCAGAGGTGTAGAAGGTGCTTATGATGGAGCTATGCGCGGTATCGATTTTGCCAAAGAGGCAGGGCTTGAATTTCAGATTAATACTACAATTACCAAACTGAACATACAATATATACAGCAAATCCAGGAGCTGGCCGTTAATCTTGGTGCAGTGGCGCATCATATATTTCTGCTTGTTCCAACAGGCAGAGGAAAATATATTATCAAACATGAAATTTCAGCCGATGATTATGAAGAAACATTAAACTGGTTTTATGATCAGCGGAATAAAACGCCCTTACAGCTAAAAGCAACCTGTGCTCCCCATTATTATCGTATACTACGGCAAAGGGCGAAACAAGACGGTGAATTGGTAAATTTTGAATCATTCGGCCTTGATGCGGTTACAAGAGGATGTCTTGGAGGAACCGGCTTTTGTTTTATTTCACATGTAGGTGTTGTTCAGCCATGCGGATTTTTAAATATTGATTGTGGTGATGTAACAAAAGATTCCTTTGAAAAAATATGGAATTTTTCTGAAACCTTTCTTTCTTTGAGAAATTTTGATAAACTTAAAGGTAAATGCGGTATCTGTGAATACAAAAGAGTTTGCGGAGGCTGTAGGGCCAGAGCCTATGAGGCCACAGGGGATTTTATGGCGCAAGAACCCCTTTGCAGCTATGAGCCGAAAAATTAAGTTCATCAACTATAGCAAATGTCATAAATTCAAAACATTATTTTGACAAACGCTATATAACCCAAAATTAAAAAGGTGAATGATATGAAAATCAAAGCTCTTATGATACCCGATCCTATTACTATTAGTGAAAAATCATCAATTACAGAAGCAATCGAGTTGATGAAGATTAATTCCATCCGTCACCTGCCCGTTGTTGGCAAAAATAAAGCTCTAAAAGGCTTTATTACACTTTCTGTTTTAAAGCAGGGACTTGTGCAATCCATGATCGGAGAATTATCTCTTGCCGATTTGATTATTAAAGATCCAATAACCGTAAGTCCTGATGAAGATATAGAAATAGCTGCTCAGAAAATATACAAGAATAAAATAGGAGGAATGCCGGTTGTTGTAAGAAACAAGATTGTCGGCATAATTACGGTTACAGATATTTTAGGAGCTTTCATAAATATGATGGGTATGCTAACGGCAAGTTCCCGTATAGATGTAGTTGTTGGCGATGCTCAGGACTCCTTCAAGAAAGCCCTTCAAATCATACATGAAATGGATGGTGATATTATAAGTATAGGGATGACTGCAAACCGGAAAGGTCCAAAAAGAACATACTATTTTCGTCTTTCTTCCTGTAAAACAGATATTATCAAAAATGCTTTAGAAAAAGAAGGATTCAAGGTTGAAAGCGCAATTGACTGATTTTTTTGGGTTATTCTATAGCAACTGATCATAAATCAAATCTCTAAATGAGTTAAAATATTTTAAAAGCATGACCGCTTATCAAGTCTGAAAAAGCTTCAATCTGATCTTTTGCAAATGACTTCTTTAGTATTTACTCCCAATAAACTTTAAATTATATTGTTGATGGCACAGCAATATCAGTCCCAGCCACATCAGCTGCTTCCACCAGTTTCAGGCCAAATTGTTTAGCTCGGTTTTTCATGTTTTTTATTATT
>Ga0180007_10001034_pt1 | contig 40294 bp, 42 predicted proteins | sample MM_PC_MetaG_FD_121122 | JGI IMG/M metagenome (GOLD analysis project Ga0180007, IMG submission 121122) | Groundwater microbial communities from the Aspo Hard Rock Laboratory (HRL) deep subsurface site, Sweden - MM_PC_MetaG | ecosystem: Environmental > Aquatic > Deep subsurface > Groundwater... | reverse complement strand
TTCATTTCTATCATTTTTATTTAAATGAGCAAACTTCTTTCTTTTTTTTCATTATACTATTTTATTTAATTAAAATCCTAATTTTATTTTACAAGTGTTCGGTTTCAAATGCGAATCTAGGCACTTGTTAAATCGGAAGTGAGTACAGCATTTTCGGTAATAGTAGTTCCGCATTGAGTAATAACGACAGGTGGTTTGGGAACATCCCCCATTCTAATATTTAGATTTGTCAATAAATTTGAGATATAATTATTTGCTCTTTCAGGATTATCAGTTTCTGTATCCCATTTAATATTATCAATAATTATTGAGCCTATTTCTTTATTTATCTGAGCTAAAGCGCCAGGACGTGTAAGGAGTACAACATTATCTTCATTAATTTTTTCTCCAAACATTAGCTTATCTAAATAAAGATGTCTGTTGGTGCCATCGACATTGGCGTAATTGATAAATTCGATTCTTAATGTATGTTCACCAGGGTCAACATTCGTTGTAAATGTATACGTGCTCCAATCATCACTATCTATATAAAAGCGATTGACTTCGAAACCATCTAACTTTACAACCATGATCGGATATATGCTGCCAGCTTGGGTTCCCATAGCAGAAATGCCAAAGGTGTGTGGTAGAGTTTCTCCTGTCTCAAAGTTTATATTTTCTTCTATGTAACCATTAACATAAATTAGAATTCTCCCATTTTGATTTTTTGTATGCTGAGTTCTGGTTAAGAAATCTTCTGCCTCGATTGTTTGATAATTCGCGAGGTCAAAATTTTCAACAAGCACTGTATTGTATGTATCTTGTTTAACTTGATAATTTTTTAGCCAATGCAAATCATAATTACTTAAACCAGAATTTAGATCGTTAACGTCGTTGATAAAGACTGGATACATTTGAACGTCGTTTGCAATATAGTCACTTGCGATCAATTCGGATAAATTATTGTAATTATTTTCGCTTAGATTATGTAGTACTAGTTTACCGCCAGTGGCAACATAGAAATTCAATGCATTGATATTATCAACAATGGTATTCCACATGTTGTTTGAGCCGCTAATTAATATAACTTCGTAATTACTTAAATCGACATCAGTACTGATGTGTGAATAGCTTACTTGGTTTTGGTTTAAGTACCCAATTAAATTACTATCATCGGTCATTACCCCCAAATCTATAAATGGATTTTTGTTCTCCAAAGAAGAACTAACTAAATTTTGGAATAGTTTTCTAGCAACTGGCTCGACGTAGTATTTTTGCCCAACTACAAGTTGGCTAAAAATATACTTTCCTTGATTTTTTGGAATTTCGAGTATTGGTGAATAAACTAAACCGTTAATGTTTCCGCTATCAACGATAACCTTTAGATTGCCAAACATTGGGTTTATGATATTTTTATTAATGATATAGTTATCACCTCGCCAAAATTTTAGATCTTCGTCGGAAAGTCCATTAAATATGGTACTATCCGTTGCTCGCTTAAATGACATGGTTGCAGGTGCATCATCGAGTTCTAGACCAAAACCTTGGGGTAGATATTGTTGTTCTAAAACTAAAACATTTAGACCGTTTTCAACTAATAGATTAAGAGCGTTGATGTCAATTGATGTTTCTTGGTTTAGAGAATATGCGCCGATAATTAGAATATCTAAATCAGATGCAACATCTTCTAAGCTATCAACAAATTCATATTTAATATTACTGTTTTTTAACATTGTATAATTAGCAAGAAGCGGATCATACAAACCGATTTTATATTCAGAAATATTTACTTTCTCTTTTGGAAAGACACTATAAGTTTTTGTTTCGGAAAATATCATTTCTGAATCTTTATATAATTTCATTTCTAGATCAATTAGGGTTTTTTGTGAAACCTCCGGCATTTGTATGGTAAAACTAAAATTTTTCTTTTGCCCTGGATTCAAATTATCTGTACGTTGGTCTTGCGATCCATTGAAACGCCATACAAAAGTTAAATTAGAGTCTTGCGCAACATCGTTGTGTACAACTATATCTCTTCTAACCTTTTGTTTGCTAAAGAAAGTTTTATCGTAATTCTTAATAAAAAATCTAATTGGTTCAAAAGTGCGTTTTACTGTATCGTATAACAAGTTATCTGGTAAGTTTAAATCTAACTCATCACGAAGCGGTATACTTGCATCGTCAAAAATACTCCAAGGTGCAATTGCAGATACATTTCTTTCTCTGTAGGCTTGGATTTGCATTTCAAATATTTCTGCACGCGCTAAATTTCTATAATAACTTGATTGAAAAGTATTGCCACGGTAATATTGAGGGTCGTTATAAGCAGCATCACCAAACAAAATTGCATATGGATCATTACGTAGATCATAGACCCATCCAAACTCGCCAATATATAAAGGTTTATCTTTTTGCCACTCCCAGCCGTCAATATACATGTAGGGTCTGTTTACTGGTCCATCAATCCAACTTGCAGTATTTGGAAAATCGTAATTTGCAGGAAATTCATTAGGATAGTGCAAACCAATTACATCAGCTGCACCCATTGGATCTAAATCAGCTTCAAAGTAAACCAGACGGGTAGGATCTATATCTTTGACAAATGGTACAAGATCAGCTAAGTCTTGTTCTATATATGAGTGGCTTGGACCTATGCAGTGGAGTAGTTCGTTTTCCATGCTCCAGAATACAATAGATGGATGGTTTTTTAGTTTATCAATATTTTTTTGAAGGTGTGTTCTATAGTTTTCCCAAAAAATAGGATCTTCGTAATCATAGTTTTTTGATGAATTGCAGAAGTATGCGCTTTCCATTACGGTTAATAATCCTATTTCATCTGCTACCTCGTACCATTCTTGTGGCCAAGGCTGGTTGTGTAATCTAAAAGTATTGTTGTTTCCGTTTTTTATGTTGGTAAGTATTTCAGTAATTTGTTCCCTAGATAAATCTTTAGTTGGTGGTGGGGTAGAGGATCCAAAAACTTTTGTTTTAATGCCATTAAGGTAAAAATTTATTCCTTTAGCCCAAAACTCTCTAAAACCAAATTTAGTATTGATTTCGTTAAGTGTGTCGCCGGTAATAGTTCCGACAATTTGAGTTTGAAGTGTGTATAGATAAGGATTGTCCGGTGACCAGTATATTGGATCGTCCCATCGCTCAGTTAATATTATTTTTTTTGTTGTACTACTTTTTAGTTCAAATACTTGTTCTCTTAATGTTTTTACGACGTTACCGTTAACGTCTAAAATATTGTTATGTACTGATATGAATTTTGTATTTCTAGAATCATTTGTTAGGTCTAAAGAAACAGTAATTTTATTTTTTCTGTAAGATGTTTGGATAAATACATTGTCGATGTATGCTTCTGGATATGATTCTAAATATACGCTATCCCAAATACCATAGTAGTAATAATAATTTCCAACCGCACTAGTAACAACATCAATCGGATAATTAACTGCATCAAATTTATTTTTAGCCTGACTCATGTCAACTTGTTCGTTAAAAGTGGCAGTCCAATCTGTTACTCCTACATACAATGTATTTTTTCCTAGGACAAGATAATCAGAAATTTCAAATTTAAAAGGTTCATATCCGCCCAAATTGCTACCAACGAATTGATCATTTAAATAAATTTGTGCATCATATTTTACACCACTAAAATTTAGATTCATTAATGGTGCAATTTCTGTTACGTTGAAAGTTTTTTTATACCAAACTTTTTCGCCAGTGTATCCTTCTAAATAACTTGGAACAGATATTGTTTGCCAACCTGCAGTTGGTGCAGGGTAAGCTAAAGTTTCAACTTCTTGATATTGCCATTCACCATCAAGTAACATTTTTTTTACTTCAACAATTGAACCACAGACTTCTTCCTCGTCAATTTCTCCATCACAGTCGTCATCAATATTATTACAAATTTCTTCAATGCTCGGATTAATTTTTGAATTATCATCATTACAATCAAGCACACCACAAGCACCTCCTTCAACACTATAACCATCGTCATCCAAATCAGTACATTCAACTTCTGTTTCGCAAGTTAATTGTGTTCCGTCAGATCCTAAATAAGGATCAAAAGCCAAACTTTCTGGAGAAAGTTTACTTTGTATTTCATTGCAATCAATTGAGCCCCAATAATTAAGTGAAATTTTTGGGTCAACAGGATTTTCTGCATTCCAAACATGGCGAATATTAAATGTGTTATTATAAATATCGTTATTATTTGCAGTATAAGTTGAATTAGTTGTTAAAAAACCATAGTCACCTCCAGTTATCGTATTATCAGAAGCTGTAACGTTAGTTGTATTGCTAAGATAAACTCCCCATGGATTGTTCGTGATAGTATTGTTAGTAATTGTGCTGACATCAACACCACTATGATAAATGCCATATGTGCCGTTATTTCCAAAAGTATTATTTGCTATTGTAAAATTTCCCGAGTAACGTGCATCAATACCACCTTCAATATTATTTTGAAATGTATTTGTGTCAGAAGTAAAAGATGATGCTAAAGAATAAATACCATCAGTGAAATTACTAATTGTGCAATTTTGTACGGTCACACCTGTTTGGTGTGCGATATAAACACCGTAGTTTGATCCAGGTCCGGTTATTGTATGGTTGTTACAATCTAAGATTACGTTGCTTGCATCTATTATAATACAATTCCCTTCACTGCTATTTATGTCTTGTGTTAAAACAGAATCCTCAATAATAGTACTGCAGCCAGTAATTGGTACTGCGCTTACGGGCGCTTGTGGTTCTTCCTCTGTTAGATCGGTAGTATTACTTCCGACCGTATCTGTTGGGCACTCCATTGGGTTGCCATTTTCTGTATCCAAAAATGGTTCATAAGTTAAGGTGACATCAACACCTTGTAATTTTCCCTCTATATCATTACACGAAGTAGTGCCCCAATAGTTATTTGTGATAGTTGGGTTAGTTGGGCTTGCAGCTGTCCAGGTACTTCTGATATTTATTGTATTATTTGAGATATCATTATTTGATGCGGTAAAAACTCCATTGATTGTTAAAAATCCATATTCATTATTAGTTATAGTGTTGCCTGTTGCAGTAATGTTTGTTGAACTGCTTAAATACAATCCCCAGTCAGTATTGTTTGTAATTGTATTATTTGAAATAGTGCTTATATCAAGACTGCTATGATATATTCCGTAGGAAGTATTATTATTAAAAGTATTATTTGTTATTGTCACACCTCCACCATATCTAGCGTCAATACCTCCCTCAATATTATTTTGAAATGTGTTAGAGTCTGCTGTGTATGAACCAAATAAACTATAAATACCATCAGTAAAATTGCTGATGGTACAGTTTTGTATGGTCACTCCAGTTTTCGTATGCATGTAGATGCCATTACCACTCCCGGCTCCAGAGATAGAAAATCCAGCACAATCTAAGGTTATGTTGTTACCGCCTATGGTGATACAATCTTCACCACCGCTGGTTAGGTTTTGTGTCAAGGTAGTATCTTCGGTAATTGTAGTACCGCAAGATGTAACTTCTGCAGCATTCACTGGTACTAACAAAAAATACGAAAATACTAACAACAACGTTAAGCTAAATATTATTAGTTTATTCACCTTAAGTGAGTTTGACGAATACATAATTTGTATAATAATTATTAATAATCAGAAAGGGAAGTAGGGATTTCGGTTGCTTTAACCATAGTTGTTTTTAAACCAAAAACGTTAGGGAAGCTAAAAATCATTAGCACAACGAAAAGTAGCGCGGCACTAAACATTAAAATTTCATCATCTTTATTAAAAAACATAGTATTAAATAATTTGTTAGCTAGAACTCGCCAACATCAATTTTTCTCAAGTCTTCATTAGTTATGCCAAGTGATAAAAATCTCATAATCTGATAAGCTAGAGCCCCATCTTTCATGTAGTAGCGTTTTCCATTTTCTGGATGTACGTACCAAGCCTCACCGCGAGATTCAACTTGCAGTAATATTTTTCCACGCAGACCGTTTGCGTCTACAAAGGAGAATTGATAATTATATAATCCATCACCTTTTGGATTATAGCCAGATTTTACTTCTTTTCCATCATCATGTCCATCATCATCTGAATCTATATCATTTATATCTGTTCCTAAAGCTTCTTCCAATTTATCATCTAAACCGTCACCATCTGTATCTAATACCTCTGCCCTGTCTTCTATGCCAATAGGAATTTTAGCTAAGTCAGCATTTGTTATACCTAGGCCAAAAGCTTGTAAAGCATTGTAGGCTGAAGTACCATCTTTAAGGTAGAATTTCTTTAATGTACTTTTATCTACATACCAAGCTTCCCCATTATTTTCTACTTGAAGTAGAATTCGTCCCCTAAGCCTATTAGTTAAGGCGGTGTCAATTCTAGAAAGTAAACCTTTTTCCAATTCAACAACTTGTTGCTCTAATTGTGAAATTTGTAATTGCAATCTGGCAATCTTTTGTTTTAAGGCTTGATACTCTAAAGATTCACTTGAAGAGCCAGCTCGTTCTTGGGTTTGTTCTTGAGTTTGTTCCATGTTTTGGTTTTGGTTTAAACATGCACCATTGCTACAACCATTGTCACAATTATAGGTTTTTGCTTTCATGTTTCCACCAGAATCACAATATTTTTCGTGTAAGATTGTTCCATCCTCCGCACAATAATCAGTTACCGAACTAGATCCTTTAGTTGCGGTTCCCTTAGTATAATAATCAGTACCTCCATCTGTATCAACGCAATTTTCTGGTTCTTGTGCTGGTGGTTCTTCTCCTTGAGCTAAGCATGCTCCATCATTACAACCAAATGGACAGTTATAGGTTTCGGCTTTTATTTCCCCATTAGAGTCACAATATTTTTCATACATTTTGTTGCTACCGTCACTATAACAATGGTCAGTCATTGAGGAAGAACCTTTGTTTGCAGTACCCTTAGTATTATAATCTAATCCATCGTCGGAATCAGTACAAAGGTTTTGCTCAACCACCGTAATTGTTTCATAAAGTAGTTTGTTTGTTTCATCTAATTCATCTAAATTTTGATTTGCTATTTGTACAAAACGCATTTCAGTTATTGCTAAATCTGGTAAATCCACTGCCCGTACAGCCAATGGTCCTATACCCAAAACTCCTTGGAACAATAGTAATATTCCAAGGAATAAGGCTAAACCTAAAGTAATTGCAAAAAATTCTTCGTCTTTGTTTTTAATCATTGATCTTGTTTTTATTGATTTTTAGTATATATATTAATATTTTTTTCAAATAAAAAACCCCTTTGTGGGGGGGGTAATCACAAATTTCTTTGTGATCTTGTATTTATAATAACATACTATTTTAAAAAAGTCAATAAAAGTTATCAACATTAGCTAAATCTAAAAAACAACCATTTTCTATTTTATAAGTTTTCAGTCAATTTTTGATTTTTGTCTTAATCGTAACTGTTTCTTGATTCTTTCTGATAGCGTTATAAAATAGAAAATGGTTGTTTTTTGATGCTCACAAGTCTGCAGACAAAGGTGTAGTCTCTTGGATGATTCGAGCCGAGGCCAGAATTATCCTAAGTGATTACACCCCATGCTTGTCGTGCCTGCAGAATTCTGGATAGTAGGGAAAGGAGGATCCCCATATAGGGGATAATTAAAGGTACAAATTAATTTGTCCTACTATCCAAGATTCCACAGGCACCGAGTCCAAAAAGTTTGGACAGACCCTCCAGTCTTTGCTAGCACAACTAGCTTAGGGAGGTTGTCTGCAGACTTTTGAGCATTTGGTTATGAAAATTAGCCCGGGGAATAGCAGGTCTTTGATTTCCGAATGATAATGAATTTATCGGATGAATCAAATTTAACACTGTGCTTTGACACTGTGCCTGCTATTCCCCTAGGTTCTTTCCCCTGATCCCGAGGGGGAGGAAATAATGTCCAATCATTTTTTGACTAAACATAAAATCTTATCATATTTTGAATAATTTGTCAAGTATTATTAGGTAATAATAACAAAAAACCGCATATTTAAGCGGTTTTAATTAAGTTATTTTAATTTGTTTATCGAATTATTCTGACTAGTTTTTCTTTTGCTTTTAAACCTCTAATTATTGCAATATTTGATTTTGGAACTTTGAATTCAGAGGCAAGTAAACTAATAAGTTCCCTGTTTGCTCTTCCCTTGATTGGTAATTCTGAAATATCAACTTTCCAAAAGCTAGGATTTTTTTCTACTACTTTTGATTCCATTGCATTAAGACGGACTTTGATATTTAATAATATTTCATCAGGCATTCTTGATAAGCTTTAACAATTTATTATGAATTTTTCCGTTGGTAGCTAATATATTTTTACTCTCTAGAGTCCAAGGTTTATTTTCGTAATCAGTAATTTTACCCCCAGCTTCTTTAACAAGTAAACTGCCTGCGGCAAGATCCCATGGTAAATTCCACCAAGACATATTGCCATCTATTTTGCCAGAAGCTAACATCGCAAATACAACGCCGGCACAACCAAGATCTTTAACTATATATTTTAATTCTTTTGATTTTTTGTGTATGGCAAATTGCTTATTCCTGCCCTGCGCATCTTTTGCATGATTTAAAGTCAAAAAGCATTGTTTTAGATCAGTCTTATCTGAAACTTTTATTTTTTTGTTATTGAGAGTGGCGCCTTTACCTAATTCAGCATAATATGTTTTTTTTGAAGTAGGAAAATATTCTAAACCATGAGTAATTGTTCCTTTGTAGGATAGAGCAATCATGACACAAAATAAGGGCAAGCCTAAAATAAAATTTGTAGTCCCGTCAATTGGATCAATAATCCATTGATAGTCTGATTTAGTTTTTTTTGGTTTGCTTTCTTCAGATATAATTTGATGGGAAGGAAATTTTTTTTGTATAGCAGAAGTAATGATTTTATCTGATTTTAAATCAGCTTGAGTAACAACCTCGCTAGGACGTTTAAAGTTATAATTTTGTTTTTTACGAAATTGTTTTAAAATTTCTTTTCCCGCCTCATGCGCAGTTTTTTGTATAAAATTTTTCATTTTGTTTAAATAATTTATAAGACGACCATTTATAATTTTCGGGTAGTTTGGTTAAATTAGCTTTTACGGGGTTGTGGTGTATGTAATTGATTTTTTCTTCGAGTTTATGGTCGGAGTAGATATTAAAATCGTAGAAACCAGGTTGCCAGATTTTTAATCTTTTGGGTCGGGCAGTTGCGCCCGACCTACCCGGTTGGGTAGAAATATTTTTATTTAATCCTTCCAGCTGGGTAGGCAAGGCCATAGCGCCTTGCCGGTTCAATAAATATTTGGAAATTTCTTTAGCAGAATGCCACTTAATCCCATGCATTATTTTTGAAATAGTCAATTTTGGGTTTTTGTCAGCATTCCACCAGATAATCATATGCAGATGATTGGGCATAATAACCCAAGCGATCAAATCAAGTTTGAACTTACGTTGATAGAATTTGATATTATCAAATAGAATCTGACAACAATCATCTTCTTTAAAGATTTTCTGGTTATTAAACGTTTTGGTTGTGACGAAATGCGAATACGCAAGATCGTTGTATTTTGGTAACGACATAAAGGTATTTCCTCTACGCCGTGTTAATATAATATATTACGTTTTGGGCTGGGTCAAGGGTCTCTGCCTACTAAGACGGGCAGTAGCACCCGACCTACCCAACCGGGTAGGCAAGGTCTTCGCGCCTTGATGGTTTATATTTGTTCAAGCAGAATTAATTTTGGTTCTCGGTCTTTAGTATCCCACAAAGCAAACGTGGCTTTGGCAAAAAGACCAGCTAAAGTCCCTGGATTTATCAATTGAGTGTTACCCACAAGCTCTTGCCAAGGTTTATGGTTATGTCCATAGAAGACATAATTGTATTTTCCGGTTTCTGCAAGTTCCCGGGCTGTTTCTAGAAAATGAGTCAAAACAATTTTTTTTCCGTCTACATCAACTTTCCCAATCTCACCATGGATAGTAAAGTGGTTAAAGCTTTGGGCGATTTTTTCCATCATCACTTTGTCACCGTCAACATTACCGTAGACAAGATGAATCTGTCCACCAAATTTGTCACCAAGTTCTTTTAGAACTGATGGCGCGCAAACATCACCGCAATGGATAATCATTTCTACATTTTGTTTTTTTGCGTAGTCTAAAAATTTGTAGATGTTAGTTATGTTGTCGTGAGAGTCGGAAATTATTGCAATTTTCATAACCGGTAGTAGACCCGTATATGGGTTCTGATAATTATTAACATTTAATGATTTTGTTTTATCTGATAACCAAACAGTGTTATTTAATATTTACGGGTTCACTATCGGGCCATATATTTATTTTCATTAAGTCCTTAGCTAATATTATTGGGCCTTTGAAGTATTTTTTTGCTTGCTTTTTCATGTCGTAATTATCTGCTTCTAATGAGAAGTGGGTTAAGACTAATTTTTTTACCCCAGCATTTTCTGCAATTTTTGTAGCATCTGATGGTTTGAAGTGTCCAGTTTTTTTACTATTTTCAGGAATCCCTCCTTCGATAAGAAGACAATCCGCATCTTTTGCTAATTCGATTAGATTTTTGCAGTACGCTGTATCACCTGCATAGACAAACACTTTATTCTTACTTTCTATTCTATATCCGATGGCATAAGGGACAAACATTTTGCCACTATGAGACATTTTTTTAGTAACAACTTTAAATCCTAGGAATTTTTTTTCTGCATTGGTCATTTCTACTACGTTAACTTTATATTTGCGCAATCTAGGAGCAAAAGTTTTTTCTATTATACTAAAAAAGTTTTTAAATTTTTTTGGACCTAAAATAGTTAATGGCATTTTTCTGTATTTCCAGCGAGAGGTAAAAAGAATATATGGTAAATCAGTTACGTGGTCAGCATGTGTGTGAGTATAAAAAAAGTATCTAATTTTTAGCAAATCATATTTTGCCTGTATTATTTTTTGCGCAACACCACTACCGCTATCAAGTAAAATTTGATCTTTGCCGACTTCTAGTATGTAGCCAGGACTTGTTCTTGTAGGATTTGGTGAGGCACTGCTAGAGCCAAGTATAGTCAATTTCATATTATTGTTCTAATTCCTTAGGTTTTAAGTATTTTGAAAGATAAATAAACGGTGTATCTATTGCTGCAACTATAATCTTAATCAAATAAGTAAACAATATTAATTGTAACAGATTTGGGTAAACTCCCCAAAAAGCTATCAAGGTAAATATAATGGAATCAATCAATTGCGATGTCATGGTAGAACCATTATTTCTGAGCCATAAATGTTTACCCTTGGTCATTTTCTTAATTTTTTCAAAAGACCAAATATCTAAATGCTGCGAAATTATATAAGCAGTCAATGACCCAAATACAATCCGTGGAGCCAAAGTAAATAATGTTATCATAGCTTCTTGCGCAATGTCATAGTCAGCAGGAACAAACTTGATGATTAGTTGCGAGGTGATCAAGAAAAAAATGGAAACAAAAAAACCAACCCGTACCGCTAGGTTAGCTTGTTTTTTTCCGTAATGTTCGGAAAGTAGGTCAGTAGAAAGAAAAATTGAAGCGTATAAAACATTTCCACCAGTAGCTGCAAGACCAAATAAATACATGCCTTTAATAACAAAAATATTCATTAGTACTGCTAAAGCTGCAATCAAACCAATCAGCCAATTTTTTCCCAAGCGAAATGCAACCAAAACAAAAGTTAAAATTACTAAGGTCATTAGTATAAACAAAACTTCGTTTGTCATAATTGTTTTGTTGATTATAGTTATTATAGAAACTATTGAGATTTTAGAAAACTCTAATAACTATTAACTATAATCTCTACAATTAACTGCTATCTCTATTTATTTTACAATTTGTTTTTTTAAAGAGTCTAAAGTTTTCTTCGAGGCCAGCATATTTTTTAAGTAGTCTTTATAATGAGGGCTTTGAATTTGTTTTTTTAATTCTTCGTTTCCAGCATAGGCAGTTTCTAGCCTTTTAATTTCTTCATCAATATCATTATCCGTAACTTCGATTTTTTGATCTTGTGCTACTTGGCGAACAATTAATGCACTTTTTATTCTTTCGATTGCTTGGGGAGCAAAATCGATCATAAGATCATCGCGTTTTTTCTTTATGTGATTTAAGTAGTCTTCGAAATTCATGCCTTGATTTTTGATGTTTTGTTCTAGTTCTGCTATCATTTTTTGCAGTTCATTATTGATAAGCAGTTCTGGGATGTCGTCAAACTTAGCAATTTTAATTAGGCTTTGAATCATTTCTTCTTCTACTCTACGTTCTTCCTTGTGCTTAGCCTCGTGCTTTAAGTTATCCTTAAGTTGTGTTTTTAGTTCTTCGATATTTTTAAAATTTCCAATACCTTTTGCAAAGTCGTCATTAAGCTGGGGTAGTTTAACTTCATATACCGCATTTACTATAATTTCGAAATCAACTAGCTTATCTGATAAATTTTTATCGTGATATTCTTTTGGAAACCTAAGTTGAAATTTTTTTTCTTGTCCTGCTTTCATACCAATCAATTGGTCTTCAAAACCTGGAATAAAAGTATTTTCGCCAACAACTAGTGGAAATTTTTCTTGAGCGCCGCCTTCCACAGGGATTTTTTCTAAAAACGATTTAAAGTTTATTTCTACCTTGTCGTCTTTTTTTATGGCGCGGTCAACCAGTGCCTCTGTGTGTCGCATCTTTGCTAGATTTTTGAGAGCTTTGTCTAATTCGTCATCTGAGACATTTACTTCTTTTTCTTTAATTTTGATATTTTTGTAGTCACCCATTTCTACTTTTGGTAAAAGGCTTACAGTAGCAGTATAAATAAAAGGGTTGTTTGGTGCCATTTTTATAATATCAATTTGCGGGGAGCCGACTGTAATTATTTTTTTGTCATTAATAGCTTTTACAAAGGTTTTTTGTACTGCTGGCTCAATTGCTTCTTGTAAAACTTTTTCTTGTCCAACATTTTTTACTACAACGTCATATGGAGCTTTGCCTGGTCTAAAGCCGTCAAACTTTGATTCTTTTGAAATTAAAAAAGCCGCCCGTTCTAAGTGGGGCTTGAGTTCGTCGGTAGTAAGTTCTATTGTAATTTTAAGTTGTCCTTTGGGTAGATTTTCTGTTGAAATTTGCATGGGGAAGTATAGTTAAATATAGTTGATTAAAGAGATTAGAGTTATTTGAGAAAATAAAGTTAACTATAATCTCTACAATAACTACAATCACTAAATTAACTCAAATAAAAAAAAGACTTAATTAGTCTATCAAAGTAATGGTACTAAGTCAACTCTACTTTTTTACAGTTTTTTGTGCGGCTATAACTTGATTGGCCAGTTTTACTACGTCTTTTGGTTCGTGAAGTGGTTTTACTAAAAAGTAAACGCAACCTAGTTGCGAGCATTTTCTACGTGCGTCTGGGGAATCAATATTAGTTAAAACAATCAAAGCAGTTGATTGTAATTTTGGGTTTGAGTTGATTCTTTTTAGTAAAGAAAAGCCGTCCATTGTAGGCATGATAATATCGATAAAAGCGATATTTGGTTGATGCTTTTTTATCAACTCTAAGCCCTTTGCAGCCTTGGTTGTAGTATAGACTTTGTAACCGTGTTTTTCGAATTCCTTTTTATAGATTTCTAAAATGAGTGGTTCGTCATCGATAAAAATGGCTGATTTTGTTTTCATATTTTTATTTGTTTTAGATAAATTAATCTATCATAATTTTAACATTCAAATGTTATTTTGAAAAGAAACTTATTATTACTCTTGACATTATTATAATTTTGGCATATGATTATTTTTGAAATATGAAGGTTTATGGGGTAAATGGTGAGCACTTTAAATGTGTGTTGTCCAGCGTGACATGATCACTATCACTTTATCCATACTTCTCTTCATATCTTCACTTTCCTCGGGCGGCGTGTCTCTCCGGTGCGTCGCCTATATTTTATTTCTAATTAATGAAGACTTGACATTTTTTTAAGTTTGATATAAAATGCTGGAAAAGGATTTGTCTAGACCAAACCAGCCACTTCCTAGGGTAATTGAGATTATCATTTCTGAAACAGTCACGCGACTCAACATCGTAATTGGGATGCGTCCATTCGACGCTATCAAGACCGTGCACGGCCGTATTAACAATACAGTACGAAGCGATGGAGAGCGCAAAGACACAGCACGACGAACCTCGAATGGAGGGAATTTTTCAGAAAAGAGAAATCTCAAAAGCCTGGCCGGCATTAGTTGACTACAATCGGAGTTAGTTTATCCAACGATTGACTGTCACTATGCCGGCACTTCTTTTTTATATCAGGTGTTATATCAGGTTGCTTGACATTATTTAATTGATATGCTAGTGTTTTATATATGTTTTTGAACATTGATTTCGATGGGGTTGTTCCGAGGTTTTCGGGACAAATACATCTGGGTAAGCCGGGGAGGTAGGCGAAGAAGATGGCCTCCCAACAAAGAGACCCAGATGATCGCGCAGGCGAGGTAATCGTCGCCTACGAGCCGTTAAGCGCCGCACGCCATGGTGTCTGGGGTAGCCCGGGCATAAATGATATCCCAGGCAAGGAAATCGGTCCGGCCTCATATAAGGTCGATCCCCTGATGTGGGAAAACCCGATCGTGCGAATGCGGCCGAAATTACAAAGTGTCCGACGTTCGGACAACTCCATCGATTCATAGTCAAGCTCCAACAACAGATACCGTTTCATTTTGAGTTGGTTAAACCTTGATTTCTATGCTAATCTTAGATCTAATTTAATACTTTAACTAGTTAATTTGAATAAAATGACAAAAAAAACGTAATCCACATTGTAAAAAATGTAAGAGTGAAAAAACTATTAAGTGGGGCAGTCAAAAAGGCAGAAAAAGATATTTTTGCAAAAATTGCCGACATTGTTTCTCAATTGATCACAGGCGTAAGGAGCCTGTTTTTTGGATTCCTCATATCGATGGCATACCAATCCGTGATTTAGCTTTTGAACATAATCTATCAAATGCCCAGACGTACAGAAGAGTAAGAAAAGAAATGGATAACTTGCCAGATAACACTTACCTTACTCTTAAAAATTGTAATAGATTTTGTGGCATTTTAGTCGTTGATGGCAAATTCGTTAAAGTCAAAGGCTATGAAAAAAAGATACCATTTATTTATGGTATTGATTATTTGACTCATGACATACCAGTAGGAGTTTTAGCCCCTTCTGAAAGCGCTGAAGCTTTTAGAAGGTTTTTTAGATTGATTAAGACAATTAATTACCCCCTAAGGATAGTTGTTTGTGATGATGTACTTTTTTCGCTAAAACCAGCCTTAAATTATCATTATCCTAAGGCTAAGATACAACTTTGCCATACTCATTATTTAGAAAACATTAGACAAAAATTAGAAGTAAGAACCTCAAATCATCATTTAAGATTCTTTGAGGATCTAAAAAGACGTTTGTTCGATAAAAATGAAGAATCTAAAAAACTCTCAGTTGTGCTGAGAGATTTTATTGTTGGTAGTGCCAGAAAAGATGTTGTTAGGCAAACAATTATCATGGATATTTGGAAAAGAAGGCAAAACCTTTTTATCTACAAGAAGATACCTAATTGTCCTAATGACATTAATTTAATTGAACTGTTTAATTCTCATCTAAATGCCAGGCTTAAGAGTATCAAGGGATTCAAGTCTTTTGCTTCGGCCGAGAGATGGCTTAACGCTTATTTGATTAGAAGGAGAATCAAGCCATTCACTGGTTGCGAAGGCAAATTCAAAAAGTTAAACCACAAATGTTCTCTAGAAATGACAATCAAAAAACAGACATCAATGTCTGAAATTATCCAAAAATACCAACTCAAAATGAAACGGTAACCCAACAACACCGCTACTTAGCAGAGATGTCTGCAGGTATGCACCGTTGTTGGAGCTTTTTCTTTTATACAAAAACCCCCGCCGTTTAGCGAGGGTATTATGTTTGTGTAAATTATTATAATGTTTCTTTATCTTCTACACTTTTTTCTTCTTCATCCTCTTGTTGAGTTAAATCAAATTCTGCACCTTGTTCTTCTTTTTCTGGATTCATGGCTTCTCGTGCTGTTTCATCTAAATCTTCTGGTTTAATTTTTTCTTCTTGCATAAATTATATTGTTTAATATTGTTATCGTTTAGTAATCATGCTCTGCAATGATTTCTTCTAGAGCTTTTTTAGCTGCTTTTAAAGATGGATGGTTAGTTCTATCAAGTGGCAAGGTTGGCAGGTTGTCTAATAGTTCTTCCCGTTCTTTTGTTGCATCGTTTTCTTCTACTCCTGGAAGAAGGTTGAGGTCACGTCTTATGACATATTCTTCCCCTTCTTGGCTAATAGAATAAGCTACACTTTCAAATTTTGCATTACCTGTTAATTCGACTTTTTCAGTAGCCAAATCTTCCTCAGATAGATGTGGTTCAGTTTCCATAAATTTAAAGTTAATTGTTAATTTATAGTATTAATAATGGAGCAATTACCAGCGAAACTATTGCCATTAACTTAATTAAAATATTTAAAGCTGGTCCGGAAGTATCTTTAAACGGATCGCCAACAGTATCACCAACTACAGCTGCTTTGTGTGGGTCTGATCCCTTACCACCTAAATTACCTTTTTCAATATATTTTTTTGCATTGTCCCAGGCACCACCGGCGTTAGCCATAATTACTGCTAACAAAAATCCAGTTACTAGCGAACCAGCTAACAGTCCAACTAAACTTTCTGTTCCTAGTATAAATCCAACAAGCACTGGTGCGGCAACTGCGATAATTCCTGGCAGTATCATTTGTTGCAAAGCTGCAGCTGTAGAGATATCAACACATTTTTTATAATCTGGCTTTGCTGTGCCTTCCATAATGCCAGGGATTTCTTTAAATTGTCTTCTTACTTCTTCTACCATTTGCATAGCTGCTTTACCTACAGATTTCATTGTCATAGCAGAAAAAATACATGGTAGTAGTCCCCCAATAAATAATCCTATTAAAACATTAGAGCTTAACAAGTTTACAGTATTCAAATTTACGGCTTGCCCAAACGAAACCATTAAAACTAAAGCAGTTAATGCAGCAGAACCAATGGCAAAACCTTTTCCAATGGCAGCAGTTGTGTTGCCGACTGCATCTAGTTCTTCTGCACGCTCTCTTGTTTCTTGCCCCATGCCTGCCATTTCTGCAATACCCGCAGCATTATCTGCAACTGGACCGTAAGTATCTGTAGCCAAAGTTATGCCTAGAGTAGAAAGCATTCCAACAGAAGCTATGGCAATTCCAAATAGTCCAGCAAATTTAAAAGATAAAAATATAGCAACACAAACAGCTGCTACAGGCACCCAGGTACTAATCATGCCCAAGGCAAGACCAGCAATAATATTTGTAGCTGCCCCTGTTTTTGAGGCATTCGAAACTGCTTGAGTTGGTTTGTTGGCGTCCGAAGTAAAATATTCAGTAGCCATACCAATTACAATTCCAGAAACAAGACCAGTTAAAAGTGCCCAATAAACTCCAGTATTGTTTGGAATAATATAGTTAATCAATGGATACGCAGCTAGTGCCATAATAATGGCAGAAGACCAAATACCATAATTTAAAATTTTGTGAGGTTTTCCTTTTTTCATTGCCCTTACAACAAAGTTTCCAAGTAGTGCAGCAATAATTCCAGTAGCTGCTAAAAGCATTGGTAGTAGTACTGCGTTTTCACCAAAGGTCAACTTACCCAAAAGTCCTAATGCCATGGCAGCAATAATTGAATCAACATAACTTTCAAATAAATCTGCACCCATGCCTGCAACATCACCAACATTATCACCAACATTATCTGCAATAGTAGCTGGGTTTCTTGGGTCGTCTTCTGGAATACCGGCTTCTACTTTTCCAACTAAGTCAGCTCCAACATCGGCAGCCTTGGTGTAAATTCCGCCTCCCACTCTGGCAAATAAAGCAACAGAACTTGCTCCAAAACCAAAGCCGTATATAATTTGAGGGTCTTTAAATATAATATAAGCTAAAGAAACACCAAGTAGTCCTAACGAAACAACAGAAAGTCCCATTACAGATCCAGAAGAAAAAGCAACGCGTAAGCCAGCAAACAAATCTTTTTTTACAGCCTCGGCAGTTCTAACATTTGCCATGGTAGCAATGCGCATGCCAATGTTGCCAGCAATGACAGAAAAGATTGCACCGGCTATAAAGACAATAGCGGTTTTTGGACTCAAAAATATTCCAATCAAAATTGCTATTATAACAACAAAAATAAAGAGGATCTTATACTCTTTATTCAAAAATGCCATTGAACCATCGTGAATGTATTTGGCGATTTCTTTTGCTTTTTCGTCAACCACTGGTTGTTTTTTAATGGTGTATGCTAAGTAGCCTGCATATGCTAGTCCTAAAACCGCAATAATTATAGACCAGAATTCTAAGGGCATAGTTTTGTGTTATTAGTTATTATGTTTATTCTATTTGTCATCTTGACCCCGTAGAACGCCAAAAGTGTTTGTACGGGGGAAGGATCTCATACTATACAATATACGTTTGGTGTGAGATTTCTCCGCTCGCTTGAAATAAACAAAACATCGGTCGAAATGACAAATGGGGGAGAATCATTTCTTTTTTTCGTCTTTTTCTTTTTTATCATCTTTGTCTTTTTTCTTTTCAGATTTTTTTATTGTCTTCTTTTCTTTTTTTTCTTCTTTATCTTTTTCTTTAGTTTCTTTTTTTTCTGCTGGTTTTTCTTTCTTTTCTTTCTGTCCTATATCAACTGTATTAACCATATCAACTTTTTTGTCTTTTTCTGTATTCTTTTCTGGCTTTTCGTCTACAGTTTCGTTTTTGATATCACTTTCAGCTGTAACTTTTTCTCCTTTATCTGAAACAATATCAATTTTCCAGCCAGTTAGTTTTGCTGCCAGCCGTACATTTTGGCCTGCTTTGCCAATAGCTAAAGAAAGTTGATCTTCTGCAACTGTTGCCAAAGCTTCTTTGGTTTTTTCGTTAGTTTTTATTTCTAAAATTTTAGCTGGTGAAAGAGCATTTTTAATAAAAACTGTTGGATCTTCATCATACAGAATTATATCAATTTTTTCACCTTTAAGTTCGGAAATAATTGTATGTACTCTAGCGCCACGTTGACCAATGCAAGATCCAATTGGGTCGATACTCTCTTGGTCGGTAAAAACTGCTACCTTAGATCGTGCACCAGATTCTCGAGAGATGCCTTTTATTTCTACTGTGCCAGCTGCGATTTCTGGAATTTCTAGTTCAAAAAGTTTAGAAACAATATTTGGGTGAGAGCGCGAAACAATTATTTCTGGACCTTTGGTAGTTTGAGTAACAGAAAGTATATAAACTTTTACGTGATCGCCGGGGTTGTATCGCTCTCTATCGATTTGTTCTTCCGAAGGCATAATAGCTGTTAACCGTCCTAGATCAATTAAAACAACACGTCCTTCTCTTCGTTGAACAGTGGCCATTATGATTTCGCCTTCTTTTTGTTTGTATTCAGTATAAAGGGTGTCGCGTTCTGCTTCTCGGATTTTTTGTGTGATAACTTGCTTGGCGGTTTGTGCTGCCATACGGCCAAAATCGCCGGGTACTTTTAATTCGGTTTTTATAATGTCACCGATCTTGGCGCCTTTTTTTAATTCTTTAGAATCAGAGATTTGAATTTGAGTTTTTGGATTGAATTTTGTTTTTTCTTCAACACCTTCACTGTCTTCCCCAGAATCCTTATTAACAGTATTATCTTTTTTGTCTTTTTCAGTCTTTTCCTCTTTTTCAATCTCTTCTAGCACTTCTTCTGGTTGATCTTCCACTACTTCTTTTTCGTCGAACACCTTAAAATCAGTTGATTTTCTATCGAATTCAACTTTAATGTTTTGCATTTTGTTACCATAATCTTTACGGTAAGCGGCTGCTAATGCTGCTTCGATTGTTTCGAATACAGAATCAACAGCAATGCCTTTTTCGTCGCAGATTTGTTTAATGGCTTCGAGCACTTGGGTTTCGGACATATGTTTGCTTGGTTAGTGAAGTTAAGTGTAGATAATTAAGTTAATGGAGTGATGGAGTTAATGTAGTTTCGACATTTTACTTATTCGTAGCGAATGTATATACATATTTATTCCAATACGTAATCCATCATATCTATTAAATAATTGATTGTATTTTTCTTTATTAATATAGTTTAAACCGTACGCAACTCTTAAATGACTTTGGGTTTCTTCAAGTTCAGCTCTTGCAAGATAAAGCACTCTAATTTTATCAGCAAAGTAATATCTTCCATGACTTTCAGCAATATTAGCGATCACTGAATTGGCAGATCTTGTTATTTGGCTGGTAAGAGAATACTTTTCATGATTAGGAAAGTGAGTTGTTATTTCGTAAATTTTAAGTAAAAGGTCATAACCTTCTTGCCATATTCGAAGGTCAAGAAATCTTTTAGACATTATAATTCTCCTGTGGCCGTGTGAGTTAGGTTAAGGGAAGTTACGGTCAGTTAACGAGAGTTAATGGAGAGATGTAGTTAATGAGAGTTCTTCATTAACTACATTAACTTCATAACTTCATCACTACTCGTTACATTACATAATTTCTCCGAAAAAAACTGGTAGCTCTTTAAGCTACCAATATAGACATAATAAACGAAAGTAAAAAACTTGTCAAGCACCATTCTGTAACTCAAGTTTCTATACTTGAGCGTCAAATACAGGTGTCGGGTATGCCTGTCCGCCACAGTCGGGGAAACTCGACCTACGCGACAGCGGTTAATAGTTGACAAATTCGTAATTTTTAGCTAAAAAGAATGCACTTTGTATCAAAATTGCACACTACAATTGTTAAATAAGGAATGGATCAAAAGACCAAACAAGGAGAAGAAAAATGATAACTGGAACTCTAAATGAAATTGAACGTCATCTATTTATTAAAGATAGAGAAATTTGCCCGAGATATACTGCAGAAGATTGCATAAATCTCGCAGTTTGTAGAGGATTTGGTGTTTTTTATAATTGCCCACATGTTATGCAATGTGCTAGTTATAGATATGAATTAAGAAAAGATAAAGAAGAAAAATAGGCTCAAGAAACTCAAGCAGTTGAAGCTCCATAATAATAATTCTTAAAAACTTCGTAAATCACCGAAACGATAGAGGAAGATTAGTAACTCACATTAATATCCAAGATGACGATGGGAAAACAGCTATTGACTATGTAAAAGCTGGAATGGGTGATTCAATAATTGAGTTGCTTCAAAATACATGCTCTATAGATTAATGGAGGCAAAAAATCATGAATAATAATTGGCAGAAGTTTTTCTACGACATTCGGCACGTGCTGGGTGTGTTGATTGTTTTAGCAATCTATGCTTTGGCTACAATCTAGGAAATGGAGGGAAAAGTAATGGAACCTATTCGCATTACACCAGGTATGATTTTTACGGCGGCAGTCGTCGTTATCATCGTCAGTATCATGGGTTTAACGTCTAATTTTGGTAACCAGGATATGGACGAGTTCATCGAATACAAGCAACAGCACAACAACTTTCCTGGCGAAGAATTGCTCGGTGTTGTCGTAAAGAGGTATGCAGACGTAAACACAGTTGATAATTTGGAGAAGTCGGCGCTGCATTATGCAGCTGAACACGGTTTTGTCGATATCTGTAAGGTATTGATAAACCGTGGAGCGAATATCAACGCGCAAAGCAGTGGCGGGTGGACCCCGCTTCATTACGCCGCAGCGCTAAACAGAACAGAGGTCATAAAACTCCTAATAAATAAAGGAGCAAAACTTGATGTTTTGGATAATCTGTTTAGCACTCCACTTGCAGTCGCAGTAGTGTGTCTCAATGAACCATCTGCCTGTTTGCTAGCTCAAGCTGGCGCCAATCCTAATATCAAGGATGTGTTCAAAAAAACCGCCAAGGACTGGGCAATCAAGACGTCTTATCATAGTTACGATGCGCTCCTGGAATCAGGCAAGAAGAAATATCGGGAAATGGGGTAGGCGCGGAGGAAGTCGCAAAGACGAATGCCTGTCTGGGTAAAACCGGGCAGGCGTTTTTTTATCTCAGTAGCTCAAGTTTCTATACTTGAGCGTCAAATACAGGTGTCGGGTATGCCTGTCCGCCACAGTCGGGGAAACTCGACCTACGAGAATGTAGGAATTTTGGGTAATCCATAGCAGATGGAACAGCTTAAAGTGATTTTTTTAGATAATTTAGAGGATTTTCAAACATTTCAGGTGAGCAAAATCTAAGGCAGAATTCACTCACATATTCAGGTAAGTATTGGGGTGTAGTATGATGATACATTCTTCTAATGAAAGTCCTTAGATTACCAAACATGCCTTCAATTTCAGAAGTTAATTCGAATTCCCACTTACTATGAATATCCTTTTTATGCCTAACTTGCCACCACTGATCAATACCACGATATATGCCTGCTCCATCAGTTTGTAATTGACTCTTAGGTTGAATATATTGAAAAAGAAAGTTAGCAGCCTCACTTTTATCTACTGAGTTTTTAAATATTATTTGATGAGCTATTTTGTTAGAACCAACCTGTTTAGCCATAATGAGTGATAGGTTTTTAAAGTAAGCTTCATCCATTTGAACAACACCCTCTAAAATAGGTTCAAATTGGGGTAAATGAAGCCTAAACTCTCGAAACCAATGATAGACACTATTTTCATGGACATGGCATAATTTCTGGGTTTGCTTAACTGGTATAGCCTGAGTCCAGCACCACAGTAATGCCCAAAATGTTCGTAAAGATATTTTCATACCTTTTAACCAAGTACCAGATAAAAGAGAGAAAGGTTTTTTACATTTTTGACAACGATATCTATTTTCAAAACGACGAACATTCCTAGAACGACAGTGGACACAAAACATATTCTGACCAAAGATAACTTTTCTTAAATGTTTTTTAATTTGAGCTTCACTAGGGATTTGGTTTAATAATGCAATCATAGAACATTAGGTTAATTATTACTATATACTAGTTTACCTCATGTTCCAACTGCTGTGGTATACCCGGAATTTTAGGTTTGACAAAAATGGCGTTTTATGCTATACTTATATTCATTGAAAATCAATGATAGTACTTTGAAAGGAGGTTGGTAAAACAATCAAAAAAGCAGTAGAATTAGTACAAAAACAACATAACTGGAAAGTGAAAAACAAAAGGAGAAATCAAATGTGGATTATAATGTTGTCGTACTTCGACCCGAAAAAAGCAATGCTGATGGCTTTGACATTGCTCGTGATGGCCGTTGTTTTGATGTCGATAGTGCCGGCGGAGGCAGGGGTGCATGTGGTTCCCAAAGTCACCGAAAAGAATCTTTTATTCTGCGCATCCGAAGACATGGCCAAAGACGTATCCTACCTGCTCGAAAAAGGTGTGGATCCAAACGCGACCGGCGATTTCGGTTATAACGCGCTAATACTCGCAGCACAGAGAGGTAATGACAAAGTCATCGAAGTGCTCGTCAAAGCCGAGAGAATCGAGATTGACAAACAGGACGCAAGCGGTTACACCGCCGTGATGTATGCTGCTATGAGTGGCCACACTGAATCGGTCCGTATATTAGCAGAAAATGATGCTGATTTGACGATCGGCGAAAATCATTATGGCTCAACAGCACTTGGCCTCTCTGTCCAACTCAACCATTTGTCCACCGCAAAGCTTCTGTTGGAAAAAGGAGCTGACATCAACTATAAGGACAATCAAGGTTGGACAGCGTTGAAAACGGCAGCTTACTACGGCTACGATGATGCCGTTAAGTATCTAATTGCTGAAGGTGCCGACGTGAATCTTTCGAGCAATGAAGGGGAAACCCCATTAATGGGTGCGGCGTGGCACGGCCACATCAACATTATGATCATGTTGATCCGGGTCGGAGCTGACATTAATGCCAGATCACAACCGTTCGGCAGGACAGCTTTGATCCATGCAGTCATCGCCAATAACGTCTTGGCAGCAGATATACTGCTCACATACGGAGCAGATGCGAATTGTCAAGAAGATAACGGAAATATTGCCGGAGATTACATCTGGAGTGATAAAATGGAGGAGCTCTTCACTCGCAAACAGATGTAGCAAACCATCGCGCCTGTCTCAGGGAACATCGGTTCTCCTGGGGCAGGCGCTTTTTATTGCAGCCGAGGCAAGTCCTTCGTTAAACTCAGGATGAAGATGCCTCGGCTTTGTTTAGAATGTAATATTTTTAATATGTTTTATCTTGGCATTCTTTTCATCAATTAGTATCGATATCAAATCTATCTGCCACATGTAATCAATATTATAAATTTGAATATATTTTTGAGCGCATAATGTCAATTTTTCAATTTTTCTTTCATCAACTGCTTCTTCACCCCCACCAAAAAAATCAGAAGTTCTTGTTTTGACTTCTACAAAATAAATCTTACTATCTTTAAATGCAATAATATCGATCTCACCATCACGGGTATGAAAATTTGTTTCCATAATCAAATATCCTCGCTCAACCAAAAAACGGCGGGCAATTTTTTCTCCGCGCCGTCCGAGTTGTTGTTTGTAAGTCACTAATTTAAACGAATTATCAACTAATAAAAACGAATGTTCGTACTTATTTGTTTACTCATTCGTATTTATTAGTTTTCCTATGGTAAGTATTTTTTGAATTCATTTTTTTCTTTTCTTTGTTTTTTAACGCGTGGAATTTTAACTAAATGAAAACGAAGTATAAAACCTAACCACACTAAAAATACCAATATCAAAAAAATAAAAATTAATCGATTAGAAAAGGCGTGAACCATAATATAAGCAAACCATGAATAGACAATTCCTATCAAGCCGATGGTTAAAAAGTTTGCGCCAAAGTTGTTGTATGATTTATTTAGTAAATAATCTTTTTTGTTTCTTCTTGCTAAAAGGAAAAATCCTGCGGCAATAGCTACAAAAACAATAAAAAAACCAGCCAACATCATAAAGGTAGATAGGTTGATTGGGTTTGGACGCATGGTAAATAATTGCGACGGAGTGACAAGTTGTCTTAAAAATTCGTTCATTTACTTAATAAAGATTAAGCCGTAGTGATATTTTCCAGCAGAAAATTCTTCTATTAATTTTAAGTCTAAAGACTTTGCTATTATTTTTATCTCTTGTGGGGCTACTCTGTCAATAGTTGGTGGCCCAATTGGGCTGGCTGCTTTTTTCCAATCGCAGACTAAGATACGACCGTTTTTTTTGGTTAACCTCATTGCTTCCTTCATTATGGCATCGTGTTGTTTGGAATGAAACATGGTATTTATTAGCATGGCTACATCCAAATTATTGGCAGGTATTTTTGTAGCTCCGTATATTTCTAAATTCGACCAAATAGTTTTTATATTATTTACACCTGACATTCTAGCTCGTCTGGCGTTTTCTTTGAGTAAGGATCTAAGGATGTCAACTGCATATACCATACCATTTTTACCCACTAATCTTGCAGCAGGAATAGTAAAATGTCCAGTACCACCACAGCCAAGATCAGCAATTTTTTGCCCTTCTTCTAGGTCAAGATGCTGAAAAATTTTTTCTGCATCAATTAATTGTGATTTACCTGAAAAATGAACCATATGCTTAGTTACAATTTACAATGTACAAGTATCAATTAGTTAGCATTTTTATAAGCAATTTGTTAATTGTACCTTGTACTTTGTTAATTGAATTTATTATACTATATCTATAAATTTACATAAAGCCTTTGATTGGGTGGTAGGATTTTCGGTGAAGTTTGCAAATTCCATTTTTACAAATCATATCATAGTGCTTTTTTGTGCCATAGCCTTTGTGTCTGTCAAAACCGTATTGAGGGTGTTTGTTGTGAAACATTTTTAGTAGGTTATCTCGATAGACTTTAGCGATGATGGAGGCAGCAGCAATACTTACGATTTTTTGATCACCTTTTATAATTGGCTCAACTTGGTATTTTTTGTATTTAAAATTTATCGCATCAACTAAAATATAGTCTGGAATAATTTTTAAGTTCTTTACGGCTGTTTTAAAAGCAAGAATGTTAGATTTTTGAATTCCAATTTTATCAATGGTTTCCTGCGAAACTGAGGCCACTGACCAACTTAAACTATTTTTTATCAACCAGTCATAAGAAGTTTGGCGTTGTTTAGCTGTTAATTTTTTTGAATCATTGATTTTAATTTTTGATGTTAAACGTTTTGGTAGTATAATTGCCCCAGCAACAATTGGACCAGCCCAGGCTCCTCTTCCTGCTTCGTCAATCCCTACAATATTTAAAAAACCTTTTCTTTTTAGCTTATTTTCGTAAATTCTATTTGGTGTTTGCATAGTGTGTAAATAGTGTTGATGTGTTCATTATAACTTGTTTAAAGCTTGGGGAAAAGTATGATTAAGCACGTGAAACATCAAAATTCATCATCTTTAATAAATCAAAAGACCATTGACAAACAAGTCATTTTTGACATAAAATAAATACCCAAACAAAAATGGGAGGGCGTATGAAAAACGTAGAAGTAACAAAAGCCAAAAGACGTGCAATTGTGGCAGAAGAAAAGTTGATTCGTTGCTATCGACAGATGGCTCATCAATCACCAGACCCAAAAGTAAGATCAGTGTTACGCGACATGATGCTGATGGAAGAGATGAACGAGATCTTACTTAAGACTTTACATTAAAGTCAAGGACGAAACATCTTGTCTGCACAAAAACAAAGAATTTTGACTTCAAAATAATTGAAGGCGTTTATATAGTATCTAAACTTCCAGCAATGGAGGTTTTTTTTAATAAAAAAAGGAGGCAGAAAGGTTCGGCTTTTCTGCCTCTGGCTAAAGTCCAAAAACATGTTACGTTGCAACCAATTGTGGTTGGATTGTGCTGTTACGCAAGATATTGCCCTGGGAAATTGAAATTGAAGCGCAGTAGGCAATATCTGGGTGTAGTTGTTCCACCTCGCGCAGATATTGACTGATAGTCTCAATACTAGATTCTGATGCTACTTGAGAATCAATCAATATCGCGTCTTCGAAGATAATGAGTGTTGTCTGTCTGCAGTTTTGACAGACATACGGATGCACTTGCCAATCTGCAAGTATGCTCATTTGGTGTAGTGCGTCACACCACGGACATTCCATTTTGATATCCATAAAGCATATTTTGCTTTCAGCAAGAGCAAATGGCAGTGCGGCTCGACTGCATCGCAATATTTGGTATTGACAATGCGGGCATATCAGTTTGATTTCTTTTTTCAAATTCTCTTCGCATTTGATAGAAGTATCAAACCAAATTTCTTTATCGCATCCTGGGCAGAAATGGATGTGTACACTTTCGTAGACTTTCATGTCTCCTCTCCTTTATTTCTAGCATAGCTTTTTCACCATTGAGATTAGTCAATAACATATCTGTATAATATCTTTACCTAAAATTGTCGATAAGTCAAGTAAAAAGAAAAGCAGAGGGGTAATTCACCTCTGCTATTTTTATCTCCTCCTTTATTTTTACTCATCATCGAGTATGGCTTTGACAAATTTATCGATACCAATAGTTTTGATCATAACATTCATGCAAAAAATGAAAGTTGCATCAATTTTTTCGCCTTTGACTCTAATAGTAGGGCTTAACTTTCCTTTCTTGATAGCTTCTTGCAGTTTTTTTTGTTTTGGATCCGTGACTTTGAAAAGTTCGAGAAATGCTTCTTCTGATTTGGCTTTATCTAGAGCAATATTTAGCTCCCACTTTTCAGAAGCACTTAATCTTTTGTTTGATCCAAGGTAATGTGACAGTATCTCCTTTTCTTCTTTTCTCCTTATAGTACACCTAAGTAATATCTCCGGCAGGTGTTTGAGGTATTTTTCTATTGCTTTTGTATTGCCTCCTCGCATAATTTTTTGGTTTAATTTTTCCAAATTGCCAAGGTAGTGCGCGGTATAGTTTTTGCATTTTGGACATGGACCAAATGGAATATTGTCTCCCGACATATAAATGATGGGAGTTTGATGAGCACAATATGGACACGGACATATTTTTGGCTTTGATGGTTGTACAACCACTTCAGTAGGATTTTCATCCCATTCATCACTGTTGTAGGCATTGGTTATTGTATCGACAATCGCTTCTTCCAAACTTTCATAGTCTGAGTTTTCAGCGACGATTTGTCGCGCACGCGATTGTAAGTAAACAGGCATTTCTTCTGAATCGTGCTCCTCCATGATTTTTTGGTCTACCTTCCATAATTTATCTAGCAAAAACATTACAAACTTGTCGCATTTTGGACATGGACTAACACTAGGGATCATCACGGGTCTTTTCATTGAAGCTTTAATGCGACAGTATGGACATTGTATTGGAATTAAATCCATTTTTGTCACCCTCTTTCTTTTGTAAATGATCAAGTTCCCCTCCTTCATATATTACCTTGCATTAGTTATTAAATATAGTCAAGTAAGTAAAACAAAAAACCGCCAATTTTGGCGGAGGTGTGCTTACTGCTTACCAGCTTGTCTGCTTAACTAATTCCAGTCTGGTGTTTCTGTGCCTTTCATTTTTGCTAAATATTTGTAGGCTTCCAAAGCGGCTGTTGCACCTTGGCCGGCGGCAATTACGATTTGTTTATGATTAATATCTGTTATATCGCCGGCAGCAAAAATTCCAGCAGTTGAAGTTTGAGAATTTTTATCAACAATTACTTCTCCATGTTTATTAAGATCAACTAAACCTTTTAGCCATTCTGTTTTTGCTACGTAACCGATTTCTATAAAAACTCCGTCCAAATATAATTCGGTTTCTTTCCTAGTTTTGTTGTTAGTAACTATTATACTTTTTACGGTGGTATCACCTTTAACTTCTGTAACTTGGCTTTCCATCATCGTTGTGATATTTTTGGAATTTCGAATTTTGTCTTGAGTTATTTCGTCAGCGCGGAAGCCATCTGCACGATGGATAACAGTTACATCGTTAGCAATTTTGGAAAGAAGTATAGCAGCATCTAAAGCTGAGTTTCCTCCACCAACTATTGCCACGTCTTTTCCTCTAAATAATGGTGCATCACAAGTTGCACAATAAGAAACTCCCCTACCAGTTAATTTAATTTCACCAGGAACGCCAAGATGTCTGTGTTCCAAGCCAAAAGCAATTATTAGTGCTCGGGATTTATATTTTGTACCATTAGCGGATACTTCAAAATGCTCATTTAACTTTTCAACTTTGGTAACTTCGTAGCCGATGTTTTCTAAGCCATGCTTTTCGGCTTGCTTTACGAAGTTTTGTGTCAAAGTAATGCCATCAATTAAATCAATGCCAGGATAATTTTCTATCTTAGTAGTTAAAATTGTTTGTCCCCCTACATCCTTAGTAATTAATAATGTTTTTAGAGTTCTTCTGGAAGTATATAAAGATGCAGCAAGTCCGGCAGGACCGCCACCTATTACTATTACGTCGTATATTGTTTTTTTGGATGTCATTTTTTCGTAAAAAATTTAAAGCGCCACTAAAGGCGCCTAAATTTTAAAAAAATTATTTTAACAAAGCGTCAATTTTATTTTTTAAGATATCAATTTCAGTTACACCAGAAATTACGTCAGTTGGTTTTCCCTCTTTAAATATTATTAATGTTGGAATACTCATTACTTGATATTGGCTTGGAGTTTTGTTGTTTTCTTCTACATTCATTTTACCGATCTTTATTTCTTTTCCTTCGAACTCTGTTGCAAGCTTATCGATAATTGGACCTTGAGTTTTGCATGGTCCGCACCATGAGGCCCAAAAATCAACTAGTACTGGTATTTTTGAATCTAATACTTCCTCCTTAAAGTTTTGATCAGTAAATGTTAGATCTGCCATAAAAATAATTGATAAATAATAATTAAGGACTATCTTATTATAATCTTAAATTGGGTTTTTGTCCACTTGCATTTCAACAGAAATCTTAGATTAGATTTGGTTTATTTGTCAAGTAGAAAATTAAACAAAAAAAGACTTATTAGTCGATTTTTGTTTAATATATTTATGATAGTTAGCTATTAATCATTAATAACAGCGCATTGAACAGTAACATTATTTAAAGAATTTGAGTCGTCGGAAAGTACAGTATCAGGATTATCAATATCAAAATCTGTTCTAACACTATTTACCTTGCAAACTAAATTGTGATTAGGCTCAATATAGCTGTCACTGCTATTACTTGTAGTAGTAAAAGTGTTTAATTGGTCTTCATCAAAATTTTCTCCTTTAATAAAATTTTTAATCTTACCAAAATCATTATTATTTAATGAATTAGCAATAACTTTAAAACCAGCTGCATTTACATAAGCTTTCTTATCGTTTTGAATTTTAACCCAGACAAAATTAGCTTTTTCTGATTGAGAAAAATTAATATTTGTTTTTACTGAAAGATCTTGAAAAAATTTGGATAAGACTACCTCGCATGGTTCTTCAAAAGATCTAAGACATTTTTGTTTAGGTTCACACCAAGAATATCCTGCTGCAACAAGACAACCGTGTTCATCTTTATCACCGCCTATAAGTTTTCCATTTTGTTGGCTATTATTTTTACTTAAATAAAAAAATGCCCAGCCAACCACAATAATCAATATTATAACTGCTATACCTATAATTATTAAGTTTTTTGAAAAACCTTTATTTGATTTCATATTTATGTAAATTTAAATACTGCTATTATATTATACCATAGAATATTAATGTCGATAATTAATTTTAAAGTTAAGACGCGCATCGTATTATGATGCGCGTCGATTATTACTGTGTAGCACAGTCCGCTAGCTTCTTGCTACAGCAATTTTTTTTGTGGTTTTATTTGGCTTTTCCGGATTTCTCGGACAAAATATGTTGCGAAGAAACTTTACATGTATCGGAAATTCTTTAAGTTGTAGTAAATACTCTTCGCATTCGTTTTGCGGTTCTTTACCGTTGGGGCCTTCGAGGAATTGATAGTGCTCAAAATTTTTTGAATCTCGTCCGAGAGGCAATAATCTGCTGCCCTTTTGAATAACACATTTTTTCACAAATTTGATTTGACCATCAAGTTTACCAATAATTTCGATTGTAAAATCAAATTCGACTGTTATCGCTCCGTCCTTGTCAATTTTATAAAGACATCCAAAATCAGATTCCTCCGTTTTTTGCCCAAAAGTTGCGCTTGCCAATAAAAACAATATAAGCGTAGTTATCGGTAGTAGCTGTTTAATGATTTGTTTAAAGTTCATGAGATACCTCCTAAAGTTTTGTGTTTACCGTGCTTAACTTCTTCTTATCATATGTACAAAAAATTGTAAACAAAAAATTGCGCATAGATTAAGAGTTTAAATCTATGCGCATTATTCAATATACTTATCGTATTTTGTTTTTTCTATTCTTACCGTACCTCCTTGTATAATTTTGCTATTAGAATCGGCATTTTTATTCATAAACAATTCCACCATAATTGTGGGTATATTATTGACGTTTTGTTTCACTGATTTATGTAGTACCAACTTACTTTCTTTTGATATAGTTTCCAGAGTTACTTTTTCATTTACCCCCCTTTTTTTAATGAACCACGCATCAAAATCTCTTAATACAATTACATAAGATTTCTTTGCTTCAGGATCTGTAATTATTTTAAGAGTTCCATTCATTTGTTCAGCATTGACTATGGTTGGACACAAAATCAAGCAAAGCAGCAAAAAATAGCATTTGATATTCATACCTACCTCCTTTTTATCTTATGAGCGTGAATATCCTAGTTATCTTTACACAAAAAGTATTTTAAGTAAACAAAAAGACCATATATATCGGTCAATTTTTGTTTTTTTAAGTTATTTTGAAATTTTGAGTACTTTTTTTAAAACAAGTGGCAGTTTGGTAAAACCATCACTTTCATTAAAATGTCCGGCATTCTTTTTGACAATTACTTCTGCCTTTAGGTTATTTTTGAATAAATCAAAGTTTTCTGCTGGTACATATGGGTCATTATCAGAAAACAAACTTATTATATGATTTGTTGAGTTTTTAACTTTCTTAAAATTGATTAAAGTTTCTAACCAGGGTTTAGCAATATTTTGTTCTTCTTGAGTTTCAAGATTGGTCAGTGTAAAAAAACCTGCAACTAGAATAATACCACCAATTTTAGTATTAATTTTTTCTAAATATCTAATAATTGCTTGACATCCCATGCTATGGCCTATCAAATACGTGTTTTCGTCTGGGTTTTTTACAAGTTTATCTAAATATCCAACCCATTTTTCAATAGTTGGTACTTCTGGATCTGGCATTTGAGGTAAAATAACATCAAAATCGTTCTTTTCAAGTTCTTGTTTAAGCCAGGGAAACCAGTTAGAGTTTGGTTTTCCATCCCAGCCATGAATAATGTAAGCTCGTTTTTTCACTTGAGATGTTGTTTGAGACCCTGAATAAGAGTTTGTTGAAATTATTTTTTTGATTTAAAGATTACCGCAGTAGGAATTAATTTGACTAATTTTTTAGGAAATAGCTTAGATAATGGTTCTTTTTTGTTCAAATCAACTGGTTCTAGTATTTTTTCAACATGAAATTTGGCTTCTTCTAAACTATTATAGATATCACTTAGCTTTCTTAAGTACATGACAAATTTATGTTGTTTTGCGTCGTGCCAATATTCAATTCTGCTAAATTTACCAGTTTTATGGTAACTGCCTCTAAATTTGAGAGTTTTGCCATCAATAATCCTCCAAAAAGGATGATCAAAGCTAAATACAAATATTCCTCCTTTTTTTAAAACTCTATTCACCTGTTTAAAACATTTTGTTAAGTCTGGGACATATTGCAAAGCATAGGCTGTAAATACAATATCATAATTATTTGATTTTATCTTGCTTAGGGTTTGGATATCCCCTTTTATTAGTTTTACTTTGATTTTTTCTTTATCAATCAGTTGTTTTGCAAATTTAAGTTGTTTTTTTGATATATCAATTCCAGTACATTTTGCGCCTTTTTTAGCAAAATATACACTGCATTGTGCACCACCACATCCAATTTCAAGTATTTTCTTACCTTTTATATTACCCAAAAGTTTTAATTTACTTTCATTTGGTACCCATGGGCCATAAACCGCGTCATTTGTTGGATGTTTAGCATCTTCTTGGAAGCTTTGAGATGCATCATTCCACCAATTTTCTACCTCTTTTGTCATAAATTGAATTATTTATAAATGGACCCAGCGGGAATTTCCGCCAGAAGCGGATCTCCTCCAGAGGCGCCTGCCTGCCTCAGGCAGGGATGGGCCTCTGGCCCAAGCCTTTGGCTGAGAACCTTATATTATGTGGACCCGAGGAGACTCGAACTCCTGACCTCCTCCATGCCATGGAGGCGTTCTAGCCAACTGAACTACGGGCCCGTGTGATCAAGTATCAAGTAACAAGGTACAAGTACAAATAATGATATTAGCTAGTTTATATTATGTCAATTTAATGTTTCACGTGGAACGAATTGAGTAAAAATTGCTAAATAAGTTAATCAGAAACTAAATATTAGCTAATTTTACAGTAGTTTAAGAGTCGGACAATGTGAGCATAATGACACGAATGCATATATAAGTGATTTATGCTTAACTGTGTGGTCAACAGTCAAATGTTAACTGTCAATTGGTATTAATAGTGTCCCCGGTAGGAATCTCCGCCAGAGTCGTGCTCCAGAGGCGCATCAGCCTTTGGCTGAGATGCGCCTTTGGCGCAGAAACTTTAATGTCCGCCTGCCATCGCCATTGCCCCCATTAGGAATTGAACCTAAATCTAGGACTTAGGAGATCCTTGTTCTATCCGTTGAACTATAGGGGCGCTGGCAAGGGCGGGCAGGTATCCGTCGTCCACCAGCATTAATAAATTAATTTCGGTGGATTCGCAGAAATATAATATATATGGACGCGGAAACTACAGGGACATAAATTTAGCTAAATTTAGCTAAACTAGTAGTTTATACACTATATTTAAACAGCTTATACTCTTGACAAAGACTCTATAATGTAATATTAATTAATATGCTAAGAAAACGCAACTACAATATAAATTTGGCTATTTTTAGCAAATTTTGGCACTTATTTCTAAAACAAAAACAAATACAATATAATATATGAATTGGATTAAGCAAATACAACGTGTAAGGAATTCTGGTATCCCAAAAATATACCAAAATCGTCTTGAAAAAATAGTTAAAAACGGCAAAAACGGCTATATGGCAGGTGCTGAACCGTTTTTTATATACCCCTCAACAGAAGTTGGGGTTTTATTATTGCATGGATTTACTTCTACACCAGCACAATTTATGGAATTAGCTGAATATTTAGCGGGAAAAGGTGTTAGTGTTTATGCTCCTTTGATAGCTGGGCATGGTACAAAACCAGAAGATTTAGAAAAAACAACTTCTAAAGACTGGATTGAATCATGCGAAAAAGCTTTAGATGAACTTTCTGAAAAAGTAAAGAAAGTTTTTGTATTAGGAAATTCATTTGGTGGCAACATCGCTTTTAAACTTGCACATGATTATCCAGAAAGAATAAGTGGAGTAATATCAATTGGAACACCTGTTTGGATACGTGCTCATCATTATAGAAAGGCGCGAGCATTTTCGCAAGCATACTTACAAAGATATTGGAGAAAACCACGCGCATTCTTTAATTCAAAGGCGCCACGCTTGATTGATGAGATAACTTATTCTAAGATACCTAACAAGTCAAACAGAGAATTTTTTAGACTTGTCAAAAGAACAAATAAGATGATGCCAGATATTAAATCACCAACTCTTATAATTCAAGCAGATATTGATCCAATAGTCCACCCTAAGTCTGCCTTAAGGATTCACGATTGCTTGGGTTCTAAAGATAAAAAGATTTGTTGGCTTAATGATAGCTTTTCTCATTCAATGATGGAAGACGAGAGAAGGGGAGAGATTTACAAAAAAATATATAATTTTGTAGAAGAAATTTTTCATAGAAAGCGGTAGCAAGGTAAGAAGCTAGCGCGATAATTGTAAGCAGCGTATTGTCGATACTGTCTAGCCCCGTGGTTATTAAACATCTAGTATCTACGGGGCTAGTGGGTTCGCAAAGCTTGCTTTGTCGGCTCGATCCGTGTAGATCTAATTTATTAGACTTGTACGGATCTCGCTAGCTTCTTGTCTTTCTGCAATATTAAAAAAGCTCCCAAAGATAGGGGAGTTTTTTGAATAAAATAATAAGCCGCCCATCCTTTCATTGATCCAAAAAATCGCAGGCGACATTGGCCAATGTCGCCTACCGATATATTTTTATTTCACATATAATACCATTTAATTTGTTACCAAAAAAAGAAGCCGCTCTCGTCTGATCGTTTGATCAAACTCGAACGGCTTTTGCTAATGTACAAATTACGTTTTACTCATCACCTCCTTCCAAGGGATCAAGTAAATCCAGCATTGTGTTCATAAGGAAGGCGTCTTGACCGTTCACTATGCATTGCCTTCTATGCATAATGTTTTTTACGATCTCTTCCTCAGAGTAGGTTGGGGTTTCGTAAAAAAGAAGATGAGGATATGAGTTGGGATTCTCCATACGTTCTCTCGTCCCTTTCGTGTATGACCTTGCCCTATCCTCGAGCTGATCGTATTCATGCTTTAGTATCTGCATAAAAACGAACTTTGCTCTCTCAAACACATCGGCATCCGCAAGCCCGAGTGCAACCATGCCGGCTGCCTGAGCGAACCGATCTACGATGTCACCCAAATCGTAGATTGTGGAGTCAGCAGATATTGTGTTCCAATGCGCCTCAGAAGCTTCAACGCGCATTCTCACATCTTGCTGACTTACGAGTCTGCTCATGAAAGCGCCGAGGTAGTGTCTTCCGAGCCATTCCATATTTTCGTACATTTCCATTTTTCTTCTCCTTTTTATTTGGGATCGTGGTGGACGACCGCTTGTACTCATGTGCAAGCGGGTGACAATTGAGTACATAGAAGTCGTCAGATACTGTGATTTAACGTAATCACCACCAATTATTTTTATCGTGGAACATTATGCCCTTCAAGAAATTCGCCAGTATTCATTTTCTTGAATATTTCTTCTAACTCATGAATTTCTAGAAGAATAGCCATACCCCCCTCATTGCTTTGGCCACCTGTTTCAAAAGAATTAAAAGGTGGTTTTTTTGTGGCCCACACACAAGTACCAATTCCCGATTCATTATGCAACCATACGTATATGCACATATCCCAAGCGATCTGCACTACTAAATATTGTTGTTTTTCTTTAATATTAGTTTGCTTACTACAGCTAGCAGTCACTTGGCAATACACCCACTCATCGACATGTACATGAATATTTACAAACTCGTACTGTGCATACATTGATACTAATTCGTCGACTTTCTGGTTTCTGTCACGTGCTTCTATCTCCGCATCTTCTTTGCTGTACCAGTCTCTACTAAAGTTAGAATTATCCATTTCCTTCTTCCTTTTCATTTTATGGCTAACTTAATTCAACTATAAATGGTAGTATGTACAAACCGTACATCAGACCTCCGCCAATAAATATTAAGAGAAGATCCTTTATATCCAGTTTTGGTTTATTGAAGATGTTTTTGGTTGCCAAGATGATTAACAACAGACCTATTGAAAAATAAATTTCTAAAAGAAAATATATTCCGATCATGTAAACACCAATCCTTTCTGGTTGTTTTTTAATATTGAGTTTTCAATGTTCTGTTTTTTGTTTTTTGTCCTAATTTAGCTTAAGACATTGCAGTATATCATGTATTTCTACTATTGTCAATGTGTTGACACGATTTGACAACATGGTATAATAGAGTAAAATAAGACAAATTAAGTGAATATTTATGGAAAATGTAGCTAATTTAAGCGAAAAAGAAAAAACCGTATTAACCGGTTTATACAAATTAGGTAAGACTTCTGTTGGAAAACTATCAAAACACACCCTTATCAATAGAACAACACTCTATCCGATTTTGGATAAACTACTATCTAAGGGAGTAGTCACCAAATTCACAGTAGAAGAAACTACTATATATCAAGCGATTTCTTTAGATGATTTCAAGCAATGGGTAAAACGAATTGAAGAAGAAACAGTAAAAGATGCAAATGATTTAATGTCATGGGCGGAAAATCAAAAAATCAGTCAACCAGATACTTTGTATTCAGAGATTAAATATTTTGAAGGATTTGAAGGAGTAAAAAATCTTTATGCTGATAGTTGGAAAAATAATAAAGGGCAAATGATTTATGCAATCACTGATTATAAAGCTGGATATGATATTTTAGGTGATTTTTTTAATAAGAGTTATTTTGATTCCAGAGTTAAGCATGGAGTAAAAGTAAAAAATTTGTCTGCAGAAACAGAAGTTGGAAGAGAAGATTTAAAAAGATCTAAAGATATTCTTCGTGAAATGAAATTTATTAAACTTTTTAAGGATTTAAAGATGGAGTTGTATATTTATGATTCAAAAATTTCGTTATTTGTGTTTGATGAAAAGCATCCATCAGGAGTATTAATCAAAAATGATGTTATTGCTCGAGCGTTTAAGAATATTTTTGAATACTTGTGGAAAGAAACTGAATTACCTAAGCAATAATTTCTTTTTGTAGTAAAGGGTTTTAGTTTTTTAAAAATTATGTATAATAAGAGTATGCCAAACACAATACCACAACAATTTTTCCAAACTGCGCAAAAATATCCTAAGCGCCAGGCTTTGAAATACAAAAAAGACGACACCTGGATGGCCATGAGTTTTTTAGAAGTAGAAAATCAAGTTAAGGATTTTGCCAGTGGCTTAAAACATCTTGGATGTAAGAAAGGGGATAGGGTTGCAATACTTTCACATAATAGACCATGGTGGGTAGTTGCAGACTTAGCAATAATGTCAGTTGGCGCTGTGGTGGTCACAGTCCATACAACCTTTTCTCCCAAGTTGACTGCACATGTTTTGCGTGATTCAAGATCAAAATTTTTAGTGGTTTCAGATCAAGAACAACTTACTAAAGTTTTGTTGTATCAAAAAGAATTACCAGACTTGCAAAAAATCATCTATATTGATCTAGCTAAACCGATGAATGATATCGTCGATATCAGACAACTCTCATTTGATGAAGTGTTGGAGTTAGGTAGAAGAAATAAGCAATCAGCGGTAAGCAGTAAACTGGCAAGCGATAAGCTTTCAGAAGATGATATTGCAAGTATCATATATACTTCTGGCACTACTGGTAATCCCAACGGCGTTATTCTTACTCATAAGAATTTTTTATCAAACTCTATTTCTGCCACCAAGGCAGTCCCTATATTTTCTAAAGATACATTTCTTTCTTTTCTACCGCTTTCTCATATTCTAGAACGAACTGGTGGATACTATGCTCCTTTTGTAGTAACTGGTGCTTGTATGGCATTTGCGCAGAGCCCTAAAACTTTAATTGACGATTTAAAGGCAGTAAAACCAACCATGCTAATTTCTGTTCCCAGAATTTTTGAAAGATTTCATAAGTCAGTTTGGGATAAGGTCAAAGCTGGATCAGATTTTAAAAGAAAATTATTTATAAATGCTCTAAAGCAACAAAAAGGTACATGGCAATATAAAATTTTTGATATTTTGGTTTTTAAAAAAATTCGTGGTGCGCTGGGTGGTCGATTTAGAATGACAATTTCTGGAGGCTCATCTCTAAATCCAAAATTGGGTAAGTTTTTTGATAAAGTAGGTATTATTATTATCGAAGGTTATGGTATGACAGAAACTTCGCCCATTATCGCAGTCAATCGTGAGGGTAAGATCAAGTACGGAACAGTTGGGCAAGCAATTGAAGGAGTAGAAATTAAAATTGCTGATGACAAAGAAATTTTAGTTAAAAGTCCTGGTATTATGAAAGGCTATACATCGTTAGATCGTGAAGTCATCGATCAAGATGGTTGGTTTCACACTGGAGATTTAGGATTTTTAGATAATGAAGGCTATCTTACAATCATCGGACGCAAAAAAGAAATGATGGTTTTACAAACTGGAAAAAACATCTGGCCAGAAAAAATTGAACAAGTTTTAAATACAGATAGATTCATTAGTCAAACAGTAATCATCGGACACGACAAACAATATGTAACAGTTTTAATTGTGCCAGACTGGAGTGAAGTTAAAAATTATAGAAAAGAAAAAAATCTAAGTTCCAAAAGTCCGGATAACTTGATTACAGATTCAGACATGATTAAGTTGTATGAAGAGAGACTTGAATGCTACAAGGAAAATTTTGGAGAATGGGAACTACCTAAGAAGTTTGCTTTGCTAACAGATGAACTTTCGCAAGAAAATGAAGAGCTCACTCCAACTTTGAAGTTGAGAAGAAAAACAATTGAGAAGAATTATAGTAAAGAGATTGGAGGGATGTATGCGTAGTTTAGTAATTAGGGATCAGTAATCAGTAATCAGATATCAGAGAACATAAACTAACAGCTTTGTGGCTGTTTTTTATTTGTCATTTCGACCGGTGTTATTTGATGTTTTGTGAGCTTAAGAAATCTTACCCCATGCTTATTGGAAGATGTGTGATCCTTCACTTACGTTCAGGATGACAAATAGATAAATTGAGAATAAAAAAAGCGGCCAAGAAGCTCTCGACAGGACTCAGGACTCCAGTGATAGTGGAGATTTCCTGGTAAGAAGCGTTCTTGGCCACAAGATTAGAGGAGCGGTTAGCAGTTGGTTGAAGGGTTTTTTTGGCCTTCACTGAACACCGAACAGGAGTTAACTGCATGACCGCTCCAAAAAAGAGCAAAAATGCGGGGCAGGGCGCAAAGACATGCTCGCGGCATGCCCCGGAGAAAGCGCCCTGCACGCGCATCGTGGATAGTTATTATACATTATTGCGGTGCTTAGTCAAGGGTAGTTATGTATCACGTAGCATGTAACATGAAACATATAACATGTATCATGTAACAGTTTCAGGATAACCCTTCGACTCGCACCGCTCGCTCAGGGTAAAAAAAATGAGGCAACCAATCGCTCATGGAAAGTAATGCTTTCGCAAAATCTAGCCATGTCCCGTCAGTGGTTGCCTCGTAATAACAAGGTGCGAAATAGAAGTCCTGCGCTCTACACGATTGTGTGTGGTTTTTCCGTCTGTGTAGGTTTTTTTGCAGAGTGCAGGATGTTTGAGGAGATGCATATATAAGATATGCGATTATTAAATAATTGTCAAGCAAGTGTATTAGTCCAGCACATATTGGACACATAGTTATTTTTTAATAAATAATCCACAGGGGTCTCTAGATTAAGGCCCCAGTGGAATCGTTTTGTATTATACCAAACTAGCCACTCAGTCATT
>Ga0180007_10001033_pt1 | contig 40308 bp, 58 predicted proteins | sample MM_PC_MetaG_FD_121122 | JGI IMG/M metagenome (GOLD analysis project Ga0180007, IMG submission 121122) | Groundwater microbial communities from the Aspo Hard Rock Laboratory (HRL) deep subsurface site, Sweden - MM_PC_MetaG | ecosystem: Environmental > Aquatic > Deep subsurface > Groundwater... | reverse complement strand
GGTTCAAACTCTCTTATTCGAGCAATAGCCACTTCTACCTTATTCAATCCTGCGAAATTCAACTGTGTTAATCCCATTTTAATTATTACCCGCAACCTATTCAGGCTTCTAGTAAGCTAAACTTCTTTTGTTCTACTTCTTCTTTTTGGGACGCAGCCTCTAAATTCATTACCGATTGAGCAAGGCGTTTGACGGCTATTTCACAATACTTTTTTTCTATCTCTATGCCGATTGATTTACGGCCTAACTGCTTGGCGGCAACTAAGGTAGTACCAGAACCCATATACCAATCCACCACAATGTCTCCTGGGTCCGTAAACATATTTATCAACCTTTGTGGAATCTTCAGGGGAAAGGCGCAGGGATGCCCAGGGGCTTCATTATCAGGAGCTATACGCCAAATAGTGGACCACTTTAAGTTGTGCCATGCCTTCGGTCTACTCAACACGAATATCCTTTCATCTGAGGGGCATGGCCTCCGGCTGTTGATTGCGACACCGGCGCCTTTATCCCAAATGATTTCAACCCACAAGGGGAATTCTGAAAGCCATAACATTGGGTGAAACGATGCCCCAGCTCTCTTGAAGGCGTATCGCACTTTGTGGTTATAACACAAACTTCCACGGCAGAGAGAAGCAGCTATTCTCAATAGTTCACGTTCGCGCTCTTGATATTTATCTTCTGGTAGTTGGTCGGGATACCATGTTTCAGTAAATTTGCGCATAAGTTCTTTATGACTACGTAGCTCCGAAATACCACTATCCCACCACTTTTTGTAAAGGTTATAAGGTGGTGAAGTTATACCTAAATCGAAGGAACACAGCCCGGGCAATATCTCTCTACAATCCCCATTATAGATAGTTACCCATTCATCCTCATAATAGGGCTTAATCAACGACTAAACTCCTTCCTATAGTCATTCCCCTCGCTCCGTTGTATTTCCCGCCCAGTTTACGCTACAGTGCCTCTCATGCTGGCAGTTCATTGGGTAGCCCTCCGAATTGCCTTCGCCAGATTGTTCTTAATCATCCTTCAGTCTTCCTAGCCCTTCTTTTTGGATTACCTTGATTCCGTGAAGGGTAAGAACTTCGATTAGTTTAGATACCTTATCCCATGATGGTTCAGGTAAGTGATTCCCGTAGTTATCGGCACCGATCTCTACTATTTCAGGGTTTATGTCGTAAATCCAGGTTGAGAACTCAGACAAATCGAAGTCCATTACTGGCTCGATGCTCAAGAATTTGTGTTCGACTTCAAGGCTTGCCATAATAGCGTAGCGTAGATCGACTGCTAGGGCCTTGCTGATTGTCTTTGGGTAAGGCCTATTAGTCTCAATCGTGCAACCGTGATATACGTTTGGCGGGAAGTTAAATTTGCCAGCGTAAAGGACCGGGTTCTTGGTCTGAATAAGGAACTTTGCCTGCTGGTTATTTTCAATGACCTCAAGTATTTCAATCAGCTCAAGCGGGTCAGCAAAGCTTATGTCTCCCATGCTAGATACAAATACAAAATCACCTGCCTTGAATTTGGTGTTAAGACGCTCAGGATGAAATTGAGGGATAAAACCATTAGGGTATGAATTGGTAAGTTTCCCTTCAGCTAACCTCTTAGCCCAGCAGCCACCATTGTAGCAATCAAACCTACAACCCGTAAATGGGTTCCAAGTGCGGGTAATGGTCTTGAACATCTTACTCATTATTGTATCTCAGGCTTGACCAGGTTTTTAGAGATGCGATTGTTCATAACTTTCTAACCTAAAAATTTATCTCAAGTCTTTATCACTTCTCTCCGCTAGAGAGGGCTTGTAAAACACAAGACATCTTTATTTTGATTGCTGGCTCTTTAACCTTTGCACTAAGTTCTATACTTTTCTGCAAATAACCAATTATCCTATCCCGTTCCTGCTTCGCTATATAGGCATCTTGTCCTCTGTAATACCCTCGACTATCAAGTTCTGCTAAGATATGGGTAATTGCATTGTCAGCATCAAAATATTCTTGTGTAATTCTTACATTATCAGAGCCGTAACACTCATCAACTATTCGTGTGTTGTCAGCTAATATTTTTTCTATTCTAGTTCTCAGTTCCTTGTCCTGTCCCGCTTTTAACATTTTACTTTCCACCCTCCTAATTCTCTATTGTTTACTTGCCATCTCGCATATCCGCTCCATGCCCTCTCCCCAATTTGCCCTGAGTCTCACTAACCAGAGTAGTCTTTGCTCTTTCGGGAGACTCAAGTCTTGTTGCCAGCCAGTAGCCTCTCCCGTCTAATTACTACTCAACACGCTTTGAATCCCTTGATTCTGGTTGCGTTGCCCAATCTTTTTCAGTGGATGGCTGGCAACTTGCTGGCTACCATGGACTTAACCTACAAGAAGCAGGCACCTTTACCGTTTTGGCGGGAACACCATTTCGCCAGCAAAGCATTATTCAGTTGTTAAAGTGCTCAGTAACTACGTAGCCCTCATACGTAATATTCTCTTAATATTGTTTTTCATACTGCTCTCCCTTGATGATCTGCTCCTGACGTTTAGCGATTACATGATATAACAATATCCCAGCAGCATCAGTAACGTGATCTGAAACACCTTCAGGTAATTCAGGATAGCTTAGATGTACTAATCTAGCTATATATCCTTTTGATGCCTTTGATGATTTAGCTATCCCGGCTCGCCAAGTAGCCGGATGATATGAGTAAATTCGTTCTCGAGAGAATTTACTTCTAGCCCAATTTAATATTGCCTGATAAGCGACCTCAAGGGCTGGATTTTTCATTCCCCTAAACCTAACAGGGAGCTCGATTGATATCTCATCTGGCTGATACTTTAGCCATGCCTGGTTAAGCACATCACATAATATTGAGAAGCGCCTATCATAAAGCTCCTTATCTAGCCTTCGAGAACAATAAGCAATTATCTTATCATTCTCGCCTATTACATAACCTAAATTTAAGCTCCCCGGATCAACCGATAATATTCTCATGCTTATTCATGCCTCATCTCTGACAACGCTCTTGATAAATCAAGGCTTGCTCGCTTACAGGCTGCGGTTACTTTCGACCCCATAAAGATATGAGGGTCTTGCTTAAAAGCAATTTCTACCCTTTCTACTGATTTTATAAACCTTATCGCTTCTTCCTTAGCCTGTTTTACCGATCCTACATTCATGCTTCTCCTATCTCGCTGCTAATGTGTGATGTTTACACCAAACAATAATTAAATTACTTGCCTTAATCGGACATCCTTTTTCCTCAATATCTAACCGGATTTCCCCGGGAGATAAGTAAAACTTTTCTGCAAGTTCATAAATCAAAGTCTCTTTTTCCACAGAAGATACCCGGCTAAAATCTACTAAATAATACTCTGCTTCGTGCCTGGCCAGAATTCCAATCCCAACCGGCACCCGAGATGTTACCGGGACCTTACCCCCATAAAATATCTTCTCCCACATTCGCTTCCTTTCTGGATCAGTAGCTACAGCATAGCATTCACACTTCATGTTCGCCTCCGTAATTTGATGACATTCTTTGTAGTTATAGCCTATCTTATAAGGATAATCACATAGACCCTCCTTCGAGTAATCTATACACGGACATATTAGGTTTACTGGACAATTCATTTGGCCTCCTGGAACGGGCGCTGATCAACAGCCTCATTTAATATTAGCCGGGCCCTTGACTTATCTCTGAATCTGGACAGAATACGCTCCGGGAATGATTTAATATCTAAGTTTGATGTAATAATGGTAAACAACTTTCGCTCATAGCGGTAATCTACAATATCCTCCAATTCACCCCACTCCCAGGAACCAAGAGTTGAACCGCTACCCACATCATCGAGAATCAATCTTGTCCTCGATCGCAGGTTATGAAAGTATTCTTCATAAGACATCGTTCCCCGGCCGTTAAAATGAGATTTCAAGGCCCTGACTATATCGCTCCATCGATCACGCTTAACATAAATACCTCGATCGAACATTTCGATTACAGTTGCCTCGCAGCAGAGCGTCTTCCCATTGCCTACACCCCCATAAACCATCAATAAGGAATAGCTCGCCTTCCCATTCGCTATCGCCTTGAAAGCTGCTAATGTAGATTCAAAACCCTTGATTCTCTTGATCGCATCAAAGGTATGATTTATATCGGATACGCCAAGCAGGATTAGAGTTTTGATTCGTGATTCCTCCGGGCTTAACTCCGGGTCCTCTTTATAAATCTTCAGGTCGGGTATATGTTGCCGGAATCCGCCGAGCGTCTGTCTTATGTGCTCCATCCTTCCCCTTAATCTTTCTTGCCGTTTTGCACCAGTTACGCAGCCTATTCTTCCATATCCCCTTATTCGATGCGCGGCGGCCATCCCAAAAATCCCGACACTCTCTAATAAGTTGTATTGAAATTTCGGGATATTCGGTACAAAATTCGGTTAGCCAGGCAACATCATCTTTTATATACTTAGGTATCCAATAAGGAAGTGCATCAAGAGTTACAAGCAATTCTTTAAAGTGCGGTTCTATTACTACTTCTTCTTCTATATATTGTTGATAGTCTATTGTAGTATTCTCATGGTGTTCGTTTTTTAGGCTCGAATCACACTCAGACCCATCGTTACTTTTGGCACTATGGTCGTTACTTTTGGCACTATGGTCGTTACTTTTGGCACTATGGGGGTTGTTACTTTTGGCACTATGGGTAAGCTTTCCATAATCTATCCGATACCATTTGCGCCGATCGCCATTGGCCCGGTTAAACTCAGCAGAGATCAGATAGCCGGCTTTCTCCAAGATTAGGATATGCTTCTTTATCCCATTTGGGGTAAGCCATGGGAATTGTTTGGCCCAATCCTCGTATGAGTTATATATCCAGATAAAGCCATCGCGTTCGTTAGATGAGCCCTGGAGCCAGTAATGAATTTGCTGAAGGATAACAGCGCCGTTTAGACCTAGAATTTCAGCCAATGAGGGAAGGGCTTGAAGCGGAGGTTCGTTAATTAACAACGAGGAGATATTTTCATTATTCATTTATAGCCTTAATCTTTAGACTTGATATACCGTAACCATTTCGGCTCGGTAGCGCTCACAATCTATGACTCGGCTTAACTAGATTTAGACTTTGACTTTACTACGTTTAGGCTTTTCTTCTTCTATCCTAGGACCGGTGACAAGAGATTCATCGCCTGGTACAAATGATATCGAAAAGTCATTAGATTTAGGCTCGGTGATCATCACAACTTGAAAATCCATTCGACTCTGTGAACTGGAAATTTCCATGCTAACCGGGATACGTTGCTGAAATAGCATCAATAACCTTTCCAGATCACCCGGAGCCAATAATACATCAAAGGTTAGCTCATGTGATAGATCACCAACATCCGAGAATTTGGCCCGGGCTGACTTTAGACCGTTAATGTGCTTGACTACGATTTTTTGTTCCATATATCTCCTTTTCCTTACATGGAGATCGATAGAATATTTACCGATCTCCGCTATTTTTGAGTTTCTTTGAACCAAAGTAATGATTTACCAGTAGATAATTGATCAATGCCGGAATAGTCTGAATACCTAATCGCTGACAATCCTGTTTTAGCGCAATTAAAATATCGGTTCTGATCCGCCAGTTTACCGGAGTTTTGGGAGCGATCTGTTTAGCCTTCATCCGTTCTCCTTTTGCTGTTAAAATAGCACAATGTAAAGTCCATGTCAAGCCTCTGTTTTATGCCCATCAATCCCGAAATGACAGATAGCACACCATAGTTCACAGTTTTTCCTTTCAGTCAATCCGCCTAGGCTAAGTGGTATTAGATGTACTAACTGTAATCCACGCCAATCCGGTAATCCGCCACAATGCCAGCATATATTCTGATTTCCCACCTTCGGCCCAATAGAAAGAAGCTCCTTTTTAAGATCACGGCGTAGGGTAATTTCTGTTCTGTGCTTCTTACTAACCTTACGTAATGGAGTTCGCCTCAATCAAATAATCGGCTTTCCGGCATACCCTGTGTAATCATTCACTCTTTAGCTCCTTTTCTAAATTAGGGAGAGTGTGGAATTGGGCTTATCAACCTTGATAAAGGAATACTCCCAGTCCCAGTTGCGCTCGTGCGCTCCCTTGCCGTTTATCGAGTCATACAGGGCAAAATAAGACTCTTGGGGGGAGGGCCTCTGAAAGTTACCATGATAATCGCCTGCAATCTCAAACCAGAAGATGTTGTGACCTGTATCCTCATGGCGCTCAATCCCCTCGGCCTCGCAATCTTCCGGTGTGATGTCTTTTGTCCGGCAGGCTTCTACCCCTGTTATCTTGATGAAGTAACGAGCCGCCCATGCGGGCATAGTGCGAGGGTTGCGCCATTTACCACGAGGTACAAAGTCAGATACTAGAGGGTCATTTATCTGATACCAAAGAGGTACATCACCTGCATCTGCTAAAAAGGATAGGGGTTTATCATCCCATGCTTTTTCGGTCGCATGAGCTTCTTTGATATAGACAGTCTCTCCAGGTAGATAGCGTGGCTTAAGGTGGTAAATTATTCCTATGCTCATACCACCTTGACTACCCGCATATCGTGAAAAGTCAGCCACCTTGCCATCGAATCCTAGTAAACTGTACTCATCTGGTGAATTAGGCTGGTCAGCAAAATCAGTTTTACGATTGAGGACATCTAACCCACCTGCCCTTCTCGTCTGCCATTCCTTATCAGGGTTAGCTGCGATTGCCTTAATTTTCCAGGGTCGAAATAGAATACCTTTCATTTAACCTCCAGCAAGTACGTGTTTTCTGCTGCCAGCACATACGCACCTAGCAAATACGTTGTCATGGCTTTATAGCCTCACTGTCTTAACCCCCTGGGGGTCACGGGCTTCTTACCCACCTTAGCTTTTTCCCCTGAGCTGCATCACGCCGATTAGGCTTTGAAATACTTGTCCACACACCACCATCGGTATAACCTAACTCACACCAGTTGTCAGCCTCGTATATCCCGCCGTCATGGTTCTGCTCAGGGTCAGAATAGGCTATGACGAGCTTAACTTGTGGGTGATGTTGGCGGATATACTTACGAGCTAGTGCAAGGGAATGAGACTCAGCAAACTTGTCTGTATCATCTACCATCACCATACGAGTTAATTCCAGTATTTTCTCTTGGTCAAGGCTCTTACTGCTAGGTCTACCCCACATCATAGCCCCGATAACCTTAATACCATCTTCCAACACTCCGAGCCTTAACTTTGCCCCAGCTGGCGTATAGCCAAGATAATGGATAGATGATATAAACTTATCAAGGTCAGTAGTGTGATATTCCATGACATTGAATTGGAGTATCTTCCCCACTCTCCTTGCCGAATTATCATTTTGTATGACCATTTACTCTTTCCTCGCTGTTTGCCGAATAGCCAAATAATCCTTCAGGATCATTCGGGTCCTTTGGCTTTCCGTGTTCCTTAATATAATCCTTAACCTTGATAAAGGCATCCTCAATGTTAATTCTTGCCAGGTCAGCCTCTTTAATCTCCTGAATTTCCATGAACTTAGCCCGGCCAATACCTCGCTCATTGCAGAACTTTAACAGAGCGCCAACATGGGGGAATGGAGCATCGGGATTAACAACTTCGCCCTTTCCGGTAGTGACAGATGGTTTATCCTTGGCTTGATTTTTAACAGGGGTAGTTTTTTGTTTAGTTGCCTCTGGTGATAGATTTAGTCGGCTACTCGCCCACTTAAGAGCTTCGCCAAACATATCTGAAAATGTCTGTATGTGTTCTCCGAAGGATACCCCGGTAGCCGCAACCTGCATGATTCCTTCATAAGCAGTTCTAGCTTCTTGGCTGGCTAGTTCCATCTGTAATAATTGAACTCGGATTTTTATTTCCCGCTCGGAATTCTGAGAATGACCATTTGAAGAAGATAAAGAAGGCGATCGCTCCAGGATAGTATATTTCTCGAAGTTGACCCTATCGCCTTTAACTATCGGGTCCAGTTCGATAAGATATCCCTCCTTGATCTCTTGAGCTCCTTTATGGAATGTACCGAACTTAGAACCATCTTCACCCACGATCAGCGTATTAATCCATTCTCCTTTTTCATTCTTTCCGGTCTTTGTATGGACCTCTTTGATCTTAACCTTTTGCATCGTTTATCTCCTATCTCCTTTATCTTGCAGTGATTTCTCTCCAATATTCTAGCCATTCAGCAAATCCCTTCTCGGCTAGTATCTCAAAGATATGAGGCATTACAGCCGAGAATCGCTTTTTGATTGAATCCCAACAAAGCCGGTGAATTGTGATCTGTGCTATCGCCCCCCACTCAGCATCAATAAATACTGATACTGGTTGTCGGCGAACAGCCTCAACAAAAATATCATGTAAATCGCGATAATTTTTTGCGCCTCTGAGGTATGCGCCTTCGAGGTATGCGCCTCTGAGGTATGCGCCTTCGAGGTATGCGCCTCTGAGGTCTGCGCCTCTGAGGTATGCGCCTTCGAGGTATGCGCCTCTGAGGTCTGCGCCTCTGAGGTCTGCGCCTTCGAGGTATGCGCCTCTATTCTTTTCTAGACAATCTTTTACTGATTCATAATTACCAGATAGAATGATAAAATCATCCCCCCGACTTTTAATTTCTATCTTCATTCTTCAATCTCCTTTATCTTGTAGTCACCCTTAAAACTTCTTCTTCGTAAATCTCAACCCCAGGAATTTCAGGTATCCCAGCTTTAACCACTTTATTAAGTAAAACCGAGTTCTCGATCTTGTACTGATCTGGTAGCAGAGTAAAGTTGATTATCCTATATTTCCTAATCTTCATTGTACCAAGCGTGCCCACCTCGGTTCTGACATGGGCCGGGGGAGCTGGCGGAGTTTCTATAAGATTGACTGATTCGGTAATCTCGCCCTTGAGTTTCATTTCCTTCTCTGCTGCTTCCATGCGGAGTTGGTTGATTCTCTCGACTTCCCTTGCCTTACGATCTTGCTCCTGGCGATAGGCTATAATCTTTGACCGAGTAGAAGTATCAGCCTCATCCAGGGGAGCTATGATGGAAGCAAAGGCTGCATTAACCGAGTCAATATGTGCTTTGATCGGCTTAAGATAGCCAGCTTTTAGTTCGTTTAACGACTTCTTTAACTTGCTGATCAGAGACAAATCATCGGTCGCTGGTTTTAGATCGGCTACCGCCTTAATATCTCTGGATATTGCATAGTCCCTCAATTTCCTGGCTTCTTCAGACAACTGTAATACTGCCGGGTCATACTCAGGGCCAACCTTAATGATGGCCATTTGCCCTGGTGAGCCAGAGGGGACAGACAAATCTAATGGAGGCTCAAGTGTTATTTCAGTGGCTTCAACTGGTAAATGCTTGGGTGCGAGGCAAGCCCCAGGGTCTACCCGTATTACAGCCTCAGTCTCGTTAGGGACACTCCTATTCGGAACACCCACAGATTCAGAACCAACATAATTATCGCATTTGATGATATTATCGTTCCCCCGACCATCACCAAACTCTGCTAATAATGCAGTGCAAGCAGGGAACTGATCGTAAAGATTGCAGGTATCGCATAGGTTTATCTTTGTATCAATTGGCTGTACCAGCGATCCCGCCGGTATTATTTTTACTTTGTCACGGAAGGCTTCAATCTCAGATTCGGACACATCGATGACGCTAACCTTTGCCTTTCCGATGGTATCCCGGACTGGAACAACGACAATATCATTAACCTTCAGCGTATCCTCGGAAAAGTAAGTGTATTCTCGTGGGCTTAATTCGCCGGTAGTTTCTGAGAAATACCTTACCCGGACTAGCTGCTTATGGTTCTTTGCAGTATTTTCCTTAATACACTGAGGGCAGCCCCTTTCTAATTCAAACTCTCCATGCGGACAATGGCCTTTCATCTTATCGCCTCCCCGATCATTTTATCAGTAACGGTCTTATGTTTTTCAACATTATGCTTAACTAGATCGATAAGCTGATCGAACTGATCCTTGCAATAGGCACACCTGAATTTAATCTTTTCAACCCGTTTCAAGCATTCCTTGGTATCCTGACAGACTGGAAAACCTACATCCCCCTGACCTCCGATGTGAACAGAAGTAACCCCCAATCCACCATCTACCGGCATTCCACAGTAATAACAGATTTTGGGTTCTTTACTCTTCATTTTAGCCTCCTTTTAACTCTGATAATACCATAAATGTAAAGCCTATGTCAAGCCTTTTAGTTTCTATTAGCCTGAATGAAGTCCAGCCAATCTACTTTATCCCGGACCAGATAATCCTCGCTTATCATCGCATACATCCAATTCCTTAATCTCTGCATTCTGTTTATCGCCTGGATTAACCTATCACCGTCTTTCATCTTTAGCCCCTCCATGCTTCCGGGTTACATCATAAATAATACGATCTTGCAAATATTCCCCTACTGATTCCCAATGAGTTCTTGCCCCATCTATCCGGCGCTGTAGTACGTTATAAACGTCAACAGGTAGACGAAAGGCTACTATTTTTGTCTTGCTAGATGTTCCATGTGCCATTGGGTTATCCTCCCATCTATTTCTTACTTTGGCGCTAGGTGTTTACACCGCTTTCTTGATCAGATAATCCCAAGTTCTCGCCTTAATTCCGGCTCCTGATCCGAACAAAAGCCCGCGAAGTCTTGATTCATCTGTATTCCCATTCCGATATATCCGGTAATGATCGACAAACTCGGCTATACCATTAAACGCCTGCCATGCTGTTCCCTGAATCTTCGGATTCTCCTGGCCCCGTCCTATATAAATCAGTTCTTCAGCCTTCTCAATCTGAGGCTTAAGAACTGCGCTAATAACTTCATCCGCTCTGGTTAATCCGAAAGAAGCAGCGAGTAGTTTAGGCATTTCACCGGCCGAAAGCTGATATTGAACAAGTCTCTGTGCTTGGCCTAACCACTTATCATAGAACCGAATGGATAATCCTAGAATCTCCTGCGCAGCATCTATGCGATGCCTAGCATTAAAGGTATGCTTGGAATAGAACCTAGTCCCAGCACTAGCGAAAGCACTCTGAAGCGTATTCCAACAAACTACGCGAATCGGAGTCCAGAACATTTGAAGGGCCATTGAACCATCATGTGAGTTAGTTAAAAGTAGATATCGCTTAATCTCGTCTCCAGCTATTTCGATTGATCCTTTAAGGTTAGCTAATATCCAGATTCTTTTTCCTCCTTGAAGTGAACCAGCGGTTTCATATACTGCTTTCCCGGTCCCGATTACCTGATCAAAAAACTGAAAGGCATCGTTATTCTGGATCGGCACATAGCGACTTCCTACAATACCATATACTCGGTGATCAGTCTTTCGAGTAACAGCCTTACTTTCAGTGATTTCAACATATTCTCCATTCTTAGTATAGATTGGTAAGAGTTCAACTTCCCAATCTAATCCAGCAACGGCTACCGCCTCTCTAGCCGTCTGTAGCCCAGCTACCTCTTTACCTAATCTGTGCCAAGGCGTTTCTCCGGCAAACATCATGGTTTCTACTTCGTGTGGCATGGGGTTGATTCCTCCTTTTTATTTTTGATTTCCATTATGAACTCAAAGGCAGATTTATAAAACTTGGTAGTAACCGATCTTCTTCCGTGTATGATCATACGATAATAGCTATGTGAGATACCTAACTGCCTGGCTAGTACCTTTTGACTTAAATGATACCCCGCCCGATAAAGCTCTAAGTATTCGAGTAAATCACTTTGGCTTATGTTCATCTCGTAGACCCCCCTTTCTTATATCTATAATATATTAGATAAAAAGGGTAGTATTTGTCTACAAATTATGACAAAACTGTTATATATTAAGGAGGCGTATGAAAGTCAGCGGAGGATTATGGTTACTTAATTATACCCTTTAGGAGGCGATAGAGCATCCAGCAAGAAACAGCCAGGAATATCCAGAAGATTAACATTAGATAGGCTATCATTATAGTCGAGGTGGGGATAATACAAAGGAGAAACCTGAGTAACATTCCATAGAGCACGGCACAGAACAAGATCAATATACTCTTGGCCCGAGTAATATGATAAATCTTCCAAGAAATTATACAGCAGATCACGGCTACAATAACGCTTAAATAGTTAGCTATCACTTGTCTTTTTCTTCCCTTGCTAGAATTTCTACCCGTGTCCGGGCTAATAATAGTGAGAAGGCAATTGATTTACTTAAATCATGGTTTTCTTCTAAGGCTTCTTCCATCAACGTAGCCAAGCGTTCCAGTTCACATATAGTTAGATGTTCGTTGACAAATTTACTGACTAAATAATCACGTTCTTGGTGCGCAGGAGAATGGATAATCTTTTCCAGATGCGGCTCAATAACCTTCCAGAACAGTTCATACTTGGACTCCATCATGGCTAGTCTCCGATCAATACTTTCCATTTTATCCAGGCGCTTACAATTATTCTTTGAGATCTCTTCTACCGCTCGGATACGCTCTTGCTGCTTGGTAATGAAGGAGAAATAGACGATACCTATCGTAATGAAAACTGAAAGGACTTGAGCTAACAAAGATAGGTCAATCACTTACTATCTCCGGGACGCTTACGAAAATAAAACTGCCACATATCGCCAAACTTAGCTAGAAAAATACCTGTAGCTGATCCCAGTCCTACTCCGGCTAGTGCATCCATGTTAATATTCATAAGCATCCAAGCCAAAAGCAAAAACCAAACTATCAGAAAGGGGAAGTAAATTATTGCCAGTATATCTCTAATACTACTTTCCCTTTTAACCTGCCTAGATTTCAATCCTAGAGTCTCTGCGTCACTCATTTATCACCCCCATATCCTGTAAGTAAGGCGAGTTTTCTAGATTAGTACAGATCGGGTATTCATCATCAGGAGTAAGATGCACGCCAAGTTCATTAGCTACCAAGCAGACCCACTCCTGACAGTTGACTTTATTATCCTTCCTAACTGGAAGAATAACTTTGAAATATGACTTTAACAGCCACCAAAGTCCGGTCCAGAAGCCTACCTGCCAGTCATAGGGAAGTTCACCATATTCCGAGTGAATGGCTACAAGATGTAGCGGTGTCACGCCATAAATCCCCATGAGGCGATAGATACGAGCTTTTCTCCCGGCCAGTCTTGAAACTGAAGTCCCTTTCTTCGATGTACTTTCGCTGGTGATAAAATCCTTGTTCTCGCATTCAGCCAAGATAATTCCCCAATGGAACGTCTTGGCCCCTAGTCTTTTACAGATCATCTTGGATAGCCACCCATTAGGCGGTGTGGCAAATAAATCACCCGGTTTAATATCTAGCATCTTAATCTCCTTATCCAGAACGGTATCTGTAATAGAAAGAACAACAATACTGCGATTGATAGATAAAGCTCGAAAAGTAAAACGGTCCTGTTAGTTTCAACCAAAGCATACCCTTTATATAATTGATAGAAGGCCCATATCCAGATCGAGCTCAACCAGATTCCAACAATCACGTTGATTAAAATAATTATGCCCCCACCGAAGAAAGGAGAAAACTCCGATGGGGGCTTCTCAAAGGAGGTGATGCCGCGATGGTTGCTGGTTCCCACCGCCCGCCTCCGAAAGGCGGCTAATTTAAGATTCATTTGTGCCTCAAATGCCTGGCGAGAATCGCATCTAATCTCTGCGAAGGAGTATCGACCCATATCTCGTTTTCATCATTATCGATGTGATAATTCGTTTCCATGATAAAAAAGGTTCTGAGCGCATCACGGCTAACTACATCTAAGGTTGCTGATGCCGGCACCAAATCGATAATGGTAATCGTTTCTCCAGCCCGTACCCAGGAAGACGGATATTTAACCTTGTTAGTATCATAGACAAATCCGCCTAATGTCATAGTTTCTACTGCTGGCCATAAGTCTTTATGCTCGTTTAGCCATCGGTCCCTCTGCGCTTGTGCTGAAGCTAACGAAACAGGGCCTAGATTCGGGATAGCATACTGTCTGGCAACTCCATATTTCGTCTGCGAATCTGTATTACTCGTAACTGCTGTCCTGGTAATAGCTCCCCCCGCTTCATAGACTGAATATGCTGAGTTCCAGAGATCGGCAGCTCGGTAATGAAGACGGAATCTCTTTAAATCCTTGAGATAAACCATCCATTTAATAGTTGATGTGCTCCGCACCCTTAAGTAAGGAATGCGGTCTTCCCATATTGCAAAGTAATACTGGTTTCCTGATGTATCTCCAAATTCGAGTAGCTTTTCTATTAGATCGCGCGGCGATTTATCAAAATAATCTTCTTCGCTCCAGGCACTGTTAATCGTGATATCGGTAGTATCGAAGTTGGTATAGTCATTTTGAATCTGCGGGCATTGTGCCGTAATAATGGCCTGGATTACAGTCGAAGCTACATCATTATAAGCCGTCGAATATTTACCATCATTCATGCTGGCCCAATACCCGTAAGCCGTACCTCCACACAATCCGGCATCAATAAAGACATCCTGAATTCGACCTTCCCATAGAACCTTGCCTCGATCTTCTATTACAATCCGATAGTACATTCTCTTGGTCAACCATTCCCAGGCTTCAGCCAGTTCGGTTCTTAAAACAAACTCGAATATACTGAATCCACCGTGTAGTTTGGTAGAAAACCTTGACCTTTGCAGGCGAGGTAAGATGTTCCCGTAAGAAACAGGAGAACTAAGATTACGATCATAGAGCTTGATTTGCAGCTCATCTTTCATATTACTAAATACCTCGGCTGATATGTAATCGTAGAAGTAAAATCCATATCCTTGTTATCATCCCGGAGAATATAGATTCTGGTATTCTCGCGCCCAAGATCAAATGGAATGCCCTTTGAATTGCGTATATCAGATACCTTATCGCTCCCATCGATGGTATAAACCTGTTTTGGTGAAGAAATACCATCAATAGCTAGAGTATCAGTGTTGATCACATCGGCAACTATGACTATGCCTTCATCTATCGAAAGCAAGAAGATAAAGTCTACATCCATGTTATAATCTTCGCCAATACTAAACGTATCCAGACTTTTAATGAATAATCTAAGCTCAATCGTATTATTGCCTGCAATTTCGCTCTCCTGGACCGGAGGTAAGTTTAAGAGCCCAAGGTCTAGCGTTTCCCAGGTGTTATGCGCTGAAACTGTGTAATACTCTCCATTTGCTTCTACAGGCGAATAAGTACGTCCTCCATAGCTCCAGCCTATTCCAAAGCCGGGATGATCATAATCGTTAGCATCATCGCAGACTACTCTTACCCGAGCTAGAACTCTAAATTGACCCCTTGGAACCGTGGAAATGGTAAAGTTTAGCCGACACATTTCTACGTCATTTTCACTACCTATTCCAATCTGAGCCAGCATCCGGGCATACGTATCTCCCGAAGCCTGGCTAAAATAGGCCGGATAGCTAAAGTAATCCGGCCCGGCTTCTATGGAGGTAAACGAAGAATAGTCTTCGCCTTCTAGCCATAGATCATCAGTCTGCCTAGTCCCGGTTCGCTTAGCAACCCAAACTTTCTTCGTTCCGGTTGCTGAAGCTTGGGCAAGTTTTATATACATCCTGGCAGGTACATCTCCATAGCCTTCTGAAGTAGAGATATCCTGATAGTTAACTTGAGCTTCTGAAGTATATAAGACAAACAGATAATCAGTTCCGGCCGAAGAAGCCCAAGTAGCTCCGCCGTCAATGGAAAATAATCTATTCCCGCCTGCGAACGTAGCGCCTGCAGTATCCTTACGCCATGAAATATAATTAGCTCCGGCGAAGCCAGCACCGCGAATTACCAAGGCATATTGAACGCCGTTAGATAACGATACCGGAGTCCCAAACGTAGCTACTAGCCAGACATTATCGACTGTCTGTATCAAATCTCCATTAACTGTCGTACTTCCTAACGGTGCTCCAGTAGGCTCTCCGGCCGAGGTAGCATAAATTTCTACGGTAATCGTTCCCGGTGAACCAGTCCGGCTAATATATATAGCTACCCTTGTTAATGAATAAGCTGACGGCGTGGTAAATGTCTGCGCTGCCCAATCATTAGCAGCATTAATATCATCACTACCATCGTCATTTTCTAAATAGGACTGAATAACATCGTATGTACTCTGCGAATTATCTATCGTCGCTGAATTTATACTTTGATTCGTATATCTTCCGAAGGGAAGGCATTCCAAGGTTAGAAGCGCATTAACGATAAAGTATCTTCTCACTAAAAGAACGCCCAGATATCCGGTAGGCAGTCTAAGATCGCCACGCATTACATCAAAAAAGGTAGATTCTCCGTTAGAATCCCCCCACTGTAGTTCAAGATAATATTTTGCTCCATATCCCTTAAGAGAACGATATTGAGCATCGTTAAGCATTCTCTGAATCTGCCGGACATTAGTTTTTAGATCAGATAGGGATGAGCCCCAAATCTTAATCGGCAAGGTAATAGTCCGGTTTTCATAGACTGCATAGGCCAATGGAGCTCCATCTTCAAATCGAGATGTAATGTAGCTATCGCTTACCTTTGGCGGCGGCATAGTAATGGCTGACTCTAGCAAGAGCGCATCGCTACCTGAGAATAGATCAACGGTAGTAGTCCCATCACTCAGCTTGACCCGCATCAAGGCCATTACTCGACTTCCTCCCGCTTACGCACTACGTTTCCAGCAGAATCTACAACATATTCACCATAAGGATTAGCCAGATCGACCCTGATAGTAATTGGCCCAGGTAGCCCTTCAATAGGAATCATGCCCTTTGTGGGAATACCGCCCCCTCCACCAAACGCAGAAGGATAGATATTTTCAGTCATATATAATTCTTTTCCAGCCCAAGCTTTTTGCCAGGCTAGATTGGAAGAAGATTCGGTTATTGCATTCATTAAAGCCATATAGCGTTCAGTTTCCTGATTTAGCCTCTTAAGGCTTAAGATATTCTGCTCTTGAGCGAAGGTTATTTTCTTTTGGCTTTCGGCTACTCTATCGGCAGCAATTGCTAAAGAACTATAAGAATTAGATGTTTCCTGAATTGCCGTATTCTGCGCTGAAAATGAAGATATAACATCCTTACCTATCATTACCACCGAAGTTAAGGCCCCGGCCAAAGCGACTCCAAACCCAGCCAGCATCGCCCATCCAGCCGGACCCGAGGCGGCTAACATCGCAACCAGAGCCACTACTGCATTCCAGGCAGCTACTGCGGTTGCCGATATTGCAGGTATTAACGATCCAATAAAGAACGCTGCCAGCAGCTTGAACCCTGCTATGAGGCTTGGCAGGAGGATTAAAATCGGCCCGACTACAGATAAAAGAATACCAAAGGTTAGGCCCAAATTTGATACGGCTGCCAATAATGCCGGATGAGCCTGTAGCCAGGCTATTGTCTTGTTTAGCAACTCTGCTAAATACGTTACTAATGGAGCTACCGCCTGACCTACTGAAATCCGAAGCTGGTTGAAACTATTCTTGACATTATTTAGAGTCGCTGCCATTTTCTGATCATGCTCAGCATAGGCTTTTACCGCCAAACCGAACGCAGCTACAATCCCAGCTCCCATTAGTACAGCTTGACGGCCTACGCTCTGGAAAGCGCGATCTAATTGAACCGTCTGTTTCGTAACCTTATCAATAGTTCCCGAAGCCTCATCTCTGGCCCTGATTAAGATTAAAAGCTCAGCCAGACTCGCCATCAGTAAGCTCCTTCCACATCTTAGCCATTGAAAGAGTCATTTTAGAAGCATCGATTTCATATTGTGCCTTGGCTTCTCTCGCTAATCTGGCCTCCATAACCGGGATTACCAGATTAGGATTCTGCCTTAAGGCTACATCCGGTAGACAGTGAAAAGTCTCGCACACTGCACCTATCATTTCAGCCTCAGTTATATGCCCCCCGAAGATACTGTTTCGGAGGGCATACAGGCGTTTTTTCGTTCGCTCTTTGTTTCATTTCCCATAAGTCCGATCAGGTAAACCAGCTCATCGGCAGTAAGCTCAAGGAAAACTTGAGGATTATCCCTTGGTTGTGATAATGGATTTCCCCTCAAGTCTGTCCAATTCCAAGCCATAATCCTTTTAGTTAATCCATTACATAGTTGAGTAATAGAATCTTCTGCCCTGCTTAATGAGAAGTTTTGCGCCATGCCAGATAGCCGATTTGCCATGATCAGATCAGACATGGTTAAGCAGGGGATAACCTCAACCCATTCTCCTTTGTGTAAATAATAAGGTGTTCCCGGGTCAATGATTGTCTCCTTTTCCAAATCAATTATCCGATTCAGGAAAACAGCACAATCATCGCTTGGTATCCGCTTTACCGGAATCTTGGATTCTCCTTCCATTACATACCTCCTTTATTAGGTTACATTTATGGCGGGGTTACATTTCTGGTATTGGCTCCGCTAACCTGAAGTTCAGCAGAATAGGTTATCGCGCCAACTACTGAACAGGTCAAGCGGTATGTTTTAACGTACGCATTGCCGCCATAAGTGGGCGCATCTGCTCCCGGTCCACTTCCCGTAGGATCAGACACATAAGCTTTAGGTCCGGCACCGATAGCTCCATAAATTTTAGCATCACCCTGATTTGCAGCAAGATCAGCAGCCCCGTTTAGCGTAAACCTATTCTTGGGTAATCCTTCCACACAGGTATCGGCTGAATCAGCAAAAGCAGTTACATCCGGTAATGTGACCTCGGTTAGCATTTCGATAGACTCTAGTTCATCTTCGATCTGTACCAAATCAAAACTAAAGTCTGCATTCTTTCCTGGTATTCTTGCCATGTTTTACCTCCTTAAGTTCCCTTTTCTATTCCCACCGCTACCATCACGGTAACTGAAGTGAATCCACTAAAGGCTGAAATGTTTATTCGCTTATAGGCTTCCGTAGCTGAAGTTACTGTCTTGCGCTGTACGCTTATCCCGGTAGCTGCATCAAAGGTAATTAAATCAGCATAAGGATCGCCAACTCCATTATCAGATGATTCCTGTACCTTAACTGTGATTGAGCCGGCACCTGTTACTTCCAGCACTCTTAATACGGCGACATATATCTGCCCCGCAGTGCTGGCATCAACATTCTGTCCGGTCTTAGCGCCAGTAGCAGTAATCGCTCCGTTATAGAGTACGGTTGATCTAACAATGTTATCGCCCTGCCAGGTAACATTAAGCAGGATTGCTCCTTCTACCTCCAGGGTTCGCGGCTCATCCTTAATTCTGGCTAACAGCTCATAGCCTATAGCTCCGGCGGGAGCCAATGTTCCGGGGTAAGCTCCCACCTTATGTTCATTCCCATCTATAGCTGCCCAAGTATGCTGATCGTATTGATTTGCTACACCATCAAAGAAGCCGTTTAATTTAAGCGAACTCTTTAGCTTGGCTTCCACTAAGGTTTCGGCTAAATCATTCGGAGCAGTAACCGCAGGCAGAACATTATCTATCAGTAATTCAATGGCATTGGTACGCCCTGAATAATCGTATTGATCCATGTAAACTTTGGCTGACTTCCCTGATCCCCTGCTCATGTATAAGTACCTCTCGTTACTTTCCCGTTTACCCTTAAGAAGGCGGTAGCTTCAATATCGCTTCCGATAACAGAACTAATCACAAACCTTTCGACAAGGCAGTTCCCTGAATACTTTGTATTCGTTGCTGATTTACCGCGAGGGCCATAATCAAAGGCAACCGCATTGTCGCTTTCAACTAAAGGTTCTAAGACAGTATCCGGCCCCACATTAGCATCGACAGACCACTTTAGATCAACCTCAAAACTTATATTCGGCTTACCCTTTACTGAAGTCATACCTTCATCGGCAAAGGCCATAACATCATATAAAGGATATTCCCCGGGAAGACCTCTGATTGCGATTACATAGGCTGAAATATCCCTGAGTGTCCCTCCGGTATCGGTTATCTGAAATACGCTCAAGCCTGAATCAAAAAAGGTCGTTACCATTTTATTTCCCTGATAAGGTCGCTACTATCCTCTTACCCATATCATTAACGATTTTCTGAACATCAGACTCTAATCTTGCAAAAACCCTCTTATGATAGGGATTAGCTGCCGCCGGACCAACTGACTTTCTAAAAAACTCTCGCCCACCAATATAGAAATGTAATGCCTTGACATTCTTGGCATGAACCGGCCCCCGTCCTTCTCGAACGATATATCCGTAAAATACGCCATTCTCAGACTGAGCAGGCTGTTTAACTTCCAATCTCTGATCTTCCGGCCCGCCCATAACCTCAAAATAAGAAGATCGCGCCAGTTTTCCGGTGATTTTAGGTGTCTCATCTGCTAACGGGCCTGTCCCCTTTGCAGGTACGAATAAATGGCCCATCATACGCAAGCCCTCATTTATACTGATGTTTATGATAGTATCAGCAGTTCTTAGCTGACCTGTTAATTCCCCTATCCCCTTAGCTTCAAAGACAACCTTCATTCTACCCTTCCCGGATCAATTATCTCTGTTACTTGAAGGTTTTGTCTTCTACCCCTATAGGCCCCCTTAGACTGTGTAATCAAATTTGGGGCGGTAGAAAGCGTCATTTCGGTTCTTAATACCCCTGATGTCCCATTAAGCCTCGGATATTGCGCTAGGATGTCACAGACCTTCTGAGTCTCAGTAGCAACTGAACTCTCTAGAGTAGTCATTTCGCCTCGCCAGGGAACTAAAACATCAACGTTATAATTCCATAACTTTTTATCCATCTTTAAAGTCGCGGCTTCTTGGCGGTGCGAATTATAAGAGACTATGGCTAATCTGTTTAATCCTTTAGCTAGATAGCGAGTATCATTTAGCACGCAGTTGGTATCATCAAAATCTGCGTGTAGCTTTATGGTAGCTACTATCGCTGCCTCAACACTTGCCTGGCTCACTCAGTTAAACTCCTTGATCCGGGATACATATCCATATCCCGAGTAAAGAATGGTACTTTTACTTCGCTATCATCATCTAACCGGCTCCCGGAATAAGTATTAGATAATCGTCCTTCTCTCATTCCTGCCCTTAATCTTCCTTCCTTGATTCTTTTCAGAAAGCGAGTTAAAAGCCTTTCATACATCTCTGATCGAGAAGGGGAAGTCCCTTCAATGTCTTCATCCGAGTTATAAGCTTCGGCTGGGATTGTACCGAGTAACCGAGCAGCAGCCCCGTATTCGTTAGCTGCCTTGGCTGCTGCATAAGCCGTCGCATAGTTCGCTGAGCTTATCGGTACTGTATAGCCATAAACATCTAACTCAGCGTTTATCTCAGCAGCCACGTTATCGAGTTCAGCTTCAGCCTGAGTTAAAGTCGGTACAGTCCCGGATCCAAAGGTCCGGGAGGTAACGATATCTCCAATTAGTCTTTCTACCCCGGCTACTGTCCCGTAAGTATTAGCTCCAGTTGCCATTTGGCTTGCTCCTACGACTTCTATTCTAAGCTGCTGTTATTAAGCCATGTGCTTGTATCCCAGCTTGAAGTGCTGTCAACACTGCCGATGCATTAGGATAGGCAACTCCGAAAGCTACTTCAATCGCATCGTTTATTCCAGCATCTACTACTCTTGCCCCAACTACTTGAGTTCCAGAAACTTTGTAGGTTAGAGTATCAACCGACAAGATAGTTGAAAGAGCACCCACGCTACTAACATTAAGGATATTCACCCATGCGCCAGCGTGATACCAAAGTTGCAAATTTGGCGTATTGCTTCCCGGCTCTAAATCAAGAGAAAAGGCCCTGTCTCTGCCATCATTGTGTAGCCTTAAGCTGCATCTATTATCCGTGTCTGATCGCACTGTGAAAGCCAGCTCATTGGCTCCCACTCCCAAGTCAGTAGCGCCATCCCCTAGGTGTAGTTTATCGCCTAAAAATACCTGAGCTGAATCGAGTGTAATCGGAGTGCCGAGTGTGCAAGAGTCGGTAGCTCCAGTGGTAAACGTGATGAAGGTTGAATCGTTTGCTCGAAACAATAACGTGTTCCCGTTTGTTGACCCCGAAGCTAAAATACTCCCGGCAGCAAAAGTCATATCACCAACATTAGTAAACGCTTGATCACCACCAGCAACAGCACCTCCCAGTGTTACCGCAGGAATTGTCCAAGTGCCTGATGCTGTCCAAGTTCCCTTAGCTACTGCTGAGTCGATGGTCTTCCCATCAAGTTCCTGGGTTGCTCCAAGTAAGCAGATCGTATCTACTCCTACACTGGCTGGAATAGAAATCAACCCTCCACCAGATGCTTGATAAAGTGAAGCAAGAATAGGCGTGGTAATTGTAGCATTGGCTATTTCACAGGTATCAGTCGCCCCGGTCGTAAACGTAATAAACGTCGTATCGTTTGCTCGAAGCAACAGAGTGTTACTGCTAGTCGATCCAGAAGCTAGGATGCTTCCAGCAGCGAAGGTCATATCGCCTACGTTGGTGAAACTCTGGTCGCCGCCTGCTACTCCCCCACCTAGTGTCACGGAAGGGATTGTCCACGTCGTAGCCCCTGCTGTCCAAGTCCCTCCAACATTGTACAAAATGAGATCAGGTGCAGATGCGTCAAAGAATAGACAAGCCTTTGAGTTACCGCCATCATTGGCAGCAAGCAGTATATCGCCGTCCGCAGTTTTATTAGCGATAATCAGGGTATTAGCTGCCAGTGCCGGAGTAACAGGCGTGCCTATAAATACTCCCGTTAAGGCCGTGTTAGCATTTAATGATGTACTTCGATTAAGGAGAACACCATCGGCATCAGTTCCCAGGGTAAACAGAACATCATCAACAACCGTAATTGCTCCAGTTATTGAAACGGCCCCCGTATTACTAACCGAGAACTTACTGACTCCCCCCGCTTGACAATCAAATATTAGACCCGAGCCACGCTGATTTACTGTCAATGCTGCTGAAGTATCATTAGCATTGATATAGCGAGCCCACTTACCTAAACTACCGCCCACTTTGCCTAACATCTCTACCTCCTAAAATGCGAATAGGTCCATATAGACTGTAGTAGTCTTCTTGGGATCGTCAGTTGGGGTTACACCATAAGCAACCCGGATTAGGTAAAAGGGAAACGGATCGTTTATAACCTCATAGCCCTTATCGTTTAGAGCGGTTACTGTAAACGATCCTATTAAGAACGTCCCTATATCTCCAACAGTCCCGGCATCATCGTGCATCCCATAGATTGTAACCGTTGCATCCTGATTAGCCTGATTATCTAATGCAACAGTCATTCTTCCTTTCCCGATAGATGCTACAGGATAGTCATGGTTATCCGTATCATCAGCTACAAAACTACCCTTCAACGGATTATTGATTATCGCCACTCGATCAGATTTAGCCTGGCCTTCGCCTAATGGTAAGACCGTCTCAACCGTAGTCCCCATGGTTCACCCCCGCTATTCTTCGTTTGCTAATGCTTGAAGGCGCTGAGTTTGCATCTGCTTTACCCTTATCCTGGCGATCTCGTCTGCAATCGCCTTCGCCTTCGGAAATTCACTTTGAATTATGGCTGCTGTCGTTCGATTAAAATTCATCTGTTTCAAAAAGCTTTCAGCCTGAGAATGATTCCCTGCGTTACGGGCACTTCTCATATTCTGCCTTGCCTGCTTATACGCAGCAATATGCTCAAGCATCTGGCCTGCCATGAGTTCCAATTCGTATTCAGGAGGAAGGGAATCATCAACCTTAAGCTTGCCGTCTTCTCCTATCAAAGTAGCAAGTAAAGCTTCATCATCCTCTTGGTCCTCACCCTTGGGAAGAAAGTCTACCAGCGTTTTCTTGGTTTCAGTGTTTGGCATCTAATGTGCCCTCCTTCAAAATTTTCCCCGGTTATTACGCCTGGGTTAAGGCGTTAATATTATTAAGGAGGAGGAAGATTTTCTCCCCCCTCCTGTTCTTTTATCTAGGCAGGGACTAACTGATCGCCCACCTTCTTTAGTCCTTTCTCCATGCGCTCTCTTGCACTTGGGAAGGATTTAGAATCGGTTATTTCCGGTTCAACTGAAAGATGCGAGAGTTCAACCCCCTCAGTCTTAGCCTTAACGCATCTGCTATGAGCCCATAAACCATGTCGAGAACCATCAGCGTTGATTTTATCAATCACACCGCTAACTGCATCGCCAAGTAAAATCGACTCACCGCATACCGGGCAGTTCTGCTCCCAGGTTGGGATACCAAAGCCTGCTGTACGATCTACATAATGCCAGGCCCCACCTTCACGAAAGTAGAATCTATGATTCGTAGTATCGAAAGCAAGCTCCCCATCAATATCAGTCGCTCCAGCCTCACCATCACCCGGCGCTCCCGCTTTGGTTCGGATAACGATTGATCCTACTGAAGCATCTATCATCTGCCCCGGTAAAATGTATGAGGTAGTTTTTGTACCACTCGTGGTAGTCGTTAAAGTCAGATCACCGTTGGCTGCTGAGTTACCCAGAAGGGCATTCCCGCCTAGCTGCAAATCAGCTCCCACCAGCACATCGTTAGCAGTATCTACCGATAGCGCCGATATATCGCCATCGCCAGCCTGATTTCTCCATGCCAATACACCAGCATTGGGTAATCTAAGATAACCGGAAGCTGCCGGGCTAGCCCCGATGGAGACATAGCCGGCACCGCTCATTGTCAGGTTGCCAGTAGTACCACTGATTGACTGATCAGCAAAGCCGATACCAGCCGAAGCCGTTATCGCGCCGCCGCAAACCAGAGTAGAAGCAAAACTCACTCCACCAGCTGCAACCCTTAATGCCCAGTTAGCTGATCCTTCCGTTGGCGCACCAGCGATGTAAACCGTGGCTGCTTCTGTGATGGTATCAGTACCGCCCTTAGTGATGTTTGGCTCGCCAAAGTAGGCAGTAGCTATTACCGCATAGGTACGAGTATTATTAGCCGTTGTGTAGGCTCCACCAGGCGCTACCCACAGGTCAGCATATGAGGTATTGGCATCGCTTCCGGTATGGGCAACCCGATTGATGAAAACCATTTTGTCAACATCCGAAGTATCGGTATTTGAACCCATCACAATCGCGTTCTTAGCACCATCAATATATAAGGCATACGCCCTATCATTGGACTCAACGCGATAATCCACATCCGCCGAAGCTTCATTAAACACTACCGTACCTGTTTCAATGCTAACCAGCTCCGCGCCTCCTGCCATAAGCACTAGATTGCCACTAGCTGAATCGATAAATCCGTCCGTGGCATCGTGCCATATCTTGATGTAGTCCGTAGCCGGGGTTGTATCTGAGTGAATGTATAGCGATGGATGTGTATCTGCTACTACGTCCCAGTCAGTAGCTACCGCCGTTTTATCAGTGATATGTACTGCCTGGTTGGCATCAGCAAGACCTATCACAAAACTATGATTTGACGCATCGCCTGTACTCCACCTGATAACCGCATCATCCGAAGCACCAAAGGTAAAGTCTACTGCATCAGTTATCGTTGCTTTGTGAACGTGGTTTGATCTGGCAAATGAAGTCGCAGCTCCTTCCGCATCCGCAGCAGCAAGCCCGGCCGAAGGTGCAGCACAGGTTATGCCGTGAGTATGATCAATTCGGGCTACTTGAGCACTTGAGCCTCCAGCAGCAGTATCATCCGGCGCTATATTCCCCGGAGTTACCCCATAGCTCCAGTTTACCTTTGAGCCGGGAATCGCATTATCGGCTATCTTGGCTGCACAGAAGGTTGAGTCCATAAAAAGATCAGCGAATATCGCCCTAGATGTCGCATCGCCAGCTCCAAAGAATGCGGCAGCTACTTTGGCCCTTCCAGTTGCATCCGCGCTAAGACAGCCATTAGCTAGTTTCGCCGCAGGCCAAATGCCATCCTGAAACGGTGCTCGCCCCGCAGCATCGGCGGTAAAGGCGTCAGCAGCAAACGCAGTGGGCCCGATCTGTCCACCTTTAGTTGCCCCGCTATGATCGTGAGTCCCTAAAGCATGAACGTGATCAATCCGGGCTAATGTCTCGCCAGTCCCTACCGCATTTGCGGTCCCGGTCCCGGCCGCGGCCATGCTTCCTACCAAGCCATAGTTAATCGCGTGAACATGATCGATTCTCGCGGATTTAGCAGTTGATCCGGCTGCATTAGCAGCGCCAATCCCCGCTGCTGCCATTTCCCCGGCAACCCCATAAGTTACCGATGCTGAAATAGCTTTGGAGTTAGTCCCATCGTGATCATGCCCAGTTGTAGTATTGAAGGCTGATTTAACCTGCTTCAAGAACCTAAGAAGGTTTCTTTGAGATGAAGCAGTTAATAAACTAGAGTCTGCCATTTAGTTCCTCCCCTGTTATTACACCCTCACTATTCCAGCAGGAGAAGCCTTTCTCGTTATCTTTGGACTCTTACTCGGTGTTATTTTCGGAGGCTGGAGTAACCTTTGAAACTCTATCTGTTTCAACAGTTCTTCAACAGGAGGCAAACTCGCATCGCCTACCGCAAAGCGATTGGCAAGCATAATATCCTTTCTCGGATGCCCTGCTTGAACTATCCACACATCCCCACCATATCGCTCTATCGGTATATTGCAGGCACATCGGCATACTTCCGGTGGACACGCCTTACATCCCGTTCCTACCTGGCCAGCGCACCCGCTTTCCTGGCATGGTGAATTCGCCTCCTGCGAACACTGACAATCTCCGGCCGGGGCAAACTCCCATCCGCCCCATCCAAATCTCTTGCGAACTCGATAAGCCTCGTATGACATCACCCTTTCTCCTTTTCTTAAGCTACGCAATCAAGGTAGATATACCCATGCTGTGAGCTCACTATCTTAGGATCATAGTGAGTAAACACACGGGTTACATCTGACCTTACATTCTCATCCCGGTACTTCTGAACCGCCCAGGGTACGTTACCGACTTCATCCCATATAAAGGTAAAGGCACCGGTAGCGACTTCAAGAGTCGGATTATTCCTTACCAGAAACAGGGCATTATCAGTCCAGATATCAGCCCCGGTAAAGGAAGCCGTACCTGGCGTTTTCTCTGCTGCCGTATTCTCGATAGAATCGCCCACTACTAGGGATTCAACCCCAAGAACTGCAGCAACCAATTCTGGAGTCATAATTCCCTTTTGTGTGTGCTTATATTTATCGAGAATAAGGGGATGTTCCTTCAACTTTTCCCAGGCCAAGGCACCCACAAACAAGATATTAGGCTCTGCTCCAGTATTACGCCGGATAGTCCGCTTCGCGGTATCCGCATTGGCAATCGGATCAGAGTTATCAAAATCGCTCCACTGGTTAGTCCCGGTTAAGGTTGTAGTTGTTCCCCACACACTAGTAACAAACATCCCGGCGGCAACATCCTTCTCCAGTTCTAGCTCAAGTAAATTAGTAAGGAACTTGGTATCAGTTACTGCAACATCTTCCGGTGTTTGGCTGGCATTCCTAATCGAATCATCCAGTGGTTTCTCAAAGCCACGTTCCTTAGTGGAATAAGTAGATGTGCTTACCCCATATCCAACCCGGGTATATGGCCCACCGGGTGCTCTCATAGCGCCGGCTAATCGCCTGAACCAGTAATCACGGGTATAGATAAAGAATGTTCCTGATTGCTGATCCCTCTTAGCTATAGGTGCTATCTGATCCCATAGAAAGCGTTTGTTTTTGAATCCGATACTAAGATCAGTTAATACCGGATCGACAACTCTTACATCTTTAATAGTTGGTAATGGCATTTCTCGTTATCCTCCCTCACTCTTATTCCTTGCCTATTGGCTGAGCAGGATAAAGTAAGACCGAATGGACCTCGGTATCGGCTCCGGCTTCAAGTGCCAGAGCAACATGATACAGGTCAACCCCATCCTGGGCGGCAACAACAGCATCGGTAATTAGCTTTCCATTATTATCCAAGGAAAGGCTGTCCCCTACAGATACATTGTCGCCATATTCAGCCTTACATACCCCGCAGTAAGCTACTTCCGCAGCCTCACCGGATGCCGGATCATTTTGCAGAATTCCTATTGGCCTATCTGGTGCATTAGCATTTGATATCGCTACCACCTGTAAGGCTGTAGAATCCATTTTCACAGCCCGGTATTGAACCACAGTACCACTGGCCTTAAGCCCCGGGATTGCTATGAAGTTATCAACCATGTTTCCCATGTTCTTTTATTCCTCCCTCTCATCGCTTACAGCTCTGTAATATTCGCGATATCCAGCCGGGTCCTCAATCTGAAGCTGTACCAAGGCTTCCGGGAAGGATATCTTCTTCTCGCCAGCCCTAGCTTCAACTTTCTTGGCAAAGGCGTGGGTATTTTTGATATCCGATTTCTGCCCCGGCTTCGTGCTGCCAATGACCTTTAAGGCTGCCTGTGATGCGGTATTAGCAGCCTGATAGCTGGCAACTATCTTATCAGCTATTTCCTTCCCGGCTTTTTCCTCGACCTCGGCTAATTCTTTTGCCATATCTTCAGGCTTCCCCTGAATGGCACTAAAGGCAGATGTTATCTTAAGATAACTCTCCACTCTCTGCTGATGCTCGAAACGCTTAATCATCTCTGCCTGGGTTTTTAGCGTTTCCTTCATGCTGGAAAACTCCTTCATGGCTTCAGGCATCTTCGTGGTCTGTTCTATCAGACTGGCAATGGCAGCTAAGATTTCTTCTAGAGTAGCCGTCTCTGGAAGTCCTAGCCCTTTTGCGATAGCTTTAATTTCTTCCACATTTCCCTCCTGATTATTTTGTAGGCTATCTTTAGATTCTGAAAATACGATTGCTCCCTTTCTCGGGGCTCCGAAGACATTAACCCGATCTAATCTGGCAGCTTTAACCGCTGGTTCTTCAACTCCTAAAAGAGCTACATCGGTAATCACAAACTCAAAATCGCCAACGCTTTCTTCTATTTCTACACTTACAGTTGAATACATCCCTGACTCGATCAGGTTGGCGATAGGTTCTGGAACATTCTCAAAGGAAGCAATTAGAAGATCGCCTTTTCTTTCCAGTTTAGACATCCGGCCTAATGAACATTGCCCCTTGCCACCATCTCCGGTAATTATTTCTACCGGAACGCTTAGCTTCTTGGCGATTTCCCGATTAAACGAATCTGCGGTATGCCCTGCTTTTAATGAGACTATAATTGGCACATTGGCGATAAAGGCATCTACCATTTTATCCAGCTTCGCCTTATCCCACTTTCGAGTTATACCCATAGAATCGGTATGTTCTCCTGTGCTGAAAATCTTAACATTAGAGATGGTTTTTAATTCCGGGGCCTGCATCTGCGATCCGATTAACTTAGACCATCCCCGTTGAGTATTTACCCAACCCATGGATTCAAGATGCTTTACCGCAGAATCATAAGCATCCCGATCATCCGCCCCCTCATTGCGCTTTACTTCGTATGCCTCAACAAATACCTGAAACAATTCCCCGGGCATCGCACTACAAGACATTTCCCCAGGCCACTGTCCGGTAATTCGATGTTCTAGCCAAGCGCAAAAGCCTTCTGGTGAAGCCTTATCACCATTTCGAGAGATACAATCCGCAAAATCTTTATATGGGCCGAATGGACTCATTTTCCTTAATCTTTCTTTCCCATTTGTCGAGCTCCTAAAAAAATAACCCCGCCGAGCAGTTTTCTACCCAACGGGGCTAATCTCTTGCCTGTATAAGGCGGTTATCCGCCTAGATTACGTAATATACCTAATTCCTATTATATATGAGAACTGGTATTTGTCAATAGTCTATCGTTCGATAGCTCGTTTAGTTCCCTGATATTAATAACCATAATATGTCTCTTTCCATGCCGTCGATCCATGATAACTAATTTGTTATCCCTAATCTCAGCCAGCTTTTCTCTCCCACAGCAATCGCAATAGATACTGTATACTCCGTCTTTCCTCTCGCTGAAACGATTAATCATCATAAACTCCACGTTTCCATTTACCATCGCGAAAGACTTCAATGTGACAACGGCAATTAGATAAAATAATCCCCTGTCGTTGTGATATAATGTTAGCCAGATAATAACCACTAGAAGTTTGAAGGTCGTAAGCATGGCCAGAATAGTTGAATTTGATGATATTGGTAATCTTATCCAGCGTTACCAATCGAGTGAAAGCCTCTTGAAGTTGTCGGGTAATTTGGGGATAAGCCGCGGGGTTATCGCCCATGCACTCAAAAGACAGGGAATTCACCTTCGGACTCAAAGCGAATCCGAAAAGCTTAAGTGGTCGAAAATGACGCCCGAACAAAGGATTAACCAAATCGCTTCTTATCATACGGCTATCCGCGGTAGCAAGCGAAGCCCTATTGATCTTCATAAAAGAGCCAGCAGCCGTCAGCGGTCTTGTAGCCAGCAATCCTTCACTGAACGGGCTATCATTTCCGGATTGGAACTGATTGGAATTAGTTTTATCCCTCAATTGGCTATCGGGAAATACAATCTTGACATCGCCATCCAAGAACCTCCCATCGCCGTGGAAATCATCGGCCATAATGGGCGAAAGTGGACTAGTATAGATTCCAGATACTACCGCGAACGTGTCCCATATCTTCTCAATCAGGGCTGGCACGTCCTTATGATAATCATTGACAATAATCATCGGCGTCTTACTGAAGGTGCTATTGATTACATAATCGCCTTCATTCAGGGACTTCGCGCGAAGCCAACCCTTTGGCGTGAGTACAGGGTGATTGGCGGTAATGGCGATTTCAACACCACCTTGAGTAATCAATTTCAGAGCGGGACCTGTATAACTTAATCTGGCTGCTAATTCCACATCATTCGAATCTATGATATTACCAGGTAAAACTGCATTCCCGCGACAAGTTACCTTCCCGGCCGGGACTGTTGGCAATGTATACCATCCGCCAGGATATTCTCCTTCTAGTTCCGGACATCCAAAGTAGCCATCGCTTCCACGCTGGCAATGTTCAGCCATAGGATCAAGTACCCATCGTACTGGTTCTATCTCTCCACCAGAGTGTAGACGCTCGGCCTCACGTTGCAATCCTAGCGACTTTTGAACCTCGAAGATAGTTACCCATGCCGCACCCGAATACTGGCTGATTAACGACTCACCCATACCGAATCCTTCTATCATTAGTTGAGAATTCAATGCTTGCCCTGTCGCAATGGTAGGAAGTAATTTAGCATGAATATTGGGGATTAAGGATGCAGTTACCATTACGGCTATATCATCCTTTTGCATGGAGACAACACTCTGAACTAAATCAGTTTCAAATCGAGATTTAGCTGAAGCCCTAGCTGCTCGATCTACCCCCTGCTGAACAATCGAGATCAATCTATCCTTAAGTTCGTTTAGCTTGGCCTCGAATATGGTATTAAGGGAAGGAACTAATAACCCGGCAAGAGTAGCCTTTTTGAGTGATTTTCTAACATCCATGCTCCAGGTTTTATAAGTCCGCTCTAGTAATCTTTGCTGGCGGTTAGTTACTTCTTCCCAACTTCCAGGGCTCGGCCTTAAGTTCACTTAGTACCTGTCTTTATAATATCTAAGAGACTTGGCTTCTCCGGTTCCCTAGGAATACCCCTTTCGCTTTCCGGTAATTCGGGCCAGTTCATCAATTCTCTCAGATTATCTTCATCAGTATCCGTTGGCGTAAATATTTTTATCCCGGCAGCCTTTTCCAATGCCTGAACAATATTATTTATGTCTATCTGCCCGGGATCAGCCCAAGCTAATTTCGGATAACCGGATATCCCCGGAAAGTGATTATACTGGAATAGATACGGAATAAGCTGCTGATTCCATGCTGGTAGAATAGCCTGCTGAACTGCGCCTAGATGTAACTGAAAGAACGCCTGGCTACCTTTAACCAATGCCTGAGTACCTACGTTATCCATGCCTAACTTCAGGAATTGAGCAAATGCTCGGCCCAAGATCATCTTCTGTAGACGTTCAATGATAACCGAAACGTCATATGTTTTATTTCCTGATCCATAAGGCCCAACGTCAACCCCAAAGGGTAAGACTAGAAACGAAGCTTCATCAATCCGAAGGGATTTTAAGGCATTTCTGAGATCGGTCATATCGCTATCAGATATATTTCCTTCTGGTAACTTGGCTACTGGCATACCGCCTACATCTCTTTCAACTCCGATAGCCTCAAGATTCTCCAGATCGCGGCACATTCTCCATGGCCTAAATAATGAGCGTAATAAAGCATGGCCCTGCGGATTCCCCTTCCTTCCCCTCATAGTAACATGAACGCACTTTTCTAGCGGAATCTCCATGATTTCTCCGCTATCAGGATCACGCTGATAGAATATCTTAGTTGTATCCCTTTCTGATCCTTCGCCAAAGCCCCACTTATATAAAGTCTCCTGGCCCCGGGGATCGAGATTCTTGATCCAGATATGACCATCGGTTCGTTTTTCCAGAGTTATCTCGGCTATAGCAAAACCAAATTCAACGCACTCAAGCATATCCTGAACATGATCTAGCCATAGCTGCTGATTCATATTATGTATATTCTTTTCCAGAAATTCAGCAGCCAGTTTATCTTCTAGCCCCTCCGAGACTGATTCAACTGTTATCGGTGCTTTTAACAGAGGAAGTTTGATTGCATCCAACATCGTAGCAATAATACAATCATCGCGCATCTCAAGATAGTTCTTAGCTTCTTTATCCCATGACTGAAGCATAGATAGGTATTCTTCATTTACATATCCAGCTAGGTTTTTTAATCCCCTGACTCCAAGAGCTAAAAGAGGATTACGTTTAGTTGTAATCCTCTCACTATATACGGTTTTATGACCATTATTTTCCATCCTACGCCCCCTTGTCGCTAGGGTAACACAGGTAACTACCTATGTCAATGCTCAGCAATTATATCCTCGGCATGGATTAAAAGACCTTCATTAGCAACCACAATATTACCGGACCGGCCCATTTCTATCGTTGCCTTTATGGTCAGAGCTATATCATGCTCCGCTGCCGGATGATATAGCCTCAAGGCTAATCCATTATTAGATAACTGTTTCACATCCCGAATAGTCCATCCCTTTAAGCTAGTAGCCATTTCTGTTATATTAGTAAACTTGATTTCGCTCATTTAAGTTCTCTCCACTTACTTTCTGTTCTTTCACTTATAGGGATTTTACCTAAATCTACCCTCCTAGGCTTATAGTGCATCAGACCATAGACGAAGGTATCCGTTATATCATCATGCTCCGCTGCCGGAAATGAACAGACCTCGCTCAAGAAGGTACTCAACCACGGAGCTCTCGCCGGCAACCATACCCTACCCGCTTCTACAATTCCAGTTACGCTATTAGCTCTAATAACCTTATCATCTACTGCCTTAATTGCTCGAATTGGAATCTTGGTATCCCTGCGTAACTGCTGAATCAGCGAAATACCAGATGCCTTGTCCTCCACTTCGACAGAATCAGGAAGCCACTTCTTATATTCAATATCGGTCTGCCTTACTAAGTCTGGAAATATCGGCCGCCCAACCCATAAATCAAGTATATAATATCCATGTAAACCCTCGGCAAAAGTTATACAGGCACTCCGATCATTTGATTGATTCTCTTTATGCGCTGTATCCCAAAACTGTATAAAGCGATTAAGCTTCAGTTCATCCCTCTTTTTCGGATCATAATATTTAAACCAGCCTTCTTTAAATAGACCTCCGCCCTCGGGCCTAGGGCTTCCCTGGAACTGAGCAGCCCACCAGAACGGACCGACTGAGATTTTCAAGGCAGCTAATGCCTTATCATCATACATCTCCGACCATAAGACCTCGCCCGGCTTACGGCCTAGCGGATCGGGCTCACTTTCACTAGGATCAGCTATTGCCTTAAGGTTTATTACCTTCCAGTGATCATGCGGTAAGTCTTCAGATATTTCATCTTCGCCCTCTAGTTCACCCTTCATGTATTTAATCAGCCAGCCACAAAGATCGTTTTCATGCCATCGCGTCATTAGAATTATTATTGACCCATTAGGCTGTAGCCGAGTCCGGAGAGTTGATCGATACCATTGTTTTAGATTCTCTCGGTAAATTACGGACATGGCTTCTTTTTGGTTCTTAATCGGATCATCTATAATAATCAAATCACCACCATGCCCAGTAATAGGCCCGCCAATACCAGTAGCAATCATCCCTCCGCCATAACCTCTTATTCTCCAGTGAGCTTTCGATTTGGTATCCTGTGATAAACTCAGCCTCAACTCATGCGAGTTAGAAGCTATGGTATCTTTGACTTCACCGCCCCAATATGAGGCAAAGCCCGCCTGATAAGATGCCAGGATAACGTGCTTATGAGGCCACTTTTTAAGGAACCATACCGGAGTCCACCTGGAGATAAGTTGCGATTTGCCATGCCGAGGAGGTACGTTTATAATCAGAAATATTGGCTCGTGTTCTAATTCGGTGATTTCATCAGAGATTAAATCTACATGGGAAGCGTGTCTCCACTTACCCTGTGAAAGATGTACTGCTGTATCTGCTGGCGATTTTAACCAGTCTTCACCACTGGATTCCTTAGTCGAGATTATTCGAGAAGGTAAAAGACCCGCTAAAATAGGCATTACACCTTAACCAGTTTACACATTTCTATCAGCTTTTCGGCCGGTTTAGTCCCAAGTACACTCCTTACTAACTCGGCTTCCTCACCAGAGAAGATTAGAGATATCCGGAATATCGCCATATCCTTTCTGATCTGTAGGCGTTCTTCCTGCGATTTGGCTTCTCTTAATAGGCGTTCTCGCTCGCGTACATCCTTAACCGCAGCTATGCTTCCAGCACGAAGAATATCACCTTCTTGCCGGCCTTCAACATTCATATCATCTGAAATTATCTTATCCGGCTCCCATGCCTGAGAAAATTCTTCAGATGCTAAATCCGTTGCCTGAACATCATCCAGCATCCTGTTTAATTCGGTATCGCTTAACATAAGACTATCCTGCGCCCAATCTATAGCCCCTAGTTTTTGGAGATCGCGTAATACTTGAGCAGAGAGATTAAAGTCCTCAGTTCCCCTCGCCCGGTTATGCCTTAACGTGGATATTCTGGCCTGTTCCGGTGTCATATCCACGAATACGACCGGAATTTCCTTATAGCCTACGGTCTTCGCTGCCCGCCAGCGATGCTCACCATCAACGATCTCTCTATTCGACTTAATAACGATTATAGGCTGAGTAAAGCCATCTTCCATCATCGAACGGCAAAGTAGCTCAAAATCATGCTCTGATTGGCGGTTTGGGTTATAATCATTTGGTCTGATTGAATCTATCGAAACGTATTCAATGGTAAGAGTATCAAGGGCTTTATTCTTCTTCTCAATCTCTTTCTTTCCCTTCCTGATACCCTTTTGTACAATTGCTTCTTGAGTTTCTTCTGGCGAGGTATTAAAGCCTTCTGTTTCTTTCTTCATTGGATTCCTTAACGTGCGTCTTTCTTAGCTCGGTTCAGAATATTGCCTATTCGCCAATACTGGTATTGACCTATTACTAGATAGCGATAGATTTTACCGGTATTCCGGAACCTTCTATCTTCCCCTTTCTTTTCAATAAGAACAGACAGCTTCGGAAACAATTCTGAATTATCCTTCTCAAAGATATACCAGTGAGGCGCAAAGGTAGCATAGGTCTTCGCCCAAATCCAATTCGCCTGTTCTAGCTGTACAAGTAACGACTTTGTTACCATGACGGCTTTCCCCCTTCCCATGTCCCCCATCCCGGCCTAAAGAACTCTGGCTCTATTGCTGATAGAACTGATTGCTTTAGGGAAAACGGATCACCCATATATATGATTTGGGCTAACCGCTTCCAGCTCCCGAACTGTTCACCGCACTTTAAGCATCCTAGAATATCGGGGAAGGGATAAGATGAATGGCTAGAGTGTCTCCTTAAATAATCATCCATTACTTTTATCGCTCGCTGTGCGATCCACTCTGGAGCCTCATCAATACAAAACTTTTTATAGGTATATTCCCAGGTCTTACTAAATGGCCTCATTGGTTCTATTGATCTTTTACCAAACATTGAAGCGGATCGTACTCCTGGTAATCGTTCGCAAACCTTATCGAACCACTTCGGCCATGCTCTCGCTCCTACCCAAAGCGCACCTATAGAAGCAGCAGTTTGAGTCGGTGGAGCAATACGTAAGGCGTTACGGTGCACTCCTAATCTGTGCATTACATCATAAGCATCGTTGTAATCCCATTTATTATCTAGAATCGCCTTCCAAACATCGCCATCAGTCCAATCATATATCGGCCGACCATTAAGCACGCCATAGCGATTCGCTTTAGTCATATACCCGCCAGATGAATATAATCCGCGCCGTCTTCGCCCGCTTTCTTGTACTCGTAACCCGATAATGCTAATTAGCTTCTTCCCCTCCGGGGGCGGCATCTTATCGGGATGAATTATTGCTTCAATAAAGTTCTTTTTAATCGTATAGGCATAGACTGGAGGCTGCCTAACCCATTTCTCTGGCGGTAATGAGGGATCAAGCGCCCAAAAGTAAGGTGATGCGCGATTAAACATATTTATTACTGGCTGGTTAGCAATAATCCAGTGAAACTTTATCTCCGGCCTGGCTGCAACCCGCTCTGAATATTCAAAAGTGCCTGGAAACATAATTTCATCATCGCGCATCGCTACTTCTACCGGAAGTCTATCAGTCAACTTGGCTGCTAGGAGCGATAATTCAAGGCAAACGGTACTATCCTTACCCCCGGAGAATGAGACTACAACCCTATGTCCTTCTTCATATAGATTAATTAATCGATCCAATGCAGCATCGAAAACATTAGTATCTAACATAAACCTAGGAATTGGCATTAAAGCTCCTTCCTTCCCGTAATAATTATAAAGCTGGCTCCTGCTTTCCAGGGTCTTAAAAATCGCTCGATCCTTTTATAGAGCGAAGGGTGCAATATGGGTAAAGAACGAAAGGAAAAGGGATAAGTCTCGATATCAGTAAATTCCCACTTAAACAAATCTCTTAACGATTCAGTAGTATAGAGTAATCGTCTAACCGAATGCTGATAGAGACAATATCCCTTCTTGTGAGTATGACCTAATCCATAAGCCATAATAAAGAAGGTCCCTCCGGGCCGTAATAATCTACTAATCTCAGCTACAGCCCATATAGGCTTTTCAACATAAGAGAATGGGCCAAACAGACTAATTATACTATCTATACTCTGATCTGGGATCGGAACAGATACCATATCAGCTAACCGAAACGAGGCGTCGGGATATTTCTCCTTTGCTCTTGTAATCATCCCTCTTGAAATATCAATTCCCAAATATCGTTTTGGTTCTATCCCATTAAGCGAAAGGGCTAATCCAGTTCCACACCCTAAATCAAGAACCCTACCATGAGTAAATCCGCAAAGCATTTCTGAAATAAGTACATTCTCATTATGATCTAACCGGTGAACATAAAGGGAGTCATAGGTTTGTGCTATCTGATCATAGAGCCTTCCGATATCCTGCACAGTCTATTTACCCCTGCTTAATCTACCCTGCTTAAAGCCTTTTACCGGATTTCCCCGAGGTAATGATTTCCAGTATCCCCTTTTACTCAGTTCACGCTTAAGTATCCTGTAAATCTCCTGGCGACGGGTCATATTCTTAATAGAAACAGATAGCTCTTCCAGGTCTATCATGTACTATTAACCCCTGCTTAATAGACGCTGGTGCCGTAGTTCATACAGTTGATTAAAAAGTCGAGTCGCTTCAAGATCGTTTGAGGTCTTAGCCAGAATGTTCAAAATGCGATCTATCTTTTTTAGATCAGTAAGCATCCCGGAGGCGATAATTCTTTTAGCTTCTTCCTTGGCTTTTACCTGAGTATAAACTATGATTCCGGCCAGAAGAATAGCGATTATAATGCCCGATATCAGACCTACTATGAATATCATTTTTCTCTCCTTTGAATTTTAATGGCAAACATAGCTGTTCTACCGGAGATAGATTCCTCGATCCGCATCGATAGCAAGCTCCGTTATTCAAACCGCTCTCCCGTAAAGGAGTCCCACAATGCTGACATTCCCACTTCCACATTGTAGATCACCTGTCATAGCCCTCTTAAACGCTATATATATCATATTATAGTCCGTTTGGCAAGGGTTAATAGTAGGTGAACTAATTTTCGGCCTCTAATTGCTGTTTAGTTGTCTCTGAGTAATATCGTCGCATCATTTCATCACCTAGCCGAGTAAACTCCTGCTTCCTTACAGACTTATCTTCAATATCGTTTATCGCAATGAAAATCAGAACGAATTCCCTAACTACGGTCTGAGCAATATCAACCCATATCTCAGTCCGAGAAGTAGCCTGGCCCCGGGCTAACCTTTCAATCTGCTGCGCTGTTCGCGCCATATTCGCTAGATCATGATATGGCATATCTAACATAGGCTGAGCTTCCTCGCCTCGCTGCCGACGCCTTTCAGCTAGCTTTCTCATCCGGTCCTGATGATATCTAATCGCCCCCACTACTAACCCTTTCATTCCCTGGGCCATAGCTGCATCCTGACGGTTCATATCATCTACGATTTTGGCTACATCTTTTTCTCGCCTCTCTGCATCGAAACTTTCTAATTCCAGGAGCTTGCGCTGCCATTCATACTTAATCGAATAGCGAGCAATTGTAGATTTGGCGATTTTGAACCCTATCTGGTTACATAATCCAGTCAAGGCAACGATAGTCCGGCCCGTTCCCATATTTCTATAAGCGAGGAACAAACCATCAGCCTTTTCACGCTCTCGACGCCGTAATAATTCCTGGCGATCTACTTTCCTGTGTCTGGATTCTGACATAATTTATCTTCCTCCATATTAATCTATTCCGTTGAGAGTAATGCTAACCATGACCATTAGGGCAGTAAGCAGCTTACTCTTTTGCATCATCCCTCAACCCTTTCTAATGTCCGGGGAGTGGGGAATTTCATACTTTCTCATTGGCACGCTATAAGGCACATACAAAGGGTGTTTTGGATGGCCATCATCATTCACACCCAGACATACTGGATTCTTGAGCATGGAATATACCGCAGTCTCTCGGTATTTCACTGGCTTAAAACTTCCCCATCCGCAAATCTGGCACTCTGTAAGCTCAACCATCTGCTTGATATAGTAATCGTTTAATTCGCCTACGGCGTCTGGATTATTAAGCAGAGCATTGGGATCAGTGGATACTAAACCATGCATATTTGTCATAATGAATCCCCCGAAGCCGTATCTACCACCTCTGACGATCCCCCTCTTTATTGTGGGGTCGTTCCTTTCCCCGTTTGCATCGCTGGGATTGAGACCTACACACCCCAAGATGGGTAGAACTGGATTCCACATTCTCCACAGAGCGTAGCGATACTTCCGATCATCGGAGAAGATAGCGCCGCTAATAGTTATATCAATCACTCTCATTAGAATCCTGTCAGGTTGTGTTTGTAGATAAGCTGAACGAAAGCGGCTTCATCATAAGCCATAGCTTCACCCCGATGCTCTCTTTGTTTGTTTTCTTCCATCATGCCGATTGCCTCAACCAATGCACAAATGGCAGATGTCAGATTGTTCAAGGCGTTAGTGTCCATTTTCATCCCTCAACCTTTTCTAAATTAGGGAGAGTGTGGAAATCAGCTTATCAACTTTGATGAAGGAATATTTCCAATCCCAATTCCGCTCATGTGCTCCCTTACCGTTGATAGAATCGTAAAGGGCGAAGTAGGCTTGTCGGGCATACTCAATCCAGCCTCGGTCTATTTCCTTGTCGGCTTCAGCGTTTGTAAGGTTTTCTGGATGTAGTGGCGCAGGCGCTTTATAGTCAAGGTTCTGCCAGAAGGGGCAGTCAACAACGCCTTCAGCTAGACAGTCCTCAAAGCTAATGTCCTTTGTCCGGCAGGCTTCTACCTGTGTTACTTTGATGAAGTAACGAGCCGCCCAGGCAGGCATCCCCCTTGGGTTTAGCCAGTCTGAACCGATTTCATAGCCATCCAACTTGTAGCACATGGTTACTGGTGAACCATCTGGCTTGCGGAGGAAACTACCATCGGCTATTGCTCTATCTTTCCAGGGGTCTTTCTCAGCAAGAGTGACATAAGTGAACGCTTCTTTGATATAGACTACCTCGTTAATGTGGTAACGAGACACTCGCCCTCCAAAGTCTTTCTTGAAAGCAGAATCATAGCACTTATCCATTTCGGTAGGTTGATTCTGCATTTCTCGTCTCGTCTGCCATTCTTTATCAGGTTTAGATGCTATGGCTCGGATTTTCCAGGGTTGAAATAAAATCCCTTTCATTCATTCCTCCAGCAGGTACGTTCTTTTATGCTCCAGCAAATACGCACCAAGTAAATACGTTGTCATGGCTTTATAGCCTCACTAAAAGGGGGTGGAGTGCTATCCTTGCCAAAGCTGTCAGCAAAGAAATATGGTTGGTCGGGCGGTTC